>Ga0308175_100000067_pt1 | contig 85469 bp, 56 predicted proteins | sample PhyCR1_3_FD_203893 | JGI IMG/M metagenome (GOLD analysis project Ga0308175, IMG submission 203893) | Soil microbial communities from UC Gill Tract Community Farm, Albany, California, United States - DLSLS.C.R1 | ecosystem: Environmental > Terrestrial > Soil > Agricultural land | place: USA...
GGTCGCTTGCTTGGCAATGTGGCCGTGGCTGCACCGGGCGCTCGGGCCGGGTGAACCACGAACGCATCTGAGCACACCAAGCCCGGGGCGTGTAGAGTGGCGGCGTGTCGACGAGCGACCTGAAGACGCTGTGGCCGGGCTATCAGCTCCCCGAGGGGCTCGCGCGCAGCATTCTCCGTGACAACCCCTGGTGGGAGGGGGCTCCCAGCCGAGTGTTGCCGCCGCGGCGGCGACGGTTTGTTGAGGAGATCCATCGGTCGCTGGAGCGCAAGCTCGCGCCGATCACGGTCGTGCGTGGTCCACGTCAGGTCGGCAAGACCACCGCGCAGCTCCAGGTGATAAAGGATCTCCTCGAGCGCGGCGTTCCAGCGATCAACGTGCTACGGGTCCAGTTCGACGATCTCGCGGGCCTCGGAAAGCTTGCCGATCCGATCCTGCGGATCGTCGACTGGTACGAGAACACCGTCCTGAAGCGCACGCTCAACGAAGTCGCTCACGCTGGCGCTCTCACGTACCTGTTCTTCGACGAGGTACAGAACCTGCGGGACTGGGCGCCGCAGCTCAAGCACCTGGTCGACCATGCAACGACCCAAGTGGTAGTCACAGGCAGCTCGGCGCTACGAATCGCGGTAGGACACGACAGCTTGGCCGGGCGCATCCGCACACTCGAAGTGGGGACGCTGACATTATCGGAGATCTCCTTGATCCGATTCGGACGGACGCTGCCGGTGGCGCTGCCGATCAATGGGCTCGATCGCATTGGTCAGCAGTCGACTTGGATCGAGCTGAGGGAACTAGCTACCGCCAATCGCGAGCTTCGTGACATGGCGTTCGATGCATTCGCGGAGCGTGGCGGGTACCCGCTCGTGCACGAACGCCCCGATCAGCCATGGGAGGAGATCTCTGCGCAGCTCAACGAGAATGTGATCAAGCGTGTGATCGTCCACGATCTCCGTCTCGGCGATCGCGGTCGGCGGCGCGACAAGACACTCCTCGAGGAGATCTTCCGCCTCGGGTGTCGCTACGCCGGGCAGTCACCAAGCCTCGCGACTCTGGCCAAAGAGCTTCAGCGAGCGCTCAATGCGAACGTTGGGCCCCAGAAGATCCGCAAGTATCTCGAGTTCCTGGACCTCGCACTGTTGCTCCGGCTCGTCGACCCTCTCGAGCTGCGGCTCAAGCGAACACGCGGAGCACCGAAGCTCTGCCTCGCCGATCACGGGTTGCGAGCAAGCTGGCTTCAGGAACCGATCGCGCTCACACCCGACGCTCTGTCGCGCCGCCCTGAGGACAGCGACCTCGCCGGACGGATCGCCGAGAGTATCGTCGGGACATTCCTGATCACGTCGATCGGCGGCGACCAGATCAAGCACTTCCCGGAACGTAGCGGAGAGCCAGAGGTCGACTTCGTCATGGTCTCGGGGAGCGTGCGGATCCCGATCGAAGTGAAGTATCGGCGGCGGATCAACTCACTCGACGACACGGCTGGGCTTCGCAGCTTCATCGAGAAGTCGACGTACCGCGCTCCATTCGGCATCCTCGTCACCCAGAATGACACCCCCACCGTAACGGATCCGCGCATCGTCGAGATGTCGTTGTCGAGCCTCCTGATGTTGCGGTGAGTAGCTGCGATGTGGTGCGTTCACCTTAGTACAAGCCACCTTCCGCGCGGCCAGACCTGACGGGCGCGGGCTTGGGTCGACGCACGCGCCACGGTGTTTGCGCTTGCCTGATCGTCCGATGGATGCTTTCTTGCCCAGCGAGAATGGTCGTGGAGGTGCAAAGGGTGAGCCGGGGGTTCGACTTGGTCGCGCGACGGTCTCAGGGTGTCGCTGTCGCGTCCTTGAACGGAGGCCGCGGTCGCGAAGACCGTGCTGGTGCTCGCGACGCTGGTTGCGCCTGCATGTTCAACGAATCCCACGACGTATGGTCGCGCATCGATCCGATGAGCGACCATAGTTCTCGATCGACTTGCCGCGCACGGGTTGTGCATCCGTGCGTTTCTCTCCGGGAGATCCAATGACCTGCCGTTATTTGCCTGTCCGATGCTTGGCCGTGATCGCCGCCTGTTTCGTCCTGGGGGCGCGTCCGGCGCGTGCGCAAGACCAGGCCGGTCCCCCGGGCGCGCCAGCGGTTCACCAGCTCACGATGGCGCAGGCGATCGAGGCGGCGCTGTCGCACAATCCGCAGCTGGCGATCGAGGCCGAGGACATCGTCGCGGCCCAGGCCAGGGCCACGGCCGACTCGAAGCTGCGCCTGCCGCTGCTCAACATGAAGGCCAACCTGATGCTCTGGGACCGGCCGATCGTGGCCGACCTCGGGCCGGACATCGGCAAGATCACGATTCGCGATCGGGTGACCGGGACGGTCGACGTATCCGTCTCGCAGCCGCTCAGCGGCGCGCTGGTCATCGGCAAGCTGGTGGCCCGCGATCAGGCCGCCACGGAGGCCAGCCGAGCGACGCGCGACGGCCTCCGGATCGATATTGCGTATCAGACGGCCGAGGCGTACCTCGGTGCGCTGCAGGCCAGGACGCTGGGGCAGGTGGCGCAGGCCACGCTGCAGCAGCTGGATGGCGATCTGCAACACGCCAAGGTCTTGCTGCAGGCCGGGACGCTGCAGCAGGTCGACGTCCTGCGCCTCGAGGCGGAGCGCGCGCGGATCGAGCAGCAAGGCCTGCAGGCGGAGACCAATGCGCTCGGGGCGCGCCGCCGGCTCGCGCTGTTGCTCGGGTTGCCGGATGGCACCGAGCTCGCGCTCGTCGAGATCGACACCACGCCGCCGGAGTTGCCGTGGACCGAGGACGAGGCGGTGGCGCGGGCGCGGCGTGATCGCGCGGATGCCCGGGTCGCCGAGGCCCAGCGCCACGCGGCCGAGCTCGGCGTCGAGGTGACTCGCGCCAACTACTTCCCGACGGTCTCGCTGCTCGGCGTCTACAGCCATACGATCACCGCGACGTTTGGCAGCGCCGCCGACAGCGCGTACCTCGGGGTCTCGCTCGACTGGAACGTGTGGGACTGGGGCAAGCGCGCGGCCGAGGTGGAAGGTGCGCAGGCGGTGAGCCGGCAGGCCCGCCTGTCCCAGCTGGCCGTGGCCGACCAGATCGCGGTCGATGCGCGCGCGCGCTGGCAGGCGGCGCGGATCGCCCAGGCGACGCTGGAGGTGACCGCGCGAGGGCTGGCCGCCGCCGTCGAGGCGCAGCGCCTGCAGGCCGCGCGGTTCGCGCACGGGGCGGCGACCACGGTCGAGGTGCTCGACGCCGAAACGGCCCTGGCCAATGCACAGTCGCAAGCGGCGATCGCGCGGTATCAGTACCTGGTGGCCTGGATGGCGCTCAGCCGGGCCGTGGGGAGCCTGCCGTCGTGACCGCAAGATCGGCTGGTAGATCATCCGTGTCGATGCGGATTCACCGGGCGACTTCGCCCATTCAGGTACGCTAGATCGTGACAGGAGGCTTCATGGTGATCCGGATGTCGAGCTTGCTCATCGCGCTGGCCCTGGCGTTGGCCGGGTGCAGCAAGGGAAATGACGGCAAGCCTGCGCTGCCGCCGGCGACGGGCCCCCAGTCACCGCCGCTGCCCCAGCTCCCGCCGCTGGCCAAGCCGGCGCAAGATCCCAAGACCGCGACCAGCTCGGAGCGCAAGGCGACCGGGACCCTGCTGCCGCACTCGGCGGTGGCGGTCGTCGCGCAGGCCAGCGGGGTGATCGTCGCGATGGCCGTCGAGGTCGGCGCGCGCGTCAAGAAGGGCCAGGTGCTGTTTCGCGTCGACGACCGCGCGGCGGGGCTCCGGCTGGCCCAGGCGCAGACCCAGCTCGCCGCGGCCGCGCAGCAGCTGAAGAGCACCGAGGTCGAGTACAACCGGACCAAGCTGTTGTTCGACCAGCAGGCCGCCTCGTCGCAGCAGTGGGATCAGATCAACGCGCAGGTCGATGCCGCCAAGGTCGGGGTCGCGCAGGCACAAAACGGCGTCGCGATGGCGCAGAAGGCCGTGGCCGACGCGACCGCGCACGCGCCGATCGATGGCGTGGTTGTCTCGCGCCCGGTGGCGCTCGGCGACTACGTCAGCGACGCACCTCCGACGCAGGTGCTGATGCTGCAAGACCAGGCCACGCTCGATCTCAAGTTCCGCTTGCCCGAGCGCGCGCTCGCGACCGTGCGGCTCGGGGACGCGATCACCGTCTCGCTGCCGGCGCTGGCGATGTCGCGCAAGGCCAACGTCTCGATCGTCGCGCCGAGCGTCGATCCGCGGACGCGCACGATCGAGCTGACCGCGGTCCTCGACAACCGCGATGGCACGCTGCGCCCCGGGCTCATGGCCGACGTCGATCTCGATGCCGCGGTCCCCGCGCCGTCTGCCACCCACTGAGCCCGAGGAGCGCATCATGAAGATCGCAGAAATTGCCATCCGGCGCCCCGTCTTTGCCTTCATGGTCATCATGGTGCCGATCGTGTTCGGGGTGATGGCCTATCCCAAGATCGGCGTCGAGCAGTTCCCCAGCGTCGAGTTCCCGGTCGTGACCGTCAGCGCGGTCTATCCGGGGGCCGATCCGGGGTCGATGGAGACCAAGGTCGCCAAGCCGATCGAGGACGCGCTCAGCTCGATGGGCGGCATCAAGCGGCTGCAATCGTTCAACCTCGAATCGCTGACCCAGGTCGTGATCGAGTTTCAGCTCGACGTCGACGCCGACAAGGCGGCGCAGGGCGTGCGCGATCGCGTGGCGGTGATCCCCAACCTCCCCAAGGAGCTCGAGACCCCCAAGGTCCAGAAGTTCGATATCGGCGCTCAGCCGATCATGTCGCTGGCGCTATCCGGATCGTTATCGCCGCGCGATCTCACCAAGCTCGCCGAGGACGTGGTCAAGCAGCGGCTCGGCCAGATCAAGGGCGTCGGCAACATCGATATCGTGGGCGGCCGGCCGCGCGAGATCCACGTGGTGATCGATCCGGCGCGCCTGGCGGCGCGTGGCCTCACGCCGGGCGATGTCAGCGCGGCGCTCGAGGGCCAGAACCTCGAGCTGCCGGCGGGGCGGATCACCGAGAACGCCAGGGAGATCGTGGTGACGACCAAGGGCGCGTTCACGACCCTGCAGGAGATCGCCGATGCGCCGATCCCCGTGCCGGGCGCCCCGGGCGCGGCGGCGGTGCGGGTCGGCGACGTCGCCTCGGTCGAGGACGACATGCTCGAGGCGCGATCGCACGCGTCGGTCGACGGCAAGAGCGCGCTCGGCCTGGTGATTCAAAAGGAGTCGGGCGCGAACCTCGTCAGCGTCGCCAAGGCCGTGCGCGCCGAGCTCGCCGCGATGGAGCGCATGCTCGCCGACAAGGGCGCCAAGTTGATCGTGACCGATGATCAGGCGCCGTATACGGAGCAGGCGTTCCACGACGTGCAGTTCGATCTGGTGCTCGGCGCCTTCCTGGCGATCGTGATCATCCTGGGGTTTCTGCGCGACGGGCGCGCCACGTTCATCAGCGCGCTCGCGTTGCCGACCTCGGTGATCGCGACCGTGTGGTTCCTGAAGCTCCTGGGCTTCACGTTCAACCAGCTGACGATGCTGGCGCTCAGCCTCTCGATCGGCCTGCTGATCGACGACGCCATCGTCGTGATCGAGAACATTCACCGCCACCTCGAGCAGGGCAAGTCGCCGATGCGCGCCGCCGCCGAGGCCACCTCCGAGATCGGCCTGGCCGTGCTCGCGACCACGTTCTCGATCGTCGCGGTGTTCATCCCGGTCGCGATGATGCAGGGCATCATCGGCCGGTTCTTCTTCCAGTTCGGCATCACGGTCAGCGTGGCCGTGCTGCTGTCGATGTTCGTGTCGTTCACCCTCACGCCGATGCTGTCGGCGCGGCTCCTGAAGGTCCACCACGGCCGGCCCGGCCTGGTGTCACGGAGCATCGAGCGCGCGCTCGGCGCCCTGGAGCGCATCTACAAGCGACTGCTCGGCCTGGCGCTGCGCCATCGCGCCCTGACCGTGGTGTTCGCCGGAGGTGTGCTCCTGGGGTCGTGCGCGCTCCTGACCCAGGTCAAGACCGAGTTCCTCCCCGACGAAGATCGCTCTTCGTTCTCGGTGTCGATCGAGCTGCCGCCCAGCACCGCGCTGGCCACGACCCAGGAGGTGGCGGAGGTCCTGGCCGGCGACCTGCGCGCCCGTTGCCCCGGCGTGACGTCGACGTTTGTGACGATCGGCTCGGGTAGCGGCTCGGTCAACATCGGGCACATCCAGCTCAACCTGAAGCCTGTGCGCCAGCGCGCGTTCAGCCAGCAAGCCGTGATGAGCTGGGTGCGCGAGCACTATGCACAGCTGTCGCAGGCAGGCATCAAGCTCACGCTCGGCCAGGTCGGCGGCGTCGGCGGCGACGACAGCCGGCCGATCCAATTCAACCTGCGCGCCAAGAACATGGACGAGCTCATCAAGGCCTCCGACGCCCTCGTGGCGGAGCTGCGCAAGACCAAGGGGTTCGTCGACGTCGACTCGAGCTATCGCGGCGGCAAGCCGCAGATCGAGGTGACCCCCGATCGGGCGGCCGCGACCGAGCTCGGCGTGCCGGTGGCGACGATCGCCCGCACGGTGCGGGCCCTGGTGTCACGCGACAAGGTCACCGACTACAAGGAAGACGCCGACCTTTACGACGTCCGCCTGACCCTGGCCGATCCGGTGCAAGCCGACTTCCCCGCGCTGTCGAACCTGACGGTGCGATCGAACACGGGCGAGCTGGTGCCGCTGTCGTCGCTGGTTCACCTGGCGCGCGGCGTCGGCCCCACCCAGATCACCCGCGAGGCGCGCATGCGGCAGATCACGGTGTTCGCCGGCCTTGACGGCCTGGTCCTCGGCGAGGCCACGACGATGACCGAGGAGATCGCCCAGCGCGTCGTGCCGTCGTCGATCGAGACCGAGATGTCGGGCACCAGCCAGCTGATGACCGAATCGTTCGGCTACATGATCGTCTCGCTGATCCTGGCCATCGTGCTCGTCTACATGATCCTCGCGGCGCAGTTCGAGAGCTTCATCCACCCATTCACGATCATGATGTCGTTGCCGCTCGCCGTCGTGGGGGCGTTCGGCGGGCTGTTCCTGGCCGGCCAGACGTTCAGCATCTTCGGGATGATCGGGCTCATCATGCTGATGGGCCTGGTCACCAAGAACGCGATCTTGCTCGTCGACTTCACGCAGAAGCAAAAGGCCCAGGGCGCCTCGACCATCGAGGCGCTGCTGATCGCCGGTCCGGTCCGGTTGCGACCGATCTTGATGACGACCGCGGCGATGATCCTCGGCATGTTGCCGGTCGCGCTGGCCCTGGGCGAGGGCGGGGAAGCGCGCGCGCCGATGGCGGTGGTCGTGATCGGCGGCCTCATCACGTCGACGGTCTTGACCCTCGTGGTGGTGCCGGTGGTGTTCTCGCTGATCGAGGGGCTGCGTGGCAGGCTGCGTGACCGGCTGAGCCGCCTGCTGGGCAGCGGCAAATCGCCGGTCGCGATCTCCGACGCGACCCCCGCCGCGCTGCCCGTCGCCAAGATCGTCGAAGGCGGCCCCAGGCCCGGTGACCCGCAGATACCCTGATTCCGCATATCTCGGATCTCGGACCAGCTGGATCTGTAAAACAAACTCAGGCGTTCCTCACGCACCGCCGGCGTGCCGGCCCTGCTCCCGAGGCCGGGGAGCGCGATGATCATCCGTGCGATGGTGAATGGCGCGTGAGTTATCGGTCCTGGCGCGACACACACGACCACGGGTAGGTTAGCGTCCCGGCCATGTCCATGCCCCGGTCCTCGGTTGTCATCGCCGTCGTCCTGGTCCTCGGGACCGCCACCTCTGTCCGCGCCGACGAACCCGCGCCGGCCACTGCGCCTGCGGCTCCGGCCGCGGCTACGCCGCTGAACTACGTGACGGTGGCGGCCACGACGACGCTGTTCCACAAGCCGAACGTTGGCTCGGCCAGCGGCTGGCAAGAGGATATCGGTCCGGTCGTGGGCTACGGCCGATACGTCACCGATACCGTCGCGCTGGAGCTGGATATCGGCCCCTCGTTCGTCCACGGCAGCGGCTATTCGGGGCTGTTCCTGGTGCCCTCCGCGATCTGGGGCTTCTCGACGCACGTCTACGCGGCGGCGCGCGTCCTGGTCGAGCTGGATCCGCAGGCCGACCTCGCGCTGTTCCCCGGCATCGGTGGGGTCTATACGTTCGACAAGCTCTCCATCACCCTGGAGCTGAACCTCGAGAGCTTTGTCGGCCGGGGCAAGCCCGACTTCTCCGTCGCGCTGACGCCGGGCCTGGTATACGCGTTCTGAGCCGTACTACTTCGTGGCGATCCGAAGCGCCTCGCGGAAGTCGCGCTTGGCGATATGAACCGAGCGGCGATCGAGGAACGTGCACATCAGGTCCAGATCGAGCCCCGGCAGCCACCGGCTTCGTTCCGTCTCCTCGTATTCACCGTGTTGCAACACGTGAACCTCGAGGGCTCCGTCGATCCAGAACCACACCTCGTCGATCCCGAGGCGCTTGTAGATCTCCAGCTTGTCGATCCCGCCGCTCGTCCAGATCACCTCGATGACGAGGTCGGGCCGATCCTTCGCCTGATCCGCGCCGAAGATGTAGCACTCGTCTGGCTCGACGCCGGCCTTGCGCCCGCTCTTGAGCGTCCAGCTCCGGTACGGCGAGAGCTCGATGTCATGCAGCTCCGCGTAGACCTCGACCAGGCGCCCGAGATAGGACGTGATCCGTTCATGATCCCTCGAAGGGCTCATCAGCTCCATCACTCCCTCGAGATACGCGAGCCGCGGCACCGACTTCTCGCCGCGCATCGCAAGCTCCATCTCGTAGTGCTCCCACGTGGCACCTGTCAGGATGACCCGTTGATCGGCCGTGGGAACGTGTTCTCCGGTGGGGATGTTCGCCGTCGCGACCATTACCGGCACCTTAGCACGTCAATGCCCGGCGACCCGAACCGTTCCTAGCGGGCGAGCGCGGTGAGCTCGGCGGTCGAGAAGAAGAACGCGATCTCCTCGCGCGCGGTTTCGGCTGCATCGGAGCCGTGCACGGCGTTGCGCTCGATGTCGCTGGCGAACTCCTTGCGGATCGTGCCGGCGGCGGCCTTCTCGGGGTTGGTCGCGCCCATCACCTCGCGGTTCTTGGCGATCGCGCCTTCGCCCTCGAGCACCTGCACGACGACCGGGCCCTCGGTCATGAACTTCACCAGGCCCGCGTAGAACGGCCGGTCCTTGTGGACGGCGTAGAACGCCTTGGCCTGCGCCTCGGTGAGGCGCACCATCTTCGAGGCCACGACGCGCAGGCCAGCGGCCTCGAGCTTGGCGGTGACCGGGCCGATCACGTTCTTGGCGACGGCGTCGGGCTTGATGATCGAAAACGTACGTTCGGTGGCCATGTCGGACTCCCTTGAAAAGTCGCAGGAAGCTATCCAAGCGGGCCCGCCGGGTCAATGCGACACGGCGATGTAGATGGACCGGAGCTACGACAGGAGCTTGGCTAGCGTTCGGCCCTCATCACCGTTTGATACCGCCCAGGTCTGGATCGGCCACGCACGGATGCACGATCACGTGTTCACCTACGCGGTTGTCACCGTCGGCGAGAACGATTCTTGACGGCCCGCGGCTTGTGAGCGCGCGGTGAAGCAGCGCGGTCGCGGTGCGATGTCCCGGCGCTGGCGAGCATCACTCCCACGGACGTGGTCGTTACTGCCGCCTGGATGCAGCGGTCCAGCACAGTGAGGTCGGTGATGGCATCGAGCGATGTGCGCTCCTCTTTGGTCGGCGAAAGGCCTCGCGTCGCGAGTACCGCGAGCAGCGCCTCCCTCTTGCCTTGCGCCTTACCTTCCGCTTTACCTCGTTCCTCGAAGAAGAGCCGTAACGCGCGTGATGCCTTCGTTTCTGGGATCTTATCGACATCCATCGCCATCTCCTTGAACGATGCCACGAGCCGCGGGTTCAATACTGCCAGGATCGCACGCGTCTGGGCTTCCCGCAACGGGGCAGGCAGCTCCTCGGTCAGCTCGATGGCGCGGTTTGCGATACGCCGGGCCTCAGGTCCATGGCCGCGGCAGCGCGCCCACGCGGCGAACAGCGCGAGCTCTGGCCGCGCTGGATCGAGGAGCGCTTCGACGTGGCCCTTCGATAGCAAGAGGATCACGGGTGTCAGGCCGAGGCTGGTTCCGCGTTCGCCGTGGTGGTGGGCTGCCGCCTTGGCCCACGCGGCGACGCTTCGACTCGCGGTGATCACGACGACGTCCCCCATGCCGTCGCGCTGCAAGAGGACGCTGGCGGCCAAGGGCCAGCTCCGGCACTTGCTTTCATCTTTGCGATTTTGCAGCTCGATGATGACCCACTTGGAGGTGGCGTTGGGCGTGCGGACAACGAGATCGGGGCGCGTCTCGAGCGACGCGGCGAAGCGAACGTTGGAGTCAACGACGTCGATGGGGCCTGGCATGTCGGTCCCCGCGACCCGGCGAAGAACTTCGGCGAAGAGCTCCGGGTTGTCGCGGATGGCGAGGAGGACAACTTCGTGGGGTGTGCCCGGCATGGACGGCGTTCTTCAGGGAGAGCGAATGCCCATCCGTGCCCGAGAATGGCATACCGCCGCACAAAGTCTATAGCGAGTATCGATCAGAATCGTCTTTTTACGAGCATCGGATTGTTTGGTTGTCCGACGCTTGTCCGAAAACCGGACGTGTGTGGCCGGAAATCGGACACGTGAAGATCGGCTATGATCTAACATCGCGAGATCATGTGGACGTGTCGTTAGCTGGCGATCACACCCGGCGTGCCGATCGGTGACCTCAAACCACCTATCCCTGCCGGATCGACATTGGGCGCCGGTCACGGACATCGCCTGGACACCGCGAAGCACGCCCTGCGCAGCAAAGCACCAGAGAAGCACCGCAACGCCGGCCGCGTGCTCGCCTCGACCCCATGAGCGCAGCCACTTCTGCTGGATGCGCTGGGCCGCTATCTGACGGTCGTCACCGTCGGCTGGATGGCTTTGGGCGCCTTACGACAGCAGCTTGGCGAGCGTCGAGCCCATCTCGGCCGGGGTCGGGGCGACGGCGATGCCGGCGTCCTTGAGGGCGGCGATCTTGTCGGCCGCGGCGCCCTTGCCGCCGGAGATGATCGCGCCGGCGTGGCCCATGCGCTTGCCGGGCGGGGCGGTCTGGCCGCCGATGAACGACGCGACCGGCTTCTTGATGTAGTCCTTGATGAACTGCGCGGCGCGCTCCTCGGAGTCGCCGCCGATCTCGCCGATCATGAAGATCGACGAGGTGCCCGGATCCTCGGCGAACCAGGCGAGCGCGTCGATGAAGTCGGTGCCCTTGACCGGATCGCCGCCGATGCCGACGGCGGTCGATTGGCCGAGGCCGAGCGCGGTGAGCTGGTGGACGACCTCGTAGGTCAGGGTGCCCGAGCGCGAGACGACGCCGACGCCGCCCGGCTTGTGGATGTAGCCCGGCATGATGCCGACCTTGCACTGGCCCGGCGTGATGACGCCCGGGCAGTTCGGGCCGACCAGGACGACGTCGGGGTAGTCCTTGTCGAGCACGTACTTGACCTTGATCATGTCGCGCGCCGGGATGCCCTCGGTGATCGCGATGATCGTCGTGATGCCCGCGGCCGCGGCCTCGAGGATCGCGTCGGCGGCGCCCGGCGGCGGGACGTAGATCACCGAGGTGTTCGCGCCGTGGCGGGTCACGCTCTCCTCGACCGTGTCGTAGATCGGCAGCTGCTCGAGCCCGGCGACCTTGCTGCCGCCCTTGCCCGGCTTGATGCCGGCGACGACCTTGGTGCCGTACTCGATCATCTGCTTGGCGTGGAACGCGCCGGCAGAGCCCACGCCCTGGACGACGAGCTTGGTGTCGTATCCGACGAGGACGCTCATTTCTGCTCCTTGGCGGCCTTGACGACCTTCTGCGCGCCATCGGCCATGTCGGCCGCGGCGAGGATGTTGAGCTTGCTGTCGGCCAGCATCTTCTTGCCGAGCTCGACGTTGGTGCCCTCGAGGCGCACGACGAGCGGGACCTTGAGGCCGACCTCCTTGACCGCGGCGATCACGCCTTGCGCGATCGTATCGCACTTCATGATGCCGCCGAAGATGTTGACGAAGATCGCCTTCACGTCCGGCGAAGTCGTGATGATCTTGAACGCGGCGGTGACCTTCTCGGCGGTGGCGCCGCCGCCGACGTCGAGGAAGTTCGCGGGGGCGCCGCCGTAGAACTTGATGATGTCCATCGTCGACATCGCGAGGCCGGCGCCGTTGACCATGCAGCCGATGTTGCCGTCGAGCGAGATATACGACAGGTCCCACTTCTTGGCCTCGCTCTCGGAGGCGTCCTCTTCGTTGGGATCGCGCCAGCTCTCGAGCTCGGCGTGGCGGTACAGCGCGTTGTCGTCGAAGTTGATCTTGGCGTCGAGCGCGAGCACCTGGCCGTCCTTGGTCGTGATCAGGGGGTTGATCTCGAGCAACGAGCAGTCCATCTCGTCGTAGCAGCGCGTCAGCGGCGGCATGAACGCGGCGAACGCCTCGGCGGCCTTGCCGGTCAGGCCGAGCTGCTTGGCGAGGTGGCGCGATTGCCAGTCCTGCCAGCCGGTCGCCGGATCGATCGCCGCCTTCAAGATCTTCTCGGGGTGCTTGGCGGCGACCTCCTCGATGTCCATGCCGCCTTCGGTCGACGCCATCACGGTGACCCGCGCGGTCGTGCGGTCGAGCAGCATGCCGAGGTAGTACTCGTGCTCGATCGCGAGGCCCTGCTCGACGAGCAGGCGCTGGACCTTCTTGCCTTCGGGGCCGGTCTGCGGCGTCTTCAGCTGCATGCCGAAGATCGCCTTCACCGCGGCCTCGGCGTCGGCCCGGGTCTTGGCGACCTTGACGCCGCCGCCCTTGCCGCGCCCGCCGGCGTGGATCTGCGCCTTGACGACGACCACGTCGGTGCCCGCTTGCTGCTGCACCTTGGGGATCGCCGCGAGCGCTTCATCGACCGTCATCGCCGGGATGCCGATCGGTACGGGCACCCCGTACTTCCGGAACAACTGCTTGCCCTGATACTCGTGGATCTTCATCGCGACCGCGGTGTACCACGACCGCTCGGCGATCAGGTCGCCGCGTGAACGCGTGCTTCGGGGATGCCGCCGGGGCGTGACGCACCCGACGAGGTCCCGGCGGCTTCGCGCTTGCGCGGCCACCAGAAGTAGGCCGACACCGCGAAGGTCAGGGGGATGGCCATCATCGCGATCGTGGTGTGGTTCGGCAGGGCATCCTTCAACTTGCCGAGCGCGGGAGGCGACCACAGATCGCCGAACAGGTGGATGGCGAAGACCGACGCCGCCATCGCGCTCGCGCGGCGCTGGGCGGGGACCGCGCGGAGGAACGCGGCGTTGACCGGCGACGCGGACAGGAACAGGCCGATCTCGACCGCGAAGGTGAGCGCGAAGAACACCTTCGGCGTCTCGACGAAGAAGCACAGGACGGCGAGCGGGGTGGCGATGACCATGCCGATCGCGCAGACCCGGAGCAGCGCATTGACCGCCGTCTTGTGCTCGGGGGCATCGTAGGGCGCGCCGCCCGGGGCCGATGGCAGCTTGCGGAGCGAGCGATCCGCCCACCACCCGCCGATGAGCGTGCTGATCACCCCGGCGGGGACGAGCACCGCGCCGAACCAGAAGTTCGCGCTCTTCAGATCGAGCTCGGTCGAGAACTGCTCGAGCAGGAACTTGGGCGCCCAGTACGAGAACGCGCCCACCGCCGCGGTGTACGCGCAGTAGCCCAGCGTCGCGCGGCGGAACAGCGGGATCGCGGCGACCTCGCGCAGGCCGTCCAGGAGCTTCGCCCTGGCATCGACCAGCTTGCGCGGCGGCTCGACGATCAGGAGGCACAGGAGCGCGAGCACGAGGCCGGGAACGCCGGTCGCGAAGAACGAGGTGCGCCAGCCCCAGTGCTTGCCGATCGCGCCGCCCACGACGTAGCCCAGCGCGGAGCCCACCGGCGTCGCCAGGTAGAACACCGCGAGCGCCTTGGCCTTGCGGTCGGACGGGGTTAGGTCGTCGATGATCGTCGGCGCGAGCGCGGTGAAGCTCGCCTCGCCGACCCCGACCACGGCGCGCGCCGCGAGCAGGGTCCAGAACCCCCAGGCAAGCCCGCTGGCGAACGTGGCCACGCTCCAGATCGTGATGCCGAGCGCGATCAGCCCCTTGCGGGCCGCCTTGTCGGCGCGCGCCCCGAACAGCGGCGAGGTCACGAAGTAGCCGATCAGGAACGCGCTCTGGAGCAGGCCGGCCTCGAAGTTCGACAGCGACAGCTCCCGCATCACCGGATCGACGACCGCCGCCATCACGTAGCGATCGAGGTAGTTGAGGAAGTTCAACGCCGTGAGCAGCGCCAGGATGGCTCGGCGATCACGGATCATCGCGCGACGGTATCACTCGCCGGGGGACCGCGGCCACGCGGTGCCGGGCAGGAATGGCGGCGCATCGACCACGCTGGACGAGCTGGCCGCCGCACCCGCGCTGCGGTCGCGGAGCACCCTTCGGGTCGAGAAGCCGAGGCTCTGGCCGCGTTCGTGTTTGCCTGGCATCACCACTGGCCGAAGGTGTTCGCGGACGCATTCCTTGATGCGGGCTCGGCGATCTTGGCCTGGGCTGGCCAGCAGTTCTCCGATGACAATCGTTACGTGAAGCTGCGCCGGATCGCGATCGAGAACCTCGCCCACGTCTTGTAGTCACCCATCGCCCTCGCAAGCAACTCACCGTGATCGATCGCCCTCGGGTATGATGCGCGCCGATGCGCCTGCCGTGCTGTCTGTGGCTCCTCGGCGCGATCGCCACGGCCGCCGCCGCGCCGAAGCGAGCCACGCCGCCGCCGGCGACGCTGGAGGATCCGTGCGTCGAGGATGGCGCCGTCTGCAAGCGACACGCGCTCGACGGGTTCCGGCTGGCGCTGGCCGCCCAGCGCGCCGGCAAGGCGGCGCACCCGCTGCGCATCTCGTACTTCGGCGACTCGCTGACCGCCGATGATCACATCACCGGCGCGCTGCGCCAGAAGCTGCAGGCGCAGCTCGGCGACGGTGGGCCGGGCTTCGTGTTCGCGCTGTCACCGCATCCGTATTGCCAGCATCGGGCGGTGTCGCGCGTGGTCGGCGGTGGCTGGGAGGCGTTCGGGGTCTCGACGGTCGTGCCCGGCGATCACCTGCTCGGCCTCGGCGGCACGGCCGAGGGCGATGGCGTGATCCGCTTCGTCCCGGCGGCCAGGACGGTTCACACCGTCGACGTCCATTACCTCGCGCAGCCGCGCGGCGGTTCGCTGGAGATCCTGGCCGACGGCGCGGTCGTGGCAGAGGTCGCGACCGCCGGCGAGCACAAGCAGAGCGCGTTCACCGGCGGCGTGGTCGTGCCCGACGGGACCCGGCGGATCGAGCTGCGGGCGCAAGGTCGCGTGCGGCTGTTCGGCGCGTCCCTCGAGGCCGCGAGCGGTGCGGTCGTCGACAACCTGGGTGTGGTCAACGGCACCGCGAAGGCGATGCACAACAACAACCTCGCCGAGCACTGGCAGAACCAGCTCGCGCACCGCGCCGCCGATCTCGTGGTCGTGATGTTCGGGACCAACGAGGCCGAGTGGCTGCGGCCCAAGGGCGCCGGCATGGACGAGCACGAGCAGTTGCTCGGCGATCTGCTCGCCACGATTCGCAAGGCCAGCCCTCAGGCGTCCTGCCTCGTGGTGTCGCCGCTCGATCAGCTCGACTGGCGGGAGGAGCGCATGCCGCCGCGCGACTCGATCCCGGCGATGGTCGCGGCCCAGCGCCGCGCCGCGCAGGCGCACGGCTGTGCATTCTGGGACGTCTACAGCTGGATGGGCGGCCGGGGCGCGTCGCGGGACTGGTACCGGCGCGGCCTCGTCGTGAAGGACTTCCAGCACCCGACGAGCGAGGGCGCCGAGCAGCTCGCCGCGGCGCTGTTCGCCGGCCTGGTCGGGTCGTCCGCTGCGTCGCCGCCGCAGCAACTGGGGTCTCGCTAGCGCTGCTGGCGAGGTCCTTCTGCGGAGTTACTTCGCTGCCCTGGCGCGCCGTCGGTTCGCTCGGCTTTGCGTCGCGGTGGATGGCGTTCGCGAAGCCGCCGGTGCACGAGCGTCGAGCAGCGCAGCCGCCATGGTGCGGGCCTCTGCCGCGGCGCCTAGATCGCGATCCATCGAGGCGGCGACGGTCGCTCCATCGTAGAGCAGCACGAGCTGGCGTCCGAGCTCCTCCGGATCGTCCGCGCCGAAGTCGCGCGCGAGCTCGATGAACAGGTCGCGCACCCAGGCGCGCGAGTCGGTGCACACCTTCGTGACCTTGGTCTCGCCGCGTGGGCCCTCGGCGCTGGCGTTGATGAACGCGCAGCCGCGGTAGGCCGGCGTGGCGGCCACCTCGCCGAGCAGATCGAACAGCCCGAGGATGCGGTCGCGCGGGTTGTCGTGGCGCGCGATCCGCTGCGACATCCGCTGCCGGCGGGCCTCGGCGCGCCCCATCAGGTAGGCCCGGACGAGCTCCTCCTTGCTGCCGAACGTGCTGTACAGCGAGGCCTTCGCGACCCCGGCCCGCTCGATCACGCGATCGATCCCCACGGTGTGGACGCCCTCCTCGTAGAACAGCTCGTTCGCGGCGGCCAGCAGCCGGTCTCGCGCCGAACCTTCGGGCCTCGTGGTGACCATACCTTGACAATACAGACAGGTCTGTCCACAGTCAAGTCATACAGACAGACCTGTCTGTTCGAAAATCGAGGACCTATCATGCGCCTCTCTCGGACCGCCGCGTTCTATCTCCAGGCATCGATCATCTTGTTCTTCCTCGCAGGTTCCAGCGCGCCGACGCCGATCTACGCGGTGTACCAGGCCGCGTGGGGGTTCTCGCCGGTCACGATCACGGTGGTGTTCGGCAGCTACGCGCTCGCCGTGCTGGCCGCGCTGCTCGTCGTCGGCTCTCTGTCCGATCATGTCGGCCGCCGCCCGGTGCTGATCGTCGCCGCGCTGGTCCAGGCCGGTGCCATGGTGATGTTCGCGACCGCGCACGGGGTCACCGCGCTGATCGCGGCGCGCGTCATCCAGGGCTTGTCGACGGGAGCCGCCGCCAGTGCGGTCGGCGCGGGCCTGCTCGACCTCGATCGCGCCAGGGGCACGGTCGCCAACGCCGTCAGTCCGATGCTCGGCACCGCGACCGGCAGCGTCGCCTCGGGCCTCATGGTCCAGTACCTGCCGGCACCGACCCAGCTGGTCTATGTCGTGCTGGGCGTGATCTTCGTCGCGCAGGCGATCGGCGTCGCCATGATGCCCGAGCCGGTGGCGCCGCGGCCGGGGGCGCTCGCCTCGCTGCGCCCGCAGCTCCGCTTGCCGCAGGCGCTTCGCCGGCCGTTGCTGCTCGCCGCCCCGGCGCTGGTCGCCGCGTGGGCGCTTGCCGGGTTCTACGCCTCGCTGGGCCCCGCGTTCCTGCGCCGGCTCACCGCCTCGAGCTCGCTGGCGCTCGGCGGGACCGCGCTGTTCGTACTCGCGGGCAGCGGCGCGCTCACCGTGCTGGTGATGCGTGCGCGGTCGTCGCGCGCCATGATGACGTTCGGCACCGCGGCGTTGGTCGTCGGTGTCGCGACCACGCTGCTCGCGATGGCGCACGCCTCGGTCGGGGTGTTCTTCCTCGGCGCGGTGATCGCGGGCGCCGGGTTCGGTGCCGGCTTTCAAGGTGCGATCCGCAGCGTGCTTCCGCTCGCCGGGCCGCGCGACCGGGCCGGCGTGCTGTCGCTCCTCTACGTGATCGCGTACCTCGCGATGGGGCTACCGGCGGTGGTCGGCGGCCTGCGCGTCGTCCACGGCGGTGGCGTGCTCTCGACTGCACGCGAGTACGGCGTCGCCGTGATGGTCCTGGCCGCGCTCGCGCTGCTCGGCACGCTGCTGCGGCGGCCGGTCGCCGCTACGGGGTCACCCGCGCTTGCATCGACCGCACCGACTAGGAGCTGATCCAAGGGCGGGACTGCGAGGAGACCTGCGGTCTGGTACGCTGCCGTGGAATGCACATCGAGCGGATCTTGTTGCGAGACGTCGGGCCCTTCGACGATGTGATGATCGATCTGCCCAAGGGCACCGATCCGAACCTGGCCGATGTGTACCTGCTGACCGGCCCGAACGGCACCGGCAAGAGCACGATCCTCTATGCGCTGGCATCGGTCATTGGTGGCAAGCCCCAAATTGCTGGCTATGATGTCGAGCTCGGGCAAGATCTTCTCGCGACTCGTATGCGGTCTGAGAATGCGCTGGTCGCGTTCCGTACCGATGACGGACAGACCTTCGCTGCATCCCATCGTGAGCGCCGCCCAGAGCATCCCGATCATCCAAAGCTTCGTGATCCATTCGATGCTTCTGTGCTAATATCAACGTGGAATGGGCAGGTAGATCATTGGGTATCTGATGGTAAACCGCCGCGTTATTCACAGGCTGCGTCCGGATATCGACCTGATCGTCCATTGGAACACCTGAAATTCGAGTGGGCGGTATTTGCCTACGCGGGTGTTCGCTCGGTCTCCGACGTTCGGATCACGGCGATCCAGGAGCCGAAGAACAGCCCGTTCGAGAACAGCCTGTCGTTCGTCCAGACTGCGGATACGAGTCAGCTCGCGAACTGGATCGCGAGCCAGAACTTCCGGCGTCTGAAGGCGAAGGAGGCCGGGAACCTCGAACGGGCCGAGCAGCTTGCTCGGAGCGTGCGGGATATCGAGACGATCGTCGGCCAGATCGTCGATGATCCGGACTTCGCGTTCGTCCTCAGTGACGAGGATGACGACGTCCGGATCCGATGGAAGGGGGCGGTCGTCCGGCTGGGTCTCTTGCCCGACGGGTTGAAGTCGATCGTCAGCTGGGTGGCAGACCTCCTGATGCGCCTGGATCGGATCCCCTGGAAAGCGGACACGCCGGTCCTGCAACGGCAGTTCTTGCTGCTGCTCGACGAAGTTGACATTCATCTCCACCCGGCGTGGCAGCGCAAAGTCTTGCCGTTCGTACAGAAAGTATTTCCCAACGCGCAGATCATTGCCTCCACGCACTCGCCGTTTGTCGTGACATCGGTGGACGATGCCCACATCATCACGCTCGGGTTCCAGGGGCAGTCTTCGGTGGTCACCAGCGTGGCCCCGCCGCAGATCGGGACCAGCTACTCGGCGGCCCTGCGCTCGATCTTCGGTGTTGACTCGGAGTTCGACATCGACACCGAGAACAAACTCGCAGCGTTCCACGATGCCCGCCGCCGGATGCTCGCGGGTGATGCCACCGCCCAGGTCGAGGTCGATCGGCTTGCAACGCTACTCGCGCATCGCAGCGAGGAGCTACGCGAAGTGATCGCGCTGGAGCTCGCCCAGCTCCGCCGCCAGCAGGGGCTGCGCGTCGCACCATGACACCTTGCACACGAGGTCGTGAGCCGGAGCTACTTGCCCGCGACGGCACCCAGATCGGCCGTGCCTACGCTGCGCGAAGGCGTGAGACACCCGGATATCAGTTTCAATGGCCAGAGCGCGAAGGGCGGTCACTCCTCGCGATCGTGCGCGAGGCGCTCACCCTCATGACCACGGGGCACTGCAGCTACTGTGATGGTCATCCGCTCGACGCGACTGGTATCGAGACCGTCGATCACTTTCGTCCCAAGAGCCGCCCCGAGTTTTACGAGCTCGTGTGCACGTGGACGAACCTGTTCCTCACGTGCACGGCTTGTAACCAGGCCAAACGAGAACAGTGGGACGATGCGCTGCTGCGGCCCGACGATCTCGAGTATCGTTTCGAACGCTACTTCGAGTACCGCGATGACTCCGGGAAGCTGGAACCCGCTGCGACGGCGAGCGCGGAGGAACAGCAGCGTGCGCAGCGGACGATCGATATCTTTGACCTGAACCGTGTAGGTGCGTGTGTAAACCGAAAGCGAACGGTTCGCTTGTTGAGGCACTTTGCGGGTACGGATCAGCTGGACGACTGCGCCTACCGGTACTTGATCCCGCTCTGTCGAGCGGTGTGAAACGCGCGTAACCTGCGCGACCTGTGGGGCTACCGCTTCGGCGTCATCGCGACATCGACCACGGCGGCTGCGTAGGCAGTCGCTGCGGCCTCGCAGGCGTCGAGCGAGCCGGTCAGCCAGGCGCAGGCGAAGTTGGTCTCGGTCGGCGGCGGCACGACGCGCACGGCGCGGACGTCGGCGGCCTTGAGCGCGGCGTCGAGGCCGATCGTCGCCTCGATCGGCGGCGCGACGAGGTACGCCATCGGCGATCCGGGAGCGAGCCCGGCCTCGCGCGACAGGTACTCGCCGAGCGAGGTGATGACGTGCGGGAACACGGTGACGGTGCGCTTGCCGTCGGCGTCGTAGAAGCAGGCGTCGTGCGCCAGGCAGCGCAGCAGCGCCGCGAGGCCGTGCTCGATCGCCTCGGGCTCACGCGCGGCGAGGACGCCGAGGATCTCGCCCGACAGCCGGCCGCTGGCGTGGGCGCTGCCGGCGTAGAAGCTTTTGGCGAAGATCACGTCGACCTCGGCGTGCTTGGTCGCCTCGTCGAGCGCGACGTACATCGCGTCGTCCTGATCGCAGGTCACCAGGCCGAGCGCGGCGTGGCGCGCCGGGTCGCCGCCATACGCCGTGACGAGCGCCGGATCGGCGGAGGGCAAGCGGCGCACCGAGAGCACCGTCGGGATGATCGGCTCGAGGATCATCGCGACCTCATGCGTTGACCCGGCGCTGTGGGCCCCCGGGGCGCGCGGTAGTTCGGCTCGAGGATCATCGGTTCCTCATCGTGTGCCTCACTTGGCCACCAGGCGTTGCCGGACCTGCGGTGCGCGATAGCCCCGGCCACCGGCCACCTCGCCGAGCCGGCCGAGGTCGAGGGTCACGCCGCTCGTCCGCTGCTCGATCATCGCCGCCGCCAGCGCCGCGAGCCGGTTCGCGGCCTCCTCGGGCGGCGTGCCGCGCGCGTGGATGTTCGAGATCATGTTGCGATCGCCGTCGGTCTTGCCGAGCTTCGGATCGTAGACGACGTATGCCGAGAGCCCATCGCCGGTGCCGAGCCCCGGCCGCTCGCCGAGCAGGATCATCGCGACCTTTGCGCCTACCTCCTGGCCGATCTCGTCCTCGAGCCACACCCGCGCGAACCGGGCCGCGACCGGCGTCCCGACCCGCAGGCCGCGGGCGCCGCACGCGCGCGCGACCGCGTCGTGGAGCTGCTTGCCGGTCGCCGCGCAGGCCACCGCCGAGAGCCCGTCGGCGACGATCAGCTGGACGTCGATGCCCTTGGTGCACTTCGCGCGCACGACCGCCAGCGACTCGGCGGACAGGCGCCGCCCGAGATCGGGACGCAGCAGGAACTCGCGGTGCGACGTCACGCGCGTCGTCACGCCGACAAAGCCGTTCTGCTCGGCCCACCCGTCGGGCAGCTCGGCCCCCACCGCCGCGTGCGCGACGGCGAGCTCGGCCTGGAACTGCAGCACGACGTCGGTCGCGTAGCGCGTGCCGACGTGGCCGATGCCGACGAGCGCCGTGGTGTGGCGCGCCGCCTGGGCCGCGAACGCCGACTTCTCGGGCCTGGGCGCGTACACGCGCGCGGGCGGCGGTGGAATCGGCGGCAGGGCCGGCACCGGCGGGAGCGGATCGCTCGATCCGATCGCGTCGCGCAGCGCGGTCATCAGCTGCCGGGTCCGGCTCACGGCGGTAGCTCACCACGCGCATGGCCACCCGCGCAACTCGCTCCCCCGGCGGCGCGCTCGCCAGTGGTTGTTTAGCCGAGCCCGGCGGGCGGCCTGGGGCGAGGCAACACGCCTGGTCCTGCGGTGCGTGAGGCGGACACCCGAGCGGCGATGGCTTGCGTTCAGCGCACGGCGTCGACGTCGCCGAACCTGGGCCCCGGCCCATCGCCGCGCCAGATCCCCTTGGCGTCGAGCCAGGCGTCGAACTCCGGCGTCGGCCGCTTGCCCAGGAGCCGGCGCAAGGTCGGGATGTCGTGATAGCTCGTCGATTGGTAGTTCAGCATGATGTCGTCGCCGACCGGCAGCGCCATCAGATAGCTGCAGCCCGCCGCGCCGAGCAGGACCTTCAAGCTCTCGAGCTCGTCCTGGGTCATCCGCGCGTGATACGTGAAGCACGCGTCGCAGCCCATCGGCAGGCCGAGCAGCTTGCCCATGAAGTGATCCTCGAGCGCCGCGCGCGAGATCTGCGGGCCGTCCTCGAGGTACTCGGGCCCGATGAAGCCGACGACGGTGTTGACCAGGAACGGCCGGTAGCGCCGCGCGAGGCCGTACGCGCGCGCCTCGATCGTCACCTGGTCGGCGCCGTGGTGCGCCGCCGACGACAGCGCCGAGCCCTGGCCGGTCTCGAAGTACATCCGGTTCGGGCCCCGGGTCGTGCCCTTGGCCTTCATCAGGTCCCACGCCTCGTCGAGCAGCTTGCCGGTGATGCCGAACGCGGCGTTGGCGGCCTGGGTGCCGGCCAGCGACTGGAACATGAGATCCATCGGGCAGCCGAGCTCGAGCGCCTTCATCTGCACGGTGACGTGCGACAGCACGCAGTGCTGGGTCGGCACGGCGTTGCGGCGCAGGAGATCGTCGACGGCGCGCAGGATCTCCGCGGTCGACTGCGCGGTGTCGGTCGCGGGGTTCACGCCGATCACGGCGTCGCCGCAGCCGTAGGCGAGCCCCTCGCGCGCCGAGGCGAGGATGCCAAGGACGTCGTCGGTCGGGTGGTTCGGCTGACAGCGCGACGACAGCCGGCCCGGCAGCCCGAGCGTGTTGTTGGCGCGCACGACGACCTGGCACTTGGCGCCCACCGTCATGAGGTCGAAGTTCGACATCAGCTTACATGCCGCCGCGGCCATCTCCGGGGTGAGCCCGGGGGCGACCGCGCGCAGCGTGGGCCCGGTGGTCTCGATGTCGAGCAGCCACTCGCGGAACTGCCCGACCGTGAGGTGCCCGACCGCCGCGAACGCCTGCGCGTCGAGCTCGTCCTCGGCGTAGCGCGTCAGCTCGTCGCGGTCGTACGGTACGACTGGGTGCTCGCGCAGCTCGCGCAGGGTCAGGTCGGCGAGCACCGCGCGCGCCGCGACCCGCTCGACCGCATCACGCGCCGAGATCCCCGCGAGATCGTCGCCGCTCTTCGGCGGGTTCGCCTTGGCGAGGACCTCGGTAACCGACGCGAACGTGTAGCGCACGCCGCGGATCGTCGATGCCAGCTGCACGGGCTGGCAGCATACAAAGAAACACCGCCCATGACGTCGGATCCGAGGATCCTCCCTCAAGGGCGGTGGGATGGTAAGCAAACTAGCCTAGAGCGCCGAGCGCCTCAGTGGCGCAGGGAAGGTGGTCGGGGTGGCGGGGCGCCGCGAACCGCGGGGGCGGGGAATTCGGTGATGGGGTCGACGGGGATGCGCCTGTCGACGAGGGTGTCGGGCGCATCGAGGGCATCGAAGGCGTCGAGGGCGTTCAGGGCGGCGATGACATCGAGCTCCGGCTCGTGCGATGGCCGGTCGGCGTGGGTGAGCGCGGGCTTGATGCCGACGTGGTGGGTCTGGATCAGCGTCCAGCCGAGCGAGCCGGCGATCACCATCGAGACCCACGCCACCACGCTCATCGCGAGCGGGATCGTGGCCTCGAACACGTACTCACCGTCGACCATCAGGCGATGGCTCCAGCCGCGGTAGAGCAGGAGCGCGGTCACCGCGAACAGCACGGTCGCGAGCCCCTGGAAGGCGGCATGCTTGAGGCCCACGGTCCGCGCGCGCGACGGGCTCGGCAACGACCACAGGTCGATCGCGCCGGGGATCACGGCGATCGCCGAGGTGATGATTCCCGCGATGTTGGCGACCATCGCCACGCGGTACCAGAACGCTTCCTGGGTCCCGACATACGCGAGCAGCGTGGCCACCGTCGACGTATAAAAAGCGATCGGGAAGGGAACGATCATCGGATGAATCGGGTGCCCTGCGATCCGTGCCTTGCTGTCCATGGCGCCTCCTGGTTCGGGGCGCTGCATCGTGTATGCCGGGCCAACCGCCCGGATCGGCGCACGCGAAATGTCGAGCGATGTGCGCGCTTGGTCACCTGAGCGCCCGCGCACCACGGCAGGTGTGGCGCGGCTGCTCCGACGGGGTAAGGCACGCCGATCGTTGGGCCTGTGTCATACATCAGCCGTACCTCAGCCGTACCTCCATGATGACGGAGTTGCGGAAGGGGCGGCGAGGCAGCGGCGGCAGCGATGCCATCTGGATCTGGATGCGTGCAGACGGCCGGACGGCGGGCCTCTCGAGGAAGCCGGGGCGCTCCGGTGTGCACCGAAGCGCCGTCAGGGCGCGAAACACCGTGCCGTGCAAAGGGGGGAACGGGTCGCCCGTTCAGTGTGCCGAGGTGATACAACTCGCGCCCATGGCACAGACGAAGATCAAGGTGAAGAACCCTGTCGTCGAGATGGACGGCGACGAGATGACGCGAATCATCTGGCACTTCATCAAAGACAAGCTGCTGCTTCCGTACCTCGACATCGACATCAAGTACTTCGACCTCGGGATCGAGAGCCGCGACAAGACCAACGATCAGATCACGATCGACTCGGCGAACGCGACGAAGCAGTACGGGGTCGCCGTCAAGTGCGCGACGATCACCCCTGATGAGGCACGCGTCAAGGAGTTCGGCCTGAAGGAGATGTACCGGTCGCCGAACGGGACGATCCGCAACATCATCGGCGGCACGATCTTTCGCGAGCCGATCATCTGCAAGAACGTCCCGCGCCTGGTGCCGGGGTGGACCAAGCCCATCGTCATCGGCCGCCACGCGTTCGGCGACCAGTACCGGGCGACCGACTTCGTCGTGCCGGGCGCCGGCACGCTGACGATGACGTTCACGCCCAAGGACGGCGGCAAGCCCATCGAGCACAAGCTGTTCGACTTCCCGGGCGGCGGCATCGCGCTCGGCATGTACAACCTCGATGAGTCGATCATCGGGTTCGCGCGCTCGAGCTTTAACTACGCGCTCGGCCGCGGCTGGCCGCTCTACCTGTCGACCAAGAACACGATCCTCAAGCGCTACGACGGCCGGTTCAAGGATCTGTTCCAGAAGGTGTTCGACGAGGAGTTCGCCGACAAGTTCAAGGCCAAGGGGATCAGCTACGAGCACCGCCTGATCGACGACATGGTCGCCCTGGCGATGAAGTGGGACGGCGGCTTCGTGTGGGCGTGCAAGAACTACGACGGCGACGTCCAGTCGGACTCGGTCGCGCAGGGCTTCGGCTCGCTCGGCCTCATGACCTCCGTGCTGCTCACGCCGGATGGTCAGACCGTCGAGGCCGAGGCCGCGCACGGCACCGTCACCCGGCATTACCGCGAGCACCAGAAAGGCAAGCCGACGTCGACCAACCCGATCGCGTCGATCTACGCCTGGACCCAGGGCCTCAAGTACCGCGGCAAGTTCGACGGCACGCCCGATGTCGTCGCGTTCGCCGACGCGCTCGAGAAGGTCTGCGTCGAGACCGTCGAGGCGGGCCAGATGACCAAGGACCTCGCGACCCTGATCGACGCCAAGCAGCCGTGGCTCACCACCGAGGCGTTCCTCGACGCGCTCGATGTTGGCCTCCGGGCCAAGCTGAAGAGCTGAGCGCGAGGAGCGCGGTCATCACCACTTGAACTCCGAGGCTTGGCCCGACAGGACCTTTCCAAGCCGAATTACCTGTTCGCGAATCGACAACAGCCCGGCGTCGGAGGGAGCTCCGTGAGGTGGATCGGCGGGGTGAGCTATTTGACCACCACTGGTGACCTCCCGGCGATCGTGCCACGGCCTCGAGGGCTGGATCGCCGCCGTGGACAGCGACCATCGCGCCGCAGTTCGGCCGGTCATCGGCGGTGGGTAGCACCGCGTCGAGCTACCTGTAACCGCTCGGTAACTGTAGGACCATCCGCAACAAAAATGAAGTAACACTGAAAATCTCACTTTCGCGCAGGGTTTAGGGTGTCCGGGCTGTAACCTGGGTTGGCGAGCGTCTTCGCTCACAGAGCGGTTTCGCTCGCACTCGAGCGCCTTGGTCTGGTTTGCCGAGCCGTTTCGCTCGCTCGCACACGATTGCCGAGCGCGTTCGCTCGGCTCATTCCCTCACTCCACGATACCCTCTGGATAATTGGTAACCCAATCAACGTTGTTATAGATCGAGTGCGTGTTCTTTTTAAGCGACTCAAGTGTTTTGTCAAATGACATTTTTTTCTGTGCTCGGCCTGAGCGTGTTAGTACGGCGTGTGCGTTCTGGAGCGTGACATGAGCGCGCATGGCCGCCGGTCGGTGTGGCAAGCACGCGCGGTGCTGCCACTTCCGTGAGGTCTTGACGTGTGTCGAGCTCCGCGACGGGCGGGCTGCTCGTCGGCTTGACCGACCGCGCGTCTTGAGTGACCCCACCAGATCGCGCATGCTCGTGCCCCATGTTCGATTCCGTGCTCCGCAAGCTGGCGCGCGATCACTGGGTTCGCCTGCATGGCACGCCGCGCGTGACCGTCCTGGTCGGCGGGGAGCGCGGGCGTGAGATCTGGGATGGCTGGATCGCGCTGTCGAGCACTAAGGGCACCACGGGCACGCTCCTCCAGGGCGACTTCGAGGAGCGGATCCGCGAGGCGGTCGCCCGCGCGCTCGCCGAGCCCGCGCATCCGATCGCGGTGCTGGTCACCGCCGATGCGGCGTCGCGCTGGCGCGCCGGCCGCCGCGATCGGCTCGCCGCGATGGTCGACGAGGGCTGGATCGTCGTCCCGTCGCTCCCGTCGCCACCGGCCTCGCCTGCCAAAGCGCGCGGCGCCGCCAAGGCTCCGCGTCGCCCCGGCGCGCCGCGCGGCACCGCCGGAGCCGGGCTATCGCTCGACGCGCGCAGCGTCGCCGAGACCACGCTGCACGAGGCGCTCGAGGCCACTCCGGCCACCGCGGGGCGGTTTGTGCTCAACGAGTCGTTGTCGGTGCGATTCGGCCCCACGGCCGCGGAGATCGATCTCCTGTCGCGCGGCGATCGGATCGCGATCGAGATCGATGGCATCCACCACTTTGCCGATCCGGAGTGCTATCGCCGGGATCGCCGCAAGGATCTGCTGCTGCAGACCCAGGGATTTGTCGTGGTGCGCTTGCTCGCCGAGGATGTGATGCGCGATGTTCGATCCGCGGTGAATGCGGTATGTCAGGCCCTGGCGTATCGCCTGGAGAAGCGCAAGAAATGACGCTGGTGGCAAGCAGGCTCGAGGCACTGATCGTCGCGCGGGCGGGGGTACCCGGTGGCCGGCTGTCGGTCGGCGAGCTGGTAAAGCCGCTCGCCCGATTCGTCCCGGCGGAGCTGACATCGGACGCATGGCGGGAGCGGCTCATCGGGGTCGTGAGCGATCTGCGCGCGCAGGGCGTGCTCGACGCCGAGCATCACCTGCACGACGACGGCGAGCTGGCGCGGCGGATCGGCCGGCCGGCGGTCCGGACCTGGCCGTCCTTGGCCGATCGCGTGCTGCCGGCGCTGGCGCTCGGGATCGCCGCCGCCGACAGCAAGCTGCACGCGCGGCTCGCGGGACGCGACGCGTGGGCCGCCGCGATCATCGGCCGCGCCCTCGGGCTGTGGAGCGATGGGCCGCCGCCCTCGCTGCCGGCGGTGTGCGACGCCCTGGCCTGGCGCGAGCTCGGCCTGTCCGGCAAGCCGAAGCGCTGCCCGCCGGAGATCCGCGCGCTGTTCCTCAAGCGCCAGCTCGCCAGCGACGCCGGGCCGCCCGAGCGCCTGGTCCGCGTGCTCGCGGCGCGCGAAGTGGGAGCGCCGCGTCCGGAGCTGCGGGCGCTGCGCGACGCGCTGGTGCGCGTCTGGCTCGCGGGACGCACGCTCGGCTCCGCGGGGTCGACCGGCGAGGGCCGGGCGGACGATGGCGGGCCCGCCGCCGCGGCTTTGGCCGAGGGCGAGGCCGCGGGGTCGGCCGTGCACGTGCCGGCCATCGTGGGGGACGGCGACGCCGATCGCGCGACGGGCTTTGCGAGCTGTGTGCGGCACGTCGCCGGTGCGACGCGCGACGGAACGATCGGCGATCGCAAGGTGTTCGTGTCGGCGGTCTGGCACGAGCTCCGGCGCGATCCGCGCTGGTCGGCGCTCGCGCTCGACGAGTTCAAGGCGCGCCTGGTGGCGGCGCATCGCGCCGGCGAGCTCGTGCTGGCGCGCGCCGACTACGTGGCCGCGATGGATCCGGAGCTCGTCGCCGCTTCGGAGATCACGACGGACGGTGCGAGCTTTCACTTCCTCGTCAAGGAGCCGGTCTCGTGACGCAGATATCGACCCTCGATCGCGCCGAGCTCACGGCGTGGCTCACGCGCGTGACGCAGACGATCGATCACAGCCTGCGCGAGGCCGTGCGCGCCGAGGCGCTCGCCGTCCTGCGCGCGGGCCTCGACGGCGCCACGGCCTCGGTGCCGGTCCTCGCGCAGCTCGCGCTGCTTGATGATTGCCTGCGGGTCGCGCACATGGCGATCGAGGCCGACGGCCAGATCGAGCCGGCGGAGCTTCTGCGCGTCACCGATCTGGTCCAGCTCGCCGCCCCGAAATACTTCGCGGTGCTGCCGCGCTACGAATCGTTCGACGACGGCGCCGTGACCCCGGACGAGGTCGAGCGGTTCCTGGTCGTGCATCGCGCCGACGACGGCGCGTTCGGCTACGCGAGCGCGGATGTCTGGCGCGGGCTCGCCCTGGCGCGCCACGTCGAGCGCCACACGCGCAACGCCGCGCCGCTCCGCGAGCTCGAGCGCATGCTGGCCCGCATCATGGACGAGGTGTTCGCCGGCCGCAGCACGAAGATCGAGCGCGACGCCCGCCGCCGGCTGCGCGAGCTGTTCGAGCCGCCGCCGGTCGCCGGCGCCGATCCGCGGGACACCGCGTTCTGTCGCGCCGATGGCCCCGAGGTGTTCTCGTCGGTCGCGCACGGCGCGCAGATCCACGAGCGCGATCCGTTCGACGTCGAGGCGATCCACGCCGACGCCCGCGAGGTGTTCCACCGCCAGGTCGTGCGGGCGACCACGCCCGAGCAGCATCAATACGGCCACGGCCGCACGATGCTCGTGCTCGGCGACTCGGGTAGCGGCAAGACCCACCTCCTGCGCGCGCTGCGCCACCAGGTGCACTCGCAGCGGCTCGGCTACGTCGGCTACCTCCAGATGACGTCCGAGGTCGGCGACTACGCGCGCTACGTGCTGCGCAACCTGATCGACTCGCTCGAGCAGCCCTACGACGCGCCGGACTTCGCCGAGTCCGGGCTGCTCTACCTCTCGGACGGGCTCGCCGAGGGCCGCGGCAACATCCCGGCGGTCGACCTCGAGCGGCTGCGCAGCGACGAGCTCGCCGGCGACGAGCTCGACGCGCTGCTCGGCGGCATGGTCGATCGCATCCTGCGCGCCGACGGGCTCGACCACCTCGAGTCCGATCTGGTGCACGCCCTGCTGCTGCTCCAGCGCCGCGATCCGGCGCTCCAGCGCCGCGTGATCCGGTTCCTGCGCTGCGAGCCGCTGACCTCGTACGAGCAGCGGCTGCTCGGCGGGCTCACCGCGCGCGCCGAGCCCGAAGATCCGATGCGCACGATCCGACAGCTCGGCTCGATCGCCTACGAGCTCCAGCTCGCCTCGCTCGTCCTGCTCGTCGATCAGGTCGAGGACGCGGTCCCCGACGGCAAGACCGTCACGCGGCTGCAGCAGGCGATCGACGTCCTGCGCGGGATCGCCGACGCGGTGCCGTCGGTGGTCGTCGTGATGGCCTGTCTCGATGACTTCTACAAGACGCTCCGAGGCCAGCTGTCGCGCTCGGTGATCGACCGGCTCGAGCGTGATCCGGCGCCCGTCGTGCTCACGAGCCAGCGCCAGCGCGAGGAGCTCGAGGCGATGCTGATGCGCCGGCTCGACCACCTGTACGCGACGTTCGACGTCGCGCTGCAGGACGATGATCCGCTGTATCCGTTCACCCCGGCGCAGATCGAGGCGGTGACGCGGCTCCGCGCGCGCGACGCGATCGCGAAGTTTCGCGAGTTTCACGAGGTGTGTGTCGCCGCCGGGATGATCGTGGGAGGCACGGCCGGCGAGGCGCCGGTCGTGCTGCCGCCGCCCCCGGAGCCGCCGCCCGTGGCGGAGCTCGATCGCGCGTGGAACGATGCGCTGGCGGCGGGTGCCGGCCTTCCGGACGATGACGGGCTGCTCGCGCTGGTCGGCGAGGCGCTGCGCGGCGCCGCCGACGAGCTCGGCGTCGAGCTCTCCGTCGCGCCCGGGCGCGCCCGGCAGCTCATCGTGGAAGGCAAGACCCTGGCGCGCCGCGTGCTCGAGGTGTGTAACGGTGCACCGCAGGGCGGCCACCTGGGTAACCAGATCGATGGCCTGCGCGCGCTGATCGCGACCGGGGTCGTGCCGATCGCGCTGCGCAACTCGGACTTCCAGTTCAAGCCCAAGTCGAAGATCTCCAAGCAGGTCGGCGAGTTCGTGAAGGACGGTGGGCGGACCGTCGTGCTCGAGGAGCGCCAGCTCCGCGCGGTCCTGGCCGCGCGCGCCATCGCGGAGGCGTACCCGCAGGCGTTCGGGGCGTGGCGGCGCGCGAACCGCCCGATCGCGCACCTGGCGTTCGTGCGCACGATCCTCGAGATCGAGCACCTGCCGCGGGTCCAGTCGATCACGGCCACGCAGCCGCTGCCCGTGGTGGATCGTCCCCCGGCCCCACCGGCGGCAGACACTGGCCCGGCGGCGGCCGCGGCACCAGCGGCGGCCCCGACGCCGGTACCGCGTGCCAGCTCGCAGCCGATCGGCTTTGACCCCGTGCGGGTCCGGCTCGGCGAGACCACGACGATGCGCAAGGAGCCGGTGCTGATCCCGCTCGACCAGATCACGACCCACGTCGCGGTGCTGGGCAGCACGGGGAGCGGCAAGACCACCGCCGCGCTGGCGATCATCGAGCAGCTGCTCGAGCGCGAGGTCTCGGTGCTGCTGGTCGATCGCAAGGGCGATCTGGCGCGCTATGCGAGCGGCGCGTGGTGGTCGGATCCGAGCGCTGCCGATCGCGAGCGCCGGGCCGCGCTGCGCGAGCGGATCGCCGTCGAGCTGTTCACGCCGGGGAACCACCACGGCCGGCCGCTGCGCCTGCCGGTGATCCCGATGCTCGCCGACGCGACCAGCCAGGAGCGCGATCAGCTCGCGAAGTTTGCGGCGGCCGGGCTCGCCGCGATGATGGGCTACGGGACCGGCACGACGCATCGCCACAAGCAATCGGTGCTGCAGTGCGCGATCCAGCTCCACGCCGAGGAGCGCGAGGTCACGATCGACCTCTTGCGCGAGACGATCAGTCAACCCGATCCCGAGCTCCTGACCCGGGTCGGGCCGCTGCAGCGGTTCTTCGCGCCGCTGTCCGAGGATCTGCAGACCCTCGCGATCCAGCGCGGCGCGCTGCTCACCGGCGATGGCGAGCCGCTCGACGCCGCGCAGCTCCTGCCCCCGGCGGGCGCGCGCCCCAAGCTCTCCATCATCAACACCTCGGCGCTCACCGAGATCCCCGTGCTGCAGTTCTGGATCTCGCGGCTGCTCGTCGAGATCGATCGGCTCGCGCGCAAGCGGCCGACCAAGGCCCTGCAAGGCGTGGTGTTCTTCGATGAAGCCGACGCCTACATCCCGGCGATGAGCAACCCGCCGACCAAGGAGCCGATGTTCGAGCTCCTGCGCCGCGCGCGCTCCCGGGGCCTGGGCGTCATGCTCGCGACCCAGAACCCCGGCGACATCGACTACAAGGCGCGCGACAACATCGTGACCTGGCTGGTCGGCAAGGTCGCCCAGGATCGCGCGATCGAGAAGATGCGCAACCTGCTCGCGAACTACCCCAACGTCGGATCGCGGCTGGCCACGCAGCCGACCGGTCACTTCTTCGTGCTCGGCGCCGGCATCAAGGAGATCAAGAGCGACCGCGCGATGATGGTCACCGAGCAGCTCGCCGACCACGAGATCGCCGAGCTCGCGCGCCAAAGCCGCCCGGGCTAGCCGATCGTTGTCGGTCGCAATCCCGACGTCGTGTCGACGATCGCCGTAACGCCTGATAGGCTTGACCGATGGCTGGCGTACGCGTGCTTCACTGGAACGGCAAGGACATCCCGGATGAGCTTCGCGGCTTGCCGGCAGGCCGATATGTGGTCGAGCCCGTCGATGATGTGGCTCCGGTGCTGTCGCCCGAAGACGAGGAAGGGCTGCGGCAGGCGCTCGCCTCCCTGCGTATGGGGAACGGGCGAACGATCGATCAGGTTCGTCAGACGATCGACGCCGTGCTCCGCCGGTGACGATCGCTTTCTCGCCTGAGGCAGAACAGGATTTCGCTTCGGTCATCGGATACCTGGTCGAGCGAAATCCGACGGCAGCCGCGGAGCTGGGTCGCAGGATCTTCGACGTGATCGACAGGCTTGCCGCAGGAGAATTCGAAGGCACCGAACAAGCACTCGTGACCGGCGAGCTGGTTCGAAGCTGGGCCATCCCACCGGTCCGCGTCTACTACCAACGTCACCCAGAGGTGTTCTGGGTCGTTCGGATCCATCATCAGGCGCGGTCACCGGTCACTCGATGATGATCCCGGCAGGTGATGATTAGATCGATAGCTCGGTGAGCAGCGCGGCGACGTCGTCGCGGCCCATGTGGGTCGCCCAGCCGAGCGGAGTGGACTGGTAGCGGGCGTCCTTGATCGATGGATCGGCGCCGCGCGCGAGGAGGAGCTCGACGACGGCGCGGTGGCCCTGGCCGGCCGCGGTGTGGAGTGCGGTCGCCGTCCAGTGGCTGCCCGGCGGGGTCGCGTCGATGTGGGTGCCGCGGTCGAGCAAGAGGCGCACGACGTCGAGCCGGCCGCACAGGCTGGCGAACACCAGCGCTTGCTCGGCGCGCACGGCGCGATCGGCCTCGAGCGGGAAGGTCGGGCACGCCGCCTCGACGAGGGTCGGATCGCGGTCGAGCCAGCGGCCGACCCAGGCGATTCGCCCGGCGGCCGCGGCGAACACCAGGTTGTCGGTGCGCGCGCCGCGGGCGATCAACGCGTCGGCGCACTCGACGCGGCCGAACAGGAGCGCCGAGGACAGCGGCAGCCGATCGCCGGCGAGGCCGTCGACCGCGGCGCCGGCATCGCACAGGACGTGCACGAGCCTGGCCGACACCCCGGCCCGCGCCGGATGATCGGAGGACACGACCAGGGCCAAGGTCGTCGGGCAGCGGCCCTCGTAGGCATTGCAGGTCGCATCGACCTCCGCGCCCGCGGCGAGCAGGATGCGGGCGATCTCGTCGGCGTTGCCCACCGGGCGCTGCAGCGCGTCCTCGATCCCGTTGGCCGCGACGTAGTGGAGCAAGGTCGCGCGGTGGATCGATCCCGAGCGTGCGTGGACGAGGTCGGGCGCCGCCGCCAGCTCGGCGCGCAGCGCCGCGGCGTCACCGCGGATGATCGCGCGGATCGCTCGGGCGAAGGCGGGTGTTTCGGCGGCGAGGATCTCGTCGACGACTTCCATCGGGCGATCAGTGGCGCGAATCGAAGAGGTCGTCGCCCTTCTTGGGCTTGGTCGCCGGCTTGGTGACGGCAGGCTTTGGCTCGGCGGCGGCGGGCTTGGTGGCGGCGGGCTTGGTGGCGGCGGGCTTGGGCTCGGCGGCGGGCTTGGTGGCGGCGGGCTTTGGCTCGGCGGCGGGCGGCCTGATCACCGTGGGCGTGGGGGTGGCTGCCGGGTGCTCGGGGAGGGTCCGCGTCTGTGGCAACGCCTTCCAGGGGGCAGCTGCGTCGGGCGCCGGCTCGGGAGCGGGTGGCGTGGCTACCACTGCCGTAGGCGTGGGCGTGGGCGCGGGCGTCGCGGGCGCCGCGGGCGCGGGGTCTTGTGTCGTGGTTGTGGGTTGAGCCGCCGCGCCTGGTGCCTGCACGTGTGGCCCGTCGTGCGTATCGGGTGTACTGGCCGCGCTGTCGGAGCGCGTGCCGTCGGACCTGGACATCTGGCTGACCGCGTAGCCGCCGGCGCCGGCCAGCACGCACAGGGCCGTCATCCCTGCGATCAGGATGCCTCGGTTGCCGCGCGTGCGAACGGTGACCTGTCCCGCGCCCTGGGACAGGCTGGTGGCCTGCGACGGCGCCCAGCTGTGCGGCGTGAGCTGCGCGGGGGACAGCGGGATCGGGGTCGACAGCCCGCCGCCGGCGGTGAGCGGGGAGCCCTGCACCCCGGCCTGCGCGCGCTGCTGGAGGATTCGCCCGGCGCGGTTTGCGGACTGCGCGGCGGACACCGGATCGCTCGCGTACGGGGCGAGCGAGCGCGCGAGCTCGCCGACCGTCTGGAAGCGAAAGCTCGGATCTTTCTCGAGGCAACGCAGGAGCACTTCGGCGAGGCCGGTCGGTAGCGGGATGGGGATCGGCGCGGGCGCCTCGAGGCCGACCTTGAGCACGAGGTCGGCGTAGCTCTCGCCGTAGAACGGCGGGCGCCCGGTGAGCAGCTGATACATCACGACGCCGATCGACCAGATGTCGCTGCGCGGATCGGCGGATCGGCCGCTCTTCATCTGCTCGGGCGCCATGTAGCTCGGCGTGCCGATCACGGTCTGCGTGCCGGTGAGATCCTCGTAGCCGACCGGCGTCTTCGAGATCCCGAAGTCGAGGATCTTGAGCAGCATCGAGCCATCGGGCCGCTGCGTGATGAAGAAGTTCGAGGGCTTGATGTCGCGGTGGATGATGCCGAGCGCGTGGGCCTCGGCGATGCCTTCGCAGGCCTGCAGCATCAGATCGACGACGATCGCCGGCAACTGCGGGCCATGGTGGCGAAGGATCTGGTTGAGGTCGTTGCCGTCGAGGTACTCCATCACCATGAACGGCGCACCGTCGGGCATCATGCCGACGTCCATCACCCGCGCGATGTGCTCGCTCTTGAGCCGGACCGTCGCCTGGGCTTCGCGGATGAACCGCTGCTTGGTCGAGTCGCTCTCGGCCATCTGCGGCAAGAGGATCTTGATCGCGACCGGCTGGTGCAGAAAGAGGTGCGACGCGCGCACGACATAGCCCATCCCACCGGTGCCGATGAGATCATCGATCCGGTACTTGCCAAACAGGATGGTCCCGGGGGCCAGCTCCACCCCGCGGACTTTAGCAGCTCACACGCCGCTGTTCCGGTGGGAACGTTCTAATCTTCGCCCCATAGTTTCAGGGGCTTCGCGGGGTGGGGTGCCGATCACACGTACGACAGCCAGTGGTCGTGCTTGGTATCCGAGCCTTTGACGATGGAGAAGAACGCCTCCTGCATCCGGCGCGTCACCGGACCGGATTCACCGCGTCCGACCTTGCGATGATCGATCTCGCGCACCGGCGTGATCTCGGCCGCGGTGCCGGTCAAGAACACCTCGTCCGCGATGTAGAGCTCGTCGCGCGCGATCGTCTCTTCCCGCACCTCGATCCCGTGCTCGCGGAGCAGCTGGATCGTGGTATCGCGCGTGATGCCCGCGAGGATCGTGCCCGACGAGGGCGGCGTGCGCACGACGCCGTGCTTGACGACGAAGATGTTCTCGCCGGTCCCCTCGGCGACGTAGCCCTGCGGATCGAGCATCAGCGCTTCCTCGAAGCCGCTCTTGTTCGCCATGCGCTTGGCGAGCACCGACGACACGTACTGGCCGCAGATCTTGCCCTTGTTCATCGCCGCGTTCGAGTTGGCGCGCGAAAACCCCGAGATCATGCACCTGATGCCCTTCTTCAGGCCTTCCTCCCCGAGGTAGGTGCCCCACTCGTAGCACGCGATCATCGTGCGCACGGGTGATTCGAGCGAGCCCAGGCCGAGCGCGCCGTAGCCGAGGTAGATCAGCGGCCGCAGGTAGCACGCCGGGATCTTGTTCACCTTCACGATCTCGGTGCACGCGGCCATGAGCTGATCGCGGGTGAACGTGCAATCGAGCGTACAGATCGTGCACGAGTCGAGCAGCCGATCGATGTGCTCGCGGAGCCGGAAGATCGCGGTCCGCCCGTCGGCACGCTGGTAGGCGCGGATCCCTTCGAACGTCCCCACGCCGTAGTGCATCGTGTGCGCGAGCAGGTGATCCGTCGCCTGGTCCCACGGTACAAGCGAACCATCGAGCCAGATCAGGTCGAGCTTCTTGATGCCCATGTCCGCTTCGTACCAACGCAATGGTGCAATCACAAGCGCCATGGCCTAACTGAAACTCGGCATGGCCAGCCTGACGCGCTGCGGCTGCGTATCGTGCCAACGACCACGCACCGACGAAAGCCGCGCCCAACGCAAGCCCGGCGAGCGACGTCGCGCGCCACGAGATCACTCCGCGCATGCCAGCGCGAAATCGCGCGAGGTAGGAGGCGCTGATGTCGTGCGGGCGGCGCGGGTGTGCTCGGCTGATCGGTCTCGTGGGTCGATCTGGGTATGGCGCCGATCGCAAGGCGTGATCGCTGTCTCTGCTTGCTTTCGCGCGCCCGCGCGCCGGCCAGCCTCTTGGTCCGGCGCCTGCCCCGCCCGATCTCGACTACGAAGACCTCGCGGCAAATTGTGGCGTAGGTTCAGAAGCCAACCAGCTTCGGGAGCACCGCCTGGTAGAGCGCCGTGACGCCTCGGGGCGGTGATGCGTCGCGCTTTCGTTGCACGGCGTGGTCCAAGCTCGTGATATTCAGTCCGCTTGGCTGCTTCATCGCGACGGAGCGCGTCAGCCTCGCCTACACCTGGGCAAAAGCGCAGGGCGGATCACCCCAAAAGCATACCTTGACACCAACCCGGTCCCGAATTACCCAAGGCCTTGATTCTCCACGCCATGCGCGATCTCTATGAAGTCCTTGAAGTCGATCGGCAGGCAAGCTCCTCCGATCTGAAGAAGGCGTACTACCGCCTGGCCAAGAAGTACCACCCCGATCACAACCCGGGCGACAAGGACGCCGAGGACAAGTTCAAGGAGGCTTCCAACGCCTACTCGATCCTGTCGGACGACGAGCAGCGGCAACGCTACGATCGGTTCGGCATCGAGGGCGTCCGCGGCGCCAACGGTGGCGCTCCGGGCGGGTACTCCAACGTCGACGACATCCTCTCCGCGTTCGGCGACATCTTCGGCGACTTCTTCGGCGGTCGTGGCGGTGGGCGCCGCCAGCCGCGCGGCGCGGATCTGCGCATCGACGTGAGCCTCTCGTTCTCCGAGGCGGTCTGGGGCACGACCAAGGACGTCAAGGTCACGCGCGACGTGCCTTGCACGACGTGCACCGGCACCGGCGCGAAGCCGGGCACGAAGCCCGAGGTCTGCCGGACCTGCCAGGGCAAGGGCCAGGTCGTCCACGCGCAGGGCTTCTTCATGGTGCAAACGGCGTGTCCGGCGTGCCGCGGCGCGGGCAAGATCGTCAAGGAGACCTGCGAAGACTGTCGCGGGCGCGGCGCAAAGGCCGAGACCTCGACGCTCAACGTCACCGTGCCCGCCGGCGTCGACGACGGACAGACGCTGCGGCTCGCCGGCAAGGGCGAGGCGGTCGCGGGCGGCACGACGGGGCACCTCTACGTCGTGTTGCATGTGCAGGGCGACGAGCGGTTCAAGCGCGACGGCGAAGACGTGCTCACCGAGGTCCCGGTCAGCTTCGTCAAGGCGGTGCTCGGCGGCGAGATCGAGGTCTACACCCTCGACGACAACTGCAACGGCTCGGCGATCGTCGAGCTCAAGCCGGGCACGCAGCCGGGCGACGTCCAGGTGCGCCGCGGCCAGGGCATCCCGCGCGTCGGGGCGAGCGGGCGCGGCGATCACGTGCTGCAGTTCAAGGTCGAGATCCCCAAGAAGCTCACCGCGCGGCAAGAAGAGCTGATGCGCGAGCTGGCCGGCGAGCTCGGCGAGACCGTCAAGGCCGAGAAGCGCGGCCTGTTCAACCGCAAGAAGTAGCGCGGCGCGGGATAAGGCCCGCGTATAGTTACTCGCGATGCGAAGTTCCGTGACGTTCTCGTGGCTGCATGTCACAGATCTTCACCAGGGCCAGCGCGGCCTGGATCTGCTGTTTCCGCGCGTGCAGGCGGCCTTCGAGCGCGATCTCCGCGAGCTTCACAAGCAGACCGGGCCCCTCGATCTGGTCCTGTTCACCGGCGATCTGACGCAGCGTGGTTCGCCAGAGGAGTTCGCGGCCCTGAACAAGACCCTCTTGACGATCTGGAATTGTCTGGAGTCGCTGGGATCGCATCCGGTGCTGTTGACCGTGCCCGGCAATCACGATCTCGTCCGGCCGGCGCCCACCGATCCTCGGCTCGCCGAGCTCGCGCGCTGGCCGGCGGATCCGGCGATCGGCGAGCGGTTCTTTGGTGATCCGGCCTCGCCCCAGCGGGCGCTCGTCGCCGACGCGTTCGCCAACTATGCGAGCTGGTGGAACGATCACCGGTTCCTGCGCGTCTCCGGCCACCGCGCGGGCCTCGTGCCGGGCGACTTCTCCGTCGTCGTGGAGAAGCGCGGCTTCGTGCTCGGCGTGATGGGCCTGAACAGCGCGTTCCTGCAGCTGTCCGACGGCGAGCACGAGGGCAAGCTCGATGTCAGCCTCCAGCAATTCCATGCCGCCGCGGGCGGTAATGCGCCCAGCTGGGCCGATCACTGTCACGCCGCGCTGCTCCTGACCCACCATCCGCCGTCGTGGCTCGCGCCCGGGGCCCGGGCGATCTTCACCGACGAGATCGCGAGTCACTTCATGGCGCACCTGCACGGCCACATGCACGAGCCGGAGTTCTCGGCGCAGCGCCTGCTGGGCTCGTCGGGCGGCCACCGCTGGCTGCAGGGGCGATCGCTGTTCGGGCTCGAGTACTGGGGCCAAGCGCAATCGAGGAGCCACGGCTACTCGGTCGGGCGGCTCACCGTGCAAGGCGACAAGGCGACCCTGCAGGTCTGGCCGCGCCTGCTCGTCAACCAGAAGATGGTCCCCGATCACGCGGCGGGCGATCTGGATCAGGCCAAGGGCTGCGCGACGGAGGTCATCGCGCTGCGCCAGCCGTTCGTGTCCGACTCGCCGAGCGGCAAGCGGCAGGCGAGCCTGTCGGAGCCCGACGCGCCGTTCAACCGCCACTGGTACGTCCATCGCTCGGGCTGGGAAGACCGGGTGCTCGGCTACCTCGACGTCCTCGGCAAGCCGGCGGTGATCCTCGGGCCCAAGGACATCGGCAAGACGTGGCTCTGCAAGTACGTCTGCGATTCACTGCGGAACCGCGTCTCGGATCCGGTCCGGGTTGCGGAGGTCGATGTCGGCGCGCTGGTCGGGCGGACCGGCGCCAACACCACCGAGAGCTTCTTCCACGAGCTCTGCCTCTGGGTCGGGGCCGAGCTCAGGTTCGCGAAGCCGGACGTCGCCGCCCGGTGGCGGCAAGGCGAGGGCGCGCCCCACGAGCGGGCCACCCGCTTGTTCGAGAGCCTGCTCCTGCCGTCCTCGCCGACCCCCCTCGTCGTGGCGATCGATCGGCTCGAGGCGATTCCGGAGCCCGTCCGCAAGGATCTGTTTGCCTTGCTCCGCGCGTGGTGTGACTCGCGATCACAAGCGCCGTGGGATCAGCTGCGGCTCCTGCTCGTCATTCCCCGCATCCCCAACCTGGGCGATCAGCAGTCGCCGTTCACGATCACCCAGGCGATCGCGATGGAGGCGTTCTCGGTGGAGGAGGCCGAGGAGCTCGTCTCGTATTACGGCCTGCGGCTTCCGGCCAGGGAGCTGGCGGTGGTCCATCGCAAGCTGGGAGGCCATCCGTTCTGGCTGAGGAAGGCCGCGTACGAGGCCAGGTCGCGACACGCCGACCTCTCCGACGTCGCCAAGGAGCTGGTGACCATCATCGCGGACGACTATCGCCAGCGGATCCACGGCAAGACCCACTGGCGCGACGCGCTGGTGCGGATCGGCACGGGGAAGCGGCTCAAGCCCGATGCGGCGCCGCTCCAGGAGCTCTACGACGCCGGCTTGATCGTGCGGAAGGACTCCGCGCCGTCGAAGTACGAGCTGCGGATGAAGGAGCCCCTCATGGCGGCGCTCGAGATCTGAGGAGGACCCATGGTGACGGCGCGCTTTCAAGACGAAGGAGGGGTGGTGGCCGACGGGACCTACTACGTCGAGCGGGAGGCCGACAGGACGCTGTTCGAGCGGCTGCGCGAAGGCCGCCTGTGCGTGGTGCTCGCCCCGCGGCAGATCGGCAAGTCGAGCCTGCGCGACCGGACCCAGCGGCGGTTGGCCGAGGCCGGGATCACCGCCGTGCACGTCGACGTCAGCATCTACACCTCGAGCGACGCCAAGGTGACCGAGCACTGGTTCTACGGCGGCGTCATTCGCGAGATCGTCCGGACCCTCGGGTGGGACGAGAGCCGTGTCCTCGCCGATCGCTCGGATCGGCCGCCCGCCGGCTGGTGGAACGAGTTCGTCGCGCACGAGGTGCCCGAGCGGGCGGGCAAGCCCACGGTGATCTTCCTCGACGAGATCGACAGCGTCCGCCGGCTCGCGTTCGAGCCCGATGCGTTCTTCACGTCGATCCGGCTGGCGATGAACCAGGCGCCGGTCACCTTCTGCCTGCTCGGCACGATGACCCCGTGGGAGATCCTGCGCAACCCCAAGGCGCCGCCGTTCAACGCGGGCGTGCAGATCCGGCTCGAGGACTTCACGCGCGACGAGGCCAAGGCGCTCCTGCCCGGCCTTGCCCCGCTCGGCGACGCCGAGGCGATCCTCGATGAGGTCCTCGCCTGGACCTCGGGCCACCCGTACCTCACCCAGCGCGTGTGCGCGGCCCTCGTCGCCGATGGCAGCACCAGCGTCGCCGCGATCGTCGATCAAGCGATGCTCCAGCAGCACGGCGATCCGCTGTTTGCCTATACCGAGACCGCCTTCGATCTCTACGCGGGCGGCCCCGCCGGCGTGCAGCTGGTCGAGCTCTACGGCCGGCTGTTGCGCGACGAGCGGATCACCCCCGACGCGAGCAGCCGGGAGCAGCTCGAACTCCGCGTCACCGGCATGGCCGCCGAGCGTGATCAGGGCGGCACGCGGACCCTCGCGGTGCGCAATCGCATCTATGCCCGGCACTTCGACGACGCCTGGCTGAAGCGACGCCGGATGCACCGCTTCCTGGCCGCCGCGGTGACCCACTGGCGCGAGTCCAAGCGCAACCGGGGCCTGCTCGGCGGCGGCGATCTCGAGGACGTGATCCAGTGGGCGACCTCGCAAGCCAGCGTGTCCGGAGAGGAGCTGGCCTTCCTGGTCGCCAGCCAGGAGGCGGCGCAGGGCAGCCGGTTGCGGCACCTGAACCTCTGGCGCGGCGGCCTCGTCGCGAGCCTCCTGGTGCTGCTCGTCTCGGTGGTCTGGCTGGTATCGATCGATCGGCACTCGACGAAGCAGCTCGATAGCCAGGGCGAGACGATCGGGTCGCTGACCCAGCAGATCGACACGCTGAAGTCGCAGCAGAAGAACGAGGTCGATACCCTGAAGCAGCAGCTCGGGTTCGCGCAGCAGCTGGCCGAGAGTCGCAAGCAGACCAACGAGGCGCTCCAGGCGAACCTGGACAAGTTCAATACCGCCCTCGTGGAGCTGGAGCAGACGAAGGTCAAGTTGCAAGCGAAGAGCCAGCGCAATCTAGACGAGCTCCGGCAGCAGCTCGAAGCGGCCCAGAGCACGGCCCAGCGCGCCCGGTCCGACGCCGATGTCCTGCAACGCCAGGCAAGCCTATCGGCGGAAGATGCCGCGCGCGCCAAGTTCGCCGCCGACGCCGCCACCCGGCAAGCCATCGCCGCGGCCGACCTGGCCAAGCGCAAGGAAGACGATCGGCTCAGCCTGGAGCAGCAGCTCCAGCAGACCAAGGCGGCCCTCGAGGCCGCGGAGAACCGCGCCAAGGTCGCCGAGTCCTCGCGGGTCAGCACCGAAGGCGCGTTGACGGCCGCCCAGAAACAGCTGACCAACCAGGGCCAGCTCGCGAACCAGCTCACCGATCTTCAGAAGCAGCTCACCGACGCCCAGGCCGACCTAAAAGCGGTCTGCCAGAAGCTCCCCGTTCCGCCGAAGCCGCCTTGCTGAGCGGGAGGCCGAGCGGTATGGCGCGCGAGCCAGGCCAGCTGCCTGCACCGTCGGCGAGATTCGTGCTGGGCTATCATGCACGACGCGCGCGATCGAGGAGCTGTTTGCTGCATGGCTCGCGATCCGGCCCGGCATCGGCGACGGGATGATCCTCTCGCCGTCGGCGCAGCTTCCGGGCGTGCTCCGACCCGTCGTCTTCCGCGCGCGGCTCGCGAACCCATGACCACGCGCCTGTTGACGCTGGACTCGTTCGTTTGACTCACCCGCAAATCGGGATGCCGACACGGGCCACCGCCGCCGCCGCGAGCTGCCGGTGCGCGGGGTCGGGGAGCGACCAGCGCATGATCACGTGGTGGGCGGCAGCCGCGCGGAGGCCGTCGACGAAGGCGCGCACGGCGAGCTCGGCCGACATTCGGTAGGCGGTGCCGATCAGGGTCGCGGCGACCGAGGGGAGCTCGTGCGCCTCGGCGAGCGCGAGCGCGGCCGGGATCGCGCTGCGGATCATGCGCGCGCAGTCGTCGGGCGTGTGGATGACCCCGTCGACGTTGTGGGGATACGCCGCGCTGACCAGGAGCTTGCTCCAGCGCGCGACGCCATCGATGAGGCGTGCCTGCGGGTGGGGCAGCGGGCGCAAGCGCGCGAGCTCGTCTTCGACGTATGCGAGCTCATCGGCGCGCTCGTCGGCCGGCAGGGCGAGCCTGAGCGCACCTGCGGCGGCGCCGCCGAGGCGGCACAGCTGGCCATCGACCGGTACCAGCAGGGCGGTGGCGTCGACCAGCTCGACGGTGGCTGCCACGAGCTCGAGTTGCAGCTTCATCGGATGGATCGTCGTCATCGTAGCGCAACACGGTGAGCGGAGCCGTTGGCGCATCGAACCAGCGCAACCCTTGGATGCACGAGGTGGACGCTCCGGTGATTCGACAGGCAGGTCAGGTGCCGCGCATCTCGGCGAGGCCCTGCTCGCGCGAGACGTGGCTGGTGTAGCCGAGGTCGCGGCGGGCCTTGGCGTCGACGACGGTGACCTCGTGGCCGATGAGCGCAAGGGCGGTCCTGTGGATTCGCTTCACCGGGGCAGGTTTCGGCTTCGCCTTGCGTGCCGCAACCACCGCTTTTGCGAGCAGCGTCTTGGGGTTCTGGCCGGCGGCTCCCCATCGTTTCGGCCAGTGCTGGGCCGGGATCTTCGCCAGGCCGACAGCACGCATGATCTGTCGTTCGTTCTGGACGAGCAGCCCTTCGAATTCAGGCTCCATGCAGATAGGTACGACGGCGTGTTCTTCGAGCGTAAACGGGCCGGCTCGATCTCCAGGTTGAGCTCTTCCTGCCAGTTCGACCCAGCGAGCTCTACAGGACTCCTTCCACTCGGTTGGGAGTACCATGCTTTGCGCCAGAAGGTCGTACAGCTTCTTGGTCTCATTCCATCGACAGTACTTGGCTTCCTCCGCATCAGGGTCCCAGGGTGGGGTAAGGTCCCAAGCAATCGCGATCGCACTGATATTGTGCACCTTGATAATGCGCGCGATGAGGTGGTCGAGGGCCTCGGACGCGCCGCTCATCGTCGGCAAACTCGGGTCCATCGCCACGAGATGGGGCTTGTGTATCGGAACTATTATGTGCGGAAGAGTTGAATTAAGGGAGGTGAGATACTCAGTCCATAGCGTGTCGAAGGTTGCGCGCTCATCGCCGGACGCGTTGACAGGGCCCTCGACCAAGAGGGCGTAGCTAATCGCCTTGGACATAGCGGGTGCCTGTCGGGACCGAGCCGATGAACTTCTGTGCGCGTTCACTGTTCGCAAATTGTTCGTAGATTGTCTCGCCCTCAACGCGACTTACAAGCAACACGCTACGTATCGGAACGTGGTCGAGCAACCATGGTGAATGCGATGTCAGTACGACCTGAACGCCGTGATCAGCAGCGCTCTGCAGCTCTTGCAGGATACGGAGTGTCGTCCATGGGTCCAACCCGTTCTCGACCTCCTCAATGCAGAGCAAAGAAGGCGCAGGCTCTCGTGCAAGCAGTGCCAGAATCGCGGTGATGCGTCGAGTTCCTTCTGACAACATCCAAGCAGGAACGCGAAAGGTCGAACGGCCCGCGCGTCCGACGTACGGCATTCGTTCGACGAGTGAATAGCTAACGGTGGCGTCTCGCCCCGCTGGCGGGCGTTCCAGGTGAACCCCGCGGATGTCGGGCAAGATCGTTCGAATTCGCTCGATGAGGTCCTTCATTTGATCCTTGCGCAACTCGCGAAGCAATGCTGGGAGGGTTTGTCCTTCTTCATCAAGGAGGGGCTCGAAGGACTTCCTCTTGGCAGGCGAGCCTTGCACGAGGCGGTTCGGACTAAGCCGCAAGAACACGGAACGTTCCCAATAGTCGCGGACACTCGGAAAGGGATCACGTTGGTTCTTGCTTCCACCGCCCCGGCCGAGAGCGAGACGATCCGGTTCTCCAAACGGTAGTTGATATCGCGTGCCTGGGTAGATCGTTCGGAGCGATTCGGTTTTGGGCTTCTTCAACTTTCCGCGCTTGGACTTCGATGTTTTGGTTTGCGTAGTGCTTAGCCAGTGTGTGCCGTTGAAGGTTAGCCATTCTCCGGCGACGATTGGTGTCCTCCCATCGCTGCCTTGTTCTACCTTTATCCGATAGTCAAACTTGGCATGCCTCCTTCATCAGAGCCGTCTTCACTCTTCCATGTCATTGCCAACTGAAAGAATGGAGGGCTGATGCGAGAGCGAAGATTCACCAAATCGCGAATGCCGTAGTAACGCTCGCACGCCCTCCGCGCGTCGAAACGCATGCTCGTATCGATCCACTGGAGCGCTTCGAGCAGCGTGCTCTTCCCGGAGCCATTTCTTCCAACGAGCACCGTGAATGGGTGCAGATCCACCGCGTCAGGCTCGAATGCAGCCTTGAAGCGCTCGAGGCGGAAGCTGGTCATCACGAGATTGGGTGAGTCTTTCTTCATCTAGTACGATTCCTTCGTAAGGCGAGCGATGGAGCACTGTTCGGCGTCGACGCTAGGTGGTAGGTGTTGACCATCGCAACCGGTCCACGTCGTGGGCGATTATGAACTCCGGGGTCGGCAACGATACAAAGCGCACCGCAACCGAAACTTGGCCAAGGAACACGCTGGCTTCGGTGCGAGGTCGGCGAGCGCATGACCGCCACGCTAGCCGGGCCAGGGCATATCGGCAACTTCTAGGGAGAGCCACGTATGAGGTCTAAGCGACGGGAGGCGAGCGTCACGACATCGATCCCCCCACAGCGCTTCAGGGTGAGGAATTTCGCAAATTTCGGACGCGAGGCGGCCTCTGGCGCTATCGCGGCCCGCACGACTGGGATGTCAGCGCCAAGATCCGGCGAACATAGCGGCGCGATCTCGGGCCGGGCGGGCTACTTGGTGAAGCCGACGATCGGCCGGGGCGGGCCGCCGTCGAGCAGGTCGTCGGGGCTGCACTTGTCGATGTGGCCGATCAGCTTCTTGTAGAGGCCGTAGCCGACGAGCTTGCGCAGCCGCGGCGAGAAGCCGCGCGCGATGCCCCGCGGGATGCCGAGCTGCTGGTTCTCCTGCTGGCGTAGCCAGCCGGCGCAGTAGTTCATCGCGACGCCGAGCCGCCACCCGGTGGACTGGTTGGCGCCGCCGCCGTGCCAGATCGAGCCGTCGAACACCAGGACGCTTCCGGCCGGCATCTCCGCGGCTCGGGTCTGGGCCGGCTCGCGGAAGGGGTGCGGGGAACGATCGGCTTTGTGCGAGCCCGGGACGAGGCGGGTGGCGCCGTTCTCGACGGTGAAGTCGGTCAGCGCCCACATGGTGTTGCAGATGATGCTGACGTGGGGCTTGGGGAGCGGGATCAGCTGGTCGTCGGCGTGGAGCGGCTGCGCGGCCTCGCCCGGGCCGATGTCGATCGACGACAGCGACGAGACGAGGCAACCGTGGTCGAGGACGCCCTCGATGATCGGCAAGATGCGCTCGTGGACCGGGATCTGCTGGTAGAGGCGGCCGTGCGCGAGGAGGTTGTAGATCCGCACGGTGCGCACGCCCTCGAACAGGTTCTGGGCCGGCTGCACCGCGAGCTCGCGCTCGAGCCGCCGGAGGTCGTCGCGGAGCTCGGCGACGGCGCCGGTGTCGATCACGTTCTCGACGATGGTGAACCCGTCGTGCTGCATCCGTTCGAGGTGACCCGCGAGCTCCGCGGCTGGGTCGAGTGTCATGGAGCCTCCTTCCGCCAGGGTGACACCTGGCGCTCGTCGATGCGCGAGTCAAGCACGAGGATCGACGTAACACGAGCGTTGGCCTCACGTTGGCGATGAGGACGCTGGTACCCTGTGCCGCCGTGACCGCTCGCACCCTCGCCGTCCTCCTTCTCATCGCCGCCGCCTGCACCGGCGCTCCCCGTCCGACGCCCACCGGACCTGGCCCCAGCCCGGCGCCCGAGCCGATCGCGAGCTCCGGCGGGACCCCCGCAGCGTGGCCGGCCGCGACGCTCGTGCCGGCGCCGGCGCTGCGCACGCAGACCCGGCCGCTGCCGCATGACATCGTCCAGCTGCGCACGCTGCACGGGGTCACGATCTCGCGCGACGGGGCGCGGGTCGCGTACGTGGTGCGCTCGCCGAGCTTCGATCCCGCCGCGAAGCCGTCGCCCGAAGACAGCAAGGGCGGCTGGAAGGTCGAGCAGCAGCTGTTCGTGGTCGATCGCGCCGGCGGCGCGCCGCGCCAGCTGACGGCCGGCGACGAGCCGGTGACCTTGCCGCGGTTCTCGCCGGATGGGCAAAGCCTCGCGTTCCTGCGCAAGAAGGCGGGCAAGCCCGCGATCCACGTGCTGTCCCTGGGCGGCGGCGAGCCGCGCGTGGTCGCGCTCGGCGACTACGAGCCGCAGGCGTTCGACTGGGCGCCCGACGGCAAGGCGTTCGTGTTCATGGCCAGCCGCCCGCCGACCGACGAGCAGAAGGCGGCGCGCTGGCGGCGCGGCGGCGCCCGGGTCTACGATCAAGAGTGGGAAGCGACGCACCTGTTCGTCGTGCCGATCGCGGGCGGCGAGCCGCGCCATGTCAACGGCGGCACCGACACCGTCGTGAACTACGCGTGGTCGCCGGACGGCAAGCAGATCGCGCTCGTGGTCGCGTCGTCGACCGAGCCGGTCGAGGCGGGCAGCTTTCACAAGCTCATCGTGGTGTCCGCGGCCGATGGCGGGAACGTGCAGGAGGTCGATCTCGGCGCTGACCGGGGCGCCGATCGCGGCGCTGCAAGGACGCCGTTCATCATCCGGCAGGTCGCGTGGTCACCGGACTCGCGGCAGCTGGCCTACCTGGTGAGCGCGCGCGGCGGCCTCAGCTACTTCGACGAGCTCCGCGTGCGCGCGGTCGATGAAGCGCGCGTGACCGACGTGGCGGCCAAGCTCGATCTGGAGCTCACCGGCTTTGTGTGGGCGGGGGATGGGCGATCGGTGATCGCGTCGGCGCTCGCCCGCACGGTCACGAAGCTGTACCGGCTGCCGCTCGACGGCCGCGGCGCTAAGGAGATCCCGATCGGCAAGCGCGTGCTGATGGGGCTCGACGGCGATCGCGCCGGCCGCGTCCTCGCCACCGCGGCGAGGACGCCGGCCCTACCCGAGGAGCCGACGGTGATCGATCTCGAGCGCGGCACGGCGGTGGCGGTCGCGGCGTTACACCCGCAGCTCGCCGACTGGACGATCGCGCGCAACGAGGTCGTGACCTGGAAGAACCGCGAAGGCACCGCGCTCGAGGGCGTGCTCACGGTGACCGGGGATCGCACGGCCGGCTCGCCGCCGCCGCTCATCGTGCTCCCGCACGGCGGCCCCGACTGGGGATCGTTCGAGGGGTTCAATACCTGGGCGCAGCTGTTCGCCGCGCGCGGCTACTCGGTGTTCGAGCCCAACTATCGCGGCGGGCTGGGCTACGGCCGGCAGTTCTACGAGGCCAACCGCGGCCGGTTCGGCGAGATCGAGCTTGGCGACATCGAGTCCGGCGTCGATGCGCTGATCGCGGCCGGCAAGGCGGATCGGGCGCGGCTGTTCTACGCCGGCTGGTCGTGGGGCGGCTACCTGAGCGCGTGGACGCTCGGGCACACCGATCGCTACCGCGCGTTCATGGTGGGGGCCGGGGTCGTCGACGTCGTCGTGCAGTACGTCACCAGCGACATCAACCACGGCGTGACCGCCGACTGGGAGTACAAGGGCCGGCCGTGGCACACGCCCGAGGCGTTCGAGCGCCCGAACCCGGCGCGTGCGCTGGCGAGCGCGCGGGCGCCCACGCTGATCCTGCACGGCGAGAGCGACGAGCGCGTGCCGTTCGTCAACAGCCAGATCCTGTATCGCGCGCTGCGCGATCGCGGCACCCCGGTGACGTTCTGGTCCTACCCGCGGGAGCCTCACGGGTTCCAGGAGCCGGCCCACAGCCAGCACCTGCTCGAGACCTGGGCCGCGTTCTTCGACGAGCGGCTCGCGGCGAAGTGACCCGCCGCGCCCGCCGCGCCGGGCGGATCGCGCGCAGGATCCGGGTGGGATCTGTGCCGCTTTGCCTGCGTCGCGTGTGGTACTCGATGGACATGTACGAACTGTTCATCACCAACAAGAACTATTCGTCGTGGTCGTTGCGGTCGTGGGTCTTGCTGCGCCAGCTCGAGCTGCCGTTTCGCGAGCAGCTCACCCCGATTCCCGAGGACTCGACCGGGGAGGCGTTCGGTAAGGTCTCGCCGTCGGGCCGCGTCCCGTGCCTGCGCGATGGCGACACCGTCGTGTGGGAGACGCTCGGCATCGCCGAGTACCTCGCCGAGCGCCACCCGGGCGTGTGGCCGGCCGATCCGGCGGCGCGAACCTGGGCGCGGTGCGCGTCCGCGGAGATGCACGCGGGCTTTGCCACCCTGCGCGCGCGCTGCTCGATGAACTGCGGGTTGCGCGTGCGCATGCGCGAGATCTCGCCACCGCTCCACCGCGACATCGCGCGGCTCAATACCCTGTGGAACGAGGGCCTGTCCCGGTTCGGCGGGCCGTTCCTCGCCGGCAAAGACTTCTCGGCGGTCGATGCGTTCTTCGCACCGGTGGCGTTTCGCGTGCAGACCTACGGGCTGCCATTCGATGACACCGGCGCGGCGTACGTCGCGCGCCTGCTCGCGTTGCCGGCCATGCAGAGCTGGTACACCGCTGCCCTGGCCGAGACCTGGCGCGAGCCGGGTCACGAGGCGGAGTCCGCGGCGGCCGGTCCGTTGCTCGAAGATCTGCGTGCGAGAGCCTGAGAATCCTTGTTTGATGCTAAGTGAAACTCTAACAAGTTGCGGCAAAATACCTCTTGTCGCGACGGGGGGAGGCTGCTAACGTAGTTAAGTTACTTCGATCAGGGATCGAAGCTTCGCTGTTGGGGTGTTGCGGGTCTGGGGAAAGGATTACAGCGTGAATGTACAGAAGGTTGTACGCGTTCAGCCTACGGATGCGGCGGCGCCTGCCGCCCCGCTGCGTCCGGGGATGTCCCGGGACGACTATCCGCCCGCGTCGATGGTGGCGTGGTACGAACCGATGCAGCTCCTGCGTACCGGGATCTCGGTGGCGGTCAGCACGATCCTGGGGCGCAACTCCGATCAACGGATCGTCGAAGCCCTGGAGCCGGACTCGCTCGAGTACTTCGACTACTCCGTGGACGACACGAACCAGCCTCGTCGCGAGATGTGGATCGACTACGTCGCGGATGCCGGGGATGGGTTCAATTCCACGTACGCGGTGGCCAGCGCGGTCGCGCGCGAGACGCTCCCGCTCGAAGATCCCAACGCCATCTCGCACGTCACCCAGCGCGGGCGTGTCCTGGTGTTCGGTGGCGACCTCGTCTATCCGGTCGCGTCCCGCGATCGCTACGAGCAAAAGCTGGTGATGCCTTACGAGCAGGCGCTGCCGGCCTCGCAGGCGCCGCACCCCGATGTCTACGCGATTCCCGGCAACCACGACTGGTATGACAGCCTGGTCGCGTTCACGCGCCGGTTCTGCTCGACCCGCTGGTTCGCAGGCTGGCGCACGCAGCAGCGCGTCAGCTACTTCGCCCTGCGCTTGCCGCACGACTGGTGGCTGCTCGGCACCGACGTACAGCTCGACTCCGACATCGATGCCGAGCAGGTGGCGTACTTCAAGGCGATCGCCGCGATGATGACCGATCTGTCGCGCATCATCCTGTGCAACGCCGAGCCACACTGGATCTACGCGGCGAAGTACGCCGACCTGGCGCAGGAGTATGCGGAGAATAACCTGAGCTTTCTCGAAGACAAGGTGCTCAGTCGCAAGGTCAGCGTGTTCCTGGCGGGCGATCTGCATCACTATCGCCGGCACAGCGACGGCTTCGAGCACCACAAGATCGTCGCGGGTGGCGGCGGCGCGTTCCTCCACCCCACGCACGACACCGACGTGCGCACGCTGCCCGGGCTCAAGCCGGAGCAGCCGTACAGGCTGGGGTGCAGCTACCCGGAGGTCGAGACGTCGCGCAAGCTGACGAGGCGGAACTTCCTGTTCCTGGCGACGAATATCTGGTTCGGGTTCGTCGCCGCGGTGGTGTACCTGTTCACCTGCCGGGCGGTGCCGGCCGATATTGCCAAGCTTGGACTGCGCGATATCGGCGAGGTGGTGGATCGGGTGTTCTGCGCGGTGTTGTGCGAACCCACGGCGCTGTTGTGGGTGGTGCTCGTCATCGCGGGAGTGGTGCTGTTCACGGATACCCACTCGCGGCGGTTTCGCGTCGTAGGAGGGATCTCGCACGCGCTGGCGCACCTCGTGGCCATGGTGCTCGTCGGCTGGGGCAGCGTGTGGCTCGTCGCGCACTGGCAACTGCCGGTCGTGCTTCACCTGCTGGCGATCGGCGCGCTGGTGTTCGCCGGCGGCTGGATCGCGGGCTCGCTGGTGATCGGCGTGTACCTGTTCGTGTCGTTGAACAAGTTCGGCCGCCACGGCAACGAGGCGTTCTCGGCGCTCGCGATCCCCGACTGGAAGAACTTCCTGCGCCTCCATATCGATCACGACGGCGCGCTGCGGATCTACCCGATCGGGATCGATCGGGTGGCGCGGCGCTGGCGATCGGCCCCGACCGGGGTGACCGGGACAACCGGACCGCGCCTGGTGCCGGATGATCCGGCGGCGACCCTGCCGCGGCTGATCGAGCCCCCGATCGTGATCCCGGCACGAGCGCGATCGCAGCTGACAGGGGCAGGCGGAGGTCGGGTGACCAGTCGGTAACGCTCGTAGGCGTGTCTTTCAGGTCTTGCCCGCAAGGGTCTACCTGATAGGCTCATGAAATAGCGTGCGGCCCGGAAGTGGGCTGGATGGTTGGGACGATAGCGAAAGCGAATATCATGGTGGGCGCGGCGCAGGGGAACCGAGCTTCGGCAGGTCAGGTTGTGCGTGCGGCGCGGCGCTCACGCCGTGCGGGCGTCAGCGTGCGTGGGGCGCCGGGCGAGCGGCGGCAAGGTGGCCATGAGCTCCTCGAGCGACGCTACCGGGAGGCCGGCCTCCTTGCCCCGCGCGATGTAGCGAACCATGAACTCGCGGGTCTGGTCGCCGACCTTGGTGAAGTGCTCCTTGAGATAGGTCGGCAGCGGCAGCGGCACGGCACGCGCGGCGAACCACAGCGCCATGCGCAGGATACCGGGGCGCGCCGCGAGGCGGATCGCCAGCGGAGGGCGGCCCTCGCGGTGGCCGACGATCGCGAGCGCCTCCCGCGCCCCGCGCGTCCCGCGCTGGATGTGGCCGTGCGCGAGCGTCCTGAACGACCACCCGGCGTTCTCGAGCGCGACCAGGAACGTCATGAGCAGCGCGGTGGGGAACGCGACCGCGCGTGGGGCGTCGTGGCCCCGCTTGGCGGGCAGCCGGCCCTTGCGCAGGAGGGCGACCACGGCGGACGTCCGTTCCTCGGGTCCGGAAAACGGCGCCGGCGACATCGGGGGGAACCAGTAGGCCATGCCCGGCCTGGGGAACCTGGTCTCCCCCGGGAGCGGGGCGGCGTAGCTGATCAGCGTGATGATCCCCGAGACCAGGCGATCCGCGGGCGCGCCTGCGGCGAAGATCGTCTCGCGATCGTCCCGCCCGGGCTGCAGCGAGACGAGCGTGGCGTCGCCGGCCGCCGCGATCAGCTCCGCGAGCCACGGCCCCTGCAGGGCGGGCGACGACACCGTCAGGTAGACCTGGTCGAAGCGCCGCGCCGCGACCTCGTCGGGCCGCGACACCACCGAGAACCCGTCGAACCGGACCGGCTCGGTGCGATGGCGCCGGCCGCGGTTGAGCGGATACAGATCGAGCCCGCGCGCGATCTCGTCGCGGTACTTGTCGCGGACGAAGAACGTGACCTCGGCGCCGCCCTGTTGTGCGTGCCGTGCATAGACCTGTCCGACCGCGCCGGCGCCCACCACGAGAACCCGGGGGTTGTCACTCATCGGGTGAGTATAGGTTAGCGGTTGCCAGTTCGTGAGATGGTATGCATCGTTAGCTGGTCACATACGTGCGCGGGAGGGGTGTCGGTCGGTTTTCGCCGGTCTCTAGCGCGGTCTCGTTGGAGGTCTCGGTCATGTCGCACTACAAACGCCTGTCGTCGCCCATCGAAAACATTGCCGACCACTACACCGTCGTCGTCGTCGGCTCTGGCTACGGTGGTGGGATCGCCGCGTCCCGGCTGTCGCGCGCCGGGCAGAAGGTCTGCCTGCTCGAGCGCGGAAAGGAACGCCAGCCGGGCGAGTTCCCCCAGACCGAGTACGAGGTCGTCGCGGAGGTCCAGGCGGACACGCCCGACGGCCGCCTCAACGCGCACAACGGCCTCTACGACCTGCGGCTGTTCGAAGACATCAACGTGCTCGTCGGCTGCGGCCTCGGCGGGACGTCGCTCATCAACGCGAACGTCTCGATCCGCCCCGATCCGCGCCTGTTCACCGACCAGCGCTGGCCCGAGGCGCTGCGGGCGGACGTCGATACCCTGCTGAAGGAAGGCTACGAGCGCGCGTCCGAGATGCTCAAGCCGCGCGTGGTCCCCGAGGCGGTGAAGCTGGCCAAGCTGCGCGCGATGCAGAAGTCCGCCGACGCGATGAAGGCACCGTGGCACCGCCTGGAGCTCAACGTCACGTTCGACGAGCTCCCCGGCGGGATGAACCACGTCGGCGTGGCGCAGCCTCCTTGCCACCACTGCGGCGATTGCGTCTCGGGGTGCAACCAGGGCAGCAAGAACACCACGCTGATGAATTACCTCCCCGACGCCGTCAATCACGGCGCGGAGATGTACACCGAGGTCGAGGTCCGCCGGGTCTCGCGCGGCGCCGATGGCGCGTACGCCGTCCATTACCGGATCCTCGACGCCCGGCGCGAGTCGTTCGACGCGCCCGAGGCGTCGATCACGGCCGACGTGGTGATCCTCGCGGCGGGGACGCTGGGCTCCACCGAGATCCTCTTGCGCTCGCGGGCCGCCGGGCTGCCGGCCTCGGCGCGGATCGGTGAGGGGTTCACCGGCAATGGCGACATGATGACCTTCGCCTACAACTGCGAGGAGCGGATCAACGGCGTCGGGTGGGGGCATCGCGCGGCCGAGTATCTGAAGGACGGGAGGTCCGAGGATCGCGTGGGCCCGTCCATCACCTCCATGATCGATCTGCGCGACCTGGAGGGCGCGACCGATCCCGACCAGGGCATGATCATTGAGGAGGGAGCGCTGCCGGGGCCGCTCGCCGGTTTTCTGCCCGCCCCGCTGGGCGTGGCGTCGAGGCTGATCGGCGTCGCCAGCGATCATGGCGCCTGGGACCGGGCCCGCGAGGAGGCGCGCCAGGCGGCGAGCTTCGTGGGCGGGGCGTACCACGGTGCGATGCAGAACACGCAGACCTACCTGGTCATGACCCACGAGGAGAACACCGGGTGCATGCACCTCGAGAACGACCGCGTGCGGGTGAGCTGGCCGGGCGTTGGCGACCAGCCGGTGTTCGAGCGGGTGAACGAGCGCCTGATCGAGGCGACCCGGGCGCTCGGCGGGACGTTCATCAAGAGCCCCCTGTGGACCAAGGAGTTCAAGCACCACCTGATGACCGTGCATCCGCTGGGCGGCTGCGTGCTGGGCGAGAGCGCGGCCACAGGCACCGTCAATCACAAGGGGCAGGTGTTCTCAGGCGTCGCGGGCAGCGAGGTCCACGACGGGCTCTACGTGGCGGATGGCTCGGTGATCCCGCGGTCGCTCGGGTGCAACCCGCTGCTCACGATCTCGGCGCTCGCCGAGCGGACCTGCGCGCTGCTCGCGGCCGACCGAGGCTGGACGATCGATTACACGCTGCCTTCGGCGCCGCGCGCCCGGCCCGAGGTGGACGCGGGGCCCGGCCCCGTAGGGATCGAGTTCACGGAGCGCATGGCGGGCCACTTCTCGACCCGGGTGCTCGACGACTTCCTGCGCGCCGAACAGGACGGGCAGGCGAACAACTCGCCGTTCGAGGTCATCCTGACCATCGTGGCCGAGGATCTCGACAAGCTCGTCACCGACGAGACCTACGCGTCGGGGATCGTCGGCACCGCGCGCGCGCCGGCGCTGTCTCCCGAGCCGCTGTCGGTCACCGCCGGACGGTTCATCCTCCTGGCCAAGGACCCGGAGCACGTCGACGGCAAGACCATGCACTACCAGATGAAGCTGACCTCGGTGGAGGGCAAGCAGTTCTGGTTCGAGGGGAGCAAGTTCATCGAGGATGACCGCGGCCTGGATCTATGGTCCGACTGCACCACGCTCTACGTGAGCGTGACCGAGGGCGGCGTGCCGGGAGGCAAGCTGATCGGCCGCGGGATCTTGCATATCCACCCCGCCGACCTGCTCAAGCAGATGCGGGCCACGCGCGCGGTGAACGCGCCTAGCACGGCGGAGCGGCTCAAGGCGGTGGCCCGGTTTGGCACCTACTTCGCCGGGAGCCTGTGGGACGTCTACGGCGGCGTGTTCGCGAAGTCGACGGTGTTCGACCCCCACGCGCCGCCTCGCAAGAAGCGCACGCTACGCGTCGCGGCGCCCGAGGTCCACGACTTCGCCACCGCCGACGGCACGGCGCTGCGCCTCACCCGCTATCGCGGCGGCACGAAGGGACCGGTGATACTCGCGCACGGCCTGGGGGTCTCGAGCCAGATCTTCTCGATCGACACGATCGAGACCAACCTGCTCGAGTACCTGTGCGAGCGCGGCTACGACGTCTGGCTGCTCGACTTCCGATCGAGCATCCTCCTGCCGGCACACCTGTCGCGCTACACTGGCGACGACGTTGCCCGCCAGGACTACCCGGCGGCGGTGGCGCGCGTGCGCGCGGTGACCGCCGCGTCTACCGTGCAGGTGGTCGCTCACTGCTTTGGCGCCACCACGTTCACCATGGCGATGCTGGCGGGGCTCGAGGGGGTGCGTTCGTCGGTGATCTCGCAGATCTCGACGCACGTCGAGACGCCCCTCGCTGCCCGCCTGAAGGCCGGGCTGCACATCCCGCAGGTGCTCGACGCGCTCGGCGTCACCTCGCTCACCGCCTATGTGGATATCCACGCGGACTGGAGCGCGCGCCTGTTCGACGCCGCACTGGCGCTGTACCCGACCGAGTTCGCGGAGCACTGCCACAGCAAGGTCTGTCACCGGATCGCGCTCCTCTACGCGCCGCTCTACGAGCACGCGCAGCTCAACACGGCCACCCACGACGCGATGCACGAGCTGTTCGGCAGCGCGGCGATCTCCGCCTTCGAGCACCTGGGCCGCCTGGCGAGCGTCAGGCACCTGGTGGGCGCCGACGGCGGCGAGATCTACCTGAACCAGCTCGCGCGCATGGCGATCCCCACCGCGTTCCTCCACGGCGCCGAGAACAGGTGCTTCTTGCCCCGGAGCACCGAGGAGGCGGTGGCGGCGCTGTCGGCGGCCAACGGCGCGGCGCTCTATAAGCGCCACCTGATCCCCGCCTACGGCCACATCGACTGCATCTTCGGGAAGAACGCCGCGCACGACGTGTATCCGTACATCCTCGAGCACCTCGACGGGACCCAGTGACGCAAGGCGGCCGAGTGCGGCAGGAGCGGCGCGCTCGCGTCACCGCAACAGCCAGTGCCCATCGGCGTCGAGCAGGCTGTCGTAGATCTCGTGGACCTCGCCGTTCGGCCGCGTCCCGTGCCTGTGCGACGGCGACGCGCCGGTTTCGCGGGAGCAGCGGTGCAGCGTTCTGCGGCGCCCGCGCCCGCGTGCCGACAACGCTCATCTCGGTTGGTAATCAGGGAGAGGCGCTACAGGATGTGGCAAAATACTCCTTGTCCCACAGAGCGGAGGCTGCTAACGTACACACGTTACTTCGGTCAGGGATCGAAGTGTCGCTGTTGAGGTGGTACGGCTACGACGCGAAGACCTTCTTCTTCATCGGCAAGCAGGCGCCGAGCGCTACCCGGCAAACGCGGGTAAGCAGGTGTTCCAGTTCAATTATCGCTGGCAGGCCCTGCGTAACCCGATCCCCGATCGGTTCTGCATCGACGAGCTGGTGCAGATCGCCGACGGCCTCTACCTCGGTCAGGTGTTCTATTCGATGGACTGGCTCGTGCCGTGGAACCCGAGCACCGAGATTGCGAATACAAGTACGGCCTCTTCGAGTACTTCGTCATCATGGATGAGGAATGGCATGCCCGGCGGTTGAAGATCGGTTATGATCGCGATAACACCTAAGTTCACACACGCTAGCAGACAGGGAGACGGGAGACAGCGATGGACAAACCACCACCGGTCGCGTGGGAATACAAGGTCGTCAAGGTCGGACCGTCGGCCTCGCTCATGAGTGAGGCACTGCTCAACGAGCACGGGCGCGACGGTTGGGAGCTGGTCGCGTTCCAGCCGCTCGACCAGCGCGCCTATCCCGGCGAGGGCACGTTCTACCTCAAGCGGCCGCTACGGGAGGAAACGCCATGAGCGACGCACCCTGGAGCGCCTACATGGCGCTGGACGGGCTCCACCTCGACGGTCTGATCGGCAGCGCGGGCGTGCTGCGGTTCGATTGGCCGGAGCGCAAGTTCCATTTCCAGCACTTCGAAGGGATCAGCGCCGCCCACAACGTGTCGCTCGCGCCCAATGCCCAGCTCGCCCTGCTCGGCAACTTCAGCCAGCAGATCGTCGTCCTCGACATCAGCAAGGCCGACAATATCCGGGAGGTCCGCCGCCAGTCCACGATGTACTTCGAAGAGACTGCGTACCGCCTGCGATCGAATACGCACCACCTCTGGGAGCCCGACAGCAAGCACTTCATCGGCGCGATCGGAGACCATGTCTACCGGTTCGACGTCGACGACCTCAAGGCGCCGGAGCGGCTGGGGCCGCATCGGCTCGAGAACGCGCACGAGTTGCGCTGGGACGCCTCGCGGCGCTACATTCTGATCGGCGATCTGGGGCCCGAGCGCTTCGACGTCCGGCAGGTCTGCGTGTTCGACCTGAACGAGCCCGATCCGGACAAGCGCGCGCGCCTGATCCGGGTGCAGAACAACGTCTGGCACAACTGCGTGCATCCGACCAAGCCGCTCGGCTACGCGCTGACCTATTCGTTCGCCACGGACAGCGAGGACTACGTCGCCTGGTCGCCGGCGTTCGTTCGCGAGTACATCTACGAGATCGACTTGCCGACGGCAAAGATCGTGCGAACGTGGAGCTGCGGCTCCGAGTTCCCCATCCACCTGAACTCCGACATCGAGGCCACCGAGGACGCGCTCTACATCGCCAGCGGGGGCGGCCACAGCGTCGTGCGAATCGACCTGAACAGCTTCGCGGAGTCCGAGGTCACGCTCACGATCCCGTCGTGGTTCAGCCGGTTCGCGCAGTGGCCGAAGCGCGGGAAGAACCTGCTGGGCGCCCTGAGCCGCAAGGCGGCTTCCAACTCGTCGCACTACATCCTGCAGACGCTGCAGGTCACCGACTGGCGCCTCGCCGACGGCGTCTACGCGACGCGGGTGTCGCCCGACGGCAAGTACGTCATGGTGGGCCACCGCGGCTACAACTACATCGCCGTCTACGAGCGCGCCACGATGAAGAAGGTCTACGGCCAGGTGCTGCCGTTTCGTCGCGACGTCTACACGAAGCGGCCGTACTACCGGTTCGGCTGGCGCGGCCACCATCTCGGCATCCACCACAGCGAGATCGTCGCCCGCAGGTGAGGCGCTCCTGAGGCGCGATCGTCATCGGATGGCATGGCCGCCTTGGCGGCTGTGTCCTGCACGGGACGGCGTGCGGCCGCTTCGATCCTGAACCGCTGATCCGAGCTGTGGGCGTGGCACCTCGAGCGCTTCGCACCCGCTCAGGAATTGGCCCGGGTCGGGGCGCTGCCCGCGAGCTCCTTGCCGTGGATCAGCCATCTCCATGCTCGCCGCCGGATCCCAGGCGAGATAACCGTGCGCAGACGCTCGCCAGCCATCGGCGGTCTGCCCCCTTGCGGCAGCGCACTGGCCAGCGCTCCGTGACCCCGCCGGACATTCGGCGCCGCGGCTAAAATTTATAGATCGCGACGTAGCGGAACGCGGCCGTCACGTTGTTCACGCGGATCCCCACGAACGTGTTGCCCTTCGCGGTGGCGGTGTTGGCCTGGCGATGCGGAGTGGCGCCGTTCGGGATCGTGCAGCTCTCGCCTTGTCCGTCCATCACGAACTGGATGCGGTACGTGCCCGAGGGTGCTGGTGGATCGGTCAAATCGATATTGAGGGCCGTGAACTGCGGGTTCTTCGCCGCGTCGTACGCGAACAGCTCCCGGCTCTGGCCGCCATTCTGGTCATCGAACCGCATCCCGCAGCCGAAGAACTGGTGGATGTCGGCTCTCGCGTCGGTGAGCCCGGTCAAGAACTGCAGATCGCCTTCGTTCCCGGCCGCCGACATGACATCGACCCCGATGTCGATCGCGTGGCGCTGCGATCCGGAATCGACGATCGCGATCCGGGTCGCGCTGTCGGCGGCGATCGTCAACACGTCGTTGCCACGCTTCCAGTCGGTCGGCATCCCGCCGCCCTTGGATTGCCAGCCCGCCGGAAGGTTGCCGGTCCCCGTGAAGGGCTCGAACTTCACGAGCAGGTCCCCGGGCGTGGTGGGGTGTGGATCGCAGGCATCGGGGATGCCGTCACCATCGCTGTCGGTCGTCGCGTTCGCGACCTGCGGGCACGGATCACAGGCATCGCCGACCTTGTCGCCGTCCTCGTCGTGCTGGTCCGGGTTGGGGACCGATACGCAGTTGTCGATATCATCGGGGACGCCATCGCCATCGGAGTCGCTGATCCCACCGCCGGTGTTGCCGTCGCTGCCCGATCCGGATCCGCCCGAGCCGGGGCCGTCCGTGCCGGGGTCGGCCGCCGTGCCGCGAAAGCTGCACGCACCCAGGCATGTGCCCAGACATGTGATAGCCGCCACAAATGGAGCGCCGACCCGGATCATATTTCGCAGGATACACGCTATCGCGGGCGACGCTGTACCGAATCACGGCTCACGGGCTGGCACCGCCCATTGCCGCGCGAGCTCCAGGGTCTCCCGGTTCTCGGGCACGCTTTCGAAAAAGCTCTTGCGGTACTCCGGGTCACCGATCTTCGCGGCAATGACGAACAGGCGCGCTTGCGCTCTGCTCACCGCGAGCCTGGCCGCTGCGTGCTCCCCGGCCGCCTCGAGGCACCTGGCGTGGATCAGGTGCACGAAGGCGCCGCGGAACAAGCCGCACGCGGCCATGGCCTCGTACTGCGCCAGCCCCTCCTGCGCCGCGGTCAGCGCCTCGGCGGTCCGGCCTTGCACCAGGCGAAGGGCGGCGAGCGTGGCGAGCACGCCGGGGAGATCGAGGGGCGAGGCCATGCGGAGGATCGCGAGGGCGGCCTGGATCTCGGCGTCGGCGTTCTCGAGATCACCCGCGCGGCGGAGCACCTCGGCCAGCGCCCAGTGGCCGCGTCCCTGATCGACCGGCACCTGTCGCGTCCGTCCGGCCTCGATCAGGCGATCGGCCCAGAGCCGCGCCTCGTCAAAGCTGCCGCGATCCGCGAGCAACCAGGCCAGCACGAACGGCCGGTAGGATGACGCCAGGCCGGCATCGTTGTCCGACAAGGTCACGCCCATGAGCAGGCGATCGGTGCCTTCGAGTGCCCCGAGGCACCAGCGGTTCATGCCGATGAAGTTCTTCCCGAGCTCGACGAAGCGCCGTTGCCCCACGGTCTCGGACAGGCGCGCGAGCGTCTCGGCGTGCTCGAGCCCCTTCATCGGATCGTCCTCGGCATAGGACATCCGGAGGGCGAGGATGATGTGGAAGATCACCCTGGCCATCGGCTCGTCGTCGCCGGCGGGGCGGAGGCCCTCGGTGAGCAGCTGGAACAGGTGCTTGGCGGCGCGCGTGCGCCCCAGGAGATCGAGCAGGAAGATCCCGGTGGCGACACAGATCGCCCACGGAGTGGCCGCACCGGGCGCGGGCACGGTCTCTCCGGCCGTGCCGATCAGCGCCACGAACCCATCGAGGTCCCCGGCCTGGATGGTGCTCACCATCTTGACCAGCATGCCCTGGCTCCACGGCGCGGAGCCTCGCGGCGCGACCCGCAGCACCTCCTCGGCATGAGGCAGCGCGTCGCTCTGGAGGTCCATGCTGTAGTAGCGAAGCTCGCACAGCATGCCGAGGCATCGCGTCCGCAGCTCGTCCGGCATGTCGTAGTCAAGCGCGCGCTTCGCCCGGGCGATGACCGCCGCGGCGTCGCCACCCTGGCTCGCTTGCTCCGCCGCACGCAGGTAGTGCAGGCCGGCGCGCCGGCCTTCTCGGCCGTGCGCGAAGTGCTCGGCGAGCACGAGTGGATCCTGCTCGCCGTGCTGCTCCAGCCATTCGCCGGCCAGGCGGTGCCCGAGCACCCGATCCTCGTCCGTCAGCATGGTATAGGCGCCCTCGCGGAGCAGGGCGTGGCGGAACGCGTATTCCTCCTCCTGGGGAAACCGACTCTGCTTGTGCTTGAAGATCAGCTCCCGGTTCGTCAGATCCTCGAGCCGCTGCGCCATCCGGCCCGCGCGCGGCGTGATGCCGAGCAGCTGGGCGACGGCCCCCGGCCAGAAGATCTCGCCGAAGATCGACGCCGCTCGCAGGATGCGCCGCGCATCGTCGTCGAGCGCCGCGAGCCGCGCTTGCACCATGGTCACGACCGTCTCGGGGAGGTCGCCGCGCTGGCCCTCCGCGGTGGCGCGGATCAACTCCTCGAGATAGAACGCGTTGCCTTCGGAGAGCCGTACCAGCCGGTCGAGCAGATCGCGGCTCGCGCTGTCGCCGAGCACGTGGCGCACCAGGTGCTCGATCGGCTTCTTGCCGAGCCGCTTGAGCGGGATCTTCTGGATCGATCGTTCCGCCCACAGCTCGGGGAACAGCTCGTTGACCTCGGGGCGGGCCAGCGCGAGGACGAACAGCGGGCTCTCGCGCAGGTCGCGCAGGGCGACATCGAGGAACTGCACGGTGGGGCGATCTCCCCAGTGCACGTCCTCCAGCACGAACACGACCGGATCGACCTCGGCCTCGGCGCGGAGGAAGTCCAGGAACGCCGCGCGCATCTGCTCGTTCATGAGCTGCGCGTCCTGGCGGGCGACCCGGAGCGGCAGGTTGTCGTCGTCCGGGAACGACACCCCGGCGACCTCGCCGAGAAACTCCGCGACCCGCTGGCGCTCGCTCGCGCCGATCCGCACGGCCACCTGCGCGGCGAGCTTCTCGCGCTGGACGTCGAGCGCCTCGCTGTCGAGGATCCCGCACGCGCTGCGCAGGATCTGCGACAGCAGGCCGAAGGCCGAGCCGGCGCGGTGCGGTTCGCCGCGGCCGATCCGGACCGCCGCGCGCTCGCTGCGCACCCGGACGAACCGCAAGAACTCCTGGGCCAGGCGCGACTTCCCGCCGCCGGGCGGGGCCGTCACGATCGCCGCGCGGGCCGCGGGATCCTCGATGCATTCGTCGAACAGCTGCTCGAGCGTGCGCAGCTCGAGGTCCCGGCCCACGCACGGCGTCGCGCGCCCCAACAGCCGCCGGGTCCCCTCGGCGGACTCCTGTTCCCCGTGCAGGGAATGGCCGAGCTCGCTCCTGCGAACGTCGAACTGGGCGTCGAGCAGCCGCGCCGTGAACTCGTCGATCGCGATCCCGTCGCGCGCCGCGTCCCGGTCGGTCTCGGCGCTCGACAACAGCAGCGCGGCCGCGCGATCGATGGTCTCCGCGGCGGGCATGCGCCCCGTCCGGTCGCCGCGTCCGGTGGCCAGCGCCATGGGCCGCCCCTTCGCACGCGAACGCAGCCAGAGCGCGCAGCGGGCGACCTGCGCCGCTTGATCGGTGACCAGGCCCGCACCTCCGATCGCCACCACCACCGAGCCGTCGCGAAGCTGCTTGAGCCGGCCGCCCCAGGCCGACACGCCCTGCTGCAGCGTGTGCTCCATCTGCGCGATCTGCGCGTCGCGGAGCGTCGGAGCGTTGCTGTTCGCGCGCCCGTCCTTGCCCCCGATCAAGACGATCGAGATCATCCGCTGCTCGTCGAGGGTGAGGGCCACGGATATCTGCGACGAGCTGCGGGGGACCGGCGAGCCCAGCGTGACCAGGGCCTCCGCGACGCCGCCGCCGTGTTGCGGTCGTTCCGCGGGATCCTTCGCCAGCATGCGGCCGAGCAGCGCATCGAGCGCCGCCGGGGCGGAGGGCAATACATCGCTCAGCCGGGGCGGCTCGGCAAACACCAGCTTCGTGAGCAGCGCCATGGGGTGATCGGCCTCGAACGCGGGTGTGCCCGTGAGGCATTCGAACAGCACGCACCCCAGCGAGAAGACATCCGCGCGCGCGTCGACCGCTCGCTCGGTCCCCGCTTGCTCCGGGGCCATGTACCCGAGCGTCCCGATGATCGTGCCCGTGAGCGTCACGCGCGTCCCGCTGTCGAGGCGGGCGATGCCGAAATCGAGCACCTTCACACGATCGATCTGCCCGTCTACGAGGAAGATGTTGCTCGGCTTGAGATCGCGGTGGACGATGTCGCGCGCGTGCGCCGCGGAGAGCGCGTCGGCCACCCGGATGGCCAGCTCCAGGCTGTCCTCGACGGTGAGCCTGCCGCGGGCGAGCCGGCTCGCGAGGTCTTCGCCATCGAGCCACTCCATCGCGAGGTACGGCTGGCCCGACGACGCGAGGCCATGCGCGACGTAGCGCACGATGCCCGGATGCGACAGCCTCGCGAGCGCCTTCCGCTCGTGATCGAAGCGCGCCATGTGCGCCGCGAGATCGCCGAGCAGCATCTTCACGGCGACCAGCTCCCCGCTCTGGACGTCGCGGGCGCGAAACACCTGCCCCATGCCCCCCGATGCCACATGCTTGTCGATCTCGAACCGCTCCCCGATGAGGTCGCCCGGGCGCATGAGTAGAATCTGACTTTCTCCCACGGGGGCGGTAGGGGAGCAAGACCCAGTCACCCGTAGCTGCTCATCGTCGGCCGAGCGCCAGGTCGCACCCGCGCTCGCGCCGCCGCGCACATCGCACAAAGACCTTGATCGGCGCACTCTTCGATAGGGCCGATCAGGTGAACGGCGGCGACGGCTCGTGGATCAGCGGCTCGCTGCCGGTCGCCGTGGGATCGTGAAGAAGATCGTGCTGCCGCGGTCCAGCGTGCTCTCGACCCAGATCCGCCGCCATGGGCCTCGACGATGCCTTGGCGGATCGGGAGCCCGAGCCCGGCGCCGTGACGCTCGGCACGCTCGGCTTGCCAGAACCGATCTCCCGGACCGCCGGGTTGCGCCTCACCGGGCGAGCGCGCGGTCCAGCGCGGCGCGGGCCATGGAGGCACTGCGCGCCTGGCCGATCGAGGTCACCAACTCGGTCAGGCCGCGGACAGTGTTATGTGATCTGGCCACTACGTGTTTCGATCGGCACAGGCCGCTCCCCACGTGCTGCTAACGCAACCCGAGATGCATGTGATCGGGTTGCCGGCCGCAGGTCATGAGGCTGTGGGCCAGTCGATCGAGGCGAACGGACCCCCGGCGCCGTTCCCGTCGGCCACGCCGCTCTGATCAACGCCAGAGAGCGACCACTGTCGGGCTATCCCACTCCTTCGCACATGGGGGCGCTGCCAATTTGGCTCGCGCTCTGGCCGACGGGAGAGTAGGCTCGCACCCTGGCGTCTATGGGAGTGGCGATCAGCGCATTTTGCGGTCGGGCCTGGTGACAGAGATCGAGGCGAGCATCGCGCGCATCGCAGCCGTGGGGCGCGCCGCGTGGCCCACGATCAGCTTGGCCGAGGAGGTGCTCGCGGAGCACCTGGCGGCCCGCCGGCGCGACGACCCCGACGGACCGGTCGTGCCGGCCCACGACGCCGACTACTATCTCGCCGTCGCGCTCGCGGCCAATGATCGCGCCGCGCTGCGGGTGTTCGAGACTCACCTGGTGCCCGAGATCACCGGCGCGCTGCGCCGCCTGCGGCTGCCCGGTGGGGCGATCGACGAGGTCGTCCAGATCCTCCGCGTCGAGCTCCTTGTCGGCGATCCGATCCCACGGATCACCGACTACAGCGGACACGGCGAGCTCGCTGCGTGGCTGCGCGTGACCGCGACGCGCCGGGCGCTCAAGTTGCTCCGCGCGACCCGGCGCGAGGACACCCTCGATGAGGTCCTGCTCTCGCAAGCTCCCGACACCGCTCCGGATCCGGCGCTCCAGGTGCTGCGCACCCGTTATGCCGGCGAGATCAAGCAAGCGGTCATCACGGCGCTGAGCCAGATCGAGGTTCGCCAGCGCAACCTGCTGCGCCAGCACGTGATCGACGGCCTCACGATCGACGAGCTGGCCCGGCTGTACCGCGTGCATCGCGCGACCTGCGCACGCTGGCTCGCGGATGCGCGCGGCGACCTGGCGCGGGCCACGCGCCGCCACCTCACCGCCGTGCTCGGCGCCGCCAGCCCGGAGGTCGAGAGCGTGCTCCGCCTGCTCGACAGCGATATCGAGGTCTCGATCACGCGCCTGCTGCGAAGGCCGGCAGGCTGATGTGCCCGTCGGCCGACGGCTTGCTCGCGTTCGTGGCCGGGGAGCTGGCGCCGGATGCGTCGAGCGGCCTCGAAGCGCACATGGATGAGTGCAGCGCGTGCCGCTCCGCGGTCTCGAACATCGTTCGTGGCACGGTGCCCGAGCCGCGGTTCGGACGCTACGAGATCGAGACGGTGCTCGGCGACGGCGGGATGGGGATCGTGTATCGCGCGTACGATCCCAAGCTGGCGCGAGCCGTGGCGATCAAGGTGGTGAAGACGAGCGGCGACGACGAGTCGCTGCGGGAGCGCCTGGTGCGGGAGGCGCAGAGCCTCGCTCGGCTGTCTCACCCCAATGTCTGCCACGTGTACGACGTCGGCCGCGAGCACGACGAGGTCTGGGTGGCGATGGAGCTGATCGACGGGGTCGATCTGAGGCTGTGGGCGGCGACGCACGGCGCTGCAGAGGTGGAGTCCGCGCTGGTGAGCGCGGCGCGCGGCATCGCCGCCGCTCACATGGCCGGGCTCATCCACCGCGACGTCAAGCCGGAGAACGTGCTGGTCGCGCGCGACGGGCGTACGGTGGTCACCGACTTCGGGCTCGCGCGCGGTAGCGACGCGACGATCACGTCGCTGTCGGCCGCCGGAGGCGTGAGCGGCACGCCTGCCTACCTCGCTCCCGAGCAGCTCACGGCATCGCCGCTCGACGCTCGCGTCGATCAGTTCGCGTGGGCGGTGATGGCGTGGGAGCTGCTCGCAGGAGAGCGGCCGTTCCCGGTCGAGCCGGTGGCTCGGCTGGCCGCGATCCGGCTCGGGGTGCCGCGGCCCCGCCACCTGGATCGACGCGTGGCAGATCCGCTACGCCGCGCGCTGTCGAGCGCGCCGCGCGAGCGCTTCGAGTCGATGGACGCGTTGGTCCAGGCGTTCGGTCGGCCGGCAGGCAGGCGAGCGTGGCGGCGCCTGGCGGCGCTCGCAGGGGTGGTGTTCGCGACGGTGGTCGCGGTGGTCGCCGCCGTGACCGCGGAGGATGGCAGCGTGGCCGCCGGCGCTGCGCCGATCCCCACCGGCAGCGCGGCCGTGGCTGCCCGGCCGGCCAGCGCAGCCGTCCAGCCTGCCCCGACCGGCGCGCTCGCCGGCGCACCGGCCGCCGCGTCGCCGAGCCTCGGCAAACCGGCGCCCCCGGATCCGGACGCGGCGATCAAGCCGCCGCCGGTGATCGCGCGCGAGGCAGCGGCCTCGGGGCGGCCGGGCGCAGCGACGGTGCGAGGTCCGAAGCAGCCGGCGACAGCGGGGCTTGGCGTCGCGGCGACGCCGCCCAAGCAGCGCGTGCGCGGCGAGCTCCCCGGCGCGTCACCGCCGCCGCTGGACGGCGCCCCGGCCGCCTCGTCGACCGAGCCCGGGCCGGCCAGCCCGCCCGCGCCGGACCGCCCCGCGGTGTCCGCGGGCATCCCGGTCGACCCGTATGTGCGCGACCCGTCTCCGCGTGTGTCGTTCGATCGTTCGCACGCCGAGCGCATCCTCGCGGACTGTCGATTTCCGGTCGATCCGGCGAGGCCGGGAGGCCCGCTGGTCGAGAGCGGGCGTGGCGTCGTCGACTGGGGGCCGATCACGCGCCGCCAGGAAGTCCGCACCGCCGATGGCATGCACGAGACCGTACTGTACGAGGTCCAGGGTAACCGCGACCGTTACCTGGTCGATAGCGCGGGGATGACCGGGCTCGGGATCCTCGACGCCGCCGTGGGCGAGCTCCTCGTGGTGTGCCCGTTCTCGCGCCCGGTGGCCGGCTCGCCGGGCACGACGACGTCGTCGATCTACGCGTTCGCGCCGGCCGCCGTGGTGCCTCGCATCGCGACCGATCTGCGCGCGCTCGACCCCGTGCATGTTCCCGAGGCGACGCTGCGCGCCTTGACGCCGGGCATCGTGCAGGTGCTGGTGGGCCGGGCGCTCCTGGTGCTGGCCCGGCCGGTCAAGCTGTCGGAGACCAGCTGGGAGATGAACGGCTGGACGCTCGAGGTCTCCGATCTGGCGCTCGTCGACGCGCGCCCGGCCGAGGGCCGTGCGCTGTGGCTCGTCGTCGATCGGCTGCGCCTCGAGGGAGCGCCCGGAAGCCATCGCCCGGTGCTGCACGGCGTTCGCGCGCTCGGGAGCCTTCTGCGTTGAGCCCGGGCGTTCACCATCGGCCCGCCGAAGATCGTTGGCCATCCACGCACTTGCAAGAAACCGTGCGACCAACGCCTCTGGCCGGGCTCGTTCTTTCAAGTCCACTGGAGCACGTCATGACCCGCTACCTGACTACCATGCTGTTCGTGATGGCCACTGCGTGCTATCGGATGCCACCGCCGGTGGTGCCGGTCGCCCTTCCGATGCTGTCCGACGAGGCGACCCTCAAGGTACAGACCGTATCCCGGACGGCGATCGAGGATCATCCGACCCAGCAGCGTACGTGCCCCGCCAACGTGACGGACCAGAACAGCCCGCAGTGTCTGGTGACGACCAGGCAAGTCCAGGGCCCGGTGACGCACGTCGAGATCACGGCAACCTACGGTCCGGAGGTCATCAGCTACGCTCAGTTCCGGCGGCTCACGGATGTGCACTACGAGGATAAGGTCGCGCGTCTCAACGAGCTGCGCGGTCACTGCCGCTACTCCACCTTTCCGCAGGAGGCGGGTGCCGTGCTCATGTTCGGCGGGCTCATCACCGGCCTGGTCGGTCTCACCGACAGCGCTTTCAACGAGGTTGACTACATCGGCTGGGGCTCGGTCGCGGTCGGACTGGCATCGGCCTTTCTCGGTTACTACGCACTCGGTGGTCAGGGATGCGAGGTGGCCTGGGAACTCTATCGAGATGTCAATCTCCAGCCACAGACCACCTGGATGAAGGTGGAGGGCGCGGATCGCGCGCGAGAGATGGCAGAGCTCGCCCGGCAGTTCAACGAGCGGCGCGGGGTTCAGGCGCCCGCGCACGACGGCGACGCGGCTGCCCCCGCACCGGACGCAGCGACCGCACCGGTCGCACCGCCCGTAGACCAACCGCCGCGGTAGCCAGGCGCGCGAACCCGGCGGCGGCGCCGCCGCACCCTGAGCGATCGCTCCCGATCGCCATACGAAAGCCGTGGTCGCAAGCGAGCGGAGCGGACCTGCCGTGCCGTCGGGCGGGATCGCGATTGGTTTCCGAACATCTTGTCTGGAGGAATGGATGAGTGGTGATCTAGCAACAGGGCTCGATTCGACCGAGCGCGTCTCGCCGGCGTGCCCGAGCGCGCCCCACTTGATGATCTTCACCGCCGACGGTACGTGGACGTCACAGATGCTGCCGGCGAGCGGCGTCCTCACCATCGGGCGCAGCGTCGAGGTCGACGTCCGGGTCGACGAGCGGGCGGTATCGCGCCTGCATGCGCGCCTGGAGGTGACGGGCGTGGGCGAGCTGCGGCTGGTCGATCTGGGGAGCACGAACGGCACGCTGGTCGGCGACCGGCTTGTTCGCGATGTCGGCGTGACGGTGCGGCCCGGTGAGCCGATCCTGATCGGGCGCACGGCCCTCGTGGTGCACGCCTCGTCACCGGCGCATGGATCGGAAGAAGCTCCCCTGCCGCTCCGGCCGGGGCTCGCGATGGCCGGCGTGGACGCGATGGTCGCGAAGGCCGCGCCGACGCTGATCAGCGTGCTCCTCTTGGGCGAGACCGGCGTGGGCAAGGACGTGGTGGCCGAGCACATCCACCGGCTGTCGGCGCGCGCCGGCGGGCCGCTGGTGCGGCTCAACTGCGCCGGGCTGTCGGCGGCGCTGCTCGAGAGCGAGCTGTTCGGGCACGAGCGCGGCGCGTTCACCGGCGCGGCGCACGCCAAGGCGGGGCTGCTCGAGGCGGCGGCCGGCGGTACCGTCTTCCTCGATGAGATCGGCGAGATGCCGCTGGAGGTGCAGGCCAAGCTGCTGCTCGCGATCGAGCAGCGCGTCGCCCGCCGCGTCGGCGCCACACGGAGCACGCCGATCGACGTGCGCTTCCTCAGCGCCACCCACCGGGACCTCGAGGCCGAGGTCCGCCGCGATCGGTTCCGCGCCGACTTCTACTACCGCATCAACGGCCTCACCATCCGCATCCCGCCGCTGCGCGAGCGTCGCGACGAGATCGACGGCTTGATCGCGCAGTTCGCGAGCGAGGCGGCGGCGCGCCTTCTGCGCGACCGGCCCCCGGAGTTCGACGCCGACGCGCGCGCGCGCCTCTACCGCCACGACTGGCCGGGCAATATCCGCGAGCTCCGCAGCGTCGTCGAGCGTGCCGTCCTGCTCGTCGAGAGTGATACGATCACCGCGCGCGGGCTCGTGGCGGCAGGGCTACCTGCCGGGCCGCCGCTGCCGGACGGATCCGCCGAGGCCACCGCGCGCGACCAGGTGATCGCGGCGCTCACCGCGTGCGGCGGCAACCAGAGCCGCGCGGCGCGGATGCTCGGCATCTCACGCAACACGCTGATCGCCCGGATCCGGCGCTACGGCCTGGTGCGCCCGCGCCTGCAGGGCGCCGTGCGATGACGGATCCCGAGCTCACCTCGGTCCCGCCGCACTGCAGCAATCCCGGTCGGGGCCGCTCCGGTGTTTGGCAGGACGGACAAATTGTCCGAAGCAACCGGCGCCTTACCGGGTGAGCGCGCGGTTCCCGCACGCGTTGTCGAACGCGGTCACCGCGTGTAACCCTCGCGCGCGCTACGATGCACCGACCGCGCTCGGCTCATACGAGCGGCCCCAGCGGTGGAGCTTGCCGGGCGGGAATCGCGGGGTGTTGACTTGCCACCAGGCCTCGACGGCCGCTTGCTCCCCCGGTGAGACGGCGTCGCCCTCGCGCAGCTCGAGGATCGCGCGCGTGCCGGTCCGGACGCGGAGTTCGCGGCGCAGCCGCATGGGATCGCCCGGCAACAGAGGGATAAGCTCGCCGATCTCGGCCGGCCGGCCCAGGCGATAGCAAACGTCGGGCGCGAAGCGGCGCTCGGCGCGCTCCCACCAGCGAAGCAAGTCATCGCCGCTGACCAGCTCGCCAGGCTCGCCGGTCGGGTGCTCGCCGGCCCACGCCTCGAGACACCACAGCGCGCGCGGTGCGGTTTCACGGTCCTCGACGATCGCGGCGATCCACGCTGAAGCGTCTTGCGCGCGACCGAGATACAACGCTTGGAGCATCGCCTCCTTGGCTACCTCGGCGTCGGGATCCGTGGTCGCCTGGCGCACCGCGGCCGCCACGCCGGGGCCCATGAGATAGGCCAGCGTGCGCACCCACGTGAGCCGCACGTCGGCGTCTGCGTCCGGATCATCGACGTCGATCAGGGTCGCAAGCTGGATGGCGAGGTCCTTGGCGCCGTGATCACCGAGCTTCGCCTGCGCGATCGTGATCTCCGCGAACAGCTCGATATCGAGCAACTCGCGCGCCGCGCCCCAACGCGCGTCACGAAGACCGGTGCCGGGAGGGAGCATCGTCGCGGCCTCTCGCTGGAGCAACGGGATACCTAGCGGCGAGCCCAATTCGCCGAGCGCCGATACTGCGGCGATGCGCCACGGTCCGAGTGCGTCGCGGAGGATCGGCAGTGCTCGCTCGTCGCCGGAGTTACCGAGCGCGGCGAGCCCCGCGCGGGCGACGCCAACATGGTTGCTCGCCGCCAATGGCGTGAACGCCGCGATCGGATCTTTGAGCGGCAACGCCATGAGTAGCGCTGTCAGCGGCGGCACCGCCTGTTCTTGCTGCAGGATCTCGACGACCGCCGGGATCGCGGCCTCGCCGAGCGCAACGCAGCGGTCGAGCAGGGTCGCGTCACCGTCGCCGCGATCGAGGTACGCGGCCACCACTTCCATCGCGTCTTCGAAGCTGCTCATTTCAAGAGCCTGTTCTTCATGTCTCGTCCTCGTTCCGTCCACCAGTTGGTAAGTGGCTGGTGCTGGTTTGGTCGTGCAAGGTATTGAAAGTTGGATCGCTCTTCGTTGCCGCCCCAGCTGTGCTCGTGGATGTGGTGCGCCTGCCACTGGCTCTTCTTGGTCAGCATTAGTGCGTCCACCGATCCGGCGAGCCCCGGGTACGCCGCGAAGTACCTCTGCTCGACCGCGACCTTGGCCTGAGCCTGGGCGGCCTCGTCTGCAAGGTGGGGGTTCGCCGCCATCAGCTCGGACCTCTTCTTTGAGATCTTGCTGGCGACATGCGCGCGCCACTCCTTGACGTGAGCGCCACCGGGCGTGTCGGTGCCGAACGCGGTGGTGTACAAGATAACCTTAGGCTTCATGTCCTCGAACTTTGTGTGCCGTGCGTACTTCAACACGAAGTTGCATGGGTGCGAGACCACGTCACCGCGCGGGTAGCCATCCCAGTCCCAGCGGGTACGATACACCTCAACATCGGTGTTGAAGGTACCGGTCACTTGCTGTTTCTCGGGAACCTTGGTCGCGCCCTTGTGCGCCTGGGGCGGAATGCCCAGCGCCATGACCTCGAACAGCTTGCCAAGTGCCTTGGCCAACTCGCGCTGCTTTACCTCGAGCGCCGAGCTCTCCGCCTGGCCCGCCTTCACCTTGGTCGCGAGGCCGGCGACCTTGCCTTCGATCGCGATTGCCTGGCTGATCAGGGAGCCAGCGCGCTTCTGGTCTGCGTCAGGCAGCTTGCGTAGCTCCGGTCGCCACTCCGCAATCTTGGCCTTGACCGACGATGGCGTGCTCGCCACCATCGCGACCGGCACGCCAGCCGAAACATCAATGTACTGCGTGTGGGTCTGGCCGTGGGCCTGGAAGGTGACGCGTGTGCCGACTTGTTTATTGTCGTTTCTGCTGGGATCGCCGTTCGCGCCGCTGCCCTTCCCCTTGAACATCTTGGCGACGCGGGCGATCAGCTTGTCGATCGCCTCGTCGACCTTCTTCTGGAGCTTCGCGATGATGCCCTTGATGGCTTCGCCGATGCCGTCGATGCCGAGCAGGCGGGCGAACAGGCTGATGACGATCGGGACCAGCTTGGCCAGCGAGGTCTCGATGAGGTTGGCGGCGGTGCCGATGTTGCCGTCGACGATGTTCGCCATGGAATCGACGACCGCGTGCAAGAGGCCGGCGATCCGCTGCGCGTTCTCTCTGACCCACTTGTACAGATTCCAGGCGGTCTCGATCAGCTTGATGAGCGCGCCGATCGGATTCCACATCATGGCGATCGTGCGGATGGCGCGTTCCACCACCTGCTTGAGCAGCCAGCCCTTGATGCCGTCCATGAGGGTGTCCCACAGGCCGGAGAGGTCCTGCTGGACCTGCTCCCACAGGCCGGCGAAGCCGCCGGTCATCAGTGCCTCGATGTGATGGAGGACGGACTCGAACCGCGCGGTGTTCTTCTCGCCGACGAGCTTGACGATCTTGTCGCGCATCCGCGGCCGGGTGAGGCCGAGCACCTGGCAGACCAGGTCGAAGACGCCGGCGACGTCGAACCTGGCGGGGATGCGGATCCCGGCCTGGGCGACCGTGCCGAACAGCCACTCCATCAAGCCGTGTTGCAAGTGGGCCCAGAAGTGCTGGCCGAACTGCTGGAAGCCCAGCTTGACGGCGTCGGCCAAGTGGCCGACGAAGACCCCCGGATGGGCGATGATCTTGCCGATCGAGTCCCCGACCTTGCCGATGAAGGCGTAGAACGCCGCCGGATCGATCCCGAGGAGGTGGAGGGTGCCCTCGAGCAACCACTTGCCGGCGTTCTTCCACTTCTCGGCCAGGGCATGCCCGAAGTCGGTCAGTGACTGGGCGGCGGCCTTGAAGCTCTTGGCCACCGCGCTGAGCCTGGCCTTGAGTCGGTCGCACAGGCCGGTGACGGTCTTCTTGAGGTCGTCGGCGATCTTGTGCAGCGCGGCCTTGCCCGCGGCGACGGCACGATCGATGAACTGGTGCAGCGCCGCGGTCAGCCCGGGGAACACCGAGTCAACGAGTGCGGTGATCTTCGACGTGAGCCAGTCGCCGAACTCGGTCAGCGTGTGGGACACGAAGTCGTGCGCGGCGTCGATGAGCTTGCACGCCGCGTGCTTGACCGCGTCGAAGACCTCACCGATCGCCTTGCTGGCAGCGTCGAGCGCCTTGTCGATCTCGCCGGCGATCGACTTGATGCCCTCGGCGGCCTTGGCCCACCAGCTGTCGTCCGACTTCTTGTCCTCGGCCTCCTTCTTCTTCTGGGCGGCGGTCGCCTCGCCTTGTTTCTTGTGGTCGTCGGCCTTCTTGTGGGCCGCCTGGTAGTCGCTGTCGATCTGGGCCTGATCGCGGGCGACGCGATCGTTGACCTTGCCGAGGGTGGCTTTCTTCTTCTCGCTCGACTGCTGATCGAGCTTCTTGACCTCGTTGGCATGCTTGGCCAGCGTGCTGGCCTGTTGATGGGTGATCTGGGTCCGGGTCTCGGCGATGTGGGTCTGCTGCTGCTTGTCGGCGCCGGCGTGTGCCTGCTTGACCTTGTCGTGAGCGTCGTCGACCACCTTGGCGCGATCGGTGTCGCGCCTGGCTTCCGCCTCGGTCATCTTGGCCTTGGCCTCGGCGAGGCTCTGCGCCATCTGGGGCCTGGCGATCTGGTCGAACGCCGCCTGCACGTTGCCGGGTAGGCCCAGCTGCTTGAACTGGACCATGCCCTCGACGGCCGGCAGTGGCGGCATCGGCCCGTCGGCCTCGGCCTTGGGCACGGCGAGCTTCTCGTCGAGCTGGGTGGGCTGGATCTGTGCCGGTCCCGGCCCGGTCACGAGCTTGGACCTGGCGTCGTCGAGCGCCTTGGTGCCCGCCGAGATGGCGTGGTGGTGGTCCCCGAGCGCGCGCACCGGATCCGCGTGGCCCGCCAGATCGGTCACCGGCGCCGGCCCCGGATCGGTCTTGACGGGCGCAGTCGTCGGGAGCGCGGCGAGCGCCTTCTGGCCCTCGGCCTTCAGCTGCGCTTGATCGGCACTGGCCTTGACCGGTTTAACCGCGGTCTGTGCGGTCTTGCTCGGCGGTGCCGCCGGAGCTGGCGCCAGCTTCGCGGCCGGTGGTTTCACGCCCGCGGCGGGCGGGCTCGTGCGCGGGGCGCCGGCAACGTTCACCTTGGCCGCCGGTGTTGCGCGGCCGTCCAGCACGACGGGGAGTGGCCTCAGCTCTGCGTCGAACTTGGCCTGCGCGGAGGCGGCCTGTGTGGTCGCGTGGGTGCCGGCGTCGGCCCACATCTCGGTCGCTTGCTTCGACGGCGGTGCCTCGAAGACCTCGACATAGGCGTTGCGACTCGATGCCGGCGCTGACGGCGAGGCCATCTTCGGCGGCGGACATAGAACCGGCGCCTGCGGCTTCGACTCGGCGGGCGGAGGCGTGGCGGCCATCAGCGGCGCGGCCTGGCTGGCGAGGCTGAGCCGCTGCCGCTGGATGGTCAGCTTGGCCGCCCGCTCGTCTTTCGACGTCGGCTGGGCCGAGGGCGTAGCCGGCGGAGGCGGGGCGCCCGCGGGCGGATGCAGCTGGATGACGGCGAGCTTTGCCCGCAGATCGGCCTCGGCCTCCGACGGATCGAGCGAGCCTCCCGCGTCGATGCCCTTGGCCGCCGCGCGCGACAGCTCGCCGCGCTGGGCCTGTGCCACGTGCGCCAATTCGTGGGCCAAGAGCTCATCGCCGCGCACGGTGCCGGGCATGTACTCGCCGCGCGCGAAGTAGATCGCATGACCGAGCGTGACCGCGCGCGCGTCATGTGCCGCGGCGACGAGGTCGGCGGTGTCGTCGGTGTGCAGGCGCGCCGCGCCCGCCGCCTCCTTGCCCACGTGCGGCCCGAGCCGCGCTGCGACATCGTCGGGCAACGGCGTGCCCGTCGAGCCGCGCCCCAGCAGGCGCGCGGCCTCGCCGTTGTCGGCGCGCGCGACCAGCTGGAGCGCCGTCGCTGCCTTGCCTGGCACGCGCGTGCGGCGCAGCTCGCGCAAGGTCGTCGCCGCCGTCGCTGGATCGGCCGCCGCCAGCGCATCTGCGGCGCCGTGCCCGCTCGTGGCCGCCGCCAGGAGTCGCTTGCGCAGCGCCGCCGGACAAGTGCTGGCCTGTGGACTCTGCGCCCAAAGGCCGTCGAGTGAGGGGCGCCGCGCTGCCCCGTGGGAGAAGCCGAGGTCGCGTCGATACTCGAGGCCCGCCGCGATCGCATGATCGGGCTTGGTCAGGAAGGCGCTGTGACTCACCTGACCGGGCTCGATCGTGTCGTCCGTGTGGTCCGCGTCGTCGTCGTACTCGTCGTCCGCGACCGGCGAGCGTGCGCGCCTCTGTTCGCGCTCGTGGTACATGGCCTGAGACGCTGCCTGCAGCCACCGGGCCGAGCGTCAGCTGACAGCGATCTCCGCGCGGCTTCTAAGGTTGTGGCAGCCTCCAGGCCGCCGAGGGAGCACGTTGCGCTGCGCAGGATGCTCAGCCTGCGCAAACTGCTCAGTACATCGAGAAGGGAGATCCCGACCGGGTTCGTATCCCCTCGGGATTGCCATCTTCGCTCTGGACGGCGGGTAGGCAGGCGAATGTGTCATCCGTGCGTGCCGTTGTGGAGCCAATCCACCACGTGCAGCTGAGCGATCCCAGGAGCCCAAGCTCGCCCCGCACATCCGCACGCTCGGCGAGGCGACGCTCCGGCAGGTGTCACTTGCTCGAATTACTTGAGGGCCACGGGGGCTCCAGGGCGACCACCGTCGCAGACACCGTGATGGTACCGTTCGTGACGGTGATGGTGTATGTGCCCGGCGCGCCGAGTTTGACCACGCCGCCGGTCGAGACCGCCGCGCCGGGGAGGTTGCTCGCCCATTGCACGCGGGTCGTCATGTCCTCCGACGCGCCGTTGATCATCCCCGTCGCCGTCAGGCTCACGGTCCCCGCAAGACCGTAGCTGTTGCGATCCAGCGTGATGGTCGTCGTGGGCGGCACGATCGCGAGCGAGGTGAGGCCGGTGACGGCCGCGACGGGTGGATTGTGAACGACGCAGCCAGCGCCTGCGGCGGCGACGAAGATCGAGCAAAGAAGTAGATTTGATAGCGATCGCGGTTGCATGATTGGACTCCAATCCTGAAGGTATAGTGAACGAAGTGCCGGATGCCACTCGCATCTAGCGCCACTCCCAAGCTATGACTATCACACGCAGGCGTGAAAGCAGCGCAGGGAATGGCATATGCGTGTATGTTTCACTTGGACTCGATCTTTGCACTTCCGAGGTACGACAGCGAAGGGCTGCGCCGGGTAGCTGGCGGCCGTCCGGAACGCGGCGTGCCCCGCGACCAGCGCCTCGGTGATCGCTCGATCCTGGGCAGCCCACCTCGCGGAGCAATTGGGCTCGCATCGAGGCTGTTGCGCAACCGCGCCTTCGTCGTCGCGTACGCGACCGCGCGCGAAGCCTGGCGTGCTGGGGCTGCGGTCACGTTTCACCGGGGACGTACTGGCTGCGACGGTTCGCGAATGTACCGATCGCGGAGGCGTGAAGAGTTGGCGGTCGCGGATGCGCGTGATCGGTTGCCGTCCGTCGAGAACGACGGTCATCCGCGAGACGCCCGATGGGACTTGCGATGCGCGTTAGGAAACCGATCCGCTCAGCATGGTGAGCCGCGAGGTCAGCGCCGTGCGCGGTTGCGATCGATTAGGTCCTTGGTTCCGTTGAAAACTAGCGAAAGAAACGTGCCCGTCCGCCTATCGAGGGACGCCGTTACGATGGTGACTGGAGCAAGAGGCGTGTCGTTCGTCTCGAGAAACGAGACCTCGGGAATGCCATGGAAGGCGTACTTTGGGTCATCCAGGCGAATGCGCCAGCGCCCACCGAGAGTCTTGCGAAATACCTCTCCGACGTAGCGCCCAGCAGCATCGAGATTGGACATCTCATCTTCGCTCATGATGGCGCGAATTGCCGGGTAGCGTGCTAGGAGCCAAGCCTCGAGAGCGCCGAGCGACTCGGGTGACCCGTCCAGGCGCTCACGCACCTCCGCCGGCAGCCGCGCCTGGAACTCGTCGAGAGCGTCATCCATGTGCGTGAGCCAGTATTCGAAGTCGTCTTCAGAGCATATTTTGCTAAATTTTTCGATCATCGTGCCTCGTCAGTCAAATGGTATGCCTGCAGTCCTTAGTGCGTCCTGGAGCGGCTTGCTCGCAGTGCCCTCGAAGTGCCATCTTATATTCCAGCCCAGTTTCTTAATCAAGATCTCATCGCGCGCTATCTCCCAGAGGTTGTCCTGCGTAGCATACTGGGCTCCGGTTTTGACCTCAACGGCGCGGCGGGCGGGGACATCCGCGATGTCCAGCCGTCGGAGCACACCTTCTACATACACGGTCTGCTCGCGCTCGCCCCAGCCGAGCTTGTCGCGGTAGGCATTGACCACAGCAGTGGCCTTTTCGGCCCGGGTCATGTTGTCTTCATAGACCTTCAGCCAACGTTCGTAGCTCCACTTGCCGTCGCGTTGCTGATATTCTTCCCAGCGCGCTGCTCGATGCTCGACTGTTCCCTTGAGAAGTCTGCCCTGACTCGTGGAGTCAGTCGCCTTCGTTGTCACGGCCTCGGGGCTATCTGGCGGTAGCTTGTCCGAGGCGATTTCTGGTTTAGTCGATGGCTGCGGATCTGTGGGCGTCGGGTCAGTGACCTTGGGCGGTTGGCTGTCGGGCGGTTTTGTATTCTGGGCGTTCGGCGCAGGCAACTCGCCGTCGGGCGTGGCGACGGTCTTGGTCGCGACGGTCTTGGGTTTCGATTGTGGCTCGGGTCCCGTGCCCGTGTCGGTACTGTGCGTGTTGGTCCCAGCGCTATCGGTGCCGTGGGCTCCCGATTCGCCCGACTTGCCGCCGGACTTGAGCCGCGCCCGGAACATGAACAGACCGAAGGTGAGCAGGGTGAGTGCGCCCTCGGTGCCCCGCTTCCAGCACTCCTTGGTGGATAACGACTCCCAACTCACGGCGTCATAACCGACGATGCCTTCGACCAGCGGCGTCAGACCGATGGCGTCACCGGCGGACGCGAGAACCGTCAGCGCGCCGAGACCAAGTGTCGCGTACCAGGAATCCTTGCCGGACTTAAGGCGCTCCGTGAGTTGCCCCCAGCGGGTCACCAGAGACGAGAAGAACCCAACGATCAGGAAAGAGACACCGACAATCACGAGGGCGATCGCGATCGCCGCGGCGATGCCCGACACGAAGGCCAGCGCGAAGATCGCGACGATGATCACCCACGTCAAGAACTTCGGCAGCTCGCCGACGAAGTTCGTGAGGGCTTCCCAGATCCCTGATTCCGCCTCCGCCTTCTTCATGGCGTTCTTCGCGACGTCCTGAAACTTGGGGCCGGCCTGGCTGCGGAGATCGATCACGCCCTTCAGGCCTTTCGTCACATCATCGCGGATCGATGTCTCGCTTTCCTCGCGCTTCTTGGCCCAGCCCTTGTTGCCTTCGTCGATCTTCTGCTGCAGCTGGATGCTGTAATCGGTGATCGCCTTCTTGTGCCCCTCGCGCATCTCGTCGAGGGCCTGCCTGGTATCCTCGTCAACCTTGGACTTCATCTGCGCCACGGCCTGGTTGGCGCCGCTCACCGCCTTGCTGATGTCAGCCTCGATCTTGGAGGCGGTAGTGGTCAGGTTGGCGGTGAACTCCTGCTGCACCTGACCCAGGTTGGTCTTGATCTTCGCCGACTCGGCTGTGACGGCGGAGGCGCCCTCACGGTGGATCTCAGTGAACGAGCCGGTGATTGCGTCCACCGCCTGCTCCAGCTTGGCATCGTCCACCTCACCGTCTTGGGGCAGGTCGCCGAGTTTGCAGCAGGCCTCCCGCGCTGCGCTGTCGATCGCTTGAGACTGCGCTGCCGCGGCAGCGTTCACTGCTTTGGCCGTCTTCTTCCCCGCCTGCTGCACCTCCTTTCCCTCCCGGTTCGCCGCCGAACGGATAGGCCCTGCCACCTTTCCGCTCATCCTGGCCAGTGCGTCGAAGCTCTTCTTCTCCAGTTCATCGAGTTGCTTGAGGTTCGTCTTTTCGATGGCGGTGATCCGGTCAACCGTCGCTTTGGTCGCGTCGTCGATGGCCTTCTCTACGTCGGCGGACCTGTCGCCAACCTCGGACGACAGCTTGTCGCCACCCTCGCGGATCTTCTGGGCCGCGTTGTTGGCGTCCGAGGTCGCCTTGTTTTCAACTTCTACACCCTGCTGCTGCGTCTTCCCCAACGTGTCCGACTTGGCCTCGTCGATAGCGTTGTGCACTGCCACCTGCGCATTGGCGTCGCCGCCCGCAGCGCCATACGCCGACGAGGCGGCGGACTGGATGGCAGCGACCGTGGTCGCGGTCTCCTTGCGAGCGCGATCAGCTTCGGTCTTCCCAGTGGTCTCGAGGGCCTTGGCCTCCTTCTCGGCCCCGCCTTTGGCTGCTTGTCGCTTGTCAGTGATGAGCTTCCTGAGGTCGGCGAGTGCCTTCTTGCCATCGGCCTGGGCTGTCTGCCTCTGGACGGCGGTTTTGGCCTTGACCTCGGACCGCGCCTGCCCGAACTCCGCCGCCATGGCGGTCTGCTTCCGATCGATCGAGGCCAGTATGTCGGCGACTTTGTCCGCGCCCGCTTGCCGGATCGCCTTCCTCTTGGCCTTGGCCTCAGAGACGACCGTGCGCTGCTCCGTCTGAGCGAGGGCATGGATCTCTCGCTTCTGCGTCGAGGCCGCCTGCTGGATGCGCTTGGCCGCCTCGGCGGGCTTCGCCGAACGAATGTGGGCACCAGTGACCTCCTCGGGAGTGTTCGACGGAGCCACCTCCTCGTCGTCGTTCGTGATTCCCTCGCCGTGGCCCCCCTGCTCGTGGACGACGTGGTGTGCTCCACCCTGGGCGTCGTGGGGTGACCCGCCGTGGGTGTTGGTTCCGGCGCCATGGCCAGCGGCCCGGGGCCGGACGTCGATGTGCGCGTCGACCTTCTCGGCACCAGTTGGCATGGGACGAGGAGCCGACACAGCCCTGGCCGCGCCTCCTTGGTATGCCTGCGTGCCCGAGCCGTCGCGATGTTCGGAGCTTGCCCGGATGGGGGCGTTCGCCTTGGTCGGGTCGTTCGCTTTGGCGTCGTTCTGCTTCGGGTTGCCGTGTTCGTCGCGATCGTCGGCGCCGCCGCCCGCATCGCGCGCCGTGCGCTGCACGAGGCCCGACGCGACGGCATGGTCGGGCTTGCGCAGCAACGCGCTGCGGGTCGCCTGGCCGGGTGCGCCGGCGTGGTCGCGGGCTGCGGGCCTGGCCAGCGAGCTTGCGAGGTGTTCTTCGTGCTCGTAGCTCATGGCACTCCTAGGCGATCGTGCCGGTGGTCGAGAGCTTGCCGAGCTCGGCGAACTCGAGGGCGACGGCGCGCTCGAGGTGGTGCTGGTGCAACAAGGTCTCTTCCTGCGCTGCGAGGAAGGCGGCGCGCAGGCAGGCGTTGCGGATATAGCCGCCCGAGAGCTGGTACTTGCGGGCGAGGGCGTCGAAGGTGAGCTCGCTGGCGCGCGGCAGCTCGCGGGGCAGGTGGGCGCGCCACAGCTCGGCGCGGGTGTCCTCGTCGGGGAACGGGAACGACAGCTGGAACGACAAGCGGCGCTTGAAGGCGGGATCGATCGAGCCGCCGCTGTTGGTGGTGAGGATCGCGATGCCTTCGAACTGGTCGAGGCGCTGCAGGAGGTAGTTGACCTCGAGGTTGGCGTAGCGGTCGTTGCTCGAGCGGACCTCGGTGCGCTTGGCGAACAGCGCGTCGGCCTCGTCGAACAAGAGGATGGCCTGGCCGTCCTCGGCGGCGTCGAAGATGGCGGCGAGGTTGCGCTCGGTCTCGCCGATCCACTTGGACATGACCTTGGAGAGGTCGACCTGATAGAGGTCGAGGCCGAGCTCGCGGGCGATGACGCCGGCCACGAGGGTCTTGCCGGTGCCGGGCTGGCCCTGGAACAGGGCGGTGAGGCCGCGCGAGGTGGCCATGGCGCGCGCCATGCCCCAGTCCTCGAGCACGGTCCGGCGATGGCGGACGCGGCCGACGAGTTCGCGCAGGCTGTCCATGATGTCGGACGGCAGGACGAGGTCGGCCCAGCTGGCGAGGCGATCGACGCGGCGCGCGTGATCGGCGAGGCGGAGGTCGCGGCTCTGGCGCAGGAAGGCGTCGATCCGGTCGTCGCAGGGGGTGGTGAGATCCTGGCCCGCCGCCGCGGCGACCGCGCGATGGATGATGCCGGGGCCGACGCGATAGCGCGACGCCAGGCCCGCCGCGTCGCGGAGCCAGCAGTCGGTATCGTCGAGCGCGCGCTGCCAGACGCCGAGCCGCTCGGTCTCCGAGAGCGCCGGCAGATCGATGACGACGTGACCGATCGGCAGGGGTGGGGTTGCGCCGGGCGGGCAGAGCACGGCGAGGGGGCCGGGGTGCGCGGCGAGGGTCTCGTGCGCGAGCTCGGTGCCGGTGCGCTGGTCGAGCACCACGGCGTCGAGGCCGTGGATCGCAGGGATGAGGCCCGCGAGCTGGGCACGCCGGAGCGCGGCCTCCAGCGCGCCGACAAACCGCTCGGCGTCGCGTGGCAGGGCGGTGGCGTCGATCACGCCGAGCGAGCGGCCGGCGTGGTGGGCGAACGCCGCGAGCAGGGTGCGGCGCCCGGTGCCGGTGCGGCCGCGGACGGCGATCCGCGCAGGGCGCGCCGCATGGGCCAGGGCGTCGGTCGCCGCGGTGAGCACGCCAGGGGCGAGCTCGATCGCCTCGAGGGTGCAGTCGGCGCGACGGTCGATCAGCGCGACGCCGAGATCGGGCGGCTCGCCACGCAACCGCGCCAGGATGACGGGGTCGACCGTGAGGGCGGCGAATGGCCGTGGCCGCGAGGGCTTGATGCCGACGATGCCCAGGCGCACGAGGGGCGCGCGCGGATGGAGCTCCGCTGCGATGTCGTGGCGGCTCACCCGATTTCCGAGGACGCGATCGACGAGTGCTTCGTCGATCAGCGCGCGGCCGGGGTCGTTGCCGAGGATGCCGTACAGCCGCGCGACGTCGCCGTTGAGGGACGGCGCCGCGACCACGAGCAGCACGTCGACCGCGGCCGGGGATAGCCCGAGCTCGTCGATCAGCTCGGCGATCGGCGTCGCCGGGCCGCGATAGTGGGGATCGACAGCCAGGAGCGCCTCGTGCTCGGCGAGCGCGACGTTGGCAGCCGTGAGGTAGTCTTGCGCGAAGCCGGCGGCGTTTTTTCCGACGAGCGCCGCGACCTCGTGCTCGTAGGGATGTTGGCCCTCGTTGCCGTAGCCGAGTCGACGCGTGTCCCACGCCGTCGAGATTGCGCATAGCGTCCACGCGATGACCAAACAGATCTCGCGATCGAGCTCGACCAGGGCTTCGGCCCGCGGTAACCGCGTCCGGATCGGGCGCGGATCGAGGGCGTCGACGATCACGGGCAGTGCCGCCCCGGGCGGCCGGTCGGCAGACGCCGGGATCTCGGATGGCCAGGCCACGGCGATCCGGGGCTTCGAAGGCGAGGACTCGGGCGGCCTGGGCTCGGATGTCCGTGTTTCGGACGGGATGGCCTCGAGCACGACGAGGGTCGGGGGTGGGACGTCGGCCGGCGGGATGTCGGCCGGCCGGGTGCGAGTCGCGACCTCGGACCTGGCTTTCGGTGGGAGCTCGGAGGTCTTTGCCGCGGTCGCGTCGGGCGCTGGCGTGTTCGCGGTGTGGCCATTTGGGCCTCCGGAGACGACGGCTAGCCGGGCGAGGTTCCCCATGCGCTCGCCGATCGGCGCGAGCTCGAGGACACCGCGGGCAAGGCGGATCGCCAGGATGGTGCCATCGGGGTCGATGGCAACGTCGGTCACGTCACTGTCAGTAACGACCGCGCCGAGGTGACGAGCGAACCGGAGATCGATGACGGCGAGCCGGCGTGGGGCGGCGTGGACGACGGCGAGGCCGCGCCGCGCCGCGAGCCGGACCAGGCCCGGTGGCAGGGCCATGGTCTGGAGGGTGCGCCCGCTGGCGAGCGCGAGGATGACGATGTCGCGCCCCCGTGGGTGCTCGGCGACGAGCATGAGCGAAGCGCCCTCGAACACCGCGCTGCCACCGGTGAGCTGCGCTCCGTTGGCCAGCGTCACGGCGCGACCGGCAGGGAGGGTCAAGCGTGGGCCCGTGCCGTGTGCGAACCGGCGACCTGCGATCGGGATCGAGATCGCGGCGTCGATCGGGTGCGCGATGATCGCGAGCGAGCCGAGGTCGTCGATCAGCGCCACCGGTTCGCGTGCGGTCCACAGGGCGGCCGGGGCGCCGATCGTCATCGGGATCAGCACCGCGTCGGGGTCGGGGGGGACAGGGTGTTCGTCGAGCTGGCGACCGTCGCGGGCGAGCCGGATCACGGCGCCGGCCTGGGTCGCCACCCAGACCTGGTCTGCGAACGCGGCGACCGCCTGCACGCCCGGGATGGCGATGCGCCGGCGCGTGTCGTCGCGAAGCTCGACAAGCGTCACCGCGTCCGGCTCCGCGACAACCAGGGTGCGGCCATCGCGGGTGAACTGGAGCCGACTCGAATGAACCAGGGTCCTCATCGCCGTCCTCCTACTTCACCGACGAACGAAGGGTGATGCCGAGGAAGGGCACGCTGGACGAGCCCCACCTCCCGTTGGCGCCGATCGCCTTGGCGATGCCGAGATCCAGGCCGAAGATGCTCGACGTGATCCGGAGGCCGTACCACGCGAGCGTGTCCTTCACGACGTCGTTGCCGGCTCCGTCCTCGATCTCGAACACGGCCTTCCAGTGCGTCGAGAGCCCGAACGTCAGCGATGCGCCGGAGCGCAGCGCTGCCGAAAGGCCGCCATCCCACGACAGGCCGGCGCCGAGGTAGGCCGACAGGTGGGAGCGGCAGCCGGCGTCGATGCACAGCGTCGCCACGCCACCAGCGCTGCCGAGCGTCAGCATGTCGACGTTTCGACCGCCGGTCTGGTAGAGCGCGGCGTTGTCGGTGCTCCAGGCGTGAGCCAGCAGGCCCAGCGCCGCGACGCGCAGCCGACCCACCTTGATGACCTGGAGCTTCGCGCTCAGGATCGCAGCGTTGACCGAGGAGACCGGCACCACCGCGCCGACGTTGACCGTGAGCCGATCGGTGATCGCATAGCCGGCCTGGACCCCGAGCAGCTCGTAGTCGGCCAGCGTCCACGTGCCCTCCGGGGCCGTGAACGCGGTCGGCATGACCCAGCCGCGATCCGCGCTCGCGTCCTCGGTGATGCCTTCGTTACCCGTGGGTATCAGTGGTTCGGCCCTGGCCGGGACGGCGACGGCCTGCGGCGGCCCGGTCCGGAGCGCGTTCTCAGCCCGTTCCGCGCGTCGCCGTGCCTCCTCCTCCTCGACGTGCGCGGCGTTCGCCTCCTCCAGCGCCTTCTTTTCCTTCTCCAGCGCCTTCAGCGCATCGTCCCGCGCCTGATCGGCCTTCTCGGTGGCCGCCTCAGCCTCGAGTTCGTTGAGGTAGCGCGCGGCCTTGTCCGCCTGCTCGCCGTCCGGCGCCGCCGCGAGGTACCGGCGGTAGTAGTCGATGGCCTTGTCGCGATCTCCGTTGTTCTGATGTGCGACGCCGAGGTTATAGAGGTGCACGGTTTGCGGATCGAGCTGATAGGCTTGCTCGATCTCACCGATCGCGCCTGGGTAATCGTCTTTTTCGATCATTCGCAGGCCGCTCTTGAAGTGGTTGGCCGCGGCGCTGACATCGGCCTGTGACGGATGGGTCGGCGGCTTGGCCGCGTTGTCGGCATGAGCGCGCTCGCGCTCCAGCCACAGCAGCGATGTCGAGATCACGATCAGCGCGGTCCAGCTTCGGGGTCTCAAGGTTCACCTCTCTCGGTAAGGGGCGTGGGGGCGGAGACCTGCGTGCATGGCAGGCACCCGGGGCCGTCGTCGTCGAGCACCGGCGTGCATTCCAGGTCGCAGTCGCGATCGTGGAACTCTGGCCGCGGCGCGCGCTTCAGCACGACGTAGGTCGCCCCGGGCTGGTCGGGCATGATCTCGAACGTCTGCTCGAGATAGCCGGCCAGGCGCAGCGTGATCGGCTCGGCCTGTTCGGATTGCGTCAGCTCGAGCTCGATCGGTGTCGTGCCGAGCACCGTGCCGTGGCGCAGCAGCTCGGCGCCCGGCGGACTCGAGATCACCCGTCGAGAAGACAGCGCGGAGAACACGTGATTCGCGGTCTGGTCCGGCACCGCTGCAGCGGGCCGCTCCTGTGGGGGAGCGGCTGCCGCGGCGAGCGCTGTCTCCGGGGGCCTCGCGATCACCGCACAGGCGATGGCCATGCCCACCACGGCGCCGAAGATGTAGGGCAGTCTTCGACGCAATGGCGCGATGCGCCCTCTCCTGCACTCGCGCTCGTCGCTGCGCGGCGCAACCTGGTAGTGATTCGGTTGGTCGTTCTGCATGCGAGCCGCTGCCATGCAGCCACCGGGCCGAACGCCACGGGACGCCGAAGTCCATGGAGACTCGATCGCCGCGGCAGTCTGTGGGCCGCCGCGCGCCTGGTGTGCGCTGCGCAGTCTGCGCAGCCTGCGCTAGATGCAATGCCGCTCACTTAACGCGGCTCCTCGACGAAGATTTCTTGGGAAGCTTACGGGCGTAGTTGCTCATCTTGACCTTCACCGCCCGTGGAAAGACACGTTCTGGTCGTCGTGGCG
>Ga0308175_100000068_pt1 | contig 84531 bp, 73 predicted proteins | sample PhyCR1_3_FD_203893 | JGI IMG/M metagenome (GOLD analysis project Ga0308175, IMG submission 203893) | Soil microbial communities from UC Gill Tract Community Farm, Albany, California, United States - DLSLS.C.R1 | ecosystem: Environmental > Terrestrial > Soil > Agricultural land | place: USA...
CGGTGGTCGCCGTTGCTCGGTGCGGATCTGGGCGATGACGTACGCGGCTGTCTGTTCGATCTCGACGTGCCCTGGAAGCGAAAGCTCCAATCGGTGGTGAGCGGGCTCGAGCGCACCGGAGGCCGTACCGCCGTGCTCGTCGACGATCCATGGTTCGGCTCCCCGGAAGAAGCGCCGAGCTTGTTCGCGGAGCGCGCCACCGACTTGCTCGACGAGATCGAGCGCACCCCTTCGCTGTCGCTGGTGCTGTCACGGAGCGATCGCCCCCTCGCCGGGACGGTCGTCGAGCTACCAACGGCCGCCGAGCCCCACGCGGTGCTCGCCGCGGAACGCTGGCAACGCTCGTCGCTGGCGCATGTCGCCCGGCAGCTCGCCGAGGCCGGCGATGCCAGGCTCGCGCGGTTGTCGCCTGTCGAGCTGCGGCTCGCGGTCGCGCTCGCGAGCGTCAAGGGAATGACTGCCGCCGGGGCGCTGCAACGGCTCAGGACCGGGCCACATGCCTTCGTGCGGACGGTGCTGGACTCGCTCGGCAATGCGCGGTTCCGGACGGCGATCGTGCGGCTGGGCGTCATGCGGACACCGTTCGATGAAGTCACCCTGGACGCGCTCCTCGGTGAGACCTCGGCGGGCGAGCGAGGCCTCGTGCTCGACGCTCTGCTGTTCAGGACGGACGACGGCTTCGTCGTCCCCGAGCTCCTGGCGCGCGTTGCGAAGGAACGCCTGTACACGCTGCGCTTCGCGGAGCTCAAGGAAGCTCACCTCGTCGCCGCTCGCTTCCACGAGCGCGGCTTCGCGGAGCAGGCGCGTCCAGCATCGGTGTCACATGCGGCCGAGCTGCGTGCCCTGAAGCGACACGAGATGGAGATCATCCATCACCTGACCGAGGCAGGTGATGCGGCCGCGGTGCTCTCCCGATCGGTGGACTTCGTCGAGCAATACGACAAGCTCGGCAAGACGCTGAGCATCCGCGGCGTCCGCGCAAGCAAGCCTGCGTTCCTGCGGCTGGCCATCGATGCCTACGACCGCGCGCTCGTCCACGATCCCGACGATGCGTACGCGCATCACTATCGCGCCTACAACCTCGACGTGCTGGCGGAGGATCCCGTGCCGGTGGAGGCAGGGTACCGGCGCGCGCTCATCCTCCGGCCAGATCACGTCTGGCACCACGGCCGGTTCGTCTCGTTCCTCGTGACCTGCGGGCGGCCACGTGAGGCGCACGATGCGTGGGAAGAGGCGCTCCGCGCGCTCGATGGATTGCGCGGTCACGCCTGGCTGTTTCGCGAGCTGCACCGCCCGGTTGCGCGCCTGCTCCTGCACCGCGGGCGGCTCGAGTTTGCAAGGGAGGTTCTCGATGACGTGCCCGAGCGGCTCGGCGATACCTGGTTCGCGCCGGCGCGCGTGCTCCTCGCCCAGCTCGAGGAAGCCCAGACCGATCAGCTGGTGTTCCCCGCGTCGGTGCCTCCGGCACAACGCTGGGAGGGACCGCACCTGCTTGTCGCCGAGGAAGAGCGTGCACGCGTGGTTCGCTGGATGCCCGGCCGGATCGAACGTGCCAACGGCGAGATCTCCGTGCGCTTCGCGGAGCATGCGGCTAAGTTTGGCCGCCGGACGTACACCGCTGCGAGGTTCCGTCGCACGTGCCCGACGGCGAGGCCGACGATGCCACCGGCCGGGACGTTCCTCGAGATCATCGAGCTCGACGGAGAGGATCACGAGGTGATCCGGTGCCACCCGATGAGCACGGCGCTGAACGACCTGCCGGTGCTGTTCCCGCACCCTGATCGGTACTTGTGACGTGGCGTTACCTGCGCTTGCCGCAGACGAGCTGCACGTTTTCGTGTTCGGTCCCGGAACCGGGGAGCTGATCGCCGTTCGTGCCCCAGCCAACGACTGGCTGATCGTCGATGGCTGCGGTGTGGGACGCATGAAGTACGGCCCGGCCTTGCTCGCGCACTACGGGGCTTCACCGCGCCTGATCGCGCTCACCCATCCGCATCGCGATCACGCTGTCGGCGTGGCGGACATCGTCGACACGTTCACGCAGGGTCCCGCGCGCACCTGGCCCCGGATCGGGCTCCTGTGGCCGACCCCACGCGATCGGGTGAACCTGCATGATCTGCAAGCGTACTTCGCAGGCGGGGTCGTCGAAGACGCGTTGAGCGCCATCCGCAATCGCTGGCGACGTCATCCGCCCAGCCGGTGGGACCTGGAGGTTGGCTCGTCGACGCGGCTCGGCGAGGCGTCGATCACCGTCGCGTCCCCCGAGCGCAGCACCAGGCGTGATGCCTGGAAGGCATGGCAGCGAGGCGGGAGCTACGACCCCAACCAGATCGCGACCGTGCTCGACGTCTCGTGGCATGGTCATCACATCATCCTGGGCTCGGATCTCGTCGAGCAGCCAGGGCGTGGCTGGACCGTCGCGCAGCCGCGATGCGGGGCTGCGGTCGCGACCAAGGTTCCACATCACGGCTCGACCAATGCGTTGCATGCGAGCTGGATCCGCGGTGCCCCGCACCTCGCGGTGACGCCGTTTGCGAGCTCGAACCTCCCGCGCTTCGACAAGACCGGCGGCATTGCACGCATGCTCGCAACCGTCGATACCGTGCACCTCACGGCGCTACCGCGCGCGTACACCACGCAGGTCGGCACCCCGCAACGCCTCACGCGTCGCGAGCTCGAGCGCCTGGGCGACGCCGAGATCGACCCGCCCGTCCATGGCTGGCCGGACTGCTACGTGATGCTGTCGATCGCCGCGGACGGCTCCGCTCGGCTCGATCACGGCCCGGGCAGTGTCCAGATCACCGAATCAGGTGGGAGAGCTCGGCCACGACGGCGCGTGATCCGCCCACGTGGAGGTCGTTCCTAGGGCGCGCGCGCGCCGCGCCTCTCGCTGTGCCGCGTTTCGGTGCGCTTCGTCACCTGCTTCTCGATCGCCGAGCTGAACGAGCAGATCGCGCTGCTGCTCGTCGACCTCAACAGCCGCGTGATGAAGCGCTAAGCAAGAGCCGACGCCAGCTGTTCGACGAGCTCGATCGTCCCGCGCTCGCGCCGCCGCGCAGCGACCCGTTCGTACACGGCGACTGATCGTACGCGACGGTCGTTCTCGACTACCACGTGTGCGTCGACGGGCACTCCTACTCGGCGTGTCGAGCTGGCCGCCAGGGTCAAGACGCGGTTTGACCGGGCGGGTGCTCGATGGGTCGGCCCCGGTGGAGGATCGAAACCGAGCTGCCTGCGGGGCGAAGTGAGTTGTTTCCGGCAGTTAGCCGCACGAAGTGGGGCAGTAGAGGGATCCCCCATCACCAACCTGATCGATCCACTGAAACCACTGAAAACATTCTCGGCGTTGGTGATCAGCCTCTACTGCCTCACTTCATGCCGCAGTTGCAGGCTCGGCGCGTGGCGAGTCGGCGGACGCTGGCCTACTCGCGGGGCGAGCTACCTCCCGATCTCGACCGGGCCGCGTGTGTGGCGCCGATACCGCCGAGGAGCCTTCGGGCGCCGACGAGAGGATCGGCCTCGCCATGGCAGGCGGCTCAGCTCACCGTCGCCGGAGACACCGTCCGACCGACGCCGATGCATCCCGAACTCGCGCAGTGCTACGGTGACCCGTTCTCATGATCGTCTGCGTCGACGTCGATTATCGCGCCGCGAACGTCGCCGCTGCCTGCGTCGGGTTTCACGACTGGGCCGACGCGGCGCCCGCCTTCGAATCGGTGACGTGCACGGAAGGGGCACCTCCGGAGTACGAATCCGGCGCGTTCTATCGGCGCGAGTTGCCATACATCGTGGCCGCACTTGTCGCGCTGACCGCGTCGCCGCGCATCGTCGTGGTCGATGGCTACGTCTGGCTGGCGCCCGGGCGCCCGGGCCTCGGCGCGCACCTGTACGCCGCGCTCGGTGGTGGCGTCGGGATCGTCGGCGTTGCCAAGCGCAACTTCGCCGGCGCCGTCACCGCGATCCCGATCCTGCGCGGCACCAGCCAGCAGCCGCTATTCGTTACCGCGACCGACGCGGACGTCGCCGCCGTCGCCCAATCGGTGCGAACCATGCATGGCGCCCACCGGATCCCGACGCTGCTCAAGCGCGTCGACCGGCTCGCGCGCGATGCCTGAATGGGCTGGACAGCACCGGCCGGCGGAGACGCTGGACTACCACCCCGGTGCGCTGGACTGGCGCGCGACCATCCGCACGCTGGCGCGCAGCAGCGTGGCGTAGATGACCACGCGTGGGATCTATCAGGACGTGACGGTCCGGAACCTCACCACGACGCGCAAGCTCGACGCGCTGATGACTGCGGTCGCGAAGGCCGGCGAGGCACGCTAAATGCAACTCGTCCGCGCATGACGAGCCAAGCCATTTCCCCGTGTTTCATCTTCCCGGGCAACGCCGAGGAGGCGGTGAAGTTCTACGTCTCGGTGTTCCCGGGCTCGAAGATCATCAAGACCGCGACCTACAAGGCGGATGAGCCCGGGCCCGCCGGCGAGGTCCGCACCGTCAGCTTCGAGTTGATGGGACAGCACATGGTCGCGGGCAACGCGCAGGGCGACAACTTCCGGTTCGGCCAGGGCCTGTCGCTGATGATGGAGTGTGAGGATCAGAAGCAGATCGATGCGGTGACGCAGAAGCTGGTCGACGGGGGCGGCGAGCAGCAGGACTGCGGCTGGATCGTCGATCGCTTCGGCGTCTCGTGGCAGATCGTGCCGCGGATCGTCCGCGAGGTGATGGAGGGCAACGACGACGCGAAGGCCGATCGCCTGATCCACGCGCTGTTCCAGATGAAGAAGCTCGACGTCGCCGAGCTCCAGCGCGCCGCGAACGGGAACTGAGCCCGATCGTCGCGAGGATGCGCTGGCCATCGCGGGCATCGCAGCTATCATCCTCCGCGAGCTGGCGCCCAGCTCGAGAGGAGTTTTTGACGTTTGACGACCGCACTCATCATCGGTGACATCCAGCTCGGCATCACCGGCACGTTCCCGTTCGCACGTCAGGTCGTGCCGCCGCTCACCGAGCTGCTGCCGCGCGCGCGTGCCGCGGGCGTGCTCGTCGTGTTCGTGCACATCGCATTTCGCGTGAACCGCGCGGATCTGCCTGCAGGCAGCGCGTTGTTCGCGAGCTTCTTCGATGCGGGCGACATCTTCCACGAGGGGGCGGCCGGCACCGAGATCGCTCTGCCGGTCCAACCCGATGATGTCGTCGTGCTGAAGCGCCGCGCGAGCGCGTTCGCCGGCACCGACCTCGATCTCGTGCTCCGCGCGCGCGGGATCGACGCGATCGCGATCGCCGGCGTGGCGACGAGCGCGATGGTGGCGGCGACCTGCTACGACGCCGCCGACCGCGGCTACCGCACGACCGTGCTGCGCGATGGCTGCGCGGATCTCGATCCCGAGGTCCACGACTTCTTCATGGCCAAGGTCTTCCCGAGCCGCGATGCCACCGTCGTCGCGTGCGCCGACTGGCTGCGCGGCTGATCACGTCGCCAACCGGGTCAATCGCCGGCCACGAGATCGATCGCGGCGTGGACCGAGCCGATCGGCTCGAGCTCGCCGGAGGCAAAGGAGGGCCGCGACTCGTTCCTCGAGAAGCGCGACGCCGACTGGTCGGGGGTCCCCTGGTACTTGTTACGCGGCTTCGCCAGCTTCGCGGCGGCCGAGCCCGAGCCCGAGCCGGATCCCGCGCCCGCGGCGGGGGTCGGCTCCGGCGTCAGCACGGGCAGCATCACGCGTGTCTGCACCCGCGCCAAGGCAACCACCTTTCGTTGAGCATCACAGCCTCGCCGTGAACGGCGGGTCGAACGGCACCGGCAGGTCGAGCGTGAACGTGAGCTCGACGCCGGCTGGTGCATGGGCGATCGACCACACGAAGCCGTCGCGCGACGGTGCGCCGCCGAACCGCAGCCGCACCGGACTGACGAGCGAGAGTGTCCCCGCGGCGGGTACGGTCATCGTCGTTGGGTTGATCGGGATGTCCAGCGTCGGCTGCACGACAGCGAGCGCGGCCCCGTCCGCCGCAGCGCGCAAGTGGAACTGCAGGAACGGCTCGTCGATGTCCAGCGTGATCGGCCGCGAGGTCGGGTTGGTCAACTCGAAGCGAATACCGTACTCGGCGTCGGCGCCGGGGATCAGGATCGCGCGGCAGGGGGAGAACACGGTCATCACGGCGGGCTCGCTTCGCTTCGAGGGGGCTGGGGTTGTGGGCCGGGGGCTCGGGGCGGCGGTACTGGGACCAGGCTGGCAGCCGAACGCCAGCGCGACAAGCCCCAGCATGCCAGCGAGCGACACCGTCACCGCGGCGCCTTCTTCACCTTCCACGACCCGTCGGTCTTGCGCACCCGCGTGACCTCGCATGGCGACGATCTCGGCGGCCGTGTGACCTGCGCCACCCAGTGCATCGTGTTCTGCACCCGTCTTGAAGAACTGCTGGAACGCCTCGACGCGCGGGTCGTAGTCGATGCTGGAAGCGTAGATATCGAACACCTTGCGCAGAACACCTTCTCCGACGACCGGACGTCGCGGATGCGCGCGAGCAACTCGTCGAAGTAGCTGCCCGCCTGCGCGCTTCAGATGCTCGTCGTCGATTGAGAACACGTACGATGCCGAGGCCGAGACAGGGACCGAGGGTTCGTCACCGCCGGCCGGATGGCTTCTTGACGGTCCGCCGCTTGGCAGCGCCCGCTGGCGCAGCGCGGCGGCGATGCGAGGTCCCGGCTCCGGCGAGCACCGCCCCCACCGATGTGGCCGTCACGGCCGTCTGGACGCAGCGGTCCAGCACGGCGACATCTGTCAGCGCAGCGATCGACGCGCGCTCCTCTTTGGTCGGCGAAAGCCCCCGCGCCGCGAGCACGCGGAGCAGCGACTCCCGCCTGCCGTTGGCCTCACCTCGCTCCTCGAAGAAGCGCCGGAATGCTCGTGATGCCTTTGTTTCTGGGACCTTATCGACATCCATCGCCATCTCCTTGAGCGAGGCCAGGAGCTGCCGGCTCAACATTGCCAGGATCGCACGCGCCTGGCCATCCCGCAACGGAGCCGGCAGCGCCTCGGTCAACTCGATCGCGCGCTTCGCGACGCGGCGGGCTTCGGGTCCATGGCCGCGGCAGCCCGCCCACACGGCGAAGATCGCGAGCTCCGGCCGCGCCGGATCGAGGAGCGCGGCAGCCTGGTCCTTCGAGAGCAAGAGGATCACAGGCGTCAGCCCCAGGCTGGTTCCCCGTTCGCCGCGGTGGTGGGCCGCCCCCTTGGCCCACGCCGCGACGCTGCGGCTCGCCGTGCTCACGACAACGTCCCCCATGCCGTCGCGTTGCAAGAGGACGCTCACGGCCAGCGGCCAGCTCCGGCACTTGCTGTCATCCTTGCGATTCTGCAGCTCGATGATGGTCCACTTGGAGGCGGCGTTGGGAGTGCGCAGCACGAGATCAGGGCGCGTCTCGAGCGACGCGGCAAACCGGATGTTGGAATCGATCACCTCGATGGGGCCTGGCATGTCGGTCCCCACGACTCGCCGAAAGACCTCGGCGAACAGTTCCGGATTTTCCCGGATGGCGAGGAGGACCACTTCGTGGGGCGTTCCCGGCATAGACCGGCACTACCTCAGGGATTACGAGGGAGCAAGAAATGCTACTAGCTGATGAAAACAAGTGTGACCCTCAGGCGCTCATCGTGAACGGAGGCTTTTTTACTTCGGATGCATTGGCTCGAGATCGATGCCAATGCTGTCGAGACAGCGTCGCTCATCGGTATTGCGCAATGCTCGATCAGGCTCACACATGCCCACTCGATCGATGACAGCGCGATCATCGCGAGGTCGAGCCGCCGCTGCGCAGTGGTTAATGCGCGATCTTTCACGCAGCTCGTGCCGACGAGCTCGCCGCGGCGCTGCCATTCAAGCGCGGCCTCCTGCTGCCGCCGGGCGTGTGGTGGGGGCCGATCGTCGACGGCGTCGAGCTGCCGAAGCTGCCGCTCGCCGCGATCCGCGCCGGCGAGTTCGCGCGCGTGCCGCTGATCATCGGCACCGTGCGCGACGAGGGCACGCTCCACACGCTGGCGTACGACGCGGTGTCGGCCGACGAGCTCGCCGGCTTCGTGCGAGGCGTGTTCGGCGACGCGGCGGTCGCGCGCGTGGTCGACCGCTACGGGCGGCCGACGCCGAAGGCCGCGCTCACCGACATCGTCACCGAGGGGATCTTCGCGTGCAACGCGCGCCGCGTCGCCCGCCTGGTCGCGGCGCGCGGGTACCGGTCTATCTTTATCAGTGGACGCACGCGCTCGACGGTCCGCCGAGGGTGCACGCGCTGGGCCCCACGCACGGTGTCGACCTGTTCTTCGTGTTCGGCGCGACGAGCCTCGAGATCGGCCCCAGCGCCGCCGAGCAGCCGCTCGTCGAGCTCGTCCAGGCCCTGTGGGGCCAGTTTGCCCATACCGGCGACCCCGGCCACGGCTGGCCGCGCTACACGAAGGAGCGAGACGAACACTTCGTCCTCGACATACAGCCGTCGACTGGCACGCAGCTCGATCAGGCGGCCTGCGACTTCTGGGATTCGCTCTCTGCCTTTTGACCCGGCATGGTGGAATCGAGCTCGAACCCCTGCGGGCGCAAGCGCCGTGACCGATCGCGCGGCAGAGGCGTCAGTCGTTCGAGCGTGCGTCCCAGTCGTGCGGGCTGTAATCCTGGGCATAGGCGAACGGCCGGCCGTGATACGCAACGATCCACATGGCTTCGCCCCTCTGCCGCCGCTATTGCGACCGGACATGGTCGTCGTAGAGTCCCCGGGTCGATGCGTCGATCTGCCTGCGGCCACCTGCTATGCGAGCTCATCAGCGGGACATGCAGCCTCGCGGCGGGGATGTCGCGCGGCTGTCGTACCGGGCTTCGGCCACCTGCGGAGATCGATCCCGAGGTCTACGACGAGATCGCCGCGCTGCTGGGCGTGCTCGAGCCGGTGCAACCCGGTGGGCTGACGCCAGGACCGGCGATGGACGCCGCGGTCCGGCTTGCGGCGATCATCCGCCGTGAAGCCCGTGACGGACGCAGCGTGCTGGCGCAGGCGCGGCGCAATGAGCCCGCCGTGGTGCCGAGCCTCGAGCGGCTTTGCGTGCGGTCCGGGGCCGACAAGCCCGACGCCTCGCGCTGACGACGCGGATGGGCACCCGCTGCTCATCACCGCACGGAGCCGCACGGAGGCCCGCCGCGGTTCAGGCGTCGCGTCAATTCTGATTCGGCGCCGGCGCGTGATCCAATCAACCACCGGCCCGAGCGCCAGCCCGTGAGATCGGCGACTTGCCGCCTGGATTCCTTGCCGCACCGCCGGGTTCCCGCCAGGATGTGCGGCGCGTGACCCACGACCTCGTCGCGATGTTCGGGCTCTACGGCGGGACGTTCGTCGTGGCGATCCTCGCGGGGCTCGTGCCGGTGGTGAACGCCGAGGTGTTCCTCGTCGGGCTCGTCCGCCTCGCCGTCGATCGTTCGTCGCAGCTGCCGGCGATCGTCATCGCGGCGGCCGTCGGGCAGATGATCGCGAAGATCGGCCTCTACCACGCGGGGCGCGGCATGCTCGAACTGCCGCGCGGCCGGCACAAGGACCGCTACCGGGAGAAGCTCGAGACGGTCCGCAAGAAGCTCGACAGCTGGAAGGCCAAGCCGTACCTGGTCTACGGGGTGTCGTCGGTCACCGGCCTGCCGCCGTTCTACCTCACCGTGCTCGCCGCCGGCGCGATGAAGATCCGGTTCAACGCGTTCCTGGCGATCGGCCTGGCCGGCCGGCTGCTTCGCTTCGCTGTCCTGGTCGCGATCACCTGGGCGGCGTGACGCCGCGCTCGGTGGCCGGGTGGGTTCCCGTGGCGGAGCCGCCGCGGTACAAAGCGGCAGGGTGTCCGATGTCCCTACCCAGCTCTTGACCGACGATGCCAGCGGCATGCTCGTCGAGCGCCGGTACCGGCTGCGCATCGCCGGCGGGCCCGATCAGGGCAAGGCGCACGTGCTCGAAGCCGGCACGACGATGATCGGCACGCACGCCGATAACGATCTCGTCCTGACCGACGCGACGGTGTCGCGCTATCACCTCGAGATCCGGGTGCGCAAGGACGGCCTCGAGGTGCGCGATCTCGACACCACGAACGGCACCAAGCACGGCGGGGCGCGCATCGGCCAGGTCGTGCTCGTCGGGCCCGCGCGGCTCCGGCTCGGCAAGCACACCGAGCTGGACGTCGAGCCGGTCGACGAAGGCGTCGTGCTCGACGACTGGCCCGGCGACCGGTTCGGCGATGTGCTCGGCAGCGCGCCGCCGATGCGACGGTTGTTCGCGCTGCTCGCCAGGGCCGCGGCCACCGAGGCGACGATCCTCTTGACCGGCGAGACCGGCACCGGCAAGGAGGCGATCGCCGAGGCAGTGCACCAGGTGAGCCGCCGCGCGAAGGGGCCGTTCGTCGTGGTCGACTGCGGCGCGATCCCGCGCGAGCTCATCGCGTCGGAGCTGTTCGGCCACGCCAGGGGCTCGTTCACCGGCGCCACCGCCGACAAGCAAGGGCTGATCGAGGCGGCGAACCGCGGCACGCTGTTCCTCGACGAGATCGGCGAGCTCGCGCTCGATCTCCAGCCGCAGCTCTTGCGCGTGCTCGATCGCCGGTCCGTCCGCCGGGTCGGCGAGACCCAGGCGATCGACGTCGACATCCGCGTGATCGCCGCGACCCACCGCGATCTGCGGGCGATGGTGCGCGCGGGGCAGTTTCGCGAGGACCTGTACTACCGGCTCGCCGTGGTCGCGACCCACGTGCCGCCGCTGCGCGACCGCAAGGCCGACCTGCCCGCGCTCGCGACCTGGTTCGCCGAGCGGATGGGCCGCGGCTCGTTCGCGCAGTCGCCGGCGCTGCTCGAGCTGCTCGCACGCCACGACTGGCCGGGCAACGTCCGCGAGCTGCGCAACGTCGTCGAGCGCGCGCTGTCGCTCGGCAATGCCGCGCTCGCCGATCTGGGCGAGTTCGCCGAGCGTGGTGACGGCGAGGCCGGGCGATCGGCGCCGTCGGTGCAATCGGCCGAGGCCGACGCTTCTGCACGGCCCGCGGCGAGCAGCGGCGCAGCGGCCACGGCAAACGTCCTCGAGCTGCCGTTCAAGGAAGCCAAGGCGGCCCTGGTCGAGAGCTTCGAGCGCGACTACCTGAGGGCGCTGCTCGCGCGCCATCGTGGCAACATCTCGCGCGCGGCCTCCGAGGCCGGCATCGACCGCAACTACATCCATCGCCTGGTCAAGAAGTACGGGCTCGAGATCGACCGAGGATGACCGCACCGAAACTCCACCGGACCCTACGGGCTCTCCCCGGAGCCCTCACGCTCGCGCTTGTCGTGCTGGCAGCCTGCAAGAGCAGCCAGCGGCAGAGCCCGGCGCAGGACCCGCCGAAGCCCGCCGACGCCGGGATCCCCGACGCCAACCTCGACGCCTGCCGCGCGACCGCGGCCCGCGTCCCGAGCCTGCCGGCCCCCGAGCGCGCGAAGGCCCTGCTCGACGGCTGTCAGCCGTGTGGCGACTGGGCGCCGCTCCTGGCATGGAACACCCCGGCGGGAGAGGGCGGCCCGACCCGCACGGCGATCGAGCGGGCGATGCTCGCGTGCAAGGCCTACTGTGATCCCAGCGCGAAGCAGCGCTTCCTGGGCACGCTCGACGCCGCGCGTGGCCAGCCCACGCGGGCGCCCTGGCGCTACCTCGGCGAGATCTGCAAGGCCGAGGTCAGCGCCGTGCCCGACACGCGGTTCATGAGCGCGCCGTACTTCGCGCTCGATCGGATCGCGCGTGCGATCGGCGATCCCGGCCTGCTCGCGGCGATCGAGGTGCCGCTGCCGGCGCTCAGCATCAGCGGCGTGGGCATCGACCTGGTGAACTCGCCCAGGACCGCGCCCGAAGCGGGACCGGCGGCGCTCACCGTCGACGCCAGCCAGATCCTGCTCGGCTCGCTGCCCACCGCGAAGCTGTCGGCCACCGGGCTCGCCGTGGTGGGCGACTATCCCGGCACGCAGATCGCCCCCAGGGCCCTCGCCGCCGCGCTCGCCAGGCCCGAGCTCGCCGGGCATCCGATCGCGCTGCTCGCGCCGTCTGGAATGGCGGCCACGCGGCTCGTCGAGGTGATCGGCGCGGCCGGCGGCCACGATCTCCGGCTCGCCGTTGCATGGCCCGGTCCCCAGGGCTGGACGCTCCCCGGCACGGTGCCGATCTCGTTGATCGCACAGCCCGGCGCAGGTGGCGCAGGGGTTCGGCTCACGCTCGACGCCAGCGGCTTCGAGGCGATCAAGCTGGCCAAGGCCACCCCCCGCGCCGATCTCTTGCGCGCCCCCGTGACGATCGCCGTCGACAGCACCGCCACGGTGACCAGCCTGGCCGCCTTGCTCGGCGCGCTCGGCTACTTCGACGTCAAGGCTGCCGTGCTCACCGCACCGGGCACCAAGCCGTCGGGCGGCAAGCCTTGACGCACAGCGGCGCAAGGGTATCGTTCGCCGGGTGAGCGCTGTTCCGGCCTACGACATCGTCGTGATCGGCGGCGGCATCACCGGCACCGGCATCGCGCGCGACGCCGCCCTGCGCGGGCTCAAGGTCGCGCTGTTCGAGAAAGCCGACTACGCCTCGGGCACGTCGTCGAAGTCGAGCAAGCTCATCCACGGCGGCCTGCGCTACCTCGAGCACGGCGAGATCGGCCTGGTGTTCGAGTCGGTCTCCGAGCGCCGGGTGCAGGCCCGGGTCGCGCCGCACCTCGTGCGCCCGCTGCCGTTCCTGATCCCGATCTACAAGGGGGCCAAGCCGGGCCTCGAGATGATGAATTTCGGCCTGTGGATCTACGACTCGCTCGCGCTGTTCCGCGCGCCGAAGCTCCACAAGACGTTTCGCGGCACCCGGGCGGCGCTCGAGCTCGAGCCATCGCTGCGGGCCGAGGGCCTGCGCGGCGCCCTCGAGTACTACGACTGCAACACCGACGACGCGCGCCTCGTGCTCGAGAACGCGCTCGACGCTCGCGCGCTCGGCGCCGCCTGCCACACGTATACCGAGGTCACGCGGTTCGAGCGGCGGGCCGACGGCCGGATCACCGGGGTCGCCGTGCGCGATCGGCTGACCGGCGAGGCGCGGATCGTGACCTCGCGCGTCGTGATCCTCGCGGCGGGCGCGTGGACCGACGAGATGATCGCGCGGTTCGAGCTGCCGATCGAGCGGCCGCTGCTCCGCCGGACCAAGGGCGTGCACGTCGTCGTGCCGCACGACCGCCTGCCGCTGGCCCGGGCGATCACGCTGATCTCGTCGATCGATCACCGGGTGATGTTCGCGATTCCGTGGCGCGAGCGCACCGTGCTCGGCACCACCGACACCGACTTCGAGGGCACCGCCGACGACGTCGCGGCCGACGCCGCCGACGTCGCGTACCTGTGCGACAGCGCCAACGGCGTGTTCCCCGACGCCCGGCTCGAGCCCAAGGACGTGATCTCGACCTGGGCCGGCCTGCGCCCCCTGATCGCGGCCCCGCCGAACGTCGACGAGAGCGACGTGTCCCGCGAGCACGAGGTGTTCTCGCGCAGCGACGGGCTGGTCATCATCGCCGGCGGCAAGCTCACGACCTATCGCCGGATGGCGCGGCAGGCCGTCAACGAGACGCTGAAGCTGCTCGACCAGCTGGGCGAGCCCGTCGAGGTGGCCCGGGTGAGCACGAAGGCGCGCCCGCTGCCGGGCGCCGACGGCCTCAGCGAGACCAATCTGGAAGGCGTCGCGGCGATCGGCCGGCAGCTCATGACCGATTACCAGATCGACGTCGACACCGCGACCCACCTGTGCGGCGTCTACGGCGCGCGCGCCCACCTGCTCGCCGCGCGGATCGCCGAAGATCGGGCGCTCGGCGAACGCCTCGATCGCGAGCTGCCGTACGTGTGGGCCGAGATCGAGTTTGCGGCCACCCACGATCTGGCGCGCACAGTCGAGGATGTCCTCGCGCGCCGCGTCCCGTTGCTGCTGGTCGGCCGCGATCAGGGCCTCGAGGTATGCGAGCGCGTCGCCGACGTCCTGGCCGCGCGGCTCGGCTGGTCGCCGGCGCAACGCACGCAGATGCTCGACGAGTTCTGCGCCGAGGTCGCGCTCAGCCGGCGCTGGCGCCGGTAGCGTGCAGTGACGTGTAGGCCAAAGCAGTACACGCATCTTCGGATGCCCCTGTGAGTGAGCGCCAAAACCCCTTGGCCCGACATCGAGCCGGCGCGAAGCTATCCGGTAAGGGCTGGTCATGTTGCTGAGATTTTGCTTGTCACTACTCTCGCTGGTGGTCGCCGCATGCGCCAGCGAGGCGCTGGTGGTACCTGACTCCGACTGGCAGAAGGTGCCCGCCGCCGATCGCGAGGCGGTCGATCGCCAGCTAGCCGCCGATCTGGCATCGGCACGCGCCGAGCTCGACGGCGCCACGGCGAGCCTCGCCGAGCTGAAGCGCGCGCCGTCCGCGCCGGCCACGCCCGCCGCCCCGCCCCACGCTTCCCCGGGGGAAAAGCCCCCGGCGACCGGCGATGAGCCGCCTCCCCCGTCGCATGTGCAGGACCAGGCCAGCCTCCACGCAAAGGCGCAGGTCGAGACCGCCAAGGCCGCGTGGCAGCGCGCCGACCTGACCTGGCGACAGCTCCGGGTCGACGCCGCCAACGCACGGCTCGCGACGATCGGGTACGAGCGCGAGCTCTTCCGTGCCCAGGCGGTCGATCGCAACCTGCCGGGCACCGATCACTACGACGTCGCGCCGTTGCGCGGTCAGTTCTCGCATGCCCAGCAACGCTGGCACACCGCGGCGAACGCGGCCGCGCAGGCCCACGCCGCCTTCGAGCAAGCCGGCGCGAACCTGGCGTCCGCCAAGGAGGCCTACGCGCTGCTGATCCGCGGCGGCCCGCCGCCCGCGGCGCCACCGAAGACCGCGAGCGACGACCACGCGCCGTTGGTCCCGTTGCCGGGATGGGCGGTCACGCGCAACGACATCCTGCGCCGCCGGGGCTTGCGCCACTTCCTCGACGCCGGTGCCTCTCCGCAGCTGCACGCCGTGGCGATCCAGCTCAGCGCCTGGCGCGTCGTCCTCCCGGCCGCGACCGCCGGAGCGGCGAGGCCCTCGTCGCCCGACCTCACGACCAGCGGGAAGCCACCCGTCGAAACTCCCCGCGCCGCCGCGCCCACCACCGCCGCCAACACGACGGCCAAGCCCGCCGATCACCCGCCGTCCCCGCCGGGCCCTGCAGCCGCCTCGCCCAGCGGGAAGCCGGCCACGGCCGCCTCACCGGGCACCACGCCGAGTGCCACCTCGACGGCCAAGCCCGCCGATCACCCGGCCGCGCCCACGAGCCCCGCCAAGCCCTCGAGTGACAACAAGCTCCCTATCTGAGCCGCCCCGGCGCCGCCGGCGCCGACGATCTGGCCACGCGGCCGGCCGGAGGCGGTAGCCTGGCCCGAATGACCGCCCTGCGCCCCGACCCCGACGCGGCGTGGCCGACCCGCGAGCGTATCCTCGTCTGCCTCGGCCCCAGCCCGGCGTCCGAGCGCCTGGTCCGCGCCGCGCAGCGGATCGCCGGCGGCATGCACGCGCCGTGGCACGCGGTGCACGTCGACATCACCGGCGCGCCGCCGCTATCGGCCGAGGATCGCGACCGCGTCGAGGCGCACCTCGCGCTCGCCGAGTCGCTCGGCGGTGAGGTCGCGCGGCTGACGGGCCGCTCGGTCGCCGGCGCCGTGCTCGAGTTCGCGCGCGACCACGACGTCACGCGGATCGTCGCGGGCAAGCCGACCCACGGCCGCTGGCGCGACCGGCTGCGCGGGAGCCTGCTCGACGCATTGATCCGCGGGTCGGGCGACATCGAGATCCACGTGATCGCGCCGAGCGAGCCCTTGCCGCGGCGGTCCACCGCGATCGCCGCCTCCCCCGGCAAGCAGCTCGCGGGCTTCATGCCCGGCCTCGTCGCCGTGGCGGGCGCGACCGCGCTCGGGGTCGCCGCTGGGGACCGCCTGTCCTTGCCCGACGACGCGATGCTGTTCCTGTTCGCGATCATGATCGCGGCGCTCGGAGGGCGCGGCCCCGGCATCGCCGCCGCGGCCGGCGCGGTCGCCGCCTACGACTTCTTCTTCGTCCCACCGCGCTACACCTTCGCGGTCTACGACCTCCAGAACGTGATGACGTTCGCCGTGATGTTCACGCTCGGCACGGCGATGGGCTCGCTGGTCGCGCGGCTGCGCCACGCCGAGGCTGCCAGCCGCCAGCGCGAGCGCCGCACCGCGACGCTCCTGGCGTTCACCGCCGCCGCCGCCCGCGCGTCCGACGTCGCCGATGTCGCCGCCGCCGTCGTGAGCCACATCGAGGACGGGCTCGCCGCGCCGGCCGCCGTGTTGATCGCCGCGGGCGACGGCACGCTGTCGGCCGCCGCCGGGCTCCCGCCGCTCGCGCCGCAGGAGATCGCCGTCGCGCGCTGGGCGCACGACCACCGCCGCGCGGCCGGCCGGGGCACCGAGACCCAGCCCGAGGCGCGCCTGCTCGCCGTGCCGCTGTGGGTCGGCAGCGATGGCTCGGCGGGCGCCGTCGCCGTGCAGATCGAGCGCGCCCGGCGGCGGAGCTATCTCTCGGGGGAGCTCCCCCGCCCCGCCGGCAAAGCCGTCGGGGTCCCCACCCCCCGCGATTCCGGTTCGCGAATCGGGCTCGAAGACCGCGCGCTGCTCGAGGCGATCGCGCGCCAGGCCGGCGTGGCGATCGCCCGCCTGGGGCTCGCCGCCGAGGCCCGCGAGGCCGAGCTGCGCGCCAAGGCCGAGGAGCTGCGCAGCTCGCTGCTCTCGACGGTCTCGCACGATCTGCGCACGCCGCTCGCCATCATCACCGGCACCGCGACCGCGCTGCGCGACGAGTCGCCGGCCCTCACCCAGGGCCAGCTCGAGTCGCTCGACACGATCGTCGACGAGGCCAAGCGCCTCGAGAAGATCCTCACCAACCTGCTCGCGATCACCCGGGTCGAGAGCGGCGCCGAGCTCCACCGCGACTGGGTGCCGGTCGAGGAGCTCGTCGGCTCGGCGCTCGAGCGCACCGAGGCGGTGCTCGCCGGGCGCGACGTCCAGATCGATCTGGCCACCGACATCGGCGCCGAGGTCGATCCGATCCTGACCGAGCAGCTGCTACTGAACCTGCTCGAGAACGCCGCGAAGCACACCCCGCCCGAGGCGCCGATCGAGATCCGCGCGTTCCGCGAGGCCGGCGGCGTCGCGATCGAGATCTCCGACCGCGGCCCCGGCTTGCCGGCGGGCGCCGAAGACCAGGTGTTCCAGAAGTTCTTTCGCGGCCCCGAGACGCGCGCGGCGCGGGGCGTGCGGGCCGCGGGCGCCGGCCTCGGCCTCGCCGTGTGCCGCGGCATCGCGAACGCGCACGGTGGTACGATCAACGCACGGCGCCGGCCCGGCGGGGGCGCGACCTTTCACGTCTGGCTGCCGGGCGGCGACGCCCCGGCCGAAGCCGCGGCGCCATGACCCAGCCCGCGGACAGCATCCTCGTCGTCGAGGACGAGGTGCCGATGCGGCGGTTCCTGCGCTCGGCGCTGACCACCCACGGCTTCCGCGTGATCGAGGCCGGCACGCTGCGCGACGCCGAGATCGCCGTCACCGAATCGCCGCCCGACGCGATCCTCCTCGACCTGGGCCTCCCCGACGGCGACGGCCTCGACCTCCTGCGCCGGATCCGCGAGTGGTCGACCGCCCCGGTGATCGTCGTCTCGGCGCGCGGCCGCGAGGACGACAAGGTGATCGCGCTCGACGCCGGCGCCGACGACTACCTCACCAAGCCGTTCGGCACCAGCGAGCTGCTCGCGCGCATCCGCGTCGCGCTGCGCCACGCGCGCGCCCAGGCCGTCACCGACGATCCCGTCATCACGCTGGGGCCGATCAAGATCGATCAGGCGCGCCATGAAGTCTCGGTCGACGGCCGGCCGATCCACCTGACGCCGATCGAGTTCCGCTTGCTGACCATGCTCGCCCGCAACGCCGGCAAGGTGATGACCCACCGCCAGCTGCTCCACGAGGTCTGGGGCCCGCGCAGCACCCAGCACACCCACTACCTGCGGGTCCACATGGCGGCGCTGCGCCGCAAGGTCGAGGCCGACCCGGCGCGCCCCCGCTGGCTCACCACCGAGCCCGGCGTCGGCTACCGCCTGCGCGACGAATAGCCGGTGCCGTCATCGGCGAACCATGGACGTCGCGCCGGGGCGGCGATGTCGTCACCGCGCCTCCCCGGTCGCCGACACGATGAAGAACCTCGCGCCCGGGCGGCCCTTGCCGCTCCTGCCCGCGCCCCCGTTCGCGCCGTTGCTGCCGGCTGCGCCGTCATCGCCACCGGACGACTTCACGGGAGAGCTACCGCCGGTCCCCCCTGCCCCGGCGATTCCACCCGCTCCGCCGCGCCCGGGGACGCCGCCTGTCGAGGGCACGGAGAGCACCTGCACGTGGGAGCAATCGTCGGGCGGTAGCTGGAGGAAGATGTTGGACGAGATGCCGCCGTTGCCGCCGTTGCCGCCGTCGCCCCCCTGGCCGCCGTCGCCCCCCTGGCCACCGTTGCCGAACGGGACGCGACCGTTGACAGCCGCGGCGCCGACCCCGCCATCGCCGCCGTCGCCGCCGTTGCCGCCATCGCCGCCATCACCGCCAGGCCCGCCCGGACCCGCCTGCGAGAAGACGCGCAGGGGGTTGTCGGTGAAGCCGATCAGACGACCGATGCGAATGTCGGCCAGTCGGCACATACCACCGTTGCGTCCCTGGCGACCGTGCTGGCCCGTACCGCCGTGACCACCGTGCTGGCCGTCCGTCTCGACACAGGTCTCGCCGTCCGGGGCCGAGAGCCACGGACCGAGGATCGAACCCTCGACCCTCACGGAGGCGCCGTCTGCTCCCCGGGCTCCAGGCCGCCCGTCGGCCCCTCGGGCGCCCGTGTTCAGGCTGGCGTTGCGATCGACCGAATCCGGCGTGGGGAGGATTCCGAAATCGAAGCAATCGGACGAGACCGGCTCCGGGTGGGGCTGGCGGGAGGCGCGTTCCAGCGTCCCGCATTCCACGGCCATCACGTTGCCCCGCACGACGACGCGCGCGCCCTCCTCCAGGACGAGATGATCGACGTGCAGAAAGACGTACAGCTCCTCCAGGTGATCGAGTTCGGGCCAGTACGCCTCACCCCGGACGGTCAGGTCCCAGACCTCTCCGGCCGCCACCCGGTGGCTGTGCAGACGGATGATCTTGTAGTGCACCGGCATGTGACGTGCCAGGCCCTCGAGGTCTCTGCGAGACGGCAGGCCGCCTGCTGCGTACACGAATTCCTCACAGCGGTCGTGGATGCCCTGGGGCAGGCGCTGGCGCGCCTCGAGACCCTGATAGAATACCTCGCTCTTCTTGCGCCGCGCGAGGACATCCCGTGTGCCCACCTGCCGGCGGAGTTCTTCCAGGTCGTGAAAGCAGACATGGTGTGTGCCGAGCGGCAAAGCTTCCCGGGGCCGGGAAAGCGAAGGTGCGGATTGCATGAGGGTGTCTTCCATCATCGCGAACTCCTTCTTTCTCGTCCAGCTTCACGAGGCGAGGCGCGCGACCGCGCTCGGTCAGGTCTACTTGCCGTTGATGAAGAACTGGCCCGCACTCCCCTGTTGCGTGCCCGCCGATCCGTTGGTGCCGCTCGCGCCCGGGTTGCCCACCTGCCCGCCGCTCCCATTGCTGCTGCCCTTGCCGCCCTTGCCGGCGCTGCCCGCCTGACCACCCGCTCCGCCCGCGCCCGCCAGTCCGCCTTGCCCGACCGCCGCGACCGCCGTGGAGGTGAAGACGTTGCCGAGGTTCGCCTTGGGCACGGTCACCGTGATGTTGAACCCGTTGACGCCATTGCCACCCTGGCCGCCGTTGCCGCCCGCGCCCCCGACCCCGCCGGAACCGGCGTTGCCGCCGCTCGTGCCCTCGCAGCCCGAGTCGCATCCGTTGCCGCCGTTGCCACCTTGCTGAGCGGTGCCGCCCTGTCCGCCGATGCCGCCCTGTCCGCCGGCTCCTGATTGCGTGAACAGCACCAGGTTGCCCGGAGACGTCGTGCTGAACGCCCCGATCGTGATGTTGGCGGGGAGGCTGGCCAGGCCGTTGTTCCCGGTGGAGCCGTTGCCACCCGCTTTGCCGGTGGCGCCGTTGCTGCCGTTGCCGCCGTCGCCGACTCCCGTGCAGACACCGGGAGACCGCGGGGACGCGTTCGAGCCGGACTGCGCTTGCGCCGGGTTGGGGCCCGCGCCGGCCGCACCGGCCGTGCCCGCCGTTCCGTTCACGCCGAGCACGCCGATGTGATAGGGAAGGGTCCCCGGCGTGGAGCCGAACGCCAGCGTCGTCGCGTTCAAGGTGAGGACCGTGTTCTGGGTCGTGAGGGAGCCGCCGTTGAAGGTGAGCGTGCCGACGTTCAACAGGACCGGGCTGGCGCTGGGGCCATACGTGATGTTCGTGGTGACCGTCATGTCCGCCTGGGACACGGCCGTGACGGTGAGGGGGAACATCTTCCTGACAGCCTGAGCGTCGTCCGCGGTGAGCGGCGCGCCGCCGGACACGTGATCGATGAGGCGCGTCAGCGGATTGTCGGCGGACAGGGCGCCCTGGTGCCGGACCGCCAGATCCTTGCTGTTCGACGCGCGCTGGTCGTCGCTCAGGCCACCGGCGAACAGATCTCGGAACTCCTCGAGCGAACGGACCTGGACCTGGGTGTGGACGCGCTCCCCTGCCAGGAGGCGTTCCTCGCTCTGGCCGAGCTTGCGGGCGAGGTCAAGAAAAGATGCGTAGTGGTGCTTCTGTGACTCGATCGTATGCATTGGTCGATCTCCTTGGTTGTCTGATGAGAACCGCATCGCGGATCTCGTGATCAGCTATATTTCGTGAATGGCCTCATTCCATCGCTCACGGAGTGAAACGAACCCATTGATTGTCCGGCGATCCGGAGGGTGAATACGTGACGCCCTTGGCGCCGTACACGTCCCTCCCGAGCGCGGTCGCCAGCGTCTGTCCGGCGGACTTCGAGAACCAGCCCCCCTTCGCGCCGTAACAGATCGCGAGCTTGATGGTCCCGTTGCGCGCGTTGAGGTGCGCGGCGTCCGACTGGAGAAACTCGGCCAGGAGCCTGGGCGAGAGTGGCCGCTCGTAGTGAACGCCCGAGGGTCTCAAGATCGTGACATAGGTCATCCCGGGGCTGCCGTGCATGTTGACGACGTCATGACTCGCCGCGCTCTGCGGGTTGAGCCTGTACATGTTTTCGTCTCCCGCATAGATCAGCCTCTGATAATTGAAGGTGGTCAGGCTGTTGGTGCCAGTATCCCCCTGATAGACGTTTTGTCGGATCAGCGGGAAATCGCTGCGCCCCAGGGGCACCGGCATGGTGTCGCCGCCCCAGCCGAGATGCGCTCCCGACCCGAGGAGGCTGCCCCCGAAACCCGCCGCGCCGCCGATCGCGATGTTGAGCGCCGTGTCGGCGGAGAAGAACGCCTGCCCGGTCATCGCGGAGGTCACCGCGCTCTGCGCGGTCGCCCCGGCCGTGCCACCGACCACACCCGCCGTGATCGTGCCGATGGTGGTCACCACCTTGGCGCTCACCTCCTCGCTCACCGCCAGGGCGCCTCTCATGGCCAGGGAGGCCGCAGGGGCGCCCACCAGGGCACCGACCCCACCGCCCGCCGCGCCCCCCGCGATGTCCACCAGCGCCCGCATCGCGGTGAACTTCTCGCCGGCGAGGCCCGCGGTCGTGGCGTCTCCGGCCACGGTGCCCACGGCCCCGGCGACCGCGCCAACGCCCACCGTGGCCGCCAGGGCGGCAGCGCCCTCCAGGCCCGCCACCGCCGGAGCGAGCGCGCCGCCGGTCGCCACGGTCGCGATGATGCCGACCACCGCGCCCACGAGGAGCGCCCACCAGGCTGCCGACTCGCCGGTCGGATCCAGGGCGGAGACGGGGTTGTTGCCCACATAAAGATAGGGCGAGTAGAACTGCATCTGCGGGTCGACGCTGTAGAAGCGCTTGAGCGCTGGGTCATAGAGCCTCGCAGCGGCGTTGTAGAGGCCGGTCTCGCGGTCGTACTCGTAGCCCGTGAAGCGGTAGCGCAGCGCGGCGGCGTCACCGTACTGCGCGACCACGTTGCCGAACGGGCTGTAGTGGAAGGCGACTTGCAGCTTGCCGGTCGGGTCCACGAGGCCGCGGACCGAGTTCAGATGGTCGGTCAGCACCGGCAAGACGACGCCGCCCACACGGATCGCGAACAGCCCCCTTGGCCCGTACAGGTACTCCGTGACGGTGGTCTGGCCGGTCGCAGCGTCGGTGCGCCGCTCCACCAGCGGCCAACCGTTGATGCTGCGCGCGTAGGTGACGGTGACCGTGCCCGCCGTCTTTTGCACGCGGTTCGACCGGCTGTCGTACTGAAAGCGCAGCTGGCCCTCCAATTCAGTGTCGATCGAGAGCGCCTGTTGCGTACTCAGATCGTACTTGATGGAGGCGAGGCGCTGCGGGACCGAGCGGGTGATCGCGCCGATGGCGTTGCTCTCGTAATCGATCTGGGATCCGCCGGTCGTGTTGATCACCCGGTTGGTGTTGGCGGTGTACTTGTAGCGCTGAACCGTGGTCCCATCGGACACGGTGAGGAAGTTGCCATTGGCGTCGTAGTCCGTCGTCGCGCCGAGGCCGAACGAGAGGTCCGGCCGCGGCGTGCCGCCGACAAGCGCCTGCGCCACCTGGAGCTGCCCGCGAGGATCGTACTGGTAGGCGTACTTCAGGGCCGAGATGAACCCGGGGTCGGGGGAGGCCAGGTTCTGGAAGCTCGTCTGCACCGAGCCGGGGCGGCCGGAGTAGTACGGCGTACCGTTGTAGGAGCCAGTCGTGTAGCTCAGCGTGCTCGTCATGCAGGGCGACGAGATCGACTGGAGCCACCCCGGAGGGGCGTAGCTATAGGTGAGGGTCGTCTGCCCCGTCGATCCGGGGAGGATGGCCTGCTCGATGATCTGATCACCCGGGCTGTACCGGTAGGTCGCCAGGAGCTGGCGATTGCCGTCCAGGATGCGGCTGACCCGGCCGACGGGATCGCGTTCGGTGACGACCGAGTAGCCCGAGTCGTACATCGTCGTGACGCTGTTGCCGAGGTTGTCGTAGGTATACGCCGTGGTCCGCGACGTCCCATCCTGCTCGAACCGCACGCCGCTGATCATGATCTGGCCGGTGGCGTCGAACTCGGTGGTGTTCGAGGTCGTCGGCAACCCGCTCACCCCGTCGTAGCTGGTGGCGAGCACGATCCGGCCCAGGTTGTTCACCTTGGCCGGATCGCTCCCGTACTGGTTGGTGCGGATGATCCTGGCGCCGTCGGTGGGCGTGGGCCAGGCCGGCTGGTTGGCGAGATCCAGCAAGCGCGGGACGTCCCAGGCGGCGGGCACCAGCCCGGCCTCCAGCTGGCGACCGTAGCGATCGTATTTGGTGTAGAGGACCACGCCAAGCGACGCGGCCAGGGCGTCCTGCACGAAGCGGATCCGGCCCAGGTGGTCCGTGATCGTGGTCGTCGTGGCCCCGTCGGGCGTGGTCGACGAGGTGGACAGCCCCAGCAGGTCGCGGCGGGTGACGTTGACCCACGCCGAGGGGGTCGAGCCGGTCGGTGGCGCGTAGTAGTTGGGCACACGGACCGTGCGCTGCGACCCGTCGGGCGTATAGACGGTTGACTGCAAGCTGAGCAGCCAGCTCCGGCTGGACGCGTCGAGCAGCGTGGCGGTGGCCACGGGTTGACCGATCGTGTCCCGAAGGTCGACGCTGACCCGTCCGTCCTGGTCGGTGGTGGTCACGCGAACGTACTTTTGCGCGGGCAACCCCAGCGCGGAGTTGATGGTGGCGTCGGTGTTGTTCCCGTAATCGGACCGGATGGTGTGCTGCGCGGCGGGGTCGGTGTTGGTGATGGCGAACAGCGCCCCGGGAGCGCCCGCTTGCAGCGTCCGGGCCAGCGGGGACATCTCCACGGTCTGGCGGACGTACGGATACCCCCCGTCGTCCGGATACTGTGTGGCTGCCTCGCCGGTCAGCACTCCCGTGGTCCAGTTGAAGGACGTGACCACGTCTGTGCGGAAGACCAGCAGGGTTTTCACCGTGCCCACCGTGGCGCGGTAGGTGACCGGCTTGACCTTCACCATCGGGCGCCCCGCCGGGTCATGGACCAGCGCGGCGACAACCGCGCTCGCGCCCTCGATCGATTGCCCTTGCAGTGACTTGCTGACGCCGTCGAAGTACCGCACCCCGATCTGGGGCTGCCCGCCGATGAGGAAGCCGCGTAGCGCGATGGGGCCGTCCGTGAGGATGGCCGGCTGGCCCGTGGGCATGGTGGCCGGGACGTAGTCGAACAGCACGAAGCCGTTGACGGCGAACAGCAACGCGCCGGTGCCGGAGATCACCATCCAGTCGCCATCCGGCGACGCGCTGGTGACCGTGCTCTCGATGGAGATGCCCGCGGCCGCGTCCGCCAGGAGCCATTTCCGGCTCGCGGGCTGCCACCTGACGGTCAGCGCCGCGCCGATGCCGAACCCCACCGAAAACGAGGCGTCGCTCGCCCCGACGTCACAGCGCCACGCGTAGTTACTGTTGTAGACGGGTTGCGAGAAGCTGATGCTGCCGCCGGGGCCGCCGGTGTAGCGGAGCGATCCGGCGCGGCTCTGCCATTGCGCGGGAGCGGGTGACGAGAAGTGATCGCTCCACACGCCGTTGTTCAGGAAGCGGTCATAGACGGCCTGCCCCATGGGCTGGAATGCCAGTTGACTGTTCGGGACTGCGGCGTCGAACGCGGGCTGGGTCTGGCGGGACAGGTACGGCGCGATCACGCGCTGCACGGCCTGGAACTCGGAGGTATACGCGATCTCGCGATCCGCTCGGTCGTACACGCGGCGCGTGATCTCGTTGTGCGGACCGACCTCGGCGGTCACCAGGAAGTTCACGGGATCGAACACCTTCGCCCGCGCTCCCCCCATGAGCTTGAAGAAGCAGACGTTGTCCACGTAGATCGTGGAGCTCCCCGAGTTGAGCGGCGTGAGGTGGACGGTGACCGGGACGGTAGAGGCCCGCAGATCGATCGCGGCGCAGTAGTACGTCCAGTCGGTGCTCGTCACCGAGATGGTCTGCGAAGGGGGAAGGGTGGCGGGGTCGGACGAGGAAAACTCGATCCGCCATGCGGTGGCCGGAGGCGGACCGCCGGCGGCGGGATCGAGCGCCCCCCAGAAGGCGAACAGGAATACTTCGGAGCGGTCCTGGGGCGTGAGCAGCAGCGAGGCGCCGGTCACCGCGGCCGGCAGGCTCAGGCATTGCGTGCCCGTGTTGCAGATGGTGGACACGACGGGCGTGACCTGCGGATCGAGGGCCCATCGGCCGGGCGTCTCGTAAGGTTCGAACCCGAAGTAGTAGGCCTCTTGCCCGAGGATGGACGCGCCCGCGAACGTCGCGACCAGCGGAGAGTTCTCGGCCGCGTACAGGGAGGACGCGATGAGGCCGGAGGCGTCCACCGCCTCGATCGGGTAGCCATACGGATTGCAGGCGTTGATCTGTTGCTGGAGCTGCCACTCCTGCGGCGCGCTCCCGGGCGTTCCGGTCCCCGCGGCCTTCCGCACGTAGCTCTGCCACGGGGAGAGCAACTGCAAGCTACCCGCCGCGCCCATGGCGATCCCGTCGAACAGCCGGAACCGCACGCTCTGCTGCGCCGAGACGACGGCGGGCCCGCCGCCGGTCGCGATCGTGGAGCTGCTGCCGGCTTGCTCATCGAGGATGTTCAGGTAGCCGAACAGGGGATCTTGCGAATAGGCGAGGACGATACTCCGCGTGCGGGTCTCCTCCTGGCCGAGCGCGTTCCACACGGTGGTCGTCGTCGCGACAGCCTGGCCGCTCGCGGGATCGTAGGTGAAGTCCTGCGGGCTCGCGATCCCGTTCACGGTGTTCACCGTCCGCGAGAGCTGCACGAAGGCGCCATCCAGGGCTACGGGCTCGCCGGTCTGAGGATCCAGGATCTGCGTGATCGGCTGCCAGACGTTGTCCTGCGACGAGACCAGGACCTTGCGGGAATCGAACAGCTCCTTGCGCTGGAGTTGCCCGTCGAGCAGCGCGTCCTGCACGGGATTGCCCGGGGACTGTCCGCCCACGCCGTTGATGAACGTGAAGCTCGTGCTCCCGCACAGGCTGCCGTCCCCCACCGTCACCGTGGATGTGTAGTACTTGCAGCTATACCCTTCGGGGTTGATCGCCGACGTGCTGGCGTCGAAGTCATAGACGTACTGTTTTCGGCTATAACCGTCGTCCACGGTCACCGAGGACACGGGGAAGTCCATCACGGGGAGCGTGATGGACCCGTTGAGGAAGCGATACAGCGTGAGCGACTGGGCCTCGGCGAACGTGCCGCTCAGGGGGAGGAACGTGACGAAGCTCCCCGGGCCGGCGGGCTCCGATCCGTTGGAGTCGGGGTCGACGTGGCCATCGGCGTCGATCGAGCAGTAGAAGTTTTGCAGCACCGGCTCGGTGGCGCCGACAAAGCCCGAGCTGAGGAGCAGCATGTTCGTCTGCAGCGGCCGGCCGTTGCTCTGCTGCAAATACACCATGAACTCCGGAGACTCGTTGATGAGCGTGGTGGTGTTCGACCCGGCCGGCAGCGCGGGGATCGGGCGCTGCACCGGCTCGACCCAGTCGCTGGACGTCCCGCGGTAGAACAACGTCGTGCCGAAGCTGATGAAGTCCGATCCGGCCGTGGGGAAGTAGTTCGTGAAGCGCGAGTCGGCGGGCGGGCCGTTGTAGAAGGTGATCGGCGCCTCGACCCAGCTCCCGCTGTCCTCGTTCGGGTCGAACACCTGCGCCATGCCGATGATCTGGCCCGCCGAGTTCTCGGTCTTGAGGACGATGTCCTGGCCCTGGGCGAACCAGAACACCGTGTCGTCCGACGGCGGGAGCTGGAGGGCGAGGTTCTCGTTGAGTAGCCAGTCGCTCCCGTTATAGCGCAGCAGATAGGGACCGCTCGTCACGAGGCCCGTGGCCTGCACCACGGCCGTGGGGATGTACGCGCGGGCGCCCGTGCTCGACAGGTTCATCGAGCAGTCCTGCTGGAAAGGCGGCTCCCAGGCGTAGGAGTCTCCCCAGGTGTAGAGCGTGATCTGATAGGCCAGGTTGCTGTTGTCCACCCGCGTGACCGCCGTGGCCGCGAACACCCAGGGCGAGGGGCTCCACTGGAAGTTCTGCCGCAGATCGGCGGTGGTGGATCCGGTGATGGTCAGCTCGCCGGCCACCCGGCTGTCGCCCGCTTGCCACGCCCCCGACTGGTCCAGGAAGTTCAGGTTCAGGAGGCTCTGCTTGTTCCCGGGCGATGACAGGCGATCGTAGTAGAGCGCCACGAGCAGATTTGCGTCCCCCGTGAGGAAGATGCACCCGCTCGCCGGATCCTGGAAACGCGGCGGCGTGGGCAGGGCCAGCTTCTGCCACTGGCGCTTAGTGTTGCTCCATGTGTACCGATCGACCGTGTTGTCCTGCCCGTTCGCCACGGCGAAGAAGCCGCGTCCGGCGGCGATGTCCCGGTCGACGGTCGGGAGCAAGAGCGGCAGGTTCGGGCTCTCCAGCCAGCCGCCGAGCACGCGATTGTTCCGGTGGAAGCACAGGATCATGCTCTGGAGGCCGTTGGTGTTCCCCAAGCTGAGGACGACGAAGTCGTCCTGCACGTCGGCGGTGAGGTCGGTCGGGTCGCCCGGGAACAGGTAGGTGCTGGTGGAAGGGCGCCACTGGATCCAGCGCCCGCTCCACGTGTACAGCACGACGTCGAATCGATCGCGCGCCAGCCACACCACCACCGCGTAGTCCGGCCCGAACCAGATCTTCGGTGTGGCGCTCGCCAGCGGCGGCGTGATATCGAGCGTGCGGGAGCAGACCGCCAGGCTCTTCTGCTGGTAGGCGTAGAGGGTCGTGGCCCCTTCCGGCTGCACCTTGGTGGCCAGGGCGCCGGGGTTGATCTCCGTGACCCCGTGATAGCTGAGGAGCATCGGCGGCAGCCCGCTCCCCTGATCGTCGATCCGGGAGATCGACGTGAGGATGCGCTTGGCGCGGTCACCCGCGAACGACGGTGGCGCGTTGCCCGGAACGGGGCAGAACAGCTCCAGATCGAAGTCGAACCTGGTGACGGACAGCGTCTGGCCATCGCGCGTGCGGCAGGAGACACTCTTCAGGTAGCGCGCCTCGTACCGGCTCTGGTAGGCATCCGGAACGTCGTCGGGCACCGGTTTGTAAGGGTCGAGGTATTCGCGCGACCCGGCCGGCGCGGGGTCGAACTCCTTGTCATCGTAGTCGAACGTGGCAGTTCGACCGAACATGTCCGTGATGACCGAGAGGTACACCGCCTTGGTGTAGTTCAGGCCCGAAGGCCCCACGCGCTGCTGCGTCTGCTGGTAGGCGTACATCAACTCGTCGCGATTGACGGCGCGCTCGGAGCTGATGCGCCACGACAGCGGATACTGGCTCTGCACGGGCCTGCCCTCCCCCGCCACGGTGCTGGGGCCCGACCAGTTGCCCCACTTCACTCCCCAGGTGATCGATTCGCCGCGACTCGTGTGGTTGCCGGAGGAGTCCACGCGGACGCCGCCGCCGAACACGCAGCATGATCCCGACGCGGAGAACATCTCCCAGCGCTCGAACGCCGCGTAATAGCGTATCCTGGCAAAGTTGAAGCTCTCCGGCTGGTACCCGACGCCGCCATCGAGGACGAGCAGGTTCTGGTTGTTGGAGGGATCGACCTGGATGACGAGCAGATCCTCGTTGACCGGATCGGTGATCTGCCAGCGTTGATCGACCTCGATGACCTGCACCGAGGCCGTCGCTGCCACCACCAGCGTTTGCTGGAGCAACGCGGTGAGGAGGGTCGTGGGGAGGGTGCCCGCGTTCAGGGCCGGGGCAAACGAGGCGGCGAGCTGGCCGCGTTGCCAGGTGCGCCCCGTCCAGTAGAGGCGGCTTCGGTTGCCGCGGCTGACGAGGAAGAACGTGGCGCCGTCACGATTGCCGGGGGTGGCGTAGCCGGCTTCGATGCGGTCGACCAGCAGGTCCCATCCAAGACCGAGCACCCCGGTCGGGGCGTCCAGGTTGCTCCTCGTGACGACGTCCGCGACGGAGCTGTTGTACACAGCGGCCACGTCCATGTTGAGCCCGCTCCTGCCAGGCAGCGAGACCACCGGCACCGAGAACGACACCGCTCCCTGGAACTGGTTCACGTCTTGCCCGACAGAGCCGTCGGCTTGCCCGTTGAACTGGAATGGCTTGGTGCTCGGGGTGTCGAGGATGTCGGGGGTGTCGTTGTTCATCGTCATGGCACTGTCGCCTCCGGCGAAGACGTGCACGCTCAGTTTCACCCTGGCGTCCTGGATCGTGGCGCGAGCGGGCACGAGCCACTGGGTGGTTTTTGCGGGGCAGATGCGTGCGGGGTCAATCTAGGGGGCATACGTGTCCAGGGTCAATTACGGCCCATTACATCCACGGAATGCAGCCAGCGCGCGGCTGGCGCAGCGCCGGAGCGCGGCGGCGCCCACAGCGCCATGTCCAGCGCCCGCGCACGGTCCCGGCCGGCCCGACCCGGAGTGCAACCAAGGAGCCTGGATGGACCGAGCGCCGAGACGCTTCGATCACCAGTTTCCATCAATACAAGAAGGTGATAAGAATGAAGATGATATGGCAAAAGAACACGACAAGAATGCTCTAGCCGGCTCGGCCCCTATATGGCAGAACTGGAGTGGAAACATCCAGCACGCGCCGCCGACCGATGGCGAGGACTACTACTTCACCCCGACCAATCTCGACGAACTGAAGGCCGTGGTGGCGGATGCTCAGCAGAAGGGGGTGACCGTCCGCGTGTCTGGACAGCGGCATTCCCAGCCACCTCTGGTGACTGACGACAACCGCAGTGCCCCACCGCCGAAGCCGAGGTCCTACCTGGTGGACATGTCCTGCTATGTGGACGTGGGAGACAACGGCATTGCCCTGGGCCCCGGCACATCGCAGATCACGGTGAACCCCGGCGTCCGCGAGGACGCGGTCGACGCCTTCCTCACCCAGCACGACCTGATGTTCGAGACGGTCACGGCGGGCGGGTTCTTCAGCCTCGGCGGCATGACCGCGGTGGACGTGCACGGCGGCACGGTGGAGGCGCCGATCTTTGCCGAGACGGTCGCCTCGTTCGTGATCCTGGGGGCGGACGGGCAACTCCGCACGATCGACGCGGCATCGCCATCCGTGGACCGCTGGTCGCCGTTGCAGTTTGCACGGGTGTCGCTAGGCGGTCTCGGGATCGTGACCAGGTTGATCCTCGAGGTCCTTCCCCGCCCCTACGCGACGACGCTCCAGGGCGGCATGCAACGGCACTTGCTCAAGAACAAGCAGGCGTTCGTGGCAGAGTTCACCACGCAGCTCACGGGATCATCGAAGCATGACCGCATGGAGATCTTCTACACGCCTTATGCCGCGGCGCCCAATTTGCCCTTCCCGCCGCTGCCGAACTTCCTGGTGCTGTGGTGGAACGTCGTTGCCAATCCAGAGCCGAAAACTCCGAATGCTGCTCCGGATCCGCAAACGGCCTGTGCCCTCGCGCAAGCGGGAGAATTTGGCGCGCCGTTCCTCGGCGGCGTAGCGGGTTACGCTGCGAAGTGGGTGCGAAATTCTCAGTATTTTTCCAGCCCCTATAATCCATTCCACATCCCGCCGGTCCCCACCGCAGGGTTCGCCGCCATTGCGCTCGATGAGATCGAATCGCAAGCTGGCGCCGCGAACAAGGTCCATTCGGACCTCTGGCTGGCGGAGGCCTCGCAGGTCATCTTCATGTCCTACTTCATCGAACTCCCCGCCCTCGACACGGCGGGGCTCGGCAAGGTGTGGGATGGCCTCGATGTCGTGGCTCGGCGAGTCATCCAGGATGACAGCTTTCACATCGCCGCGCCGATGGAGTTCCGCTTCATCAAGGCCGGCGACTCCGCCATGGCGGGGACCTATTCACAGACGCCCAATGCGTATTTTGTCAATCTGGACCTTATCGGATTCATCGAGGCGACGCCGTCGGCCGATTACCCTGCCAAGCTGTTGCAGTTCTTCGCGGACGTCGAACGCGACTGGGTCGCCATGGGCGGCTTCCCACACCAGGGAAAGATGTACGGATTCTACGATCCGACGATGCCGGCCGGCACCCACACCGCGGCCTTCAACCCGAACTTCCTCGCCGACCTGCGACGCCGCCGCGGCGAACGCCTGAAGGCATTCAATGCCTATCGCAAAGGTCAAGATCCGACCGGCCTGTTCTATAACGACTTCCTGCGTCAGTTACTGGAAGGTTAGGCGCAAGCTGCCGCTGGGGTAGGCGCGACCGAGCTCATCACGCGGCGCGAGCACGCTCGGCGGCTCGAAGCGATCCACGCGGATCGTGCCCGGTCACCTCGTCTCGCCGGGCGACCCGCCGGTCTACTTGGACTTCGGCACCGGGTCGGACTTCGGGACCTTGTCGAGGACGCCCTTGCGCAACCCGATCTCCGGCACGTCGCCGTTGATCGAGGTCGCGAGCTGGACCTCGCCGCGCGGCGCGAACGCCAGGTTGAGCGCGGCTTGCGGCGTGGGGTTGCCGCCGTTCGGCGGGCCGCCCCAGATCCCGCGGCGCGGGTTGGCGCACGCGATAGGTCCGGTCCAGCGATGGCGGATCGCGTAGCGCCCCTGGAAGTTGTTGACGCTCGACGGCTGGGCGCCCTCCTCGAGCTTGCCGCCATCGCGCACGAACTCGCGGCCACCGACGATCGGCGACGCCGCCTTGAACACGAGATCATCCTTGAGGTCGCGGCCGTAGCGCGCGTGCAGCCGCGTCAGCACGAAGTCCATGCCCCAGCCCATCGGCATGCGACGCCGCATCGGCGATCCCGGGCGACCACCCGCCGCGGGCGGCGCGGGCGTGGCCGGCGCCGCGATCTGGGCCTGTGACTCGAGCACGTCGGCGCCGAGGGTCATGAAGTCGTTCGCGTTGAGCGTCGGCCCCGGGCACGGATCGCAGGTCGCGGCCTGCCACGCGTACTCGGTCACCACCGCGCCGGGGTTGCGCTCGAGGGTGCGATCGAACAGCGCGGCATAGAACGCCCCGAAGCGGTCGCGCACCGAGTCCTTCACGTCGAGGTTGGTCGGGATCGTCACGTTCTTTGCGTTCGCCACCTCGTAGCGTTGCCCCGGCGCGAGGATGCTCACGATCAGATCCTGGGTGCCGCCGCTGTTGGCGAGCCCGAGCCGGATCGGCAGCACGAACTGCTCGCTGTCGTAGTGGAACCGCAGGGGCGACAGCTCCGCGCGGCCGCCGGTGAACTTCACCTTCTTGACGTCGACCTTGGCGACGAAGAACTTCGAGCCGGTCTCGACGTACGGCCGGAGCAGCGGCTCGGCGGCCTTGGGGATGTTGTACTTCTCGCGGCGCAGCCAGGTGTCGAGGCCCGTCGAGTCCTTCGCCGACAGGATCACGATCTGGTACTCGCCGACGGTGAACTGCGCCTCGACGGTGACGCCGAGGTCGCCGCCCCCCCTCATCGCCTTGGACGGCGCCGCCGCGCTGCGCGGGGCCATCGCCTGCAGCTCGTACTGTGGCTCGGGGCGGCACGGATCCTGCTCCCAGTACTCGACCAGCCGCGGCGCGCCCATGCGCTCGACGTTGGCGAACACCTGCGCCGGCAATGTCTTGACGTCTTGCTCCTTGAGCACCACCGGCACCGGGATCACCATCGCGAAGTCCTCCGGCGGCCCCTTGTAGTTGTTCTGCATCGACAGCACGGTGCGCGTGCCCTTGCGCATCAGCACGACCTGCGTCGCGTCCGCGACCAGCTGCTGGTCGCTGCCGGTGACATAGAAGCCACAGAACGCGCTCGCAGCGCTCGGCGCACCTACCAGCACGGCAATCACCGCGATCAAGGCCTTCTTCATGGTCTGGATCCTCCAACCACGAAGCAAACCGCGTTCAGCCCCGGCGATCAATGGTTTCCCGCCACCAGCGCGCGTCACCACTTCCGATCGTCGACCAGCCGGATGTCGACGCGCGCCAGGACCTTTTGCACGCGCTCCGCCATGTCCTCGAACTCGCTGAGCTGCGACGCCTGGCCCAGCTTGCGCGCGAAGTTCATGACCCGCACGAGGTACGAGAACAGGTTGCCCTCCTCGTGCTCGAGCGAGTGGCGCTCGACGAACTCGAGGAAGCCGATCCCGGAGTCCTCGAGCGTGGCCCACACGTTCTTCGGGCGCTTGCCGCCGTGCAGCTCGGGGTGCGGGACCTTGGCCGACAGCTCGGCGTGGATCAGCTCGATCTTGGTGGGCGGCCGGGGGTGCTCCTTGTCCCACTCGGCCTCGACGTCTTCCCAGGTGACGTGCGGGTTGCCCTCGCGGAGCTCGCGCAGCTTGGCGCGGCACCACTCGCGCTTGACGTCGTCGTCCTTGCGATCGAGCACGCGCTGGATGACGTCGTGATCGATCAGGTACTCGATCAGCTGGCGCAGCTCGACATACTCGAGCTGGTGGTTGAACAGCACGTAGTAGATGAACAGGCCGTCCATGCCCTGCAGCTCGCGGATCATCTGCCCCGAGATCTGCTTGCCGTGCTCGTCGATCACGCCGATCGCCTTCAGGTTGTCGACCAGCTGCGCGAGCGTCTTCTGGAGCCCGAAACGCTCGCGATCCTCGAGGAGCAGGTTCTCGATCACCGTCACGATGTCGAGCCGCATCGACGGCGGCAGCGACGCCTCGGCCGCGGCCATCCGGGCCTCGACGCTGTGACCGAGGGCAAGGGATCGATCGTGGGGCGGGGGCCCCGCGACTCCTTGGCCCGAGGAAACCCCTGCGGGGTCGGGCGCGATCTTGGTCTCGGTGAGATCCGGCAGCCCGATCGCGAGCACCTGCTCGGCGGTGATCTTGGTCTTGCTGCGCAGCTCCGCGGGCTCGCCCCGGACCAGCTCGGCGTGGATCTCCGGCGTCCACACGATGTCGGCCTTGCGCTGGGCCTCGGACTTCGCCTTGTTGTAGACCGACTTCTTGACCTTGGCCTCGTCGTACGCCGGCCGCTTCGCCGCGTCCTTGAGCTCCTTCTTGAGGTCGCTCACGACCTGCTCGGGGGCGAGCGTGATCGCCAGGCCCTTGTCGTCGAACTGCGGCCGCCCCGCCCGGCCGGCCATCTGGTGATACTCCGCTGCGGTCACCAGGCGCGCCTGCTGCTTGATGAACTTGCGCAGCGCCGGGAACACCACCGTCTTGGCCGGCAGGTTGATCCCGGCGGCGATCGTCTCGGTCGACACCACGAACTTGATCAGCCGCTCGAGCGCCAGCTGCTCGACCAGCTGCTTGTAGCGCGGCAAGATCCCGGCGTGGTGGATCCCGATGCCGTGCGCCAGGAGCGGCCGGAGCTCCTTGGCCGCCCCCGAAGGCAGGAGCGCCTCGTCGCACATCTTGTCGACCCTGGCCTTCTCCTCGTCGCTGGTGAACCGCCGGCATGACTTGATGAGGCGCGCAACCTCGAAGCACTGCTCGCGGCCGAACACGAACACGATCGCCGGCACGTCGCCGGAGAACGCGAGATCGCGCACGGTGTCGATCATCATCTCCTCGCGGAACTCGTGGACCAGCGGGACCTTGCGCTCGCGCGAGTCGACCAGCGCCATCGGCATCCGCCGGGTCAGCTCGACCCAGTGACAGAACCGCTCGGGGTGACCGACGGTCGCCGACAGCACGATCAGCTGGGTGCGCGGATCGAGCCCGATGATCGACTGCTCCCAGACGTAGCCGCGCTCGGGATCGTTGAAGTAATGGCCCTCGTCCATCACGACGATCTCCGCCGGGCTCACGTTCTTGTCGGCGACGATCCGGTTCCACAGGATCTCGGCGACCTCGACCTGGATCGGCGCCTCCCGGTTGACCTTGTAGTCCCCGGTCGCGAACCCGACGTAACCCTCGCCGAAATCGGCGCACAGCTCGCGATACTTCTCCTCGGTGAGCGCGCGCAGGGGCGTCGTGTAGACCGCGCGGTGACCACGGCCGAGCGCGGCGTGGAGCGCGGCCTTGGCCATCAGCGTCTTGCCGGTGCCGGTCGGGACCGTCACCAGGAGGCTCTTGCCGGCGAAGATGTGACCGATCGCCTGCTCCTGCACCGGGTACGGCTCGAGCCCGCGGCTCCACAAAAATTTCTCGTAGAACGAAAGCTCGAGCTCACCGTCGGTAGGCACAGGCCCACTGTATCAGCCGGTGCTGCCCGCCGCCCCCACCCCGACCGCCTCTTGGCCGTGCCGCCGCCCACCATCCCTCTAATGGAGGTTCCTCCGCGTGCCGGAGGGTGACCTGGTGAAGAGCACGTGGGCCGCCGACCGTCACGTCACCGAGGAATCACAGCCCTCGGGATCGCACGACCGAGGATGATCCGGTTGATGTAGTCGACATCCTCGTTCTGGAACCGAGACGAGCCGACGAGGAAGCCCTGGGCGATGAGGATGTTGGCGACGCGGTTGGTCGCCACGGGTCTTAGGTTGTAGGCCTTGCCGAAGTAGGGCGTCTGGGTGACCGAGACGATGGCGTCGCGCGACCCATCCGCCTTGATCAGCTTGGTCCCGGCCTTGAGCGTGCGCGCCTCCACGAGCCGGCCGTCGTCGACGAGCACCGGGTGCTTGTCCGTGACGCGCAGCTGGCCGCCGGACTTGGTGCGGATCTCGAAGGTGACGAGGCTCGCGTCGTGAAGGTCACGCGAGTAGCTCGCGACGTCGTCGGTCTTGAGCTTGACGTTCTCCAACGTCGAGTCGGGTGTCAACGTCTTCACGCCGGTGCGGAGCGTGTCGAGCGCGCTGAGGATGGGCTCGTCGCCGGACGCGAAGCTGATCTGCTGGTCGGGCGTGTAGCAGCCCGACGTGCAGTAAGCGGTCACGAAGAACCCGGTCACGCTGGTGTCCGCGCGGTGCGTCGCGGCAGCGTCGGTGTAGAGATTGCAGTCCATAAGGGAGTAGTTCGGGTTTGGGAACAGCTGATTCGCGACGTTGATATCGGCATTATTGCCGAAAGTCGGATACAGCGGGCGGGCCAGCCGCAGCGTACTTGCCTCGCTCCACACCTGGAAGCCGCCCGCGTCCGTGGTCGCGCTGATCGGACCGTTGCGCCACTGGCTCTGGACGAAGACCTGGTTGACGGCTGCGACATCGCCCGAGTAGCTGTTCTTCCCCGCGAAGTCGTCGACCTCGATGTAATCGACGAGCGGGATGCCTCCGTTGGAGGAGGTGAGGCCGGTCAGGAGGGCGAATGCGGGCGGGGTGGGATCGGTCGGCGAGATGACGTTGATCCTGGTCCCGCAGGCGCGGGCCCACTCCAGGCGTAGCCGGGCCGTCGTCACCGAGGTTACAGGGTCACCGCTGCAGTGGATGGATATGACGGGAGTCGCGTGTGCCCCGGTCGGCCGGAACAACGTTCCGCCCCCGGTGACAGCGAGAAAGGCGAGCATTGCCTTGGTGCTTCGTTGCATCGTTGCTGGTCCTCGAGTGGTCGAACAGGGCGCATACGAGACGCGCACGATTGCATCCTAGAGAACGCTCACATTGAACGCAAATTCGCATGCCGTGTTTACCGTCAGATCAAACTCATATTCATACAATAATGAACATCTTCACTGGGCACCCTCGTGTTGGAATTATCGTTGAGCGTCACGAGCAACGGCACGATGACGCCCGAAGGGGGTTCATGACCACCATCGGTGCACCTTGAACGTACGTTGCCCCATGAGCCGTGGGCGCGACATCACCGAGAGCAGGTGTCACGACCAGGGTATCGAAGCTGGCTTTCTCCGCGCGCCGAATCGACGCAATGTGTTCTTTCACTCGGCGAAGGAATGACTCTACATGTTCAGAAGTTGCCGTCTTACTCCATGGCTCCAGGCCAGCGCGCTCGGGTTGGCAGCCTGCGCCACAAGCGGCCCCGATGACCGCGTCAAGCTCGCCCAGGATCGCGAGTTGGCGCTCGCGGCGCTCCAGCGCCAGGCCGGCGCGCCGATCACACTCGAGGTCGGGCCGACCGGTGACGCGCGCGTCCTGGCGATGCCCCCGCGGGCTCCGGTTCCCGGACACGCCACCGATCCCGCCGTCGTGGCGCAGGACTTCCTGGCCGCCCACCATGATTTGTTCCAGCTCGACGCCACCGACGCCACCCAGTTCGTCGTCGCCCGCGTCGACCGCGACCGCACCGGCGACGTTCGCCACGTCACCCTGAACCGCGTGTTCGACGGCATCCCGGTCTACCAGGGCGCCATCACCGTTCACATGGACGCCGGCAACGGCGTGTTCCGCGTGCTCGGTGACCCGGCGTATCACATCGCCGCGCCGACCAACCGCATGATGCTGAGCCCCCGCGAGGCCGCCCTGGCCGCCGGCCGCGCGCTCGGCGTGCCGCTCGCGCCCGTGCTCGCCCGGTCCGATGACCAGCACGCCGTGTTCACCTCGGCCGGTACGCTCGACCCGATCCACGTCGACCAGAAGATCGTTCACCTCGCCCAGGGGGACGACCGGTTCGCCTATCAGGCGACCGTGGCGTGGCGCGACGAGCACCAGCAGCAGCACTACCAGCTCGCGTTGATCGACGCCCAGGACGGCGCGCTGCTCGCCAGCCACTCGCTGGTCAACACGTTCGCCGGCAAGGCGTTCCTGCACAGCCCGGGCGCCGGTACCCAGACCGACACGCGCCAGGAAGTCTCGTTCGACGGCAATCCGGCCGCCTCGCCCGTGGGCTGGGTCGGCGCGGGCCGGACGACCATCGGCAACAACGCCGTGGCCTGCACCGACCTCAATGGCGACGACTCGTGCGCGGGCGGCAACGAGATCCAGCCGGTCGCCGATGCCAGCGATCATTTTGACTTCTCGTTCAACCCCATTCTCGCAGAAATCTCCAAGCCAGCCTCGGTTACCAACGCCTTCTGGACCGTCAATGACTTCCACGATCGCACCTACGCCCTCGGCTTCACCGAGACCTCGGGGAACTTCCAGACCGATAACTTCAACCTGGGCGGCGCCGGGAACGACGAGGTCCAGATCGACTCGCAAAATTTTACGACCCTCATCCCGACGTTCGCGACCCCGCCAGACGGCCAGAAGCCGCGGATGCAGCTGGGCCTGAACACGGTCCGCCACACGGATGCCGATTTCGACCCGAGCCTGATCTACCACGAGAATACCCACGGCCTGTCCAATCGCCTGGTCGGCGGCGGCTCGACCACCTGCCTGCAGGGGGTGCAATCGGCGGCCATGGGTGAAGGCTGGGGCGATTTCCTGGCCGCCTCATTCCTCAACGATCCCGTCATCGGCGCGTACTACACCGACTTCGCAGACGTCGGCATCCGCCTGGCCTCGATGGCCAGCTCGCCGTTCACCTACGACACCGTCAAGAGCGGCCAGTTCACCGATCCCACCGACATCGGTGAGACGTGGGCAGCCGTCCTGTGGGATATGCGCAATGGCCCGGGCGGCGTGGGCGGCGTGGGGGCCGCGACCGCCGAGCAGCTCGTCGTGTCCGCCATGAAGCTCACGCCGTGCAACCCCACGATGCTGCAGGCGCGCGACGCCATCTTGCAGGCCGACGTGAACATCAGCGGCGGCGCCAACCGCTGCGCGATCTTCGCCGCGTTCGCCCACCGCCTGATGGGGACCGGCGCGTCGTCGCCCGACGACAACTCGATCGCGGCGATCGTCACCTCGCGCGCCGTTCCTCCCGAGTGCGGCACCAACGTCGACGTGACCCGCAACTTCACCTCCACCGATGTCCCCAAGAGCATCCCGGACAATGACCAGTTCGGCATCGCCAGCGTGCTCAACGTCCCGGCCGGACTCCCTGATATGGTGAAGGTCACCGTGGACATCAACATCACGCACCCCAACCGCGGCGACCTCGTGATCGACTTGATCGCTCCAGGGTTTTCCGGGTCCGCGATCCTGTCGAATCGCGCGGGTGGGACCGCGGATAACTTCATCGTGACCGGCCTCGACGTCTCGTCCAGCTTCGCCTTCCCGCTCTCGCCGTCGGGGCAGTGGGAGCTGCTCGTCGAGGACCTCGCCCGGAAGAACGTCGGCACCATCAACTCGTTCGCCTTGCACATAACGTCGTCGAAGTGACGCACCCCTGATCGCCAGGCGGGTGGCGCCACCTAGCCGATCGATCGGCGGTTCGACGTCCGTGGTACAAGGAACTACGTGCCGCCCAGCGAGCGGGTCTTGAAGGAATACCAAGAACCTTCGGGAGGTATCACTTGCTGTGCCAGCTTGGAATGGCCTGGCAACGTTCAGCGGCGGGTGCCGATCGTGCGCGACAGCAGGGCTTCACGGACAAGCGACGCGCGATCTCGCGACACCGGGACGACGAGGTTCTCGCCAACCTGGAGGCTCAGCTCGCCATCAAGCCGACCGAGCTCGCGGACATGGTCGAGCGCGACCAGCCAGTTGCGATGGCTTCGCAGGATCAGCTCCGCGAACTGCGGCTCGATCGCCGACAGCGAGAGGTCGACCAGGTAGCGACCCTGGATGTGGTGGACATAGGTCAGGCGCTCCGCGGCTTCGAACGCGAGTACACCGTCGATCGGCAGGAACACCAGGCTATTCGCGGTCCGGGCGAGCAAGCGGCTCGGGGGCTTGGTCTCGGGGCGCGACGCCGAACGTGCAAGCAGGCGCTCGACGCACACCGCGACCCGCTGCCGGGTGAACGGCTTGAGCAGGTAGTCGACCGCTCCGGCGTCGAACGCCGCGACAGCGTGGTCGGTCATCGCGGTTGCGAGGACCAGCATCGGGCCACTCGGCCGCTGCGCCACCGCGCGCGCCCACGCGAGACCCGACACGTCGCCCGGCCGATCGATCAGCCGAACGTCGACGAACGCGACGTCGATCCCGAGCTGCTGGTCGAGCGCGAACGTCGCGTCCTGGACCTTGGACACCGCCGCGACCACGTCGACTGCCCCGGTCGCGAGCAGGAGCTCGGTGAGGTAGTGCTGCGCGAGCGGCTCGTCCTCGACGATCAACGCGCGCATCGTCACGCTCGTGGCTCCGGCAGGCAATTCATCGCGCGCGTTCCGCCGGAGCTCGACTCGAACTCGAACGTTCCGTCGGGCGCGACCGACGTCAGGCGCCAGCGCTGGCCCCAGCGCAGCGCGAGCGTCAACATCGCGGCTCCAACGCGATCCACACCGGAAGGGTCACGAAGTCGTCGAGTTGCAGCGCGGGATCGCCGAACAGCAAGTAGCGCAGCACATCCGGCCCGAGCAACAATGACGAGCCGAGCCCGAGCGCGAGCAGCGCCGAACGAGGCCACGAAGGTCGGAACATCGGAGTTTCCTCACCATGGCACATCGGGGTGCGACTTGGAACGTCTTACCACGATCGGCTCGTCATGACCGAGGCAACATCGAATGCCGAGGCGTGCTTGCCACGCTCGGGTGACGGGAGGTCCCGTGCGCGGCACCGGCGGTGGATGATGGCCGACGAGCCGGCGTCGAGCGGATGCGCCAGCCCCTACGGTTCGTCGCAATTTTACCGCCGCTCGTCCGGCCCCCCCGTGCGTCGTTCCGATCGATGAACATACTGGCCGTATGCAGCTTCTTGCTCTCAGTAGATACATATACATGTTTGGTGTCATTCTTGGCATTGGGTTCGGTGGGCTCGCCTCGTGTGGTACGGACTCCGGGCAAGGCAGCGCCGCCGACCCGGGCTCGCCGCCGGCGGACACGCCAGAGGCCATTGCCAGGCTCACGTTCGAGAGTGGCCCGCTTCGCCCGCTGATCGCCGAGGCAGCTCCGGCGGTCGAGGGGACCACGACCGCCGAGGACGCCGCTCTCGTCGATCACACGCTCGCGTTCTCGCCCTGCGTGGAAGACCCCACGCTGGAGTGCGGACAGCTGTCCGTGCCGCTCGCGTACACGAATCCACGGGGCCCGCAGATCTCGCTGGCCACGGTGAGGGCACCGGCCCTCGCTCCCAACAAGCAAGGCATCATCTTCGTCAACCCGGGCGGGCCCGGCGATTCAGGTGTCGATTTCGTGCTCCGCGCCAAGTTGCTATTGGCGCCGCTGCGCCAGCGCTTCGATATCGTCAGCTTCGATCCGCGCGGGACCGCGCGTTCGCAGCTGGCCGATTGCACGATCGAGCTCCCGGCGCCGCCCACCGATGACACGTTCGAGGCGAGGGCGGCGTTCGCCGACGAGATCGGGGATCGCTATGCCCGTGCGTGTCGCGCGCAACACGGCGCGCTCGCGACCCAGATCGGTACCAATAACGTGGCAAGGGACATCGACGTATTTCGCGCCTCGCTCGGCGAGCGCGAGCTCAACTACCTGGGTTTCTCGTACGGCACCATCCTGGGCGCGTCGTACGCGACGCTGTTCCCCGACCGCGTTCGCGCGATGGTGCTCGACGGCAATGTCACGCCGACCTGGTTGGCCGACGGCCTGCTCGAGCTCGACGCCGAGGGCTCGGCGGGCGCCGAGCTGGCCCTGCGCAGGCTCGATCAGCTCTGCCATGCGGCGGCTGACTGTCCGCTGAAGACAGCCGGGGTGGTCGCGGTCTATGATCGCGTGATCGATCGCCTCAATCGCGACCCGGTCGTCGTGGGCGGCACGGTCGTCACCGGCGCAGCGGTCACCGACCTGGTGTTCTCTGCGCTGAACCACGAGCTCAGCGGCTGGCCGCTCATCGTGCGCGTCCTCTCGCTCGCCGACGCGGGTGACTACTCCGCGCTGCCGGCGGCCCCCACCGATGGCGGTTCCACCATGACGGTGCCGAGCACGATTGCCATCATGTGCGACGACTCCGCGACCCGAAGCAAGGGTCTCGACTACCTGCCCGCTCAGACCGGAAACAACGCGATCTACCCCCGGTTCGGCGGTGAAAACTTCGGCGTCGTGATCACGCTCTGCTCGGCGTGGCCGAAGACTCGTGTCAGCCCCCTCACGAACCTCACGACCCGCAACACCATCGTGGCGATCGGCAATGACTTCGATAACAGGACGCCGATGACATGGAGCCGTCACATGGTCGCGGCGCTGGGTGGCAAGGCCACGCTGGTCCGGTATCAAGGCGGCGGTCACGCGGTCTACGGCTCGGGTAGCGCGTGCATCGATGGCGCCGTCGAGTCGTACTTTCGCGATCCGACGGCGCCGCCCCGCGGGTTGGTCTGCCCGGCGCAGCCACTGTCGTTCGCGGCCGGCAAGCGGGCCGCCGGTGTCGCGACCATGGCCGAGATCGTACAACAGCTGGCCCCGAAGGTCCCCGCGCTTTCGCTCCGCCGCTGAGCCGATCGCGAGCGGCCACCTGCGCCCATCCGAGGCGTGGCCGCAGCTCCTCCCACGTGTAGAGCTTGCGTATCATCGAGGATCCCCCACAGAACGAATGTAGTGGCGGCCCTCGAGCTGCTCAGGACTTCTCGGCGACGACCGAGCCGTGAAACATATCCATGCCGCAGGCGAAGCCGACTTCGCCGCTCGGGGGCACCGTGACGGCGACCTCGATCGGCTTGCCCAGGGGCAGATCGACGAGCTTGCCATCGGGAGTCTTGAGCTGCGCGAGGCACGTCGAATTCAGCGTACGGGTGAACACGAGCGTGAGCTTCTCGCCCGGCTTGCCTCCGATCCGGTCGGGCTTGTAGCCCCCGATAACCACTTCGATCGACACCCTGCGGATCCCATCGGCCCCGACGGTACCGGTCGTGACCGGAGTCGGCGCCGCGGGTTCCTTCTTGCAGGAACCGAGCGCGAGTGCGAGCACGATAGACATGCGAAGCATGCACGCACGATAGCGCCCAGGTGATCGGACTGCTACTGATCAGCGCGCGCGCCGTGAGGCTCGAGCTCCGGCAGGCAAATCATCGCGCGCGTTCCGCCGGAGCTCGACTCGAGCTCGAACGTTCCGTCGGGCGCGGCCAGCGCCAGGCGCCTGCGCGTGAGCGCGAGCCCCTGCGCACCAGCGCGAGGCGCGTCCGATCCGACGCCCGGACCGTCGTCGCTCACGATGCAGCGCAGCCCGCCGCCGACGAGTTCGATCGCGACCCGGACGCTGCCGCCACCGGGGCGCTGCAAGGCGCCGTGCTGGATCGCGTTCTCGACCAAGGGCTGCAGCAGCAGCGCGGGCAGCGTCTGCGCGGCCGCCGCGGGATCGAGCTGCCAGGTGAACGTCAACCGACCCTGGTGGCGCGCCTCGAAGATCCGCGTGTACCGCTCGAGCCAGGCGACCTCGTCGGCCGCGGTGTGGGTGTCGTGCGCGGACAGCTGGACCGCGTCGCGCAGCAGATCGCCGAGGTCGCCGATCAGCTCGCGCGCGCGCTCGGGGTCTTCGCCGACCAGGCTGCCGATCGCGTTGAGCGTATTGAGCACGAAGTGCGGCTCGAGCGTGGCCCGCACGCGCGCGCGGTCGATGTCGCGGCGCAGCTCCTGGCGCTCGCGTTCGCGATCGCGGGCGTCGGTGACCGCGCGTGGCAGGATGAAGAACAACGCCCACGCGCCGACCACCAACATTCCGGCGAACAGCCCGTCGCTCATCGCGCCGAGCAGTCCGCGCGGGTGGACCGGGAGCCCGACCGCGCGCGAGACCAGCTCGTTGATGCCGAACGACACGGCACCGCACACCGCGGTGAGCACGTAGGCGATCGTCACCGTGGCGATCGTCGACGCACGCCGGCGCTGGCCCCAGCGCAGCGCGAACGTCAACGTCGCGGCTTCCAGCCCGACCAACACCGGCAAGCTCACGAAGTCGATGAGTGGTGGCGCGGGAGCGCCCAACATCAAGTAGCGCAGCACATCCGACCCGAGCACCAACGACGAGCAGAGCGCGATGGCGAGCAGCGCCGAGCGAGGCCGCGAAGGTCGGAGCATCGGAGTTCCGTCACTATGGCACGCCGGGTGCGACCTGGAACGTCTCATCACGATCGGCTCGGCATGTCCGAGGCAACATCGAATGCCGGGGGCTTGCTTGCAACGCTCGGGTGGCGGGAGGTCCCGTACGGGGCACCGGCGGTGGATGATGGCCGACGAGCCGGCGTCGAGATGATGCGTCTGCGCCTCCGGTTCGTCGCAATTTCACCACCGCTCGTCCGGACCCTCCGTGCGTCGTTCCGGTCGATGAACATACTGGCTCGGGGAGGTGTTGCGATGGTCAGCAGATACATCTACAAGATCGGTGTCATTCTGCTGTTCGGCGATACCCCGCGCGGGCTCGCGGTGACGCCGGACGGCTCGACGGTCTACGTGGCGATCGGCGCGGTCGGGCCTTGCGGCAGGCACACGCTGCCCGACGGGGCCAGCATTTCGGAACCCTGATCCATCACGCTAGTGACGGGTGCTGCGCGTTTGCGCAGCTCACGATTGCGATCGCGCTGATCATCACGACCATCGGACGAGGCCTGGTACGTCGCGCGCGCCGTGCGGACCTGCGCCTTGCGCGCCGGCTTACGACAGTCGTCGTTCGGGCTGCATACCCGAGGCCCTCGATCTTTTCGGCGTCCTCACCTGCGACCGATCCTACCGGCACGATCCTCACGGGCGCGACTTCCCTGCCGATCGACCTCAACCGGCAGAACGCGACGGGATCAGCCCGCCATCAACAAGTAGTAATCCAATCTGCGAGGCGAATCGCCGCAGCTTCGCGCGCGGCGACGCGACGTGGCTACACCAGCGTGCCGCTTGCTCGAGTGCCGCGCCGCTGCAGTCGTGGCGATATTTGTCGAGCCAGCCGGTCCCGGCGTTCTGTGCTATTGATCTCTCAACAGCTCTGTTCGTCTATTCGGCACAGCAGGAAGGGCTCATGAACCGCAGCTCACTGATGCCAGGGCGCACGGTCGCGCGACCGCCGGTCTGGTCATACCGCGCGCGGAGCATTACTTCGTCTTTCGCGCGCCAACCTCTCACAAAGGCGGACCCATGAAACGAATCCTGTCTTTCATTGTAGGCCTCGTCACCGGTTGTATGCACGTTGGCCTCGCACGCATCGACGACGAAGAGGCGCAGCTTCGCGCCGGCACCAGCGCGCTGCGCGTCTGGAACGATCTCGCGCTCGATGCCGTGCGGACGGCGCGTGCTTCCGATGCCGAGGCGGCCCGCGCCTATGCCATGGTAAACGTCGCCATGTTCGATGCGGTGAATGGCGTGCTTGCACGCGGCCATGTCCGGCGTGAATCGGCGCTGGTCCCCCCGGCGGGCGCGCCTGCCGTCGCGAACTTCGCCGCAGCGGTGGACGGCGCGGCGTACGCCGTCCTCGCCGTGCTGTTCCCCGATCAAGCCGCGCGCTTCGATGCCCAGATCGCTGCCGACAAGCGTGCGCTCGGGGAGCGCGTCGGGGTGGGCGCCGGCCTCACCTGGGGCAACTCGGTCGGAACCAAAGGTCGTGGTCGCGCGCACCAACGACGGCGCGCGTCCCGTCGAGACCGTGCCGCCGGGCTCGGGGCCGGGGATCTTCCGCGCCACATGGTCCAACGCCCAGTTCCGGAACCTGGCGCCGTTCGCCATCGCCGACGCCGGAGCGTTCGTCTCCCCGCCGCCCCCGGCGCTGACCAGCGCCGAGTACGCGGCAGCGCTCGCCGAGATCAGGATCCTCGGCAACGCCGCGGTCCCTGATCCCGAGGCGCTGGCGCGGTTGCAGTTCTGGAACCTCGCGGCCGGAACCGACCAGCCGGCAGGCGAGTGGCTGAAGATCGCGCTCGAGGTTGCCGAGGCACGGCACGTCCAGTTCTTCGACGAGGTGCGCCTCCTCGCCCTCGTCACCATGGCGCTCTCAGATGTCGTCGCGCCGACCTTCAGCTCGAAGTTCGTGTATGCCCACTGGCGGCCGGCGACCGCCATCAACGAGGCCGACACCGACGGCAATCCGCTCACAGATGCCGACCCGACGTGGAAGCCGCGCGCCGGTGGCATCGGCGCCAACCCACAGCACACCTCGGGTCACAGCGCGTTCTCGGCGGCAGCGGCCAGCGTGCTTGCGGGCTTCTTCTGCCGGGACGATATCGCCTTCTCTCACCTCAACGACGGCGCCCCCAACGGCATGCCGCGCGCGTACACGAGCTTCTCCGCGGCGATGTTCGAGGCCGGGCGTTCGCGTGTCGAAGGCGGTCTGCACTTCGAATTCAGCAACCAAGCCGGTCTCGCCGCCGGTCGCGGCGTGGGCACCGAGGTGATCGCGACGGCACTCCTGCGCAAGATCGGCCCCACGCACTTCGGTTCTTGCCCGCTCTGACCCACCTGCTCCCCTGGATCAGCCGGGCACCTCGGCGAGCAGTTCACCGAGCCACGCGAGGATCAGCGCGACGCGCGCGTTGCGACGCTTGGCGGCGTGCGCGACGGCCCAGATGTCGCGCGTGGGGCCGGCGAGCCGCGGAAGCACCGGCACGAGATCGGGCTCGTGGGCGGCGATGAACGACGGCAAGAGGGCGATTCCGTGCCCAGCCACGCACGCGGCGACGTGGATGGCCGTGGTGTTGGCGCGGATCGCGTAGCGGAGCCTGGGAACGGTGCGCCGGAGCCACGCCACCTGCGGCAGCCGATCGAGGGCGGCTTCAAAGCCGATCCAGTCGTGGCCCTCGAGCTCGGCCGTGCTCCGGGGCGTGCCGCTGCGCTCGAGGTACGCGCGGCTCACGTAGAGCGAAAACGGCATCGCGCCCAGCTTGCGCGCGACGAGCGCGGGCTCCTTGGGACGGACCAGCCGCACGGCGACGTCGGCTTCGCGGCGCGACAGGTCGAGGGTTCGGGTCTCGGTCCCGAGCTCGATGGCAAGGCCGGGGTGGCGGCGCCGGAGCGCCACGAGCGCCGGCACCAGGACGTAGCGCATCAGGCCGTCGCTCGCCGTGATGCGGACCGGGCCGTCGATCCGCGCGTCGGCGCCGCGGAGCTCGTGCTCGGCCGCCAGGAGCTCCGCCTCGACCCGCGCAAGGCGAGGCACGAGGGCCTGCGCGGCCGGCGTCGCGACGAGCCCCGCGGGTGTGCGGTCGAACAGGCGCGCCCCGAGCTCGGCCTCGAGCGCCGCGAGCCGCCGGCCGATGGTCGTCGGATCGACGCCGAGCGCCCGCCCTGCCCGGGCGTGGCTGCCGGTGCGATGAACCGCCAGGAACACCTGAAAATCGTCCCACGCCATGGGCTGCATTATTGCATTGTCGAACTGCAAATTCATGCACTTCCGCATACTCGGTTCGCGGCCAAGTTCGCCACATGATGACTTCACGATCCCCGATCTCGCTCCTCACGCTCGCCGAAACCCTGACGGTAGCGGCACTGACCTTCGTCACATCGCTCGTGGGTTGTGCGCGCTCGATCGAGCCCGCGCCGCCACCGCGTGCGCCTGGCCCTACGCTCCCAACGCCTTCCACGCGCTCAACGCTCCGGGCGCTCTACGGCATCCCGCCCGTCGCGCGCATCGCCGCGACTCGCGCCGCGCTCGTGCTGGTCGACTTTCAGGAGGAGTTCTTCCACGGCAAGCTCCCGATCCCGGACGGCGAGCTCGCAAAGCGCCACGCCGAACAGCTGCTCGCCTGGGCGAGGCGGTCGAACCTCGCCGTCGTGCACGTGAGGAACGTCGCCCGGCCGGCAAGCCCGCTGTTCGCCCCCGACTCCCCCACCACGGCGCTCGTCCCGTCGCTTGCGCCGCGCCCGAACGAGCTCGTCGTGACCAAGCCGACGGGCGGCGCGTTCACCGGGACGGAGCTCGACGCCACGCTGCACGAGCGAACCATCGAGACGCTCGTCGTCGCGGGCATCATGACGCACCTGGCCGTCGCGATGACGGCCCAGGATGCGACCGTCCTCGGCTACCGGGTGGTCGTGGCCTCCGATGCCACCGCCACGCGTGATCTCCCGGGTGCCGGAGGAGCGCCAGCCGTGGCGCACACGGCGCTCCAGCGAGCCGCGCTGGCGGCCATCGCTGACCGCTTCGCGGACGTGATGTCGACGCAGCAGATCCTCGCCTTGCCGCTGGTTCCCCCGGCACCCCGGGCTCCATGATGTGGCAATCGGCGATCGCCTCACCGGCATCGCCGGTCCGGACTTGACGCGCGGGCGAGCGGCAGCATCGCTCAGGTCGTGGGTAGAAAGCCGTGGGCGGTAGCGAGTTGCGAGCAACGGTTTTGGCCGAATACTCGTCCTACGAAGGTGCGGAAGCTGCCGCTCGGCGTCGCGCTGTCTGCCGCGGTCCACGCCGCGGCCGTCGCGTGGGTTGCCACGCGCGCGACCACGCCGAGCCTCGCCGCCGAGCCCGCCTCGTCGACGACGATCGAGATCGTGGCGGTCGACCGGCCGGCCGCGCCGCCGGCGCCGCCCGTCGCGCCAGTCGCGCCCGCCAGGCCCCCCGACGTTGCGCTCGCGGACGAGAGACCTGAGCCGCCGGCGCTCGCGCCACGACCACCCGCCGCGATGGCCACGGCACCGCGGGCGCCTCGCTCGCCCGGCAGCGCCGAGCCCCCGGCGGCAGCGATCGTCGTCCCCGGTGCCGGCTCGGCCGACGAGACCGCGCCGCGGCAATCGCCGGCGCGCAACCCCATGATGGCGATGCGCGGCGGTGAGGCGCCCCGCGCGGAGCTGCCGGCCGGACGCTGGGACGATCTCGATCATGCCCCGCGCGGCACCGTGCCCGAGAAGGACCGGACCACCGGTATCCTCGACGCTTCGGGCGGTGGCACCTACAAGTCCGACCAAGGCGTGTTCACCGGCAAGGTTGCCCCCGACGGCTCCGTCAAGCTCACCGACAGCCGGAACCTCAACGTTCACCTCGCGCTACCCACGCCGAAGTCGATCGGCAGGGGCATTTCGAGCTGGTACGACAGCGAGAAAGGCCAGCTCGGCACCGAAGGCGACCCCGCGCTGGCCAAGCAGATCCAGGTGACCTCGGGTGCCACCACCGATGTGCCAGATCCGGCCACGGGCAGGCTCAAGGATCGCGCCGCCACGGCCGTCGTCCCGGTCCTCGCCGGCGGGTTCGACACCACCGACTGGCTGATGCGCCGCCACGGCCAGGATCCATACGCGAGCAAGAAGCTCGCCTTCCTCGACGCGACCCGCGACGAGCGCGTCCAGATCGGCAACCGGCATCGCGCCGAGCAACTCTCGCACGCAACCCAGCTGATGCAGCATAACCTCGACGCGCTGTGGGCGGCGACCCAGGATCTGGCGGCGCGCAAGCGAGCGCTGTTCGAGCTGTGGGACGAGTGCGCGGAGACCGGCGACCCGGATCTCGTCGCGGGCGGCCAGGCCGCACGCCGGCTCGTGATCGGCGCCATCCGCGCGCGGCTCCCCGCCGGCAGCGCCGTGGCCTTCACGCCGGCCGAGCTCGCCGCGTTCGCGCGCGAAAAGCAGTCCAGAGCGGCTTTTCAGCCCTACGAGTAGCGCGGCATGTCCGTTCCCCACGCAAACCAGGTCACGCGGGCGAGCAAGGTGCTATCAACGGCCATGGCCTTCGATGGCCCGATGATCGGTGGTCGATATCGGCTCGGACCTCGCCTCGGCAAAGGCTCGCAGGGCGAGATCCACATCGCGCGCGACGACAAGGCCAAGGGCGCCGAGGATCGCGAGGTCATCGTCAAGCGGCTGGTGCCGCGCGGCACCTGGAAGTCATTCGAGCTGTTCGAGCGAGAGGCCAAGGTGCTGTCGCAGCTGCGCCACGCCGGCGTGCCGCGCCACATCGCGACGATCGAGGAGCCGCCCGGCACGTTCAACCTGGTCATGCAGCGTGCGCCCGGCGATAACCTGCGCGATCTGTCCGCGCGCCGCCGGCTCTCTCAGCTCGAGCTACGCGACGTCCTGATCCGCTGCCTCGAGATCCTCGACTACCTGCACACCCGCACGCCGGCCGTCGTCCATCGCGATCTCAAGCCGTCGAACATCATGCGCGCCCCCGACGGCAAGATCTCGCTCGTCGATTTCGGCGGCGTGCTCGACGCCGCCCGCGATCGCGGCGGATCGACGATCGTCGGCACGTATGGCTACATGGCGCCCGAGCAGCTGCACGGCCAGGTCACCGCGGCCACCGATATCTACGCGCTCGGCGCGACCATCGTCGCGCTCGCCGGCGGCATCGAGCCCGAGGACGTCCCGCGCAAGGGCCTGCGCATGGATCTCGACCGCCACCTGCCGACCCTCGATCCGGGGTTTCGCGCGGCGCTGACCGCGATGACCGATCCGGATCCCGACAAGCGGCCGCAGCGCGCCCGCGATGTCGTCGCGCTGCTCGCGAGGTCCAAGCCGCCGCGCCCGGAGTCCGGCGCCCGCGATGCCCGCCCCGACTCGCGGTCCCTCGCCCGACGTGAGCCAAGCGACCTCGCGCCGCGTCACCTGTTCTCCGATGTCCAGGAGCCGCTCGGGACGCTCCTGCGCTTCGGCGTCCTGTCGTTCGGCGCCGGCGGCTGGATCGGCATGGCCAGCCTCCGGCTGTCGCTCGCGATCGTGATCTACACGTTCGCCGCCCTCGCGTATCCAGCGCGGCGTAAGCTCACCGGCGTCGGCCACGAACTCGACGCGATGCTCGCCGAAGGCCAGGGCGGCTTCACCGACATGATCAAGAGCGCGATGGCCCGCCGCGGCCCGCGCGACTGATCAAGCAGTGAGCGACACGGGAAGCGTCGGCTGATCCTGACCACGTTCGCGGTGTGGCGGGTGACCCACCTGGTCGCCGCCGGGGACGGACCGTGGTCGTGCTCACATGCCTGCGCCGGCGAGCGGGCGTGCTGTTGACTTGCTTCCGGCCGGCTACGGTCGCGCCGGGGCGGCGGGCAGGAACGGATAGATACCCTCGGGGTGGTAGCCTTTGATGCCGACGGCGCGCGCGAGCGGGCTGCGGATGTCGCCGGTGTCGCGGGCGCGGGCGAGCACGGCGGCGAAGTCGTGGCGCGGCTGCCAGCCGAGGTCGGCCCGAGCGCGGCTGTTGTCGTAGACCCGGTCGATCGACGGCGTCATCCCCCAGCCGAGGCGAGCGTAGATCGCTTCCCAGCCGGGGACGCGGCGGCGGATGACGGCCGGCGCGTGGCGGCGCAGCTCGGCGACATCATCGCGCTGAAGCGGCGTGGTGGCGCTGATGATGTAGCGGCCGAAGCCCAGGACGGGCGCGCGGTGGAGGGCGCACAGGTGGGCGTCGACGACATCCTCGATGTCGAGCCGGCGGTGCAGGAACTCGTTGGCCTTGAGGTTGGCGTCGGAGTACGCGCTGCGCTTGTCCGGATCGTCATCGGCGTCGGGGAAGAACCGCGAGGTGCGCAGGATCAGGCATGCCAGGCCCTGGTTTCGGTGCGCGAGCTGGCACAGATCCTCGGCGGCGACCTTGGTGACGCCGTAGATGTTCTTGGGCACCGGGGTGACATCCTCGGTGATCCAGGCGGCCGGCGCGCCTTCGGGGGGCGCCAGCGCGTCGCCGAACGCGCTGGTGGTGCTGGTGAACAGGAACGAGCGCACACCGGCGCGAACCGCGGCCTCGAGCAGGTTGAGCGTGCCGGTGAGGTTGGTGTCGACGAACTCCTGCCGGCTGTGGGTGCCGACGTGCGGCTTGTGCAAGGTCGCCGCGTGGATCACGTCGGTGACGCCGTCCATGCAGCGCTCGACGAGATCGGTGCTGGTGATCGAGCCGACGATGTCGGTGCCGGGCGATGCAAGGAGATCGATGCCGCGGGTCGGGCGGCCGGCGCCGCGCAGCGTGTGGACCAGCGCCTCGCCGAGGTGGCCCGCCGATCCAGTGATGAGGGTGATACCGCCTTGCATGAGACGCGCATCGTACCCGACGGGACGATGACTGGCGGGTGCGCGTCGCGACCCAAGCTCGCCTACGATGCCGCCATGATCTGCCCGCAGTCCTCGGGAGGTCATCGAGCACTCGGCGGCAACTCGACGCCCCTGGACGGCGTGAGCATCGATCCAGATCAGCCTGCCCGTGCTGTCGCGTCGCGCTGCTGCTCAAGCGTGCTATCCTGCTTACATGGTCCACGGTGCGGCCCTCGATGCTCCGTCCGTCGAGCCAGCGTACGGACAATCGATGTCCGCTGAGGAATGGGAGCACATGGGCGAGGACGCGCCGGGCGAGCTCGTCGATGGCCTGTTGCGGGAGGAAGAGGTGGCAGACAGTCCACACGAGGTGATCGTGAGCGCGCTCCTGTACGTGCTCCTCGCCTGGGCCCGCCGGGGCGGCAGGCGAGTACTGGCATCCGAAGCGAAGTACGCCCTCTCCCCGCGTCGTGGCCGCAAGCCCGATATCTCCGTGTTCCTGACGCGCGACCGCAAGCTGCCCCGGCACGGCGCGATCCGTCACCCACCCGACATCATGATCGAGGTCATCTCTCCCGACCCCCGCGATCGTCGTCGCGATCGCATCGAGAAGCTACGCGAGTATGCGGCCTTTGGCGTGAGCTGGTACTGGCTCGTCGATCCCGAGGCACGAAGCCTCGAGATCCTGAAGCTCGGCGAGGACGGCCGTTACGTCCACGCCCTCGACGCTGCAGAAGGAACCATCGATGTGCCGGGATGCGACGGCCTGACGCTCGATCTGGATGCCCTCTGGCGCGAGCTGGAGGAAGACATCGAGGCCGAGGCGCCGCCCAGCGAGCGCTGATCGTACGCGAAGGTGATCAGTCGCCCGCGAGGTCGACGAGGACGTAGTCGGTCAGCGACTCGATGCGCTGGTAGCCCTCCCACTTGAGGGCCACGGTCGTGTTGCTCGGTCGAGCTCGAGAGCACTCGACGATGATCGTCGGATTCGCGAGCACGTCGCTGGTGCCGGGCTCGACGAGGGCCGGACCGCACACGACGGAGACGTCCGGATAGACATAGCGATCATGGCATACGGCGACGACCCATGTCAGCATCAACCACCGTCACGGCGTATCGTCGGGCGGCGGCGCCGGCTCGTCGTCGGGGCCGCGCCGCTTGCCATCCTTGCCGCAGGTGTCGTCGCCGTGCTGCTTCCACGCGGCGGCCTTGTAGATGTCGAGGGTGAGCCGCACGACGAGCTCGCTCGGGTGGAGCTGGTCGGGCGCCTTGCCGTGGTCCCAGGTGATGCCCTTGACCTTCGTCGTGCCGCAGCGGTCGAACAGCTGGTGGTGCTTGGCGCCGATGTACTGCGCCTTGTTGGCGTCGAGCTCCTCGAACGAGCACACCCCCGGCACGCCGCAGCTGAAGGAAAATGTATCGTACCAGCTCTTGGTCTTCGTGCCGAGCTCGCGGATCTGCAGCGCGGCGGAGACGCCGTCGGGGTTCGACGCGCGCAGCGCGACCTCCTGCGCGCCGGTCGGCAGATCGACGTAGAAGCACGCCTCGGCGCGCTCGGGGCTCTTGTAGAGCACGGTCGTCTTGTTGATCGTGACCCACAGGTCATGGGGCGAGCCGAGCCGGAGCTCGTAGCGCTTCTTGTCCTTGGTGTCGGGCACGCCGACGCCGCCGTCGCCGGCCTCGCCGCGGCAGGTGCAGCGGTTGTCGTCGCACAGCGCTCCCGCGAGCACCGCGTGGGTGTCCTTGGGCGGCGGCGGGTCGATCGAGATCTGATGAGCCGTTCCGCCGCACGCCAGCGCCCCGGCCAGCACGCACAGCCTCCACCAGGGGGAGGCAGCGTCACGGATCTGAGGTAGAACGTGAGAACCCATGCCGTCTTATCGCACGAGGCAACGCCCGGCCGTGGTCGGCGGTCCAAGCGATGCGGTTGATCCCTCGCGTGGGGCGGTGTATCACCCGTGCTACGTAGGCCAGGCCGGCAAACACCAATGATTTCGAAGAAATTGCTCCTCGTGGTCGTCCTCCTGCCCCTCCTGGGAGCGGGTCTTTCCTGCGCCGGTAAGGCCACCAGCGGCGCGGTCGACTACTCGGTGTCCGCGCAAAAGAACTACGACAAGGGCATGAAGGAGCTCGAGGACAAGGACTGGATCGCCGCCTCGAAGTACTTCGGGTTCATCAAGACCCGGTTCCCGTACTCGAAGTACGCCGTCCTGGCCGAGCTCCGGCTCGCCGATGCCGAGTTTGGCGCCGAGCAGTACCTCGAGGCGATCGACAGCTATCGCCTGTTCATCAAGTTCCACCCCACGCACGAGATGGTCGCCAACGGCTACGCGTCGTTCCGGATCGGCGAGGGCTACTACCGGCAGCTGTCCGGTGACTTCTGGATGTTCCCGCCCTCGTTCGAGAAGGATCAGTCCTCGACCGAGGATGCCGCGAACGAGCTCAAGACCTTCCTCGACAAGTACCCGGACTCGCCGTTCCGCGACAAGGCCAAGGACATCCTCAAGCAGGTCGGCAAGCGCCTCGCCGATCACGAGTGGTACGTCGCGCGCTACTACTGGGATCGCGGCAAGCCGATGGGCACCGTGATCCGGCTGCGCCGCTTGCTCGAGCGTTACCGCGGCGTGGGGTACGACGAAGAAGCCCTGTGGCTGCTCGGCCGCGCCTACGTCGCCGTCGCGATGCCTGATCGCGCGAAGGGCGTCTGGTCCGAGCTCGTCGACAAGTACCCCACGAGCAACCACGCCGGAGACGCCAGGTCCGCGCTGTCGGGCCTGCACGCCCAGGCAACCCCGGCGTCCGGGGCCAAGACGGTCCCCCTGTCGCCTGCCCCTGCCCCTGCCCCTGTCCCTGCCCCGAGCCCGGCGCCCGGCACCCCGAACGCCCCGAAGTAGCCGGCTTCCGCGCTACTGTAGCGGGCGATGGGCGATCGGATCGAGCAGCTCATAGCGCTGGGCCGCGAGCACTACAACGCCGGCGAGCTCGAGCGCGCCGAGCCGTTCCTCGCCGAGGCCGCGGCGGCCCGGCCGAGCTTCCCGGATATCTTCAACATGCTGGGCGTCATCTATCACGCCCAGGGCCGGTTCCAGGACGCCGAGGAGGCGTTCGAGACCGCGCTGCGGCTGAACCCGCGCTACACCGAGGCCGCGCTGAACCTGTCGGTCACCTACAACGATCGCGGCAAGTACGACCGCGCGCGCGAGGTCTACTCCCGGGCGGTCTCGGCGAGCGCCGCGCAGCCCCGCGCCCTCGATCAGTTCGCGCGCGGCAAGCTCGCCAACATGCACGCCGACCTGGGCGCCGCCTACGCCGGGCTCGCGATGTTCGACGAGGCCGTCCGCGAGTACGCCAAGGCGCTCGACCTGTGTCCCGAGTTTGCCGATCTGCGCGTCCGGCTCGGCAACGTCTACCGCGACATGGGCGTCCACCACGCCGCGATCGCCGAGTTCGAGCACGCCAAGCGGATCCGCCCCGACTACGCCGCCGCGCGCATCCACCTGGGCGTCACGCTGTTCTCGCTCGGCCGGCGCGACGCCGCGCTCGCCGAGTGGCAAGCCGTGCTGGCGGCCGATCCGGCCAACAAGTCCGCCCAGCTCTATATCCGGATGGTCAGCGACGAGCGCGGCCCCAAGCCCGGCAGCGCCCTGCCGCACTGAGCACCTCGATCGCGCGCGCAAGGCTCGCCGGCCCCGCGCCCGGGCGCACGGGCTACTCCGCTCCCCCGAATGCCGATCGATTCCACGTCTTAGTTGACATCACGGTGTCAGGGTTTGCACATCCGACGCCGCCGTGATCGCGCGAACCGCTTGTACACTGGCTTCTTCTATGTGAGAGGAGAGTGCCATGACGAAGATCAAGCGCCCTGAAGGCCACCATACGATCACTCCCGGGTTCAGCGTGCCAAACGCGGCCAAGGTCCTCGAGTTCGTCCAGCAGGCCTTCGGAGCCAAGCTCGTCGATCGCTACGACGGACCGGGTGGCACGATCGCCCACTGTGAGGTCCAGATCGGCGATTCGGTCGTCATGTTCGGGGATGCCTCGCCCGAGTGGGGCGGGCCGATGCCGGCATCGCTGTCGTACTACGTCGACGACGGCGACGCGGTCGACGCGACCTACCAGCGCGCCCTCGCGGCCGGCGCTACCTCGGTGATGGAGCCCCAGAACCAGTTCTACGGCTATCGCTCGGCCACCGTGAAGGATGCCGGTGGCAACAAGTGGACGATCTGCGCCGTCATCGAGATGGTCTCGAAAGACGAGATGCACCGCCGCATGGCCGCGATGATGAAGGGTTAGCGGTCGTCCTTGTCGTCGCCGGTCTTGCGATGGACGTCGGGCGGCATCTGTAGCACCAGGATGTAGTCGTTGATCGGCCTGGCGAGCGCCTCGCCGACGCTGCCCTCGCCATCGTCGATCACGCCGCGGACCGAGAGCGCGTCCGTGATGCCGCGCCGCTTCATGCGGTTGATGATCGCCGAGTCGTGGCAGTGGCCGTTGCCGGCGAGCAGGATGAGGTGGCCGCCCGGGTTCGCGGCCAGCCACTTCGCGCTGGTGTCGGCCATGGCCTCGTCCCAGATCACCTGCACGGTGTAGATCCGATCCGCGCTCGGCATCTCGGGGGCGTCGTCGTCGCCGTGCTGCGCCGGCCTCGCCGGCCTGGGCTTGTCGGCGTCGCTCGACTTCGCCTGGTCGACGATGCTCACCGGGGCCGGGGGCTCGCCGTCCGAGGCCGGCTTCTGCGCGTGCGCGGCGCTGCCGCCCATCTCCTCCATGGTCGCGTCGAACCACGCGCGGTGGGCCGCGTCGTCGAGCACGAGCTCGGGGAGCTGCGCTCTCTCATCGGGCGTCAGCGACGGAAGGCCGTGGTGCGAGACCTTCTTGCGCAGCTCGTCGGCGATGTTCACGGCGAGGAGCTGCGCACCGGCGGCGACCGCGGCGTCGAACCGTAGAACGCGTAGTCATAGCCCCAGCGCGCCTGGTAGCCCGACCGCGAGCGCAACGTGGCGGCGTCGATCCGCCTGGCGGCGTAATCGTCGAGCACGCCCTGGAACGGCCGCTGGAACATCTCCATCGCCAGCGCCAGCTTGCTGCCCCGAGGCAGCCGCTTGACCAGCTCACGCACGACGTGGAGCTGCATCCAGTGATGGTGCGGGTTGGGGTGTTCTTCGCCCACGCACACCGCCCGCGCGCCGGCGAGCCGGTCCCAGAACGCCGGCTCATCGACCGACTTGCGGGTCCGCGCATCGACGATCTGATACGGCAGGCCCGCGGCCTCGATGCCGCCCCTGGCCGGCCGGGGATGCTCGACGGGAGAGCCGCCGTACCGCCCGCCGCAGCCGATCGCGATCACCGCGAGAGCCGAAACCGCGCCGCGGCGAAGCGATGCTGTCATGCGACGATGGTACACCGCCGTCCGTGACGTTGCCGTACCTCACGACCGAGCTCGCCGGGACCGGTGGGACCTTGCGCACGCACGATGATGACTTCGCGGTCGACGAGGAGCTGCCGTATGCGCCCTCGGGTGCCGGAGATCACGTGTTCGTGCGGATCGAGAAGCGCGGGATGACCTCGCCCGTCGCCGCACGGGCGCTGGCGCACGCGCTCGGGGTTCGCGATCGCGACGTCGGGGTCGCCGGCATGAAGGATCGCCGGGCGGTGACCCGGCAATGGATGTCGCTACCGCCGCCCGTCGCGCCCGAGCAGGCGCTCGCCGTCGAGCTACCCGACCTGCGCGTGCTCGAGGCCCATCGCCACCCGCACAAGCTCCGGACCGGTCACGTGCGCGCCAATCGGTTCGTGCTCCGGGTCCGCGGCGTGGTGGCGGGTGCCTCCGAGCGGGCCCGCGCGGTGCTCGCCGCGCTCGCGCAGGCGCCGGGCGCGCCGAACTGGTACGGCGAGCAGCGGTTCGGGCGCGATGGCGACAACGCGGCCCGTGGCAAGGCGCTGGTGACCGGCGCACGCGCGCTCGGCCGGGATCGCCGGATGGATCGCCTGATGGTCTCGGCGCTGCAATCGCAGCTGTTCAACGACTGGCTCGTCGCCCGGCTAGCCGACGGCCTGTATCGCACGGTGATCGCCGGCGACGTCCTGCACAAGCGCGGCGGCGGGATGTTCACGTGCGACGATCCGGCGACCGACACGGCGCGGCTCCTCGCCGGCGAGCTGGTCGTCACCGGCCCGATGTTCGGCGACTCCATGCGGGCCCCCGGGGACGGAAGCCCGGCCGCCGACCGCGAGGCCGCGATCCTCTCGCGCGAAGGGCTCGACCGCGCGGCGTTCGCCGGCGTGCGCGCGATCGCCGAGGGCACCCGGCGCGACGTCACCATCGAGGTGCGCGACGCGGCGGTCACCTCCGTGGACGGTTCGACCATCGATGTCGCGTTCACGTTGCCCGGAGGTGCCTACGCGACCACGGTCATGCGCGAGATCATGAAGGACCCGACGCAACCGGTCGACGCCGGCCCGGAAGGTGCGTAACACTGCGCGGCGATGGACCTCGCGCGCGCGTTCGTCGACTTCGCCCAGCTGGGCGCCAACTGGGTGCTGTGGCTGCTCATCATCCTCTCGGTGGTCTCGGTCGGTGTGATGATCGACCGCGCGTTGTGGCTGCGGCGCCGCGACACCGACACCGAGCGGTTCACCCGCGAGCTCCGGGGCGCGTTCGATCGCGGCGAGCTCGATCGGCTGACCGCGAAGTACCTGGACGATCCCGCGATCCCGGTGCAGGTCGGCCTGCGCGGGCTCGCCGCCCGGGCCCAGGGCGCGGAGGCTGCGGCCGAGGCGATGCACAGTGAACGCGTCCGCTGGCGGCGCGCCGCCGAGCGCAACCTGATCGTGCTCGGCACGCTCGGCAATAACGTCCCGTTCGTCGGGCTGTTCGGCACGGTGCTCGGCGTCATCAACGCGTTCCAGCACCTCGCGGTGAAGGCGGCCGATGTCGAGAAGGAGACGCTGTCGGCGATCGCCGAGGCGCTGACCGCGACCGCGGTCGGCTTGCTCGTCGCGATCCCGGCGGTGATCGCGTTCAACTCGTTCAGCCGCAAGGTCCGCGTGATGATGAGCGGCGCCGACGAGGTCGCGCACACGGTGCTGTTACTGATCCACGGCGCCGTGCACGAAGGCGAGCGCAAGGAAGCGGGTAATGGCGGGAAGTAACCTCTATCAGGACGACGATACCGGCGGCGGCGCGATCACCGACATCAACGTCACGCCGTTCGTCGATGTCGTGCTGGTGCTGCTCGTCGTGTTCATCGTGACCGCGAAGCTGATCGTCGCCCGCGGCGTCGAGATCGACAAGCCCAAGGCCGCCACCGGGGGCGACGTGCAGAGCACCCTGCGGGTGTCGGTCAACGCGGCCGGCGACCTGTTCGTCAACGGCGACCAGTACGGGAGTGACGCCACCGCGATCGCGCGGATCAAGGAGATCGCGGCCGCGACCTCGAAGCCCAAGGCCATCATCGCCGGCGATCGTAAGAGCGCCTACGGAGGCGTGATGCGCGCGATCGATCTCGTCCAGCAGGCCGGCGTCACGGCGATCGCCCTCGAGAACGAGCGTCCGTAGCGCCGCGGCGTGTGCTCCCAGGGGGGCCGAGCGTGCCCAAGCGTGGCCGAGCGTGGCCGAGCGTGCCCGAGCGTGCCCGAGCGTGCCCGAGCGTGATCGATGTCATCGAGGCTGGCGCGGCAAATCGATCGCCGCTCCCCGCATTCTTGCTAGGCTCTCCCAGGTGCGCTGGGATTCGCCGTTCGTGCTCGCCACTGCAGGCACGCTCGCGGTCCACTTGCTCGTCGTCACCGCCGGTGACGCCATGGTCGTCACGCACCCGCCGCGCCCCCGGATCCCGGCGCCGCACATCGAGCTGATCGACATCGAGCCGCCGCCGGTGCTGACGCCACCGCCGCCACCGCCGCCACCGGTCGCCACGCCAGCGCCACCCGCCCCGGTCTCCGACCCCAAGCCTGCCCCGAGGCCCCAGGCCGTCCGCGCCGCGCCCCAGGTCCGCGCCGCGCCGGAGCCGGAGCCGCCGACCAAGACCGAGGTGCCGGTGCCATCCGGCGGCGACGAGGTCGTGCACATGGACGACATCGCTCCCGCGGCGACCGGGGTCGGCGTGGCCGTGGGCAAGCGATCGACCGGCCACATCGGCCGCGGCGGGACGGGCGGGGGGACCGCCGCGGGCTCCGGGGCGGGCAGCGCCGACGAGGTGAAGCCGGTCTCGGTCGCGACGATCAAGACCCTCGCGCAGCCCAAGAGCGACTACGGCTACTTCGGTGCCGGCAAGGACTATCCACCCGAGGCCCGCGCGCTCGGGATCGAAGGCGCGATCCGGGTCCGGCTCGTGGTCGACGAGTTCGGCAAGGTGAAGTCGCAGGTGCTCCTGAACAAGCTCGGCCACGGGCTCGACGAGCTCGCGATGAAGCGCGCCGCGGAGATCGAATTCGAGCCGGCCAAAGACTCCAGCGAAGCCCCGGTGAGCTCGGTCGTCGTGTGGACGTTCAACATGACGCTGCCGAAGTAGCGCCGCCGATGAAGTGACGATCTGCCTGGTGCAGCGTGCGCCACGGCCACGGTGGTTGCCGCAATTCGCGGCGCCGCGCTCGGGTGCCTTGTAAACGGTTACTTGGCCGCTCGGGAAGCTTTGCGCTGGACTCCCGTACCAGTCTCCGAGGTTCGGAGGTCTCGTGGCGGACAATCGTCAGCATCAAACCGGTCGCGATCCGAGCGCCGGATTTGCCAATGCTCATTCCCACGGCGGACGAGGCTGCACGTGAGTCCGCTCGTGCGTGCGGACCCCGTGCTCGGTCGTCATCTATTCCGCACCGATCCACATCGCTCGATACAACCATGGCAACGCGCCGCCGACCTCGCGACCTCGCTGCGCGATGCGTTCGTCGCCATCGAGCCCTGGCTGCGCTTCGAGGAGCTCGCCGTGACCCTCGGGACGATCGACGCCGACGGAGCGGTCGAGTTCGGGGACGTGGTCTGTCCGGCGTCCCTGGCGCGCTGGCCCAGGGCCACGACCGTCGCGGCGGCGGGCGTCGTGGGCGCGATCCGCATCGGCCTGCCCCGCGCCGCGCAGCTCGGCCGTACCACGCAGTTCGCCTGTGACAGCGGCTTCGTGCGCGAGGCGCGCGTGCGGCCCGCGGCGCCGCTCGGCGAGCTCCCCACCGTCTGGCTCGACGGTAGTGAGCTCATGGAAGTACGGGTCAGCGGCCACATCGACGGCCAGGCCCGCCTCGAGCTGCAGCTCGGCACATCCCTGTACGGCGCCCCCGATCAACGCGATCCGGAGATGGTGGTCGAGGGCGCGCCGCTGTCCGCCTGGCGTGCCGCCAGCAGGCCGATCCTGGCCGCGATCGGCCAGGCGCTCGTCGCCACGGGCTTTGTGCCGGTTTCGTGACGATCATCGACGCCGCACGCCGCACGCCGCACGCCGCACGCCGCACGCCGCACGCCGCACGCCGCACGCCGCACGCCGCACGCCGCACGCCGCACGCCGCACGCCGCCGCCGAGCCTGCCGACACCACGATCAAGCACGGCGTGGATTCCGCCACTGGATGTCGATCAACATCTATCGCATCAAGCATGGTGCGGATCCTGGCCGCTCGATGCCTGATGTCCACCGACATCTATCTAAATAGAAGATGGTAATATTGCACTCGCCGGGTCCGCGTTGATGCTACGAGCAACCCGAATCGGAGTAACCAGCTGCTCCCCACGATTCGTTCCGGACCGGGAATCGGCAAGCCGCGCGGTCAGCCATCGGAGCCCGGAGCGCCCCGCGTGCCTGTGAGGACCTTCGGTGGCGCCCCCGGGACGAGCTCCAGCACCTCGATCGGGCCGCCGTAGCGCTTGGCGAGCCCGGTGTCGATCCGCCACACCGTATCGCCGCACGCCGAGGTGATCCCGCGCTCCTGGACGGTATGACCGACGACCATGCGCTTGACCTGGAGGGCATCGAGCGCGGAGCGCACCTGGGCGCAATCGACGCTGGGCAGCCCGGCGGCGCGGGTCCACACGGGGCTATCGTCGAACGTCAGGGACTGCGGCGGCTCGCTCGCCTGGCCGTCCAGCCAGCAGCGCGCGGCCTGGTTGACGTCAGCGACGCGGGTGACCCACTCGCCGAGCACGCCGGCGTGGGAGAACACGGTGTCGCCGACGATGGCGACGACGGCATGCTGGGCGAGTTGCCTGGCGTAGCGGCCGCCGGGCCCGAGCGCGGCGACGCGGCTGCGCACCTGCTCGGGGACGTTGCCGGACCCGATCGCGCCCGGGTCGGGGACGTCATCGAAGGCGTGAAACCCCGCCGAGGTGACGTAGCGAAAGTCGCCGGCGGCGTTCATCAGCTCGTGGTTGCCGAGCAGCATGACGAACGCCCCGCCGGCCGCGCGGGCCTCGGTCTCGAGCCGAGCGATCAGATCGAGGATCGCGTGTTCATCGTCGCCGCGATCGAGGACATCCCCGGTCTGGACGACGACCAGCTGGCCACCGATCCAGTGATCCTGACCGTCGATCGCCCCGGCCGCGCGAAGCGCCGCGCGCGTGCCGCCGAGATCGCCGTGGAGATCGCCGATCGCGACGAGCCGTTTCGGCGCCGGAAACCGCAACGGAAGCGGCGCGAGCGTACAGCTCGGAGTGGCAGGACCCGGCACCGGTGGTGGCTTCACGGGAGCTTCGTCACGCGGGTGTCCACGATCGCAGGCGACCGCGAGCCCGAGGCCGAGCGCGAGGAACATCGGCCAGATGGCGGCACGCATCGCGGGTCAGTGTAAGCCACCCGGCGGCCCCGCGTTCGCTTGCCAACGTGCTTCTGGGGCGTCAAGAGCTATCGCCTCGAGCTATCGCAAGACGTCGCGCTCGCTATCAGCTGAACGTACAGCGGGCCGTGCGAGAAGCTCCTGGCGACCTCCGACGACACGGCGCTCGACGAGATCCACCGCGGCGTCGTTGCAGGCGCTGCGGCCGTGTTCTCCTCCCATGCCAGGATGCGAGCTCCAGGAGAACGCGCACACGCTTGCTGGCGACGCGGGTCTGGGTCCCTCACTCGTCCGTCGACGACCGTATTGCAACCCACGCTCGGTGCCATCTCCACGCCCCACCGACGTACTACCACCCGGCCGTGCAATCTATCTCGTGAGGTGACCCAGCCCGCGTCGCTGCGCTGCGCGTTGACGTGACCTGAGCGCTTCAAGACGTGCCCCCTGAACGCTCAGCGGAACCACGGAAAGCCCCCGCTGCCCCGGTAGTTCACACCATCACCACATGGAGCATGTCTCAAAACGCGCGCGTCACGGTTCCCGAATCCCAAGACGCGAGGCGCGCGCGACCCACACTCGCGCTTCCTCGAACTTGCCCAGGCGCGTGTAGCAGCGGCCCACCAGGTGGAGGCTCGTTCCGAGGCTCTCAGAGTCGACGCGGCCGTGCCCGTCGCCCTTCTCCTTGGCAGCGACTGCACGCTCGAACCACGGCAGCGCCTCCGCGTACTGCTCCTGGCGGGCGTAGCAGTCGCCCACGTGGTGGAGGCTCGTTCCGAGGCTCTCGGCATCGACGCAGCCCTCCACGTCGCCTTTCTCCGTGGCGGAGACCGCGCGCTCGAACCACGGCAGCGCCTCCGCGTAGTGGCCCTGGCTGAAGTAGCAGAAACCCACCATATAAAGGCTCTTTCCGAGGCTCGCGGGGTTAACGCCGCCGTGCACGTCGCCCTTCTCCGCTTGGTCGACCGCACGCTCGAACCACGGCAGCGCCTCCGCATACTGCCCCTGGCTGAAGTAGCAATAGCCCACTTGATGGAAGCTCGTTCCGAGGCTCTCGGGGTCGATGCGGCCATGCGTGTCGCCCCTCTCCGTTTGAGCGATTGCGCGCCCGAACCACGACAACGCCTCGGCGTATTGGCCCTGGCTGAAGTAGCAGAAGCCGACCATGTGAAGGCTCTTTCCGAGGCTCGCAGGATCGACGCAGCCGTGAATGTCGCCCTTTTCTGCTTTGGCGACCGCGCGCTCGAACCACGGCAGCGCCTCCGCGTACTGACCCTGGCGATTCACAAGATCCATTCGATCCAAACCAGGGATCCAGACGAACGGGTTACACCGGCCTGAGATCCAGACGGATCCGGGACCCAGCTATCGCGCCGAGTGGATCATTATCCCGCCGCTGCGACGCCCCCCGGGTGGATCTGCTCCAGCGCCGAAAATGGATCAATCTAAAGGCGCCGCCGAAGCCGCGGCCTTGCCACCGTGTCCGCTGAAGTGAACCACCGTCGGCCGCAGCTTGCGCAGCTCACGAAGCAGGTCGAGCGGCTCGACGGCCCACCGTGTCACGAACTCGAAGTAGTCGCGGTAGCCCGAGCGCTCCAGCTCCACCTGGATCGACCTCGCCTCGCGATCGAGCGCGAGGTGATCGGTTCCGCTCGGATTGGCAGCGAGGAACAGGATCCTGTGCTTCTTCATCAATAGCCTCGGTAAACTCGCCGCGTCCCTGCCGTTGTAACTCGCCTTTGAGCACGTCATTGCAACATAGGCGACGCAACCACGGCGTTCACGACATTCATCTGCCAGGCCTGCGCTTCGTGCGACGCGATCCTCGTGACTCGGGTTCCGCCTGGACCTGCCTGGCCCACCACGCCCAGGGTCCTGCGTGCGACAACGAAATGGGGTAGCGTGCGAGCCGTCTTCCAATCTGTTCCGCGAGGACGGCAACGCGCAGCGCAGCGGCGCGGGCTGGGCTACGGCGCGAGATAGATTCCCAGGCCGGGTGGATCGGGCGTCGGCCGGTCGTGGGGATGGCACTGCCGGTCATCGCGATACGGTGGTCAACAGACGAGCGACGAGCCCAGACCCGCGTCCGCAAGCGCGCGTGTCCGCGGTCTCGCCCAGCGTTATGCAAGCGACCGTCCGCTGCGGCACCAGCGCGCGTGTCCGCGGTCTCGCCCAGCATGCAAGCGAGCGTTGCCGCGGCGCAAGCAAGCGTGTGCGCGGTCTCGCCCAGCGAGCAAGCGAGCGTTGCCGCAGCGCAAGCAAGCGTGTACGCGAGCCACGCTGCTCCAGGAGCACACGCGGAGTGAGTCAGCGCGGGCGCGCAGGACGACTACGGCGTCGGCTTCGCGGGCTTCGCGGGGGGCGCCGGCGGAAGGGGCGGCGCGTTGGCGACCAGCCCGACGACGACCGTGATGTTGTCGTCGCCGCCGCGGCTGTTGGCGAGCTCGACGAGCGTGGCCGGCAGGCGGCGGTACCAGGTCATCGCGATGATCCGCTCGAGCTCGCCGTGCTCGATGTAGTTCGTCATGCCGTCCGAGCACAGGAGGAAGCAATCGCCCGCCGAGACCGGCACGCTCTTGGTGTCGGCCTCGATGTCGCGCTCGAAGCCGATCGACTTGGTGATGACATGCCGAAACTTGCTCGACTTCGCCTCGGCCTCGCTGATCGAGCCCGCGCGCAGCTGCTCGGCGATCCACGAGTGGTCCTCGGTGAGCTGGCGCAGCTGGCCGTCGCGGAACACGTAGCACCGCGAGTCGCCGGCATGCACGACGTTGGCGCGCCCGCCGTGGATGAGGATCGCGGTCAGGGTCGTCCCCATGCCGCGCAGCTCGGGCTTGGCCCACGAGGCCTCGAAGATCGCCGAGCTCGCTCGCTTGACCACGCAGCGCATCACCTCGAGCGCGGGCGAGAACGCCGCCACCATGCCGGGCGGCAGCGTCGGCTCGCTCCCGCGCACCGGCGGCCCGTTCATCACCCGGGACCCGGCCGGCGGCGTGGACGGCTCCGCCACGCCGTTGACGATCGGCATCTCCTCGGTCGTGCGGACGTTGGCCCGCAGCTGGCCCTGGACCTGGGCGAGCAGCGCCGCGTCGAAGTCACCGCGCACCTCGGAGAGCTCGCGCCCGAGGTGCTCGACCGCCATCCGGCTCGCCGTCGCACCGCCCTGATGGCCGCCCATGCCGTCCGCGACCGCCATCACGCCGGTCTCCGGATCGACGAGGTAGCTGTCCTCGTTCCGCTCGCGCTTGCGGCCCGGATCGCTCTGCCCCCACGCCCACAGCCTCATACGCGCCGCCAGGCGCGATGCGCCGTTCCGCTCCCCATCACGGCCGACCTGTCATTCATTGATATTCTGCGCTCCGTTCGGTGAGGGTGCCATCCTCGCAGCGCAACAGCTTGCCCTTGCCTTCGATCTTTGTCAGCAGGCTGACCGGCCTGGTCCACAGCTTGGCGGTATTACGCAGCGTGTCGCGCGCCTGCGCGGCGTCGAGGTCGGTGCCCTCGTGGATGTGCCGCAGGAGCAGCTCGCTGCGGTTCTCGAAGTTGCCGTCCTCGACGACGATCACCGGCTGGCCGCGGTTGGTCAGCTGCTTCAGCAGCTGGTCCTTCACCTTCTTGAACTCGCGGCTCATGATCTCCCAGTTGCCGCTGCGCTCGGAGAACCCGAACGCGTAGAACTTCTGGTCGACGCAGAACTCGAGCGTGAAGAACTCATCGATGAAGGTGATGTCGTTGTAGAGCTTGCGGACCTCGAACAGCCGCTTCATCCCCAGGCCGGTCCGGCGGTCCCAGTGGCGCTTCTGCTCCATCGAGTCGCACTCGTCCCACTCCTTGCCGTACTGGCCGCGGTTCCAGCGATCCTCGATGCTGCGAAACAGCTCGACGCCGAGCTTGTACGGGTTGAGCCGGCCCGGCGAGGTCGCCATGACGCCGGAGTTGGCATCCGCGTAGTCGATGATCTCCGCCGCCGTCAGCGCCTTCTGGGTCAGGATCTTCGAGTGCCAGTACGAGGCCCAGCCCTCGTTCATGATCTTGGTCATCGCCTGGGGAGCGAAGTAGTAGGCCTCGTCGCGGACGATCTCGAGCACGTCGGTCTGCCAGTGATCGAGCCGCGCGTGCTCGATCAGGAACTGCATCACGTCGCGCTGCGGCTGCTCGGGGAACCGCCGCTTCAGGCGCTTGGCCTCCTCCTCGCGCTTCTTCTTCTGCGCCTCGAGGTACTCGGGCGGGTTGATGAACGACTCCATGTAGCCCTTGGCGCGCAGCCGGCCCGAGCGATCGGGCGGCTCGTCCTCGGTGTCATCGTTCGGCTTGGTCTCGCGCGATCGCACGATGTACGCCGACATCGGGTCGATCAGGTTCTCGAGCGACAGGCAGGTATCGATGAAGTCCTCGACGGTGTCCTGGCCATGGCGCGCCATGTGCCGCCGCACGCGCGCCGCGTGGTTGGCCATGCCGTCGATCATCTTGCGGTTGGTCTTCGAGAAGAAGTAGTTGTGCTTGAAGAAGTCGACGTGCGCGCACACGTGCGCCATCACGATCTTCTGATCGACGAGCGAGTTGCCCTCGAGCAGGTAGGCGTACGCCGGGTTGGTGTTGATCACCATCTCGTAGATCTTCGACAGGCCCCACTCGTAGCTCTTGGACAGCTGCTCGTAGTCCATGCCGAACCGCCAGTGCGGATAGCGCGTCGGGAAGCCGCCGTACGCGGCGACCTCGTTCATCGTCTTGTAGTCGAGCACCTCGTAGATGATCGGAAAGAAGTCGAGGCCGAAGCCCTTGGCATAGCCTTCGACCTCCTCCTGGATGTCGTGCAGGTACGCGGGGAACCGCTTGATCGCGCTCATCGCGGCCTACCGGCCCTTCCCGAGGAACTCTTTGATCGAGTCCATGATGGCATCCTTGCCCTTGATCTCGCTGGTCACGACCCGTTCGTCCTCGTCGAAGTGCTCGGTCAGGTCCTTGATGAACTGCCCCGAACCGTAGGGCGATTCGACCTGGCCGTAGGCAAATAAGTTTACGTACGGCAGCACGTCCTTCTTCAAGAGATCCACGCAGGTATGGGTGTCGTCGACCGACCAGTTGTCCCCGTCGGAGAAGTGGAACGGGTAGATGTTCCACAGGTCCGAGGGATATTCGTCGGCGATGATCTTCGCGCACAGCTTGTACGCCGAGCTGATCATCGTGCCGCCCGACTCGCGGGTCTTGAAGAACGTATCGCGATCGACCTCCTTGGCCATCGCGTCGTGGATGATGAACCGGCTGACCACGCCGTGGTACTGCGACTGCAGCCAGGTGTCGATCCAGAAGCTCTCGATCCGGACGATCTCCTTCTGCTCGTCGCCCATCGAGCCGGACACGTCCATCATGTAGATGATGACCGCGTTGGACTGCGGCAGCGGCTCGCTGCGCCACGAGCGATAGCGCTTGTCCTCGCGGATCGGCACGATGATCGGGTTCTTCGGATCGTACGTCCCCATCGCGATCTGGCGCCGCATCGCCTGGCGGTACGTCCTGCGGAAGTGCCGCAGCGACTCCGGGCCGGTCGTGCGAATCCCCGAGTACTTGTCCTTCCACGCGATGATCTTCTCGGTGCCCTTGGGCTGGATCCGCGGCAACTCGAGCTCCTCGCCCATGATCTCGGCGAGCTCTTGCAGCGAGACCTCGATGTCGAGCAGGTGGTCGCCGGGGCGATCGCCGGCCTCGCCCTTGCCCGGCCCCTCTTGTCCGTCCTGGCCGAGCGAGTCGCCGACGTCGCCCTCGCCCTGCCCGACCCCGCCCTGCTGCTTGTCCCCGTGCTTGAAGTGCGGGATGTCGACCGAGGGGATCGGGATCGCGACCCGGTCCTTGCCCTTCTTCGCGATCATCTCGCCCTGCGAGATGTACTTGCGAAGGTTCTGCTTGATCTTGCCGCGGATGATCTGGCGGAACCGGCCGTGATCGAGATCGATCTTCTGCGACATCTGACGGCCTCCTCTTAAAAAACCACGTCGGCGACATCGCCGCGCTCGTTGATGAAGCACAGCCGGCCGCCGTGCCGCTTGGTGTGTTGCACCATCTCGAGCAGGCCCAGCGCACGCGATACGACTCCGGTCGCGTCGTCGGTCTCGAGCTCGACGCACAGCCGGGCCAGGAGCTCGGCCAGCGTGTGGTTGAGCTCGATTGCGACCGTCCCGGTGCCGCGCGGGTCACTCAAAGGAGCTGCCCCTCCTCCCCGCTCTCGCCTCGCGCTACCCGCGGCATCAGGACTTCACGTCTCCACGGGCGAAGATCGACGCCACGAAGTTCAGCACGTCGGTCGCCGAGACCTCGTCGTACCCGAAGTTCTTGATCAGCCGCTGCTTCACCACGTCGATCTTGGCCTGGGTGTCGCGATCGACCACGCTCGACACCAGGGAGGTGAGCTTGATCGAGTCCTTCTGATCTTCGAACAGCTTGGCCTCGAGCGCCTTGTGCAGCCGCTCGTTGGTCTTGTAGTCGAACGTGCGACCTTCGATCGCGAGGGCGCCGATGTAGTTCATGATCTCGCGCCGGAAGTCGTCCTTGCGGCTCTCCGGGATGTCGATCTTCTCCTCGATCGACCGCATGAGCCGCTCGTCCGGCTCCTCGTCCTGCCCGGTGTACGGGTTCTTGACCTTCTCCTTCTGGGTGTACGCCTTGATGTTGTCGATGTAGTTGGCGCACAGCTTGGCGATCATGTCCTCGTCGGCGCTGATCGCGCGCTGGACCTCGTTCTTCACGATGTCCTCGTACTCCTGCTTGACGACCGACAGCATCTCGCCGAACCGCTTGCGCTGCTCGTCGGAGCTGATCAGCGAGTGGTGCTTGAGGCCGCTCTCGAGCTCGTTCAGCACCATGAACGGGTTGATCGCGCCGTCGGCCTTGTCGCTGACGAGCGCGTTGGCGATCTTGTCCTGGATGTAGCGCGGCGAGATGCCGTCGAGGCCCTCGCGCTGCGACTCCTTGCGCAGCTCCTTGATGTTGTCCTGGGTGAACCCGGGCAGGGTCTTGCCGTCGTAGAGCTTCGCCTTCTGGATCAGCGACAGCGAGTGCTTCTTCGGATCCTCGAGCCGGGTCAGCACCGCCCACAGCGCGGCGACGTACAGCGTGTGCGGCGCGACGTGCTTGCCGACCTTCGCCGACGTGAAGTCCTTGGTGTAGATCTTCACCTCCTCGCTGACCTTCGTGATGTACGGGATGTCGACCTTGACCGTACGGTCGCGGAGCGCCTCCATGAACTCGTTGTTGAGCAGCTTCTTGTACTCGGCCTCGTTGGTGTGGCCGAGGATGACCTCGTCGATGTCGGTCTGCGCGAACTTCTTGGGCTTGATCTTGCGCTCCTGGGTCGCGCCGAGCAGATCGTAGAGGAACGCGACGTCGAGCTTCAGGATCTCGACGAACTCGAGGATGCCGCGGTTGGCGATGTTGAACTCGCCGTCGAAGTTGAACGCGCGCGGGTCGGAGTCCGAGCCAAAGGTCGCGATCTTCCTGTAGTTGATGTCGCCGGTGAGCTCGGTCGAGTCCTGGTTCTTCTCGTCCTTGGGCTGGAACGTGCCGATGCCGATCCGGTCCTGCTCGCTCAACACGAGGCGCTTGACGCGGACGTGGTTCATCACCTTCTCGAAGTGGCCCTCGTAGTGCCGCATGAGCTCCTTGAAGATCAGGCGGCAGGCCGGGTTGACGTCGCCCTCGACCTTGACCTTGAAGTCGTCGGTGCCGAGCTTCAGGCGGCTGATCGTCTGGTCGCGCCACTCCCGCGGGATCAGGCGGAGCGGCTCGTCGTGCATCGGTGACGGAAACGTCTCCGAGCCGCCCGCGAGCTCCGACAGCGGGCCCGGGAGCGTCCAGTAGTACGTGTAGAGCGCACCGTCGGCCGTCCGCGAGTACTCCTCGAGGCCCTTCTTGAGCTGGCGCGCGATCGTCGACTTCGCCGAGCCGACCGGGCCGTGCAAGAGGATGATGCGGCGCTCGGTGCCATAGCCCTGGGCCGCGCTCTTCAGCACGTTCATCAGGCGCATCAGCGGGACGTCGAGCCCGAACACGGCGTCGCGCCCACCGTGCGCTTCGTCCCGGAAGAACTTGTAGCGAACCAGCTTCTTCTTGTTGTCGATGTACTCCTCGACGCCGTGCGAGAGCACCATGTCGTACAGGCGCTGATACGCGTTGCGCGTCGTGTGCGGGTTCTTTCGTACCAGCTCGAGGTAATCCTCGAAGCTGCCTTCCCAGGACAGCTCCTTGTACGTCTTGAGGTTCTGGAGCTCCGCAATCTGTCCCACGAGACTCATGCGCTCGACCGTACCACACGCCCATTGCCGTCTGTGCAACCAACGGCTAGTACGTGGCGTGCACAGAACGGCGGGCCGGCCGCTGTGCACCCGACACACACTTGACGTTTGCTCCTCCGACGAGAAAATGCCTCCCCAGGGGGTTTCTTATGCGAGCTTATTTTGCTTCGACAGTTCTCATCCTCGGGGTCGCGGCGTGTGGCGGCAGCAACCTCGATCCGGGAGCCGGCAACGATCCGGGGACGGGCACCGCCACGCTCGTCGTCGTGGGGACCGCGCGTGCGAGCTCGCAGGCGGTCAACGCGAAGCTCGACACCGACTTCAACACGGCGTTCTCCGTCCGGGTGTCGCTCAACGGTCAGACCGTGACGACCGGGACCGTCACCATCACCAGCGCGTCCGGTAAGGTTCCGCTCACGTATCGCCTCGACACGTTCTGGACCGGCACGGCGCCCACCTACGACGAGGTCTACACCCTCGACATCGTGAGCGGCCCCGACAAGGCCGAGGGCATCCGGGTCGACGGCCCGGACATCCACACGTTCTCGACGCCCACCGAGGGCGCCTCCCTCGACTCGACGATGGCCAACGAGATCAAGTGGAACCGCCGGGACATGGCCGACTCCGCCGAGCTGCGCGGCGAGAGCTTCAACCCGATCACGATCCCGGACTCGGGCTCGTACTCGCTCACCGCCGGATCGCTCAAGGCCGACCAGACCGTGCCACGCCAGAACCTGCTGCGGCTGTCGCGCACCAACAGCGTGGTCCCCAAGGGCGCGACCGGCGACTCGTCGTGGAAGGTGACGATCGAGAACGATCTCGACGTCCTCGCGGAACCGCTGCCCTGAGCCAGGCCAGCCCGCTCACTTCATGTAGCGGTCGACGTTCTTCTTGTGCTCGTCGTACGTCCGCGCGAACGCGTGGTTGCGCGCGTCCTTGGCGACGAAGTAGAGGTACTCGCTGCCGTCGGGGGCGAGCACCGCTTCGATCGATCCCTTGCCGGGGTTCGAGATCGGCCCAGGCGGCAGGCCGTCGTGCTGGTACGTGTTGTACGGGTTGGCATTGTCGTCGAGCTGCGCCCGGTGCAGCCGATCGTGCTTGTCCCATTGCTGGCACGGCGCGGACTTCTGGACCGGCACCATGCAGCCGTAGCGGATCGTCGGATCGGTCTCGAGCCGTTTGGGCTGAAAGCTCGCGGACGTCAGGCGGTTGATGAACACCTGCGCGATCCGCGGGCGCTCGGCCGGATCGACCGCCTCCTTCTCGACGATCGACGCCATCGTGAGCAGCTCCCGATCGGTCCAGCCTAGCTTGTCCTTGAGCCTGGCCGCGTCGCGCGAGTGCTTGGCCAGGAGCTCGTTCCAGACCTCCTGGTGCCGCGTGATCAAGCGCGAGAGGACCTGCGCGGGCTTCTCACCCACGCGGAACTCGTAGGTGTCGGGGAACAGGTAGCCCTCGACGGTATCGCCCGTGATGCCGTGGCGGCCGAGGAAGTCCTTGTCGCGGGCGAGCGCCTCGAGCTCGGCGGCCTTGGCCACCTTGCCGGCCTCGAGCAGCTCGAAGCACTCGAGCATGTTCTTGCCCTCGGGCAGCGTGACCTTGGTCGCCACCTCCTTGACGCCGGCGACCAGGATCGCGAGCACCTGCCTGGGCGCCAGGTTGTCCTTGATCACGTACTTGCCGGTCTTGACGTTGGTCGTGTCGCCCTCCCACATCGCGTACAGCCGAAACCAGGTCGGCTTGTCGATCAGCCCCTTGGCCGACAGCATCGAGGCGATCGCCGGGAAGCTCATGCCGCTCTTGATCTCGACCTCGACGTCCTGGCCGGCGCCGCCGTGCTCCGCGCCCGGGTACGAGAGCGCCCGGTTGATCAGGTAGCCGGCGACGATCCCGACGATCAGGAGCGAGCTGAGGACGACCGCGAGGGCGATCTTGAACGAGCGCGAAGCCACGCCGTGACACTAACCGCGCGGCCGGTGCGCGTCGAGCCACCCTTGAAGAATGAGCGCCGCCGCCTGCTGGTCGATCACGCCGCGCCGCCTGGCGCGCGAGACGTCGGCGGCGATCAGGACCCGCTCGGCCTCGGCCGTGGTGAACCGTTCATCTTGCTCGTGGAGTTGCACCGCCGCCGGCAGCGCCGCGCGCAGCGCGGTGATGAAGACCTGGACGCGCCGGGCGCGGTGTCCGAGCTTTCCCGAGAGCTCGAACGGCATGCCGATGACCACATCGGTCACGCCGTGATCCTGCACCAGCTGAGCGATGGCGCGCGCGTCGCCGGAGTTGCCAACCCGTGCGAGCACGGCGTGCGGATGTGCGGCGATCATGGCCTCATCGGTCATGGCCAGGCCGATCGTCTTGCTGCCGACGTCGAGAGCGAGCACGCGCATGGGCCCGAAGAGAACGCCGTTCCACCGAAAAAATAAAGGCCCTCCTGGGAGGGGGCCAAGGAGGGCCGGGCGCAGATCGCAGAGCTACTTGTTGCCTCAGATAGTAGGGGAGACCAGCGGGATGAGGGAGGGGAACCCACCGGCCATCTATCGAGTCGAAACTTTGGACACTGCGTCGCGCGTGTAAACCTTTCGTTGTCGCGATACCCGACACGTGGTTCCGATGGTCGGGAACCTCGGCACCACGAGCTGGGATGCCGAGATCAGGAGCAGGTTCCGGGCCAGCAAGCGAACCCGCATGACACGGGATCCGCGCGACGAAGAAACCAGCGGTTACGCCGACCGTGGCGCCGGAATCGCGATGCGAGGTGCCGATGAGGCCCCGCTTGCTGTCACCGCGTGTTCTCAGGGATGGCCAGTCCAGGGACCACCCGTCGGCGCTCGCCACACGCGTACGACGCGCGCTGACGCAGGCGTCGCAGCCGCGGGCATGCCGCGATCTCGCCAGCGATCTTCATCGCTCGTCAGGGAAGGTTTCCCTCGCCTTTCTCCGGGTTTCCCCTTTCGGGGCGGTTTTCCGCGGAGGCCATGACCCAGCAGCGGCGGCGCGATGCGATACGGTGCGAGCCATGTCGGACGAGCCCGCCACCCCCAAGCTCCAGGTCCAGATCGATGAAGACATCTCGCAAGGGGTGTACTCGAACCTCGTGCTGCTGAACCACACGGAGAACGAGTTCGTCCTCGACTTCGCGTTCATCCAGCCGAGCAACGGCCGCGCGAAGGTTCGCTCGCGCGTGATCTCGTCGCCGCGGCACACCAAGCGCCTGCTCCAGGCGCTGCAGAAGAACCTGGAGCGCTACGAGGAGCGGTTCGGCACGATCGACGTCAGCTCCGATGACGATCCGGTCTTTCACTGATCTCCGTGATCCCCCGATGACCGGGGCTCCCCGGCGCTACGCGACGGCGGGCTCGGTGATCGCGATCGCGCCGCGCTCGAGGTCGAGCTCGCACATCGCCCCGAACGGCACGGCCTCGTTGCGCTGGCCGTGCCCGACCGGCGCGCCGACCGCGACCGGCAGCCCCGCGCTGCGCAGGCGCTCGATCACCGTCGCGAGGGCCGCATCGTCGGGATCGGGCTCGCCGCTCGGCGGGTTCGGATCCTTGCACCCGGTGAGCTCGCCGACCACGGCGGCGGTGGTGTTCGCGAGCGCGCCGGTCAGCACGAGCTGCGTCAGGTAGCGATCGAGCTCGTACGGCCGCTCACGGACCTCCTCGAACAGCGCGATCGCCCCCGCGAGCGGCAGGGACCACGGCGTCCCGACCAGGAGCGACGCCAGCGTCAGGTTGGCCGGCACCAGGGGGCCGCGATGGCGGCCGCGGCCGTGCGCACGGAGCGGCCAGGCTCGCTCGCCGAGCGGGCGTGGTTCGGTGAGGAGCGCGATCAGGTGCGCGACGTCGGACGGCGGCAGGTCCGAGAGCTGCGCGATCATCGGCCCGTGGATCCCGCGCACGCCCGCGCGATAGGCCCACGCGAGCAACGCCGTCGCGTCGGAGAACCCGACGATCGGCTTGGGGTCGCGGGCGAGCAGCTGCGGATCGAGGTGCGGCAAGATCCGCATCACCCCGTAGCCGCCGCGCGCGAGGATGATCGCGCGGACGTCGGGATCGCCGAGCATCGCGGTGAGCTCGGCGATCCGGACCTCGTCGGGCGCGGCGAGGTAGCTCGGCGTCGCCGGCGCGCGCGGCCCGGTCACGCTGGGCGCGATCCGCAGCGTGAAGCCATCCCCCAGGCACGCGAGCCCCCGGCGCAGCCGGTCGAGCTGGACCGGACCGGCCGGCGCGACGATGCCGACCGTCTGGCCCCTGATCACGCGCGGCGGGACGATCACCGGGTCACCATCGGCCTCACCGCCGCTTCTTTCGCTTCTTGAACAAGCCGCGGCCGGCCGGCGGCTTGTCACCGCCCCCGGCGCCGGCGGGTTCGCCGGGGACCTCGGCCTCGACGCCGTCGCCCCCGTCGGCGTCGTCGTTGCCCCCGGGGTCGCCATGGCCTGCGGCAGCCTCGCTCGCGCTGAATGCACCCGGATCGAGCCCCAGCGACGCCGGATCGATCGCCGTCATGAGCACGGTCTTCTGGCCATCGTCGACCACCGCGTGCTCGGCGCTCGGCGGCCCCGGCTCGGCCTCCCCGCCCCTGGTCAGCTGCTGGAGCCGGTCCTGTTCGAGAGGGCTCATCACCGTCGTGGGCCGGCCGACCGGATCGCCGGCAGGCCTGGGCTGTTCGATCCCGGCCGCCGAGGCGACGAGGGCGTCGAGATCCTGGACGACCGTCGGGATCTCCTCGGTGATCACCTCGGTGATCGGCGGAAGCGTGGCCCCAGGGGCGGCCTGCGCCCGCGGCAGGACCGTCACCGGCCGGTTGCGGGGCGGCCGCGGCTTCGGCTTGTCTTCATCGGGCAGCGCGACCCGCGCCGTCCACCATGACGCCACGGGCTCCTCGGCGAGCACCGGCACCACGACCATGCCCGCCGCCCGATCGCTGCCGGCGACCTGCTCGCGGACCCCGCTCACCGTGGCGTCGAACGTCACCCCCTCGTCGGTGGCGATCGTCACATGCGTGCCGACCGGCATGGGGCTCGGCAGCTCGAGGGTGCCGCTCGTCGGGCGCACCTGGGTCAGCTTGATCCGCCGGCCGAGCGAAAGCCCGCGGTACGTGAGGTCGACGAAGCTTTCGATCACGCCCCGAGCATATCGCACGGCGGGCCGTGCATACTCGGCATCGTGGGCCTGCTCGATCGTCTGCACCAGCTCCGCGGGGCGGTCCCCGATGACGACATCGCCGGGCGCACCGAGGCCCTGGTCGTCCGGGGCAACGAGTTCGGGTTCGACGAGTTCGGGCTGTCGCGCACGTCGTTTCGCGGGGCGGCCCACGTCGCGCGCTGGATGTATCGCCACTACTTCCGCGCGAGCGCGTTCGGCGTCGAGCATATCCCGGCGACCGGCCGCGTGCTGTTCGTCGCCAACCACTCGGGCCAGCTGCCGTTCGATGGGCTCGTGATCGGCACCGCGTGCTTCCTCGAGCCGCCGACGCCGCGGCTCGTGCGCTCGATGGTCGAGTACTTCGTGCCGACCGTGCCGTTCGCGTCGTACCTGCTCGCGCGCTGGGGCCAGATCATCGGGACGCCCGAGAACTGCCGGCGGCTCCTGGCCGCCGAGGAGGCTGTGCTCGTGTTCCCCGAGGGGGCGCGCGGGATCTCGAAGAACTTCTCGAAGCGCTACCAGCTCGCCGAGTTCGGCAAGGGCTTCATGCGCCTCGCGCTCGAGATGCGGGCGCCGATCGTCCCGATCGCGGTGATCGGCGCCGAGGAGCAGGCGCCCGCGATCAACGTGAAGCCGCTCGCGCGCCTGCTGGGTGCGCCGTCGTTTCCGATCGTCCCGTATCCCCCGTTCGTGCCGCTCGTGCCGCTGCCGGTGAAGTACCGGCTGTACTTCGGCGAGCCGATCAGGCTGACCGGCGATCCCGATGATGATGACGAGGTGCTCGACGAGAAGGCCAAGATCGTGAAGCACCGCATCCAGTCGATGATCCAGCTGGGGCTGCGGGAGCGCGCGCATGTCTTCTGGTGATCGAATGGCCGAGGCCGAACGCCCGCGCCCGCGCAAGGTCGTGATCACCGGCATCGCGGGCCGGCTCGGCCGGATCGTCGCGCGCCGCCTCCACCACGAGCTCGACTGGCAGATCGTCGGGCTCGATCGCCGGCCGATGCTGGGCCGTCCCAAGGACATCGAGCACCATGAGGTCGACCTGCGCAGCAAGAAGGCGCGCGACGTGTTCCGCGCCGGCGAGGTCGATGCGCTGATCCACCTCGGCGTCATGCACGATCCGCGGGCGCGGCCCGCCGAGATCTACTCGTGGAACATCACCGGCACGACCAAGCTGCTCGAGTACTGCCAGGCGTACCGCGTGCCGAAGGTCGTGCTGCTGTCGTCGGCCAACGTCTACGGCCCCCGGCCCGACAACCCGCAGTTCCTGACCGAGGACGCCCCGCTGCTCGCGGCGCAGCGCTTCCCGCAGATGCGCGATCTGGTCGAGATCGACCACCTGGTCTCGACGTTCCTCTGGCGCGCGCAGAACGTCGAGACCGTGATCCTGCGGCCGGTCCACATCGTCGGGCCGGTGCACAACGCCCCCTCGAACTACCTGCGGATCGAGCGGCCTCCGGTCCTGCTCGGCTTCGACCCCATGGTGCAGCTGGTCCATTACCAGGACACGGCGGATGCGATCGTCGCCGCGCTCGCGCCCGGCCGGCGCGGGATCTACAATATCGTTGGCCCCGGCGAGGTGCCGCTGTCTGCCGTGCTCAAGGAGCTCGGCCGCGAGCCCGTGCAGATCCCACACCCGGTGGCAAGGCCGATCCTCTCGCTCGCGTTTCGGCTCGGGATCTCGAGCTTCCCGGTGGCCGAGCTCGACTTCATTCGCTACGTCTGCATGGTCGATGGCCGGCGCGCGGCCGCCGAGCTGGGCTTCCGGCCGCGGTTCGGCCTGCGTGAGACGATCCACGCGATCGAAGAGCTGGCGTGAAGGCTCGCCGTGGCGTCCCGATACAGGGGGGTGTGGCTTCGTGTTCACACCGCACGGACGCGATGCCCCAAGGTGGCCACGAGTGGGATACAGATCTTCAAGCTCGCGCCTGCAACCTTTCCCAGATCCCACGGGTCAGACGCCGGCCAGTGGTGATTTTTCGGGCATTTTTGTCAGATCGCCGTCGCCATTTTCGGCGGCTCGGCGCTGGCGTGCCGGATAGTCACAGCATTCTCAACGAGATCGATCGGTTTGCCCGGATGGCACGACCAATGCTTTACGCTACGAGCGCACGCCAAAGGAACGCCCCCCTATGAACAAGCTGCTCTCTTCTTTCGGACTCGCGATGGCCTTCGCGACGGTGTCCCTGCTCGCAGGTTGCCAGCTCTACTTTGGCCCCTCCAACGGCTCCGGAACGTCTGGGCCCAGCGGCTCGGGCACCGGTTCAGGTGGCCCAGGCAGCCCGCCGGGCATGCAATGCAACGGCGACGCTCAATGTGCCGCCGGCTGCTTCTGCGCCGATGGCACCTGCACCGAGGGTGGCTTCTGCAAGACCGACAAGGACTGCGGCCCCGGCTTCCACTGCGACGTCAGCCGGGCATCCTGCGTCCCCGACCCGACGTGCACCACGAACGACCAGTGCAGCGTGGGCGCGGCGTGCGATGCCACGACCGGCGGCTGCGTCGTGACCTGCCGGTGCACCAGCGATGCGGACGCGATCAAGCAGGGGTTCAGCTGGTGCGACGAGACGCGCAGCACCTGCATGGTGGGAGCGGATCCCGCCGGCGCGTGCCTCGGGACGATCAGCTGCACCACCGCACCGCCGGCCTGCCCCGACGGTCAAGTGCCGCTCCGCAAGGACGGCTGCTTCACGGGCGAGTGCCGCGCCATCACGGCGTGCGAGGCGCCGCCGGCGTGCAACGCCCTCCAGCACGAGGATGACTGCCTGAACCGTGCCGGAGCGTGCTCCGCGGTCTACAACGGCCACGGCTGCCACAAGCCGGACGGCACCGCCTGCAAGGCCGGTGATACGAACTGCACCTGCACGTCGTTCACGTTTGCGTCGTGCGAGGACAAGGGCGCCGCGCCGACCCGGATCGTGTTCGGCGACTGACGCCGAGGCGCCGCGCCCCTCCGGCATGGCGACCACCGCGTGCGATGCGCAGGCCACCTCCGGGTGGCCTGTTTGCGTTTTCGGGCGCGCTCGGGCGAGCGCTGTGTACCCAAGCGGGTACCTTGAGGCATGGGCTTTCAGTTCGCCGAGACCATGGCGGGAACCGTCGAGTGGACCGCCCACCCGGGGGTCCTGCACCCGTTCTCGTTCGAGGTGACCGCCGAGGCGGCGTCGACCCGCAGCCATCTACGAGACGGCAAGGCGACGCTGCGCGGTGTCATCCACGCGCCCCCGCTGGCCCAGGCCGCGGACGCGGAGGGCACCATCACGATCCGGCCGGTTGGCCAGCGGATCATCCGGTACGAGCTCCGGTTCACCGCCGACGACGGCAACACCTACGCGCTGATCGGCCAGAAGGACATCCGGTGGCGAGCCCTGGTCCAGACATTCACCTACCTGCCCGCCGAGATCCTCGATGACCAGCAGCGCAGGATTGGCACCTGCCGGACCACGTTCGACCTCAAGCGTCACGGGTGGAGCTTCTTGCGCAGCTTCCGCCCGCTCCAGGCCGGGCGCGGCTAGGCCCGCATCGCCTCGATCGGTGACACCCGCGAGGCACGGATCGCCGGGACCAGGCCGCCGATCAGGCCCATCACGCCCGAGAACACCAGCGCCTTCCAGAACACGGCCGGCGTCGCCTGGAAGCTGATCACGATCTCGGAGAACGTCTGGAAGTTGATCACCGGGAACTTGACGAACGAGAGCAGCAGCACCAGCACGCTGCCGATCACCCCCCCGATCACCGACAGCACGATGGCCTCGATCAGGAACGACAGCAGGATCGACCGGCCCGAGAACCCGAGCGCGCGCAGCGTGCCGATCTCGCGCACGCGGTGGGCGACCGCGCCGTTCATCGTGATCGCCGCGCCGATCATCGCGGCGAGCGAGAACAGCACCGCCATCACGACGCCGATGATCATGAGGAAGCGACCGATCGCCTCGGACTGCTTGGCGTAGTAGTCGGCCTCGCGCATGACCTTCATGCTGAACCGCTGATCGCTCTCGATGGTCTGGCGATAGGCGTCGAAGTCCGAGGGGCTGTTCAGCCGGACGCGCACCGACGACACCACGCCCTCGCGGCCGAGCGAGTTGCGGACCTTGTCGAGATCGCCCCAGACCTCCGACTCGTACGACGAACCATCGGCGGAGAACTCGCCGACCACGTGGAGCGGGCGGTTGCGGCGCAGATCGAAGCTGCCGCCCTCCTCGAGCCCCTTGAACCGGCCGCTGATCGCCTTGCCGACGATCACCTCGTCGGTCCCGGGCCGAGGCGCGTGACCGTGCGTGATCCTGATCTCGGGCCGGAACGCGATGCCGTCGGCGGGGGTGCCGCGGACCAGCACGTTCGAGACCCCCGAGCCATCGCTGCGCTCGGCGTTGACCACCACGATGATCTCGCCGATCACGCCGCCGGCCTGCGCGACCTGCGGCGGCCCGCGAAACAGCCCGAGGTACTCGTTGGAGATCGCGCTCGACAACTCGGCGTCGGAGCCCTTGCGCAAGATGATGACGACGTCCGGGCGGCCCGCCGTCACGAGCCCGCGGTTGACCCCCTCGTTGAGCATCAGGGCCCCGGCGAACACGAACACGACGAGCGCGATGCCGAACGCGGCCGCGAACGTCGTGACCTTGCGGACCATCAGGCTGCGCGCGTTGTACTGGATGGGCACCATCAGTCGAGCCTCCTCAGCGCGTCGGTGACCTTGAGCCGTGCCCCGAGGAACGCCGGGATCGCCCCGGCGACCACCCCGAGCCCCACGGCGGCGGCGAGCGCGACCCCGAACAGGTAGCCCGGGGTGCGGAAGTACTGGAACGGCCCGCCGGCCTCCTCCAGGGCCGGGCTCACCCCGAGGTTGATCACGAGGAACGCGACGCCGATCCCGATCAGCCCGCCGACCAGCGCGACCAGCACCGATTCGCCGAGGATGAAGCCGAGGATGTGACCGGGCGGGAAGCCGATCGCGCGCAGCACGCCGTACTCGTGGGTCCGCTCGCGCACGTTCATCGCGAGCGTGTTGCCGAGGATCAGCGTCATGATGAGCAGGATCACCAGCGACCCGATCGCGAACACCGACAGGATCGCCGAGACGCCGCCGAGGAACGACAGCTGGAAGGCGCGCTCGCTCATCGTCTGGGTCTGATCGTCCTGGGTGTCGAACTTGGCGTCGATCCGGCGCGAGATGTCGGCGCTGTGCACCGAATCGGTGATGCGCGAGACCATCCAGCCGATCTTCTCCTTCGAGAACGCCGCCCGCGGATCGTTGTTGAGGAAGTCCCAGCGGAACAGGAGCGTATTGCGGTCGGCGGTCTTGCGCATCGCCTTGTAGATGCCGACGACCTTGAACTCCCAGTCGCCGGGGTAGATGTCGCTGTTGATCACCAGCTTATCGCCGACCGAGACCTCGAGCGCGTGGGCGAGCTTGTCGCCGAGGATCGCGCCGTTGGGGGTCTGCTTCCAGGTCGCGAGCACGTCGGGCGTGACCTGCATCTCGTCGAGCACGTCGAACCACGTGTCCTGGTCGACCGCGAAGCCGGCGAAGAACGGCAGCCGCTTCTTGGGATCCTTGGCGCCGAACCAGTTGGCCCAGGTCGACGCCTTGACGTCGGGCACCTGGCGGATGTCGTCGATGTAGTGCTTGGGCAGCTGCATCGTGATCGAGACCTTGTGGCGGGTCGCGAGCCGGTCGGTGGCCGCCTCGTCGACGCCGGCGTTCCACGCGACGATCGCGGTCCGGATGAAGCAGAAGATCAGCACCGCGAGCGCCACCGCGATCAGCGTCAAGATCGTGCGCCCGCGCCGGCGAAACAGGTTCCGGCGGGCGTAGGTCGCCAGGTTCATTGCAGCGCCCCCTTGTCGAGCTTGCGCCGCACGGTCGCGCGCTCGGCGGCGGCCGGGTCGTGGGTCACCATGAAGATCGTCTTGTGCAGCTCCTTGTTGAGCCGGTCCATCAGGATCAGGACGTCGTCGGCGCTCTTGCGGTCGAGGTCGCCGGTCGGCTCGTCGGCCACGATGATCTTCGGATCATTGACGATCGCGCGCGCGATCGCCACGCGCTGCTCCTGGCCGCCCGACAGCTGGCGCGGGTAGTGGTGCATGCGATCCTCGAGCCCGACGATCCGCAGCGCGGTCTCGACGTGCTTCTTGCGCTCGGGGCCGGACAGCTGGGTCAACAGCAGCGGCAGCTCGACGTTCTGGGCGGCGGTGAGCACCGGGATCAGGTTGAACGACTGGAACACGAAGCCGATCGTCTGCGATCGCCACTTCGCGAGCTGGCCGTCCGACATCGCGGTGAGGTCATCGCCGGCGACCTTCACCGTGCCGCTCGTCGGGCGATCGAGCCCGGCGATGATGTTGAGCAGGGTCGACTTGCCCGACCCCGACGGCCCCATCAGCGCCTCGAACGAGCCGCTGGGCACGTCGAGATCGAGGTTCTCGAGGACGGGGATCGGCTCCTTGCCGCGATAGAACGTCTTGTTGATCCCGGACAGCGTGACGATAGATGGGTTCTCGCTCATCAGCGTTGCTTCTCCTTCACCTGCTGTCCATCGTGGAACTCACTCGGTGGATCGAGCACGACCTTGGTGCCGGCCGGGAGCTTGGTCTCGAGCTCGCGGCCATCGGCGAGGGGCGGGCCGACCTTGACCGTGGTCATCCGGAGGTCGCCGTCGTCGAACACGAACACGACGTCGGCCCCGCCGCGCTGGACGACCGCGCTGGCCGGCACGACGAGCTTGGGTGGGGTCTCGAGCGACTTGGGGTCCAGGCTCTCCGACAAGAAGCTGACGCGCGCCGCCATGTCGGGGAGGATCTCGATCTTCTTGGCCTTGCCGCCGCTCCTGGGATCGGGCTTGGCATCGGCAAGCGCATCGACGAACCGGATCTTCACCGGCACGGTCGCCTTCGACCGGTTGACGCGCCGGCCGATCTCCTTCACCGAGCCGCGGTAGCGCTTCTCGGGGAACGCATCGAGCACGATCTCGCACGGCCCATCGACGACGACCAGGGACAGCCGGACCTCCGGCACGTCGACCTCGACGACCAGCGACGTCATGTCGATGACCTCGACGACGCCCGGCGTGCCGAACCCGGGCGAGACGCCCTCGCCCACCTTGACCAGCTTGTCGACCACCGTGCCGGAGATCGGCGTGATGATCTCGTAGCTGCCGAGCTGGACCTCGAGGGCCCCGGTCTCGGCATCGGCGGCCGCGGCGTCGGCCTCGGCCGCGCGCACGGCGGCGGTGGCGGAGTCGCTGCGCGTCCGCAGGTCGTCGAGCGTCGCCTTGGCCGTCACGCCCTTCTCGACGAGCGGCGTCTCGCGATCGATCTGGACGCGGAGCTCGGCCAGGCCCGCCCGGGCGACGGCGATCTTCGCGCGGGCCGCCGCGGCGCGGGCCCGGGCGGTCGCGAGCGCGGTCTTGAAGTCGACGTCCTCGAGCCGCGCGACCTTGGCCCCCTTCTCGATCGTCTGGCCCTCTTCGACGAACAGCTCGGCGATCCGGCCGGGGACCCTCGCCGCGACCTTGGCGTAGACCAGCGCCACCACGTAGCCGGTGGCCGTGAGCTGTACCTGGGCCTGCGCCGGCGAGACCAGCGTGATCTCACCGATCCTGACCTCGGTGACAAACAGCGACGAGCGCACCTTCGGCGCCACGACGGCGTACGCGATGCCGGCGAGCGCCAGGATCGCCACGACGACCAGGACCACCCTGGTCACCCCACCGCGCCCCCGAGCGCCCCGAGCCCCGTGAGCGCCGCGATCGATCTTCAGTGATGCGAGGTCTTGTGAGAGCTGGTCAGGCGGCACAGGCGGGCGAACTGTGGCCGAAGATCACAGGGCTGTAAAGCTGGAGGGTTCTCCGTCAGCGACGGGATCTTCGATCGCCTGCAGCCTGGATCCACGGAAGCCGGATGATCGGGTAGCTAACCCTGCCGCTCGCCAGGATCTAACTCATCAGCAGCCAGCCCGGATCGTGGTAGACCCGGACCTCGCCCATGGGAATTTTCCAGAAGATCTTCGGCAGCCGGAACCAGCGCGAGCTGAAGAAGCTCCAGCCGATCGTCGACCGTATCAACCGTCTCGAGCCGACGTTCAAGGCCAAGAGCGACGACGAGCTCAGGGCGATGACGCCGGAGTTCAAGCGCCGGCTGGACAAGGGCGCCCTGCTCGACGAGATCCTCCCCGAGGCGTTCGCGACCGTCCGCGAGGCCAGCGTCCGCCGGACGGGCATGCGGCACTACGACGTGCAGCTGATCGGCGGCATGGTGCTGCACTCGGGCAAGATCGCCGAGATGCGGACCGGCGAGGGCAAGACGCTGGTCGCCACGCTGCCGACGTACCTGAACGCGCTCAACGGCCAGGGCGTCCACGTCGTCACGGTCAACGACTACCTCGCCAAGCGCGACGCCGAGTGGATGGGGCGGATCCACGGCCACCTCGGGCTCACGACCGGCGTGATCGTCCACGGCCTCGACGACCTCGAGCGCCAGAACAACTACAACTGCGACATCACCTACGGCCAGAACAACGAGTTCGGCTTCGATTACCTGCGCGACAACATGAAGAAGGCCCCGGATCGCATGGTCCAGCGCGGCCTGTACTACGCGGTGGTCGACGAGGTCGACTCGATCC
>Ga0308175_100000069_pt1 | contig 84495 bp, 56 predicted proteins | sample PhyCR1_3_FD_203893 | JGI IMG/M metagenome (GOLD analysis project Ga0308175, IMG submission 203893) | Soil microbial communities from UC Gill Tract Community Farm, Albany, California, United States - DLSLS.C.R1 | ecosystem: Environmental > Terrestrial > Soil > Agricultural land | place: USA...
CGTTGATTGCAGGTTGATGTGCGAATAATCTTCATCGGGAAAAAAGATTTCCGTCATCACGGCAAGGCCGTTATCGGCAAACAGTTCTACCGACGCAATGTCAATGACGAGTGTGAGATTTAATTCTTCTTTCGTTGACAACCGCGGCGCAAAATGTTTTGCGGCAAAACTTTTTTCAAACGAAACCTTTCCCGATGCCGTGCGGTCAACATAATATTTGTTCGATGCTTTATCATAGTCAATCACTACCTTCTGCCCTTTGTCGTTTGAAAGCGTGATGGAAAAGCTTTCCACTTTTGCTGCGTTCAGGTCCAGTCGCGCAGCGCCGCTCAGTTTTATGTTCGCAATGCGCTTGTCGTTCGTATCAACGTTTTGCAATACCAGCGGCTTCTCCGCAATTGCCGACAATTCATCAACCGGCTTTGAGGCAAGGAAATATTTTTCGCCAACTTTTTCAAGGCGGATATCACGGGGTATCGTCATAGCGCTGCGCCAGGTTTTTGTTGGCACCGCCTGTGCGTATTGCCAGTTACTCATCCAACCCAAAAAGATCTTGCGATCACCGGTGCTCGACCAGGTAACACCGGCGTATTCATCCGGGCCGTAGTCTGCCCACCTTGTATCGGTCTGGTAAGGCCTGAACGCATGACCGTCAAAACTTCCGACAAAATATTGTGTGGCCGAACCGCCATTTGGTCCGCCGGGATTGAGGTTCACCAGCAGCACCCAATGCTTTTTTCCTTCATAATTCAAAGGGAAAAGATCGGGGCATTCCCACACGCCGCCGTGCGCACCAACGTTAGCACCAAACTCGCTTTCCTTCGTCCAGCTTTTTAAATCAGGTGATGAATAAAACGTAATGCGGTCTTTTGTTGCAAGCGTCATGATCCACTTTTTTGCATCATCGTTCCAACTCACTTTGGGATCGCGAAAATCTTTGATACCGGGATTTTTTAGAACGGGGTTGCCCGCATACTTCGTCCATGTTTTGCCGTCGTCCAAACTGAAAGCAATACTTTGATTTTGAAAATCCGTTCTTCCTTGCTTCTCTCCTTTCGGATCGTGCTGCGTGAAGATAGCCACAAGCGGCGCCTTGCCGTTTTTACCAAAGCCTGATGTGTTGGTTGCATCAAGCACAGCGCTGCCGGAAAAAATATAACCAAGGCTGTCGGGATACAAGGCAACGGGCTGATGCTGCCAATGAAGCAAATCTTTGCTTGTTGCGTGGCCCCAGTGCATCGGTCCCCACACGGTGCTGTCGGGATAATACTGGTAAAACAAATGATAAGTTCCGTTCAGATAAACCATTCCATTCGGGTCGTTCATCCAGGCTTTTTGCGGCGTGAAATGAATCAACGGGCGGTGTTGTTCATGCCCAACGGCGGAACGCCCTGCATCCTTTTTTGCGTCACCGCAAGCCAAGAGCAAAATCATCAACGTAAAAGACAAACAAGCTTTCATTCTGATTGCAATAAAAAGAACATCAAACATCGAACGTCAAACTACAAACAGCTTCATTCTTTCACCAGCCGCCTTTCCAAATCTTCCAACGACACGCCTTTTGTCTCGGGTACTTTTGTCAGCACCCAAACCAATTGCAAGGCCATCATAAAGGCAAAGAAGGCGAAGATGGGCCAGGGATTGTTTTTGAAAATGCCGTTGTCTCTGTCCAAAAACACCGGCGTAATTAAGGTGATGATGGCCGCAAAAACCCAATGCACGCTGGCGCCAAAAGATTGTCCCATTGCCCTGACTTTGTTCGGAAAAATTTCGGAGATAAAAACCCAAATCACCGCACCTTGACCAATGGCGTGTGCGGCAATGAACAACAGCAAAAACGGCATTAATAACGCGGGGCTTGCGTGCGAAGCAAAGCACCAGGCCACGGCTGCGAGGCTGGCAATGTAGCCAAGCGAACCAATGAACAGCAAGGTCTTTCGCCCGAGTCTATCAATGAGGTACAAACCCACAAACGTAAAAAGAAGATTTGTTCCGCCAATAGCGATGGAATTGAACAGCGAATCTTTTGCCGCAAGGCCCGCACGTTCTAAAATTTCCGGTGCGTAATAAAGAATGAAGTTGATGCCTGACCATTGGTTGAAGAAAGCCACCATAAACGCCAGCCACATGATGGTTCGGTATTTCGGACTAAGCAACGAAGGTGTGCGTTGGCTGCTTGCTCTGTTCAAAACCGAAGAACCGTCCTCTCCTGCTGTCTCGTGTTGATAGCTTTTAATGATAGCCGCTACTTCTTCATCAACGTTTGTGATTCCAAGTTTTGCCAGGATTTGTTTTGACGTGTTCACGTCGTTGCGATTGGTAATAAGCCAGCGCGGACTTTCGGGAACGCCAACCACCATCACCGAATAAATAAGCGAAGGCACGGCCAATGCACCGAGCATCCAGCGCCAATCGTTAGCGCCGCCTACGCCCTGCAAAAAATAGTTGGAAAGAAAGGCAATCAAAATTCCAAACACGATGTTGAACTGGTACAAAGCCACAAGCTTTCCGCGGTTAGCCGGTGTGGAGATTTCGGAAATATAAGTGGGTGCGGCAACGGAAGAAACACCGATGCCCAATCCGCCAACAAAACGAAAGAAAGAAAAGAGGTAAGGCCCGGGTGCCAGTGCCGTTCCCACCGCCGAAAGGCTGAACAAAATGCCGATCCATACGAGCACTTTTTTACGTCCCCATTTTTGCGTAGGAAGTCCGCCAAAAATGGCGCCGACCACCGTGCCCCACAAAGCCATTGACATGATAAAAAAACCGTGAAACCAAGGCGAGGTGTGCCAGAGATTTTTGATGGGCAGGTTGGCGCCGGAAATTACTACCGTATCAAAGCCAAAAATAAACCCGGCCAGAGCTGCCGTAAGCGAAATGCGCAGTACATAGCCCGATGTTTTTGCCGGTGGTATATTTTGCAAAACTTGTTGTGCCGGTTTGCCCGTTTCAATGAACATGTTGGTTGGTTTAAGAAAATCAAATAGCGGCTTCGCGTTTAACGCTTTTATTTCACCCAAAAATTAGCGCAAAGTTTTGAGCTTTGCCGCTAAATCTTCCGGCAGATGATTTTCATAATGTTCGCATACGCCGTAGTCTTTACAGGCACTAAAAAATTGCATGACGAAGAGAGATTATGATGCTGTAGTAGTGGGCTCGGGGCCCAACGGTTTGGCTGCCGCGATAACGCTTCAACGGGCAGGCTTGTCCGTGCTGTTGATAGAAGGGAAAGAAACCGTTGGCGGAGGCCTGCGTTCAGCCGAACTGACCTTGCCGGGTTTTGTTCACGATGTTTGTTCTGCCGTTCATCCCTTAGCCATGGCTTCACCTTTTTTCAAGACTTTACCACTGGTCGAACATGGATTGGAATTTATTCTTCCGGGACTTGCCGCTGCCCATCCATTTGATGATGGCGATGCAGCCGCTTTGTATTTCTCTGTTGAACAAACAGCACAATCGTTGGGTGATGATGAACACACTTATACATCACTCATGAAGCGGTTGGTGAAAGACTGGCCGCACATTGCAGCAGATGTATTAAGTCCACTGCACATTCCCAAGCATCCCCTTGAAATGGCCTCCTTCGGTTTGAAAGCATTAATGCCTGCAACGCATTTGGCAAAACGGTTTCGCACAAAAAAAGCAAAAGGACTGTGGGCGGGAATGGCAGCTCATTCAATGCAACCCTTGTCAAACCTTGCGACGTCAGCCATTGGATTGGTATTGATGCTTGCAGGACACACAGACGGTTGGCCCATTCCAAAGGGCGGATCAAACTCCGTTGCCAATGCACTGGCTTCCTATTTTCAATCCATCGGTGGCCGCATCGAAACGAATTTTTATGTGCGTTCGCTTCAGCAGTTGCCTTCCGCTCGTGCTGTCTTATTTGATGTAACACCAAAGCAGTTGTTGCAAATTGCCGGACATAAATTTTCAAGCTTTTATCAATGGCAGTTGAAACGCTATCGTTACGGAATGGGTGTGTTTAAAATTGATTGGGCGTTGGATGATGCGATTCCGTTTACCGCAACGGAATGCCGTAAGGCCGGCACAATTCATTTGGGAAATACGTTGGAAGAAACAGTAGCTGCTGAGCAAGCAACCGCAAACGGGAAACATTCCCAAAAGCCATTCGTGTTACTCGCACAACAAAGCTTGTTCGATGTATCCCGTTCGCCGAAAGGAAAGCACACGGCCTGGGCTTATTGCCACGTGCCCAACGGTTCAACCGTTGACATGACCGAAGCAATAGAAAAACAGATAGAACGCTTTGCACCCGGTTTTCGCGAACGAATTTTAGCGAGGCATGTGATGAATACAAAACAGATGGAGACTTACAATTCAAATTACATCGGCGGCGATATCAACGGCGGCGCATTTGATATTGGCCAATTGTTTACACGGCCCGCTTTGCGGTTATCGCCCTACAAAACTTCGGCAAAAGGAATTTATCTCTGTTCCTCTTCCACACCGCCCGGTGGCGGCGTGCACGGCATGTGCGGCTATCACGCAGCAAAGCAGGCATTGAAAGATGTTTTCCATTTGAAAGCAGAAGCGCTGAAAAGTTCTTGCAGATAACAATCGTCAATTCATGAGCCGGTTTGAGCTCGTGCATCTTACACAGGTATTCGAAACCTTAATAAAGAAAACTTTCAGGAGCGAATAATCTTATTTCCACTTTACTTCCGTTACGTTCGCATGGCTACTAAGGTTTCAAACGATTATGCATCTCACGTTTCACGTTTGACGCTTATCGTATCCACCCGCCGCCTTTTAAATAATCAATAAGAATTTGATCATCGGCCGACATCGCCGGAAGCCAGATGCTAATGCGTTCACGGTTCCACCAAAGGCCTTGCGCATTGCCGGGTTTTGCAAACCAGTAACGGTAAAGCACGGCACGAACATACTTCGGTGGCTTGCCAGGGAAAGGATTGTCCGCAAAAAGACTTAACACACCGGCATCGTTGTGTAGAAGTTTCCAAAGAAGAAAGGTCGTCCATGGATATTGCTCCGCCGATGACATCGAAGCAAACCACATTTGCCAATCGAGCCTTAACTGGTAAGGCGCTATTTGCGGTGGTTGCTTATCAAGCAAAACGGGTAGGCCTTTGTAGAGATAAGGCTTCCAAGCCGCTTTGTCGGTTGAATCGTTGTCCGTTGTTCCTTCAAACACCACGTTCAAACGTTCTTTGCCTACGGTACCAAAAGCGCCGTAGGTATTTACTAAATCCAAAGGATCGAAGGACGTGTTCATGATTTGTTTTGGCGAAAGCATATTGATAACCGGCGCTACGCTCAAAAACAAAACAATGATGACCACTACTTGCGCGGTCGTTCGCATCGGGCGGGATTCTTTCGCATTGGCAGCGGCAAAACTTGCTTTGCGAACAATCCATTTTGGAAGAAGCCCCGACCAAAAGCTATCATCAAAACAAGCCAGTGCGGGAATGGCGGTTAGCCAATTTAAAAAAGAGAGATTGCCACTGAGGATTAAGTTTACCTGGAACAAAACAATGATGACGCCTGCAATGTGCCGGGCAAGCCGTGGCCCGAAAACAAAAAGCGGCGCAGCTATCTCGGCCAGCCAATTAAACCACACGCCAATTTTCAAAGCAGTATGCGGAAGAAAATGAAACCAGCGGCTCAACGGGCCAGGAATGGGTTGTGTTTCGAAATGGTAATAAAGCGCCGTTGCGTTGCGCCATATTTCATCGCCGCGAAGTTTGATCAATCCCGCACCAAACATGATTCGAAAGATGAGCCAGCGGAACAAAATAATGATCAGAAATGGCGGTACGCATTTCGGGAACGGACGCATGTCAAGCAAGGGACAAAGAAAGATAGCCAGAAATCCTGTTTCGGTTAGCTGAATTTCCCAACCGTAGCCGTACCAGTCTTGTCCCACGTGAACAAAAGACATGTATAGGAGCCAAAGCACAGCCATTACTGGAACATTGGCAAAGCCTGCAACAACTACGCATGAAAGAAGAAAGCCCAACCAGGCAACAATTAAGAGTGCTGCATCCGAATGCCAAAACCAAAAAAGCGAAGGCAGTCGAAAAAAGCCAGCGCTGTCCGAGCCCAAAGCAGTGCCGATTTGCTTTAAATACAAGCCAACGGGCAAGAGACCGTTAGCGCCGATCAAGGGAATAATTTGATTAATGACGACAAGAAAAGCAATGGCATACACGAGGCCCAGCAAGCGAAGAATAACAAAGCGGGTAAGCCAGTAGGTTGGCTTGGCGGGCATTGCTTCAAAACCCTCGCCGTTCGTACTTTCTGTTTTCATTTTTTGACGTCGAAGAGAAAATTTTACTGCTTGTCCACAACCAGCGTTTTATAAGAGCCCGAATGACCGACACCTCTTCCAGACTTCACTCCCTGCTGATTCTCTCCAAAGTTCGTACCCGTTGCTTGCAGACAAATTTTATTGCTGGATTAATACAATTCAGTCTTTGGTTTAACGGCGCAATCAATTAGAGTAAAGCAAGGTTATTACAAGTAAAGGTTTGTCCGGCTGCTTTTGTTTATGGACCAATAAAGAAGAAAGGAAAACCCGCTACCAGAGCGAGTTTTAAGCAAAAATTTGCGGACTGGACGGGACTCGTAGAGCCATCACTACACCTTGAAAAAGAATTGCTTTTTATTTTACTTGATTTCTTTCTCCATTAACCTGAAAGAACTTTGTGTTTTAGACGCAGCTTTAAAAACAAAAGCCTTTTCTCCTTTGCACCCAACGTTCTTTAAAATAAAAAGTGCACCTGCTAATGGTTGTTCATTGAGCTCATTTTCTGTAAGCCCTGCTTTTGCGGATGTGATATAGAGATCATTCAGTTCGTCCCCGCCAAAAGTGCAGGAGGTAACGTTCGCAACCGGCATTGGAATGAAACCTAATTTTTGCCTCGTGGCCGGATTCCACCTTGATATTTGCCAACCACTCCAATGAGCAATCCAAAGCATGCCTTCGCTGTCAATGGTCATTCCATCGGGAATGCCGTCTTTTTTGGGAATGGTTATGATAATTTTTTTATTGCTAAAATTTCCTGTTTTGATATCATAATCATAAGAAAGAACTTCTGATGTAGGGGAATCAATTTGATAAAAAGTTCGGTGATCTAAGGTCCAGGCCATTCCATTTGGAACAGAAAGGTTTTCTAATTTCTTTTCGACAGAACCGTCGCCCTTTAGCATGTAAAAACTTCCTTGTTCTTTCTTTTTTGAAAGCGACATGGTGCCCGCAAAGAACCGTCCGGCGGGATCGCATTTTCCTTCATTGAAACGATTATCGGGCAGGTGTGCTTCCGGGTCGGCTATTTTTTTTATCTCTCCGGTGCTCCTGTTGATAAAGGCAAAACCTGATTGAAGCGCCGCGATGAAGTTCCCGTCTATACACAAGGCCACTGAGCCTATCATTTCATAAACCGGAAGAATGCGATGCCATTTTTCTACAGGACTGTGTTCATGAATTTCACCTTTCAAAATATCAATCCAGATAATTGTTCCTTTTTCAAAATCCCACACAGGTCCTTCGCCAAGCTGGCATTGATGTTCCAAAACAACAACTGGCTTCAGTTCCTCTATTAAATTAATCACCGATTATTTTTTGAATTTCCGCTTTCAATTATTGGCTCAATGTGCTGTCGAAACTTTTATAGTAGCTGCAGTTCCAGAATTGGTACCGCGGCACGGCCGTTTGCTCCAGCCTTCGTTTGAAATCATTTATATCTTTTCTGTTTTTATCCGTCCACAACACTTCGCTGAGTGCCGTCATTCTTGGAAAGATCATGTACTCAACCTTGCTTGGATAAGCCATGTACTCTGTCCACACGTTGGCTTGCACGCCCAATACCTGGTTGCTCAATCCCTGCGCCGCAATTTGTACCGGAATGGGTTCAAAAAGGTAAACAGAATCCCAGGGCGTGTAACCGCCAATGGCCAAGCTGTCTTTTTGTTTGGATTGATAGTAATCGAAATATAAAGGCTTGCCCGGACTCATAATTACTTCGTGTCCGTTTTGTGCAGCAGTAATCGCAGCCTTCACGCCGCGCCAATTCATTACGATGGCCGATGTATCCAGGCCCGGTTCTAAAATTTCATCCCAACCAATTACTTTTTTCCCCTTTGCTGTTACATCCGCAATGGCTTGCTCAATAAAATACGTTTGAAGTGCGGTTTCATCTTTCAATCCATGATCTTTCATAAAGGCTTGCGTTCGCGGATCGGCTTTCCACCAAATTTTACTGCACTCATCACCGCCTACGTGTATGTAAGGCGAGGGAAAAAGATCGGCGATCTCGCTAAAAACGGCTTTCAAAAAAGCAAAGGTTTTTTCATTGGGCGCCAGCACGTTGTTTTGCCGGTTGAACATGCCCCAGGTGGTTGCCACTTTCCAGGTGGTATCTGGATTGGTGCTCAATTCAGGATAAGCGGCAATGGCCGCACGGCTGTGACCGGGAATGTCAATTTCAGGAATGATGGTGATGCCTCTTACCGCAGCATACTGAACAATGTCTTTCACTTCATCTTGCGTATAAAAACCTCCGTATGGTTTGCCGTCATAACGAGCTGGTGTATCTCTAAAATGCCCGATCAGGGTTGAATCCCGCCACGCTCCCACCTGCGTTAATTTAGGATAGCTTTTGATCTCAATTCTCCAGCCCTGATCGTCGGTTAGGTGCCAGTGAAAGGTGTTGAATTTGTGAAAGGTGAGATAGTCAATGTATTTTTTGATAAAGCTTACCGGAAAAAAATGACGGCTGACATCGAAGTGCATTCCACGGTAGCGAAAACGTGGGTAATCTTCGATAGAAACCGATGGCAACAAAACGTTCTCCGCATTTTTTAAAGGAAGCAATTGCAATAAAGTTTGAATGCCGTGAACCATGCCCGCTACATCCTGCGCCTCAATTTTTACGCCGTTACTTTTTATATCCAGCAAATACATTTCCGGTTTGCTCACCTGATGATTATCGGAACCGAGAACAATGGCTGCCGCATTTTTAGAAAGTTTGGCTTGTACCGAAAGGTGAAGCCCGCATTGGCTTTGTAGCTGTTGCTGTAAATACGCAGCTTGCGCTGAAAACTGTTTATCGGCAACAATCACGGTCTTGTTTGTTATGACAACAGGTTTATCTGTTTGCAAGCGAAAGGAAACAGGTTTCGGAATAATGTTGTTTATCGAAGAATTGTCAACGCCCCTTCCCTGCGCAAAACAGAAAACAGGAATTCCAAAAAACAACATCACCAAAAACTTTTCCAACTTTTTCTTGATTGAAAAAAAATCATTCAGGTAATTCATGGTAATAATCTTTTTTGAAAAAAAATAAAATGGCCAGCAAGATGAACAGCGCAGCCAGCAAATAAAAAACACTTAACAAGCCAATGCCGACGGAAAGGCCGTATTGGGTTTTAATAATCCCCAGCAACAGCGGCGCAAAGGCACCTGTAAGAAAAGCGAATGATGTCATCACTCCTACAGAAGACGCTCTGTATTGTGGTTCAATCACATCAAACAAGGCCGCAAACAAATTTGAATCGTAAATGCCCCTGAAAAAGCCAAAGGCGGCAAGCGCTGCATAGCTGATGGATAAGCTGGATGTGTGGGCCATGATAAAAATAAAAGGCGCACCTAACAGCAAACCAATAAACTCCGTTTCGAGCCGCGCCGTTTTTCGCTTCACCGAAAATTTATCGGAAAGTTTGCCACCAGTAAGCACTCCCAAAAACGCAAGGCCAAAATGAAAAAACATGGACGTAAAGCCGGCAGTGGCTAATGAAAGATGAAATTTTTCAAAATAAAGAGTACCCATCCAGGTTACGAAACCAACGTTTACAAACACCATCGCACCAAACGCAAGGCAAAGCATCCACACCGTTTTTTTCGCAAAAATATTTTTGGCTACGCTCCAAACGGAAAGGCGGTTTTCGGGCCTTTCCTGGGGCACACCTTTCACACGAAAAAAAACATAAGCCACCAAAGCCAACCCACCCAAGCCAAATGTGTAAAACGAATACCGCCAGCCTATTCTTTCGCCAATGTAAGCCGCAATAAAACCACTGACCACAATGCCCACGTACAAAGATGTTTGGTGAATGGACAAGGCCATCGCTCTTGTCTTTTGATGGTATTGGCTGATGAGCGATGTGGCAGCCGGATAATAGACCGCTTCGCCACCACCCGTGACAATGCCCCTGATGAGAATGAGAGAAAACAAACTTCCACTAAAGCCCGTGAGCAAGGTGCCGGCGCTAAATATCAGCAGGCTAAAAAAAACAATCCATTTTCTTTTCAACAGATCGCTGGCAAAACCTGCGAACGGAACAACGCAACCATATACGATGGTAAAGATGGTAGCGATGGTCCCAATCTCAACATCGGACAAGTGCATGTCCTTTTTGATCAAAGGAATAACGGCATTAAAAATCTGCCGGTCGCCCTGGTTAAAAAAATAGGCAAGCCAAAGAATGATGACGAGTTCCCATTTGTATGGAATGCTTTTTTTCAACGGCTGCCTTTGGTTTTTGATTTACGCATATCAACGCTTTGCTGAAAAGGAAACGCTGGCAAGCCTGAAATGTTTTTAAGATTGGCGTTGGATATTTCCAACCACGCATACCGAACAACCAAAGGATTTTTCACATTGCTGTTCCAAACTTTTACTTTATTGTTTTCTACCGCTGCTTCTGCAGGAACAAACACAAGGGAATTTGTTTTTGAATCTTTATAACCAATTTCAAAACCCTGTGGCTTTTTATCGTCAACGGTAAACAAGAGTTGATCAAAGGTTGCTAACAAGCCATTGCCTGCTTTACAAACTGCGAAACATTTAGGGCCTTTATATACAATGTCCTTAAAACCATAACTTTTTGCCAGTGCAATTAATGCTAAACGTTCCCCCACTTCTTTTTTATGGGTGAAGTGAATGTTGCTCATGTTGCCAACATCAACCGTAACCGCCATGCCAGTATGCGCCACCGTTTTCAGCACATCATACTGCGCCTGCCGAAGCTTCGCCGCCGCATTCAAATCGCCGTAACCGTAAGGTGCGATTTGAACAAAATAAAAAGGAATGTCTTGTTGATGGCCTTCATCATTCCATTGCTTGCGCCAGCTTTTGATGAGCGTCGTAAATAAAGTTTGATAGAGGTTGTTTTCCGAAACATTCGATTCGCCCTGATACCACAACACACCTTTAAAACAAAACGGTATCAGCGGATGTATCATTCCATTGAACAAAGCGCCGGGTTCGCACCAGGGCTTTGAATAGTAATAATAATTTCTTGGTTCATCAGGCTTAAGCAAATTGGTATTGCCGGACTTTTTTTGCTCTTCCCAATTTTGTACAGCAAGATGATAGTTCACTGAATCTGCCCCAACCTTTTGTGGAATTTCTTTCCATCGCTGCAAAAAATAATGCAAGGAATCGTCCGCTTGCAAAACGTTTTTTGGCGTCCACGCTTCTGCGGGTGTGCCCGTCCAGCCGGAACAAACAATGCCAACAGGAACTTTCAGATCGTGATGAATTTTCCTGGCAAAATAATACGCCACGGCAGAAAAAGAAGCGGCCGTTTGCGGTGAAGTGATTTGCCATTGGCCTTTGCAATCCTGGAAAGGTTTCGTGCCGTATTGTTGTTGCACACCAAAATAACGGATGGAAGGAAAATCCGCTTTCGCAATTTCCTGCTTTGCACTGTCGCTGTACTTTAAAGGAAAGGTCATGTTTGATTGTCCCGAGCAAAGCCATACTTCACCGATCAATACATCACTAAGCTCAATAAAATTTTCACCTGTGATTTTTATCGTGTAAGGTCCGCCGGCCTGGGGTGTTTCCAATTCAATTTTCCAATTCCCCGATGCATCAATTTTGGTTTGAACTTTATTTTTTTGCCAGGATGCTTCAATCGAAATTTCTTCACCCGGCGAACCCCAACCCCAGATTGGAACTTTTGATCTTTGCTGTAATACCATGTGGTCCGCAAACAGTGCCGGGAGTTTAATTACAGCATAGCATTTGCAACAGAAAAGCAAGGCCGAGCAGAAAAGTAAAATTTGTAGCGTATTTCTATTTCGTTTTATCATTAGCAATGAAAAGTTCTGATCGTGCAGGGTTTGCTTTGATCTATATTTTTTAATTTTAAAAACCGCAATCAATTGAACACTTATTTCAACAACTGCACAATGCCGCGATTGATCTCGTATTGCTTTACATCTTTTAATAGAAAGGCAGAGCCTTTACCTGGTGTATCTAAAATCAAATTTTTTACAAACAAATAATTTATATCCACTCCAATCACAGGTACTCTTTCATCCGGCTCAACAGATCCCAACATGATATTGGACAGTACAATATTTTTCACATGCCTTATAAAAAAACCATAGCTGGGAAGGTTGGCCCAGGTGGTTGGTTGCGGATAACCTTTCTCATCTTCTTTTACCTTGCTGTAGTCTGCAATATATTCTCCTTGTTTCATGCCTCCATTGTTTACAATGCGGATATTGCTCAAAGAAATATTTTCAATTTTTGCGCCGGGAACACCGGTAATAGAAGATGAAAAATTGCCGGTATTGTAAGCCGTGATATTATTCATCTGAATGTTTTTCATTTGTCCATAAGGAGGCGCCGGCGAATCTCTATTTAGTTTGTGGCCACGGTTGCCTAAGCGGATATAAATCGGACATTGTGTTTCCTCAATCACAATATTGCTCACATTCACACCTTCCATAATGCCGCCGTCCACTATCTCAAGCGAAATACCGGCAATGCCGAGGCGTGGAAGATTAAACTTGGATGGCACTGTGCTTCGCGTTGGCTTTATCAAGCAATTTGAAATGGTAATATTTTTAAATCCTCCGATGGACTCCGTACCGCATTTAATGGCATTGGTGTAACTGCTTACCACGCAGTTGTTAATGCTGATGTCTTCACATCCGGCATTGCCTGTACTTTTTAAAACAATACCATCATCATCCGAATCAATAATGCTGTTGGACAATACAAATCTTCTGCAACCATTAATGTCAATACCATCGTTATTTTTATTGCTGTGATTGTAGACATGAATGTTATTGACCGTTACATCTTCGCAGTCAAAATAATGCTGGTTCCATCCTCCCGAGTTATGCATAGTAATCCCATCCACTGAAATGTTTTTGCAGGATTTAAAAAGAATATTGGTTGGTCTTTCTGCTCCGGTTCTTCCTTCTCCCAATCCATCAAGTGAACCCTTTCCGCTAACACTGATGTGAGAAGCATTTTCTGCATAGATCAAACCATTGCGTGGAAAGTCCTTATAGTTTTTGCTGGCAAACAAAACAGCGCCGGCGCTTAAAAAAATTTCAACATTATCTTTTAAAATGATGGTACCACTTTTATACATTCCGGATGGGATCAAAACTCTACCACCACCGGCTGTATAGCAGGCGTCAATGGCTTTATTAATTGCTGTTGTACTTAGTTGGACAGTATCGTTTTTTACAGCGCCATAATTAATGATGTTGTAATCCTGTGCCTGTAAAGCAATCGTAAAGAAAAACGCATTGAAAATTGTAAAGAGTAAATATTTCATTTTGGAAATCCACTTTTAATAGAAGTGCATTTTTTTGCTATTGCCCGTCACGGTTGAAAAGGACGCAGAACAGCTGTAGCTGCATTTTGTTTTGCAATGACAATTTTTGTGTTTTTGTAATGACCAAGAATAGCAGCCGCATCTGAAGCACTTAATGCTTCACTAATTTCATTAATTGGATTGAGCCAAACCTGTGTCTTTGCCGAAGCAAGACGCACCAGATCGGGAATATCAAAATCGCGCAAAACACCAGGCGCTCCCCAGAAATAAGCTGAAGACACCACATAGTATTTATTATTCACCAATGACTTGTAAGATGTCAGTGTATTCTCTGCGATCACACCCTCTACTCGCGGATCAAAAACAGCAGCCAGTGTTGCCCACAAGCCGCCAACGCCTTCACCGTATAACCGGATCTTTTTTCCTTTTAATGCAGGTTGTGATTGAATAAAATCAATGCCGCGCATTACATCAAAGGTTCTCATGCCAAGCATTGTGCGGCCAAAGCCCGGGCTTTGAATGGCAAGACAATCGTGTATCCATTGCGGCGCCGTACAAGCGGAATATTTAACCGGCAAGGGCAAAGAAGCCGTTGGACTTGTTTCGCCAATGCCTCTGACATCAATTGCCAAAACAATATTTCCTTTTTGTGCCAGTGCGAAAGAAGTTGACGTTTCATTATAACTGCGTGGCTTTCCTTGTTCAGACGCATAAATATAAACCGGCGCCGAAGGATTTATTTTTTTGGGTTTGATCAATAGCGCAGGGATTAACATGCCTTCTTCGCTTTGATACGTGAGCTTTTCAACCGAAAAATCGCCGTAGTGTATTGTTTCAACAGAACGAGCGTTGATGCCGCTTCTTTTTTCATTTACATTCAATCCAATTCTTGCAGCAATCCGCTTTTTTAATTCAGCATCATTTTTTAGAGGTTTGTATATCTTCTTTAGTTCTTGTTCATTAAGCGATTGACCACTTTCACCGCCAAGCGAAACAAGCGTCAACCCAGTTTTTGTAACCCACAAATTCTTTTCATCTTCGGGATGCAAGGTTGCTTCGGTTGTGCCTTCGTTTTCTTTTCCAAACCAACGGTTCAACCATTCATACACCGCTTCTCTTTTCGGAAGCTTCATGTCGTGAACGCCGTCCACCATTTTTATTTCAGCCCGGTCTTTGTTGTATCCCAAACCTTCCATAAAAAGTTGAATGTCCTCAATCTTTTTTCGGTGAGGCGCTTCCTCGCCTGATTTTTCGCCAACAATTATGCGAACAGGACGCGGCGCAATCAAACTAAAAATTTGCCGGTCAATTAAATTCTGTCCCCGCAAATAATTTTTTTCCATCTGCCCGCCGGGATGACCCGCTGCGCAAACTTTTATTCGTTGATCGAGAGCTGTAATCAACAAGGCCATTTGCCCGCCGCCGGAATTTCCAACAGCCGCGATTTTTGAAGTGTCAATCTCAGGTCTTGAAGTAAGATAATCCAATGCTCTGATGGCGTCCCAGGCCCGCAAACCCGAGAGGGTGCGGTTAACAAGAAAAGACGGTCGGCCCAAATAATAATGTTGGTCAACAGCACCTTCAACGTTTTCTTTATTCGTATCCGTATCAAAGTATTCCACCCGTTCGCCCTGGCCTACAGGATCAAAAGCTAAAACCGCATAACCTTTTAGCACCAAACCCAAACAAGTGCTGTGATACAAAAGGTTGTTCTTGCCGTTATCGCTATGGCCGCAAGTGAAAAGAACGCCAGGCACGGGCAATTTTCTTTCTTTTGGTAAATAAAAATTAGCCGTTACGTAATAGTGCGGACGGCTCTCGAAATAAAGTTTTTCAATGGTATATTTTTCACGGTCAATTTTTCCCGTGATAACCGGATGCAAAGCTGTTTTCTCTGGAAATTTTCCAAAGAAACTGTCTAAAATCTGGCGGGTTTTATTTTGTTGTGTTAACCATTCCTGCGGCGTTTTTAATTGTCGAAGTTCTCTTACCCTTTCTTTCATCAGGCTATCAATGCGGTCGTTTACAAAATGCGGAAGAAGCCCTCTTGCCGTTTGCATTTCGTCAGCCGTTTCAAACAGTTGAAGCGTCTCCGGTCGTTTTAGATTTTGCAATTGGCCTTTGAATTCGCCAACCGGCGTAAGTACCAATTTTTCGATGCGGCATCTTTCGGTTTTATCACCGGTGAACAGCAGGGAGATTTTACTCCATTGCTGGATGTTGATTCGGGGTATTGTTTTCTTTTTAAAAACAAAAGCATTAGCGTCCATTTTGTTTTCTTCATCAAAGGGAATGCTTCCGGCTTTTTTGCCGTTTACCGTTACGGTAAGTTCCGCTTTGCCGCTTTTTTCATCTACATAAAACAAGGTGAGATCGTAACAAGCGGAAGGTTCAAAAAAATTTATTTCTGCCACGCCATCCTTAGCGCCTTCTTTTAATTGAATGCATCGCTTTTTGTCGAAATCCTTTATTTCCAAGCCTTGAATCAATAAGGGTTCGTCAATCACAACAGGGCCGGCGTTCAACCGTTTGTTGTTTTCAATTAGAGAAAACGGTGTTTTTTCCTTTTTTATAAAAGGCAAAAAAGCGAGGAAAATAAACGGAACAAAAAATAGTTTCATGACGTTTAAATGCAGACGTTAAAGCGCTGAATTAACCAAAACCAAAATAGCAGCGCCGGTTAATTTAGTGCGATAAAATTTTGTTTACTGCAACGAGAATTTGATGGCTGCCTGTGAATGCAATAATCCTGTGTCGAATATCGGAACCGAAACATCCTCTGTTTGAATCATCAACGGAATTTCTGTGCAACCGAGTATGATTCCTTCCGCGCCTTGTTCCATTAATTTGTCAATGATGGCGAGGTAGCGCTTCTTTGTTTCAATTGCAACAATGCCTTTCCCCAATTCGTTGTAAATGGTATCGTGAACGAATTCCCTGTCTTCTTCACCCGGAACAATTACTTCGATGTCCCGCTGAACAAGCTTAGACGTAAAAAAGTCAAGCTCCATTGTAAATTTTGTTCCGAGCAAGCCAACTTTCTTTAGTCCGGCTTTCTCAATTTCCATTGCGGTTGCTGTTGCAATGTGAATAACCGGCAATCCAATTTCTTTTTCAATTCGGTCCGCAAGCAAGTGCAGGGTATTCGCACACAAAACAATGCCTGTTGCGCCACCATCTTTAAAATGGTGACAAGCCTTTGCAACCATTTTGAAAGTTGCCTCCCAGTCGTCCGAGTCAATGTTCTTTTTTATATCGGCATAATTAAAAGAATGAACGATGCACCGGGAAAAATTAAGTCCGCCCAGGGCGTCGTTAATTCCCTCGTTGATCTGTCTGTAATAGTTCATTGTTGAAACCCAACTTATCCCGCCAATAAGCCCAAGTGTTTGCATTTCTCAATAAAATTTAGCCGCATAAAAAATATCCCCGCTGTAAAAATTGCTGACGTCCCCGGGTCACTTGTAAGGTGAATTAAGCAAAGCCAATTCGCTCAACTTGACCGCTAAAAAATCGCGTCGCTAAATGAAAGGCAATCCGAAAATTTATTTTTTGACACTGCGTGAAAACCTGCATTCCAAAGCGTGCAAGACATTAAAAGTATCCACCCTTCTCACTAATCTCCTGGATGGATTGTCCTTCATGTACCCAGCTAAAAATGACCTCCTCATTTGCTAAAATTTCTTCGGCACGAATCAAAACTTTGTACGCAATATCCCTTGGCACAACCAACACGCCGTCAATATCGCCAAGAATAACATCCCCGGGTTTGATGATGACACCGCCAATGGAAAGCGTAACCTGGTAATGCGTGATGAGGCATCTTCCCAAACTGCCGTTTGAAATTCTGTATTTATAAAAAACAGGAAAATCGGAATCTAAAATTTGATGCGTGTCCCGGATGCCGCCGTCAATGCAGGCTGCCCTAACTTTTTTTCCTTTGGCCGTTGCCGTCATTACCCCACCCCATAACGTAGCTTGCTCATCCTGGCTGGTGTCCCAAATTACAAAGGCGTCTTCGTGCATCGTATCCAACATCTGCGTACGAAACTCCATCTCGCCGCTGATCATGGCATTGGGTGCACTTTTCACGGTGAAAGCAATGCCGGCAACGGTGCGGTATTCACGCAAAGGTTGAATGCGGTTGGGCAATGCCTGGTTCAGCAAACAGAACTCACGCAATACATCATTTACAGCGCCGGTGTACATCCGCTCGAAGCGGCACAAAAGTTCTTTTTCAGGAATGGGAAAATCAGCGTTGGAAACGCTTTCACGGCTTTCAATCAACTCCTCAAGATTCATCATTCCAATTTCCTTTTTATACTGTTGTGTATTCATGGTGCTTGTTTAATTTTTTGTTCAGAATATTTTATCGAAAATTTTGTTTTAAAACTATTCGCTTAAAACCAGTGTTGCCCGGCTTTGGCGGTTTCCGCTTTTCAATTCAAATGGAATTTGCTTTTTTAATTTGCCTCCTTTTTTAGCTTCAACGGAATACGTGCCGTGAAAACCTCTGAAGTTTATTTTCCCGTTGGTATCCGTCGTCAACGTCACGTTCGTTCTCCAGTCGTGATTAATTAACTGATCCAAAACTTTATAAGCAGGCTTTGGGTTCATGGCAGAATCCAACAGTCCGCCTTTAAAATTATTCTCGGTACCAAAAGCAGTTCCGTCACCAAAATTCCACCAGGTAATTCCTTTCATCTGCGATTCGCTAAACCATAACTTATATATGTTTGAAACAATGGCGGCCTGGTTCTGCCAACCGTTTGCTTCGTTGCTTGGGACCGTAATTTCAGTGACCCAAAGAGGCTTGCCCAACTTTCCCAATTCTGTGTAAGCGTTGTGCATAATGGTTGGCGTAAACACGTCGCCGTTTAAAAATTTTTTCACCAGCAGCATGTGAAACTGAATACCAACGCCGTCTACACGAATGTTTTGTTTCAACAATCCCTTCACCAGTTCAACGTATTGCTCAGTGCTGTCGTGCACCGTTTTTGTTTCGTCGTTGATCATCAGCGTGGTTGTTTTGGGAAATAAACTATCGGCTTCTTTAAAGGCCCAGGCCAGGTAGTCTTTCGGTGCCTGGTGCCATACGTTTGGGTTTTTCAACCGTGCTACTTCTTCGTTCACTACGTCCCAAACGGCAACGTCTTTTCCGTAACGATTGGCAAGCTCCGTCATGCGTTTTTTAGCAAGCGCTTTCAACGTTACCGGATCAGTTTTGGAAACCCATGCCGGCATGAATTTGCTCTTGATGTACAGCATCGGATGACCTTTGATCATGATGTTGTGTTCTTTGCACCATTTCACGGCTTCATCCGGTGGAATGCGCCGCCACATTGGGGCAGAGCCTTCTTTAAAGCGCAGGCTGTCTTGTTTGGGTTCCAGTTCAGCCCAGTAAAAAGGAATGGTAGCAAAGTTGAAAAGCTTTGTAAATGCCGTTTCGTATTTGCTGTTTAATTCAGGGGTAGCCAATTGGTGTAGCACAAACAAATTGCAGCCGAATTTGAATTCACTTGATTGCTGTTGAATAACGATTGTGGCATTTGCAACCGGCTTTCCTTTCTTGTCCACAACCGTAATAACAGCGTCGCCTTTGCGGTATTTTTCAATGTTGGTTTCAATTTGCTTTTGCAAGGCAGGGTCGCTCCATGCGGGTGGGTTTTGCGCTTTTACAGTTCCACACAAAAAAAGAAAAGCTCCAACAAATGCAACGAATTGTCTCATAGTACCTTATTCATTATTTAAAAAGCAACAAACCTGACAATAAATCAAGCTGGAAGCAAAGGAATTTAATTTTACAATATAAAATATAGCTTTATAATAATAGTAAATTTAAGAAAATAGATTTGTGCGGCAAAGCTTTATTTCACTTATCTGAGAAAGTGCACTAAGGGTTTAGCCACACGCTTCAACTTCTCTCATTTCAATTGTTCATTTGCGTCACTTGCCCTTTCCAGGCCAGCGGTTTATCTACAGAAACATCTTTTACGTTCCAGCCTTTGAAGAACACATCGGCGCCGGAGTTGTTTACTTTGGCCACGGATTGAATTTGCAAGCCTTCCACATCTACCGCGATTACCGGCGTGCGGGGGTCGGGCTGTTCGGAGCTTAACATCAATCCTCTTACTTGAATATTTTTTGCGTGGCGAATGAACAAACCCGACGAAGGCAATTCTTTCCAAACGGTAGGTTGCGGGTAACCTTTTTCGTCTTCTTTTACTTTGGTAACGTCGCTGGTGTATGCGCCTTCTTTCACCCCACCGGTGCTGTAAAACTGTACGTTGGACAAGGATAAATTTTCAATGTAATTTCCCGGAACGCCGGTGATGGAAGAACAGTAGTTTCCCGTATGATAAGCCACCACGTTGTTGATCACAATGTTGCGCATAATGCCAACGGGTGGCTCGGGTGCATTGCCCGTGTGTTTCCGGGCACGATTGCCGAGGCGAACAAACAAGGGACAATCATTGCCTTCAATGGTAATGTTGCTGATGCTGACTCCGTCCATGATGCCACCATCCACAATCTCCAGTGACAAACCTGCAATACCTTTTGCTGTTCCGTAGATGGGCGGGTGCGGATTGCTGCTTGGCTTTACCACACAATTGGAAATAGAGATGTTTTTAAATCCCCCGGTAGATTCGGTTCCCGCTTTAATGGCGTTGCAAAAGCTGGAGACAATACAATTGGTAATGACAATATTTTCGCAAGCGGCGGTGCCGGTGCTTTTTAAAACAATGGCATCATCATCAGTATCAAACGTAGAATTGGAAAGGGTGAATCCTCTGCAGCCGTCAATGTCGATGCCATCATTATTCCGGTTGGCATGATTGTACACATTTATGTTATTAACCACTACATCTTCACAGTTTAAATAATGCTGGTTCCAGATGCCGGCATTCATCATTTTAATTCCTTCCACACGGATGTTCTTACAACTAATGAAAAGAACATTGCGTGGCCGGCCGTCCAGATCACCTTTCAGGGCAGCCAGATCGGGCTTCTGCCCGGCGCCGTTGCCATTAATCGTACCAAAACCGGTAATGGCAATGTTTGAAATTTCACTGGCAAAAATCAAGGCCCGCCATCCGACGGTATCTTTTTGTGAGCGAAACGCAGTCTTGGGCTGCATGGGCAAATCTTTTATATCGGTGCTGGCAAGCAAGGTTGCGCCGGTTTCCAAATGCAGCTCCACGTTGTCCTTCAGCAGCAGAGTTCCCGAACGAAATATCCCGGCAGGAATCACCACTCTTCCACCACCGTTTTTTGAACAGGCTTCGATGGCTTTGTTGATGGCGGTTGTGTTCAAAGAATTCAATCCGGGCTTTGCGCCAAAATCCGTGATTAAAAAATCTTTTGCACTTGCTCCCTGCGCCAACAGGCAAACCAGAAAACAAACAAACACTCTATGCATTTCTTTTCCCATCATGCTATTTCTTTGAACTTTTATAATGACTCACAAATGAAACTGTAGTAACTCTGTTTATGAAACTTGCCTTTCACTGACTTGTTTATCGCCTAATGGTTGAACATTCACTCCGTAGATATTGCATTTGGCATCATCACTGCATCCAATGTCATACAAATGCAGGCTGACTTATCACGCTTTACAGAGCAGCATTTACTGATACGTGTTGGGATCAAATAAACAGTTGATTGCATTAGCAGCATGTACCCTACTCCCCGAATAGGTATTATTTATCATCCGATTATCGGTGAATACACAGTTGCTTATATACTGAACGTAACCGCTATAGCTATTGTCATGGATAAAATTGTTCTGTACGTATATGTTCTTGATAACCGCTGTTGTGGTAGGCTTGGCATTCATTTCCACTCCAACCTTAGCGTTGTAGGCAATCAGGCAATTTGTAATGTGCACCCGCTGTGCGGTACCGGCATCCGGCTCAATGTCTATTCCATCCTGGGGGGCGGTTCCATTGGTATGTGTAAACGTGCAGGAATCTACGAGAAGGCTGTCGCTTGATCCGATGGTTAGTCCCTGCCGCCTGTTGTTATCACAAATAACTTTTTTGAGCACGCAATTATAACTGCTGATGGTTATTCCATCTCCCCAGCAATTGGTAATAAGCGTTCCCGTAACCGTTATGTTCGAAGAACTGTTAATCCCCATTCCCATGCCCCATTCTCCGGTAGTTCCCAAGTGTTGGTAGCGGTCGCCGACGATCTTTCCGGCTATCACTTTTGCGTTCGATATGCTGTTCAATTTTATCACGTAGTTACGGACAGTGGCGGTAGGCTTTGTTTTCAGTACTCTTGTCGTATCAACCATATCCAAAGTCACGTTAGTCTTCATGTTAATTGAAACATCGGCATCAATTAAATAAGTGCCTGTTGGAACATATACTGTTCCGCCGCCCAGCGCAGCGGCTGAATCAATCGCTTTTTGAAATGCCCACGTATCATCGGTGGTGCCGTTGCCAACTGCGCCCATTGAAACAACATTCAGAACTATTTTTGATTTGGAAGAATCTGCCGGTGAATTTTGTTTGTTCTCTATTCCGTTTTTACGAGAGCATCCCATCGAAAAAATAATTGACAAGCATATAAACAGAAGACAAAAAAAGAACCTGACCATTCTAAAAATTTTAAGATTGTTCATTTTTTCCTTAATGATAATTGTGGAGTTTTCTTATTTCTCTTTTAATTTTTGAGCCATGCTTTCAATTGATCCGTTAATTGTGAAATTGTTCCTTCGGAAACAATCTGCAATTTATCTGGTGCAGTGTGCTGGTAAGCTGCTTTAACAACCGACAAATCATTTATAATGTCTGCATCATTACTGATGTTACCATTAGCATTCGTAACACCGGCAATTAATAATGTTTTTGGAGCCAGACTTGCTTCCAGATCAGGAAGATCATAAACACCAATGGAGCCGGCAACAGTGCTATGTAAAAAATCAGCGTTGTAATTATTGTCCATCACAATAGCACGATAGGAAGAATACGGCTGGATCAACGCTACTTTGGTTATGTCCTTATCAAAAGCTGCTGCATGCAACAACACAGGAGCCATTTGCTTTTTAGCAAGACCGTAAATGTCTTTTACGCCTTCTTTTTTTAGCTGGTCGGCTATACGCACGACATCTCCTGCGCGAATGCCTGCAATGCTTCTTCCTGTAAGAATACCTGCAAACCAAATATTGTACGACACACTGTCTACATACGAATCTCCCTTGAATTCGCCGGGACCCATTTCACCAATACCCACTAAATCCGGCGCCACAACCATCACACCATTTTTTACAAACCATTCCATATCGCCGCCTTCCTGAATATCGGCTGCCTTGCCTGAAGGGTTCAGGTAAAGCATGGCTTTTTGTGTAGGCAGTTCAGGCTTTAAAATGATGTAAGGGATCATGTAATTGCCTTCACCTTTCAACAGGTATTTTTGAATGACGTATCCCTTTCGTTGAATTTGTCCGGCAAACCAAGGAGTCGGCGATTCTTTCGGTTCCTGGTAACCGGAAAGTTGTTTTGCCGATTGCACTATGCGGGGCAAATAAGCAGGAATGTTTTTTCGCGCAGCTTCCAATTTTTGCATTCGTTTTGCCGCATTCTTACTGTTGATGCTAAACGCAGTTTCAGCATTCAACGAAGTAGATACCTGTCCGGTTTTAGTTACTTGTAATTCTTCATCGCTTGGCAAGGTCACTTGCTCTTCTTTTTGGTTGCCCGGATTGTTTAATGCCTTCTGAAAAAACACATAGGAAGCTTCGCGGTTTTTTAAAGTAGTGGCATGTGGCGCATCATCGGTAACCATCGAAAAGTTTTCGGGCTTGCCGTAAGCCTTGTAAATCTTTGCTACTTCAGCACATGTTTCAAGGGCGCCCTGAATGGGGAACATATCCTGCGAAGTAGTGACTACCAACATGGGTTTGGGTGCTCTTACTTCCAAAAGATCAGCCATGTCCAAACCTCTGTCAATGCCGTAAAAAAAGTTTTGTTCCGCATCCTGTGGTCCCATTGCCTGAAAGAGGCGCTTCATGTTCGTAATATAGTTTTCCGGTGCCGCGGCTTCAATGCGGTCATCAAACGCAGCGATGTAAGCGCTTTGTGTACCGCCACCCGAACGTCCGGTAATTCCAATACGGCTTGCGTCCACTTCTTTTCTTGTCAGTAAATAATCAACAGCACGGATCCCATCCCAGATAAAAGCGTTTGCCAAGGTATTGCCTGTAATGAAAAGTTGTGCACCGGGATAAGAATGTTCGTAAGAGGGCCACTTGAATCTTGACTTCTTTGTTTTTTGATTGTAATACTGCAAACGTTCGCCTTGTCCCATTGGATCAAAAGCAAAAACAATGAATCCCTTTTTTACAAAATTTAAAATCTCGTTCAGATAACCTTTAGGACGATAGCCGTTATCGGAATGGCCGCTGCAATAAACAATCGCCGGCGCTTTACCGTTCTTCAAATAGTTTGGAATAAACAAGGTTGACGTAACAAAATAACCGGGTTGCGATTCGTAAATAATATTTTCAAAACGATAAAAATCCTTATCGTAAGTTTTTACAACGGTAGCATCCAACGGCGTTTTATCAGGAAAAGAACCAATCACTTCCTGCAATGTTTTCTTCAACCATTGCTGCCTTTGTTGCCACCCGACCAGTGTATGAATGCCGGCAATCTTTTGTGAACGCTTGTCTAAATCAGCATAAGCCTGGTTCGCAATGTGGTGATACAAAGCGTTCGGCGCATCGCTGAACTCGGGCCAGTTGTGCGTGCCCCGGATACCGTCAAACTCCTTTTGAGCTTTTATGGTTGAACTGGCGAACAAGACTGCGAAAAGAAAAAATATCCGCCCGTTTGTTTTCACGGCTGCGTTCGCATATTGAATTTTCATGGAAGCACTGTTTAAGTTTTACTCGGACGTATTTGGCGTAAGCGTACAATTGACGAGGCCAACTGCTTTAATGAGCGGCATGTATTTGTTTTGAACAATCCGGTTGTGATTGAACTCGACGTTTTCCGCCCGGATTAAATAACCGCCGTAGGCATTGTGATGAATGAAATTATTTTTTGCCACCACGTTTTTAACGGCGCTAAACCGGTTGACGTAAATCTCAATGCCATTGCCTTTGTTGTAAGCAAGGAGACAATTTTGTATGGTGATGTTTTGTGCCGTGTCCTTATCGGGTTCAATGTCTATGCCCGCCATCGGCTTTGTGCCGTGGGTGTTTGTAAGAATGCAGGAATCAATCAACACGCCGTTTGCTTTACCGATGGTGATGGCCTGCCGCCGGTTGTTGTCGCTGGTTACGTTTTTTACTGTTACGTTAATAGAGGGATTGGGTGCGTAAAAGGGTGCGCCTCCTTTGGCGCCAATCACAATGCCGTCGCCCCAACAGTTGTAAATTTTTGTACCGTCAATCGTTACGTTTTTGCTTCCGTACACGGCGATGCCCATGCCCCACTCTCCCGTCGTGTCCAAATGTTCCTTGCGGTCGCCGATGATTTTGCCGTCAATGATGTTCACGTCCGTTGCGTTCAACACCATCAAAATATAAAACCGTTGGCTCCTCGTTGGCTTCGCAATTAACTGTGCCGTTGAATCGGCAAAGCGAAGCGTTACGTGGCTTTTTAGTTTCACCGACACGTCGCCGTCAATGAAATACTTTCCGCCGGGCACAAAAACAGTTCCGCCTCCTGATGAAGCAACGGAATCAATTGCGTTTTGAAAAGACCGTGTATCATCTGTTATACCGTCACCTTTTGCTCCAGTCTTTCTCACGTCCAAAACAATTTCGTTCGTTTGTTTTGATGCAGGCTTTTTTGAGGAAGCACAGGAAACTGAGAACAGCGAACCGACCAATAAAAGAGCGAAGGCAATGCTGTGCAAACAATTTAATTTTCTTCGATTCATCTTTGTCTGTTGTGAATTACTTTTTTACGACAAATCACGCTTCTTTACTGAACTACCGAGACAGGAAGACAGGGAGCAAAGCATCTTTGTGAACCTTCGTGCTTCCGCGTCTTTGCGGTTCAAACTTTATTGCCAAAGAGGACTTTGCTTCAGCGCATTGTTCAACGACAGTTCCAAACTTGTAACATACGGCACAGGTTACGATAGGCCCGTACCGTATGTTAATTGGTTTGCCGTCTAATCACTCGTTTGCGGGTAAGGCTAAACCGCCTGTTTTTATCATGCGCAAACTCACCTTCTCGTTGCCCTGCACAACTTCGGCAATGAACACGCCGGCCCGATAATGATCGCCCAACCGAATGGTGGTGTTCGGAGCCAAGTGTGTTCTCTTCTCAATCACTCTGCCGGCAACGTCCACAACCGTAACGCTTACTTCCTCATGAGAAGCGCTTTGCATTTTCAGTGTGAAATAATTAGCTGTTGGATTAGGCGCCAGTTTCACAGACAGTGTTTTTACAACCGTAGTGCCTTCGGCAATGTCTCTGGCGTTTAAGTCAGCGGTTGCGGACATTTGCGTGGTATAAACGGGAGGCAAACAATCTGCCGTACACTTACCCAGGAAGTCGCCGTGCGCCAAATGTTCTGCAACAGCAGATTCATCTACACAGATTTGTACGCAGGGATTTTTGGGATTTCCTGTTTTGTGGCAGATCTCCACTTTTGCGTTGTTTCCCGCAAAGCAGCGTACATCCGTTGCGTGTATGCTTGTGGAGCATGTAATGGTACAGCCGTTTGCATCAGTAACGGTGGCAGTGAAAATTGCGTCGGCCATTAAGGCTGCGTTAACTGAATAAAAGCCACCAACCGGAACGCTGTTCGCAACCGAAACCGGCGCGTCAACGTTTGAACCCGCTCCCGGACAGAAAGTATTCGTATTGCTGGCCGTTCCGGCGCCTGCCGTCCAGGTTTCATTTCCTGTACTGGAGATGACGTTGCAACGCAAAGGACGATTCATCGCGATTTCTATTTTGTACGGCGCCACGCCACCCACAGGCATCACCTTTATCGTTGCTGTTTGATCGCCCGACATTCCAAAGTACAAGGTTGCGTTGTTGGCCGCGCAGGAAGCGGTTAATGCAGGAGCCCTGCTAACTGTAAACGAGCAATTGCTGGTATTGCCCGAAGCATCCCTCGCCGAATAGCTGATTTTTGTAGAAGACCCGTTGGCAAATGTGGAACCGGCCGCCGGGCCGCCGGTTTGTGTTATCACCGCACCCGGACAATTGTCTGTTGCGGTTGGCACCGTCCACGTTGCCGTGCTTTCGCAAGCGGACATTTGAATGTCCGAAGGACAAGTGATCACAGGTGCTTCAAGGTCTTTCACCGTTACGTCGAAGCTGGACGTGATTGTATTGCCGTGAATGTCGGTAGCGGTATAAGTTACCGTTGTTGTGCCAATGGGAAACGTTTCGCCGGAGGCATGATCGCCGGAAAAACTTTGAATGCCGCAATTATCATTTGCCGTTGGTTGCTCCCAAGTTACCACTGCTCCGCAAACACCCTTGTCGTTCACCAGAACGGTATCGGACGGTAGGCCGTTAATAACCGGGGCTTCGTTATCGGTTACGGTTATTAATTGCGTGGCATTATCGCGATAGCCGTGAACGTCTGTTGCCGTCCACGTTACCGTGGTCGTGCCAACCGGATACGTTGTTGACGGATGATCGTTGGTAATGCTTGCCACCTCAAAACCATTGCCGATGGCCGGGCTGTCCAAACTTATTGTTGCCGAACAAGCGCCTTCGTCGTTGTTTACAGATAAAGCCGAAGTTGTAATGTTTGGACTATAGGCAACCTGCTCTGCTCTTAAATTTTCTACAAGGCTCACCACGTTTGCCATATAATTGTTGCCGAACATTTCATATCCGCCGCTGTATCCCATGGCGGAGGAAGTCACCACCAAAAGACCCTTGCCAATGCGCTTGCTAAATAAAAATGGCTGGTCTGTACCGTCTATCATCCGCATCTTGGCCCTTATTTGCCAGCCATCGGAAAGAACACTGTAAGCGGAAACCGGAGCAAAGCTTTTTTTGAGCGGAGAAGTTATGTTGTTCGGATAAGTTTGCCACAAGCCCGGAAGCAGGTAAGTGCTTGTTCGGGGGTTGCCCGACTGCTGACTGTTGCCGCTCCACCGGATAGCGGGTACGCCGGGAAACCAGGTTTCTACGGGCATACTTCTCGTTGCCGCAATGATCACCACCCTGCCTTTCTCAAGAAAATTCTTTATTTCATTCTGATAAAAATTTGTGCTCAAAAACGTTGACGTGCTGGTGTACTTAATCAAAAGCACGGCTGCGTCATCGTTTAGTTTCTCCCGAAGCTGCGTCTCTCCGGTTACGCCGGCGGCCACCGACCAGTCTCTTTGCTGAAATTCCACAGAAACGGGTGCGCTGGTACTTATGGCGTTGTCATAAAGGATGATCTTCTTGTCAATGGGCTGTACAATTTGTGAAACAAGCGTGGCCAAACCAAAGCTTGCCGGGTTGAAATAGGAAGCATCCGGCCAACCTGAATTTTCCGCCCGTCCTGCCCTGGAGCGTTTTACCGCCATTTTAAACTGGCTGCTGTCGCTGGCTGTTATTCCCAAACTGGCAAAAGGTATTTTGACGTTGATGGTCCAGTCAGTACTGCTAACGGTTGTTGTAGCCGTCCATGCGGGGTTCCAGGAAACATCGAAGTCCATTCCTCCAAAGTTCGAAATGGCATCATACTTCACTGCCTTTGAATTAACGGCAAAGTGCATGTACGAGGGACTGTTAGAATTTGGCTGCATGAACAGTTCTACGCAATCGTCAGCCCTTACGTTTCCATCCTGCGTAAGCGCCAGCGTTTTGCGTTGTGCGATGTTGTTGTCCTGACAAACAATGCGCAGAACCAGATCGGTAGGTGTCCAGGCCATTGAAACAACGGTCTGCTCGTCGGCGGTCTTTCCCGACTTTTCTTCAAACGGTGGAAGCTTTTGAGCCGTTTGCCAGGTAGTTTCGTCCACCTGCGCTGTTTTTACAATGGCTGTTTTAAAGTGGTCTGCTCTCCCTTTTTTAAAATTGTACACCGCCTGCCAGTTGGCCAGCATTTTACTTTCAAGATCAATTTGAGCCGCAATTTTCGCTTGGATAGCCGTGTCGGTTATACTGGCCAGCTTTGTGCGTGCCTGCGAAAAATAACTGTTCAGCCGTTCAAAGGATTCAGGCGAAAGAAAATTGTCCACTTCAGCCGCGGGTGAATTGTTATACTTGGTGATGTTGCCGGGCGCATTTCTCCAGAGTTGCTCAATGTCCCAGTAATACGCAACCATGGCCGCACTGGCCGGGCCGTAAACCGTAGCGCACCAATCCTTCACAATGCTGTCCGCCGGTATATTGCTCCACATGGATTTGGCCGCGGCATACAGATTCATGCGGTTGCAGTTCCAGTAGGTTTCTTCGGGTGCGGCAGCTTTCGGATAACCATAAGGTGGAAGTTCGGATGAATAACCACCCGCTATTCCTTTGTTGACGATCCAGGACATCTGATCGGTTTCCCACGATACCAACGGAACGTACATCGGGTCCTTGAACATGATGTATTCGTATCCTCTTATTCCCATCTTCACGCCCTTGCTCAACCAGCCGTCTATTTCATTCATTGTATTTTGGTTGCCGCTGTAGCCACTAGACAAAAGATAACGGTAGCTCCCGTCGTATTGCGTATATCCAACGCTTTCAAAACGGCTGGCCACCGTTGTTGGAACCGGCCGGTAACCCTGATAGGCAAAGGTCCAGTATCTTCTTCCGGGGTGCGTCTGGTCAATCTTTTCCATGACGATCTGAGAAAACTTTTGCCAGCGTGTGCTCACATCAGGAGCAAGTGCCCTGCAGAGCGAATCCTGGCAGTAAGTCTGGTTATCGGCCGGATAAAAATGCACGATGTCAATGAACGGCGTTTGATCCCACCATTTGGCTATCATGTTGGCCACTTCGTTTTGCACACCCGCATTGCCCCAGCACAATTGGGCGGTGGCGGCGGAAGTGTACGCACGGGAACCGTTGTATTGAGCCACGTATTCGGGATGAGCGTTTAGCGTGGATGCAGGCAGAACGACGTTATGACCCGCAATTCGCGTTTGAAAGCCTTTTTTCAAACGCTCCACGATCACCGGCGAAGTGGGGCTTGAACCGGCTGGGATAGCAACAATGTTCATCTTGTTACGAGCTTCCCAGGCATCGGTTTCTGGGGTACTGTTTGTTACATCGGTAACCGATAAAGAGCGCATGGTAATGCGGGGAGTTTCAAAAATGCTTAACTCCCCAACGCTTACGATGCTGCGCCTGGGAATAAATTCACCGGTGCTGCCAGGCCATAGCCACCGTGCACCCAACACATCTTCCAAAAAAGTGTAAGCAGCGTACAAGGCAGCACGGGGAGTTTGACCCGCCAGATAAACAGTGTTCCCATCGCGCAGTACGGCAGTTTGCTCGTCGTTCGCACCGGCCAACTTGAGCTTGTCGCGCATACCCGATATTTCGGCATTTGTTGCCGGCGTGCCAATCACAATCCTGACGCCTAATGTTGCTGTGTTTTCATCGGCGATATTCAAGTTACTGCCGGACATCAATCCTAAGGTGCGTTGTACCTCTTCCGCGGCATACCTCTCTACCGCAGTTGCATTATGCCCGACTATAATCGTTGCTTGGGAAGTAGCGGACGCAAGAATCAAATCATCGGCTTTGCAAAAAGAGTGTGCGCAGAGCAGAAGCAAAAGAACAAGCGTATTTTTTTTAAACAATAGGTTCATGTTATTTCCATAAGGGGTTTTGTTGCAAAGCGCTGTTTAAGGATAATTCCAGAGTTGGAATAGGAAAAAGTTTGTCTTTCTCAGACACGTTCGTGTATTCTCTGACGGCGTACTTTAATGAAGCGGGCAAGTTGGTATTCATGTCTGCCTCGATCATTTTCATTTGCGGAATAAAAATGCCCCAGCGTATCAGATCAAATTTTCTGATTCCTTCAAAGCAAAGCTCTCGTGCCCGTTCGTCGCGGATGGCAGTTCGAAAAGCATCCTGACTAAGTCCGTTGAGATCAACAGTTGCCGTTGCAATGGAAGCCGTTCCTGTAGCCTTAGCGCCGGCATACGTAAATCCTATACCCGTTACGTTTGGATCTGAGGTTCCGCTTGTTTGCGTGGGAGCGGTAGTGGTAGAACTGCCGGTGGTAGTAACGGTGTAAAGATTATTCCCGTTAAATACCTGCGTGCCTGCCGGATAGGATGTATTGGGTTGCCACGGCGTGCCAACCGTAACCGTGGGTACGCTTGTATAACCAAGGCCAGGATTTGAGATGGCAATCGCTGTAACTTTTCCGGTCGTTGTCGAAACCGAAGCCGTTGCACTTGCACCGGCACCTCCGCCGCCCGAAAGCGTTACGGGAATCGTTGGTACTGTTTTCAAATAACCGGTGTTTCCGGTTGCTGAAAGTGTTATATCCTTTACGACAGAAACCGAAACAACGGGTGTGGTAACAGACAAGCCAAAACCACGCCTTCTTACCATGTTCAACGCATCAAATGAACGTGCGGTAGGACCGTTGATTTCGTTGTCGGCTTCGGCAAACATCAACAGCACGTCCGAATAACGAATAATTGGATAGTTCGCGGGGCTGAACTCTGTGTTTCTTGGCAACACAGTTTCGTATTCCCTGCGCCACTTGCCTTCGTTTCTGCTATAGGCATCTGTTGGCACTACCAAGACCTTTGTGGTGCCCGCGTTACCCAAAAAATTATAAGGAGAAATCGCCCAGTCTCTTCTTAGGTCTCCGGCAGCATATAATTTGTACAAATAACCGGTTGCTCCTTGGTATCCGTACGAATAACCAATATCCTTGTCGGTATTTCTAACGCCCATGTAAATGCTCCATCTTCCACCCGCCTGCAAGGCACCAATATTGTTTCCGTAGAAATCAATTTCCCACAACACTTCTTTGTACGAATTGTCAAAGAGGTCGGCGCTTTCGTTAATAAAAATCTGTTTGTAATCGGGGTTCAAAGAATGAACGTGCGATTGAATCACGCTGTCGGCCCAGGCGCGGGCATCGGTGTATTTTGCAACGTCCAGCAAAGGCTCGCCGGCCATTTTAAGGCAAACCCTGGCAAGCATTGCTTCTACGGCCGTTTTTGAAACGTGCACCGGCGTACCGTTGGTTGTATAATCGTTCACCAGGTCCTTTGCCGCCTTCATGTCATTGTACACCTGGTTGTAAATATCTTTTGCCGGTGTTGCCGGGTTGTTCACCTGTCTGCCATCAACGGTTGGTGTTAGCAGCAGCGGCACATCGCCCCACTGCGTTACCAACAGGTAATACATGTAGGCTCTTAAGAACAAGGCCTCGCCTTTAATTGCATTGCGGTGCTGTTCATCCATCGCCGGCTTGTTGATGTTGGCCAGCAAATAATTAGCCCTGTCAATGCCCTTGTACAAATCGTTCCAGGTGTTGCTTGTGCGGGGCTCGGCCGGGGTGATGTTGTAGTATAAGGGATGCGGCGATGTGGTGCTAAGCTTGTAATAACTTTCGTCTGTCGTTCCTACCAGATAAAAGTTTTGTTGCAGGCCATACGTTGCTACGGTAGTCAATGAACCGTAAACTCCGGCCAGCGCTTCGTTAAGCTGTTGTTCGGTATTGTAGTATTGTTCGGGCACGATAAAATCCGTCGGCTTCGTGTCCAAAAATTTTTTGCAGGAAGTTATTATACCGGATAGTATCAGTAGTGATAGAGCAATCTTTTTCATGACGAGGTTTTAAAATGAAGCGTTCAAACCAAAGGTTACCGTTCTTGCATAAGGATAAACAGAGAAATCAAATGCAGGCCGCAGGGCGTCGTTGCCGAATTTGTTCACTTCGGGATCAAAGCCCTGATACTTTGTAAACGTGAGCAGGTTTTGAGCGGATACGTAAACGCGAAGGTTGCTGACGCTTATTTTGGAAATAATTTTTGGCGAGAAACTATAGCCCAACGCGACGGTTTTCAATTTCAGGTAAGAACCGTCTTCTATCACCCGTGTCGAATACGCATAATCTACCGGGCCCGAACCGCCGGTGCGGAAATAAGTATTGTTCTGGTTGTCCGGCGTCCAGCGGTTAATGTAGGTAGCGTACATGTTCTGATTGGTTTGGCCGCCGCCTTCAAACTTTATGCGGTTGATGTTGATGACATCATTGCCGACAGAAAAATTGAAGAAGACGTTTAAGTCAAAATTTTTGTACGTGAAGTTATTGGAGAAGCCGCCGGTGAAATCAGGATTGGGATCGCCAATGATTGTTCTGTCATACGCATCCACCACGCCATCAGGAACGCCTTGCGGACCACTGATATCTTTGAATTTAATGTCACCGGGCTTTATGCTTGTTCTTGTACCGTAAGAGGGCACGGCTGTTTTTAACACATACGTCCCGGAAGTGTTTTGGTCAAAGTCAGCGTACTGATAATTACCGTCCCAGATATAGCCCCAAAACCGCGCAATGGGATGACCGATTTCGGCAATGTACAACGGCACGTTTGTCGTATAGGTATCCCAACTTGCCGTGGTCAACCGTTGCGTTTCGTTATCGGAAAGTGCAAGGACTTTGTTTCTGTTAAACCCGATATTGAAATTCGTATTCCAGTTAAATTTCCCTTTGACATTAACTGTGTTTAACGTCAGCTCAAGACCTTGGTTTTGAACTTTACCGATGTTTTTTAACGCCGTACTAAAACCGATAGAGCCCGGCACGGCCGCATCCAAAAGAAGGTTGGAAGTTATTTTTCTATAAGCATCCACCTCCAGTGAAATCCGTTGGTTGAACAAGCCTATATCCAACCCAAGGTCTGTCTGATTCGTTGTTTCCCATTTTAGATTTGGATTGCCCAACGCCGTTAAAATGGACGCATTCATCGGCTGGTTGTTGTAACTATACCCAAGGCTTGCAGGAAGGTTAATACGGGACAAATAAGCAAAGTCTGATACGCGGTTGTTACCGGTAGAACCGTAGCTGACTCTCAGTTTTGCGTTTGAAAGAAACCGCAAGCCTTTCATAAATTTCTCGTCGCTGATTCTCCACGCCACCGCGCCGGAAGGGAAATAACTCCACCTGTTTTCGGGAGCAAATTTGGAGGAACCATCGGCCCTGAACGATGCCGTAAAAAGATACTTTGAACGGAAAGAATAATTCACTCTTCCCAGGAAAGAAGCCAATGAATAGGCAGAAGAAGTTGACGTAATGGAAACGGGTTGTCCTTCGTCCATACCCGATATGCCCAAGTCTTCGTTCGGAATGTGATTGGCAGCCGCGCCAAAGGAAGACACTTTTGTTCCGGATGTTGTAAAGCCAGCTAATGCATCCAATTGGTTTGAGACCCCCATTTTCTTTGAAAAGGTTAGCGTGTTCTCGTTCACCCAGCTTGTCAGTTGACTGTTGACTTCAGAACCACTCACGCCGTTGTCTTTGCCGGATTTTGTCAAAGGACTTCCCCGCGGTGTTTGTGAATTATCAAAGGCATCGCTCTTGATTTTATTTTTTGTCAAAGCCCCTGTAACTCTTAGTTTGAAATACTTTGCAAACGAGTATTCGGCATAGGCATCGGAAATCAGAACGTCCGAGAATTTTTCCCGCAATTCATTCCTTGCTGTTTTGATGGGATTGAAACCGTTCAGCGTGAGAAAATCTGCGTCGTCAGATTCAACATCGGTCGGGTCATTGATTCTTCCCGATACCGGCCGGAAAGCCCATACGCTGTAAAGCAAATTGCCGTAATAAAATCCGTTGCCACCCAAAGCCGGACTTGTACCAAACTGGTGGAGGTAACTATAATTTACATTGATGCCGGCATTCAGGTTGGCGTTAACCCGTTGGTCTAACCGTACGCGGCCCTGGTATCTGTCATAACCCGAGTTTGTAAGAATGCCTTCCTGGTTTAGAACCGATCCCGAAACGCTGTACTTGGTATCTTTTGATCCGCCGCTAAGCGAAAGAAAATGGCTTCGGAAAGGACTGGTCCGGAAAAGAGAATCCTGCAGGTCAATTCCTTTTACATTCCTGAAATCATCCAGCGTATTTCCGTTGATAAAATAGGTGTTGTTGGCGTTTGCCGAATCCCGTTCGCTTTGATATTTTACAAACTCGTAGGGATCCATCATGTCAATTTTCTTGTTGTTCTGCTGAAAGCCATAATAGCCGTTGTACGTAAGAACGGGCTTGCCTTCCTTTCCTTTTTTGGTGGTGATGAGAATGACGCCGTTTGCACCTCTGGCACCGTAAATGGCTGTGGAAGACGCATCCTTCAATACTTCGATGGACTCTATCTCCGCAGGATTGATGGCGTTGTTATCAGGATTTTCTATCGGAAAGCCGTCAATGACGTAAAGCGGCGAATTGTCCTGTGTCAGCGAGTTGTTGCCGCGCACCACAATGTTAATGGTTGAACCGGGTTGTCCATCGGCTGCGGCAGCCGTAACACCGGCCAGGCGGCCCGCTAAAGCCTCCTCAAACGAACGCACTGGCGCTTTTTGCAAGTCCGCCATTTTCACCGAACCCACGGCTCCGGTTAAATCACGCTTCTTTTGAACGCCGTAGCCAATTACGACCACCTGGTCCAAGGCTTTGCTTGTAGGAGATAAACTAACCCTTGCAACCGATTTGGAATTTGCGGAAAGGCTTACCTCGCCAAAACCCACGTAAGAGAAAACCAAAACGGACGCCGGACTGGGCGCATCAATCGAAAAATTTCCGTTGGCGCCGGTAGTGGCTCCGAAAGAAGTTCCCTTGATTTTAACGCTAACGCCGGCCAATGGTTTTTGGTCTTCGGAAGAGATAACCTGGCCCGAAACCCGGATGGGTTTCTGGGCGGAACTCTCGTTTGTTAAGCAAACAAACAAAAGCAGTCCCAAAATAAAAAGCAGTCGTGACTTCATTGTAGTTGTTTTTAGTAACTTTATATTATAAAATCGACTTTTACAATACCAACCAAATATAAAGAAAAAATTTTCTGGTAAATATTTTTTTTAACCGCTCCCGCAGCTGATTAAATCATTTTGAGAACTCTTCTGTATTGCAACAAATCCAAGGGCCGGTAATCGGTTATAAACAACAACAAAAACCAAATATTCCAATGCGAAGCAGTGATGCTTTCTACGAGTTCGGCCTGTGACGGTGGAGAATTTACAAAGATAGTTTTCTGAAGCGAATTAAACCCGGCCGCTAATTGTATACTTACTGCGCTTCGCTTGCACCATGATAGCCTGTACTTAATAACCATCCGCCGTCAACTTTGATGGAACTTCCGGTGAGATAAGTTCCGGATGCCAACAAGCCGCAAATGACTGCGGCGATTTCTTCTGGCTTTCCAAAACGAGCCATTGGAATGTTGCTTTCTACGGCTTTACGCTTTTCGGGATTTTGCCAAACCGCGGCATTGATGTCGGTTTGTATGGCGCCCACAACAACGGTGTTCACGAGGATGTTGTGCGGCGCAAGTTCAAGGGCAACGCCTTTCATCAAGGTTTCCAATGCCCCTTTGGTGGCTCCGTAAACGCTGAAGCCAACACCTGGCTGAACTGCGTTTACAGACGTGAGTGTATAGATGGAACCCTGAACGTTTTCTTCCACCATTTTTTTGGCGATTGTTTGTGTGAGCAACAAGGTTCCTTTTAAATTAACGCCGATGAAAAAGTCAAGGTCATTTAACGTCGTGTCCAAAAATTTTTTTTTGTACGAAACGCCTGCGTTGTTAATGAGGTAGTCAACGCGTTTTAAAATCTTCCAGGCTTGCTCGCCCAATTGAACGGCTTGCGCCGGGTCGGCTAAATCTGCCTGAAGAATATGCGATTTTCCTCCCGAACGATGAATGAGATCAGATACGCTTTCAGCCTCCTCTTTGTTTGTATTATAATGGATCAACACCTCGGCGCCTTCTTCTGCCAACCGAAGCGCAATGGCTTTTCCAATGCCTCTTGAAGAACCTGTAACCAGAACTGTTTTACCGGATAGTTTCATACAAGCAAATCTTAGGTTTAAACCGTTGGTTGTTAAAGACTGCCTACTGTTGGATACCAGTCGGGCCGGTAAGGGTCCTGGTGGAAACGGGCATAGTAATCGCCTTTCTCTTCATAATACTTTTCGTAAAACTTCATTTTATCTTCATCAAGATTAACGCCCAATCCCGGCCCTTCGGGCACCTTAATGAATCCCTTTTCATATTTCATTGGCCCGCCTTCAATAATGTCATCGGTGAGGTAATGATAATGCGCATCGCCGGCGAAATTCATGGTGGGTATGGTAGAAGCCGTGTGAAGCATCGCTGCTAATTCAACACCAAATTCGGATCCGCTGTGCATGGCCACGCCCAAATTAAACGTATTACAAACCGCACACAAATCTTTTACGCCACGCGGGCCTTCCCAATAATGCAAATCGGTAAGCACAATGTCCACGGCGTCCAATTTTATTGCGGGACCCAGGTCATCAAATTTATTTGGGTACATGTTGGTTGCAATTGGAATTCTTACTTGCTTTCTCACGGCCGCGTTTCCTTCAATCCCCCAGGCCGGGTCTTCAAAGTATTCAATATTCAACGGCTCTAACCTTCTTCCGATTTGCACAGCGGTTGCTACCGACCACAAGCCGTTGGGGTCTATGCGCAAGCCAAAATCGTCGCCAAGCTTCTTTCGGCAAAGCTCAAGCACCCTTGCTTCCTCGCTTGGTTTTTCCACGCCTGCTTTGAGTTTCATCGCGTTCACGCCCAAGGTTTCGTGAAGTTCCACACAATGCTCCGCAAGGTCTTCGGCGCAAGTATCATTGCCACCGGAAGGACGGTCGTAACGCCAAAACAAGTAGCCAATCATGGGGATCTCAGTGCGTACGCTTCCGCCAATTAAATCACTCATCGGCCGGCCGGTTGCCTTGCCTTGTATGTCCAAACAAGCCATTTCAATGGCTGCGTACAAGCGGGAATTGGACAGATAATAAACGCTTCGAAGAACTTTTATTTTAATCAACTCCAAATGAAAAGGGTCCACCCCCGTTATCCTCGGCTTAAGTTTTTGCAAAGCCCCTCTTTGATCGCCGCCACCGATCTCTCCTAAACCGGTGATTCCTTCGTCGGTGATCAACTCCAGAATGGTGCGCATAAAATAACCGGGATGAACTCCCGTGTTGTGCCTTAATTGAGCGTTCAGCGGAATGGCCACGCAACGCACACGCATGTCAACTATTTTCATGTTCGGTCTTTCTAATTTTTTGTTTACGAATACGCTCTTGGCTTCGACAATCTGTTGCCGTCATCAAACCGGAAGGTTCGTTTTCCAACCGGTTCGGCAACGAGTGTCTTATCTACTTTACAATGTAAAATATAATTTTACCATGCAAAATAAATTAACGACGACATTTTGTCCAAATTTATTCCTGACGGCCGCAAACAAAAAAAGGCAGCTACAGGGCAAAGGATGGCTGCCGCCGTTTCCGCCGCAATTTCTTACTTGAGTTTTTTGCTTATTTTTTTCCCCGATTGCTTCAGCAGTTTAATCAATTCCGCCTTGTCCAATTCGTTGTAACGAAACTGCGGCAGGTAAACGCTTAAACTGGCAATCACCTTTTCGCTTCTGTACACGGGAACGGCAAGGCCAAATATTTTTTCTTTTGTCAGTTGCGTGGCGTATTCGTTCTGCCTGATTTTTGCCACCTGGTCCATCAGTGTCTTTTCGTCCGTCACGCCTTCCCATTCGTCTTTTTTGGGAAGCCCGTATTGCTTTATAAATTTTTCCAGGTCTGCGTCCGGCAACGTTGCAATGATTGCTCTTCCCGAGGATGAATTGTAGGCTCGTTTTTCAGAAGCCGTGCTGGCCTGTATGGGATGGGTGCCCATAACCCGGACAAGAACCCTTCGCATGTCTTTGTCCAGTACGGCCAACAAAGAGTTTTCGTTTATTTTTTTTGTAAGATAAGCGCACACTTCTTTTCCCACTTCGGTCAAATCCTTTTTATAGCCTTCGCTTCCCGTCAGCCCGTAGATTTTGGAACCCAGGCAATATCCCTTTTTCTTGTCTAGTTTCTCAACGTATTTCCGCTCAACCAAAGTCTTAATTATGTTTGCACACGTTCCGTTGTTCAAGTTTAGCTCTTCGGAAATTTCGCCTAATGTTTTGTGCTGATCAGGGTCTTTTGCCAAAAACTCCAGAATATCCAGGGCTCTGTTGATTACTTGTATCATTAAGAAAATTTGAAAGAAAGCTAAAATAAAAGCATGTCGTGTAATGTAAAATTAAATTTTACATCTTAAAATATAGGCAGAGATCTTTTGCTAATAAACGTAAGAGGCAGACACGCAAGAAACGCTATGAGCAAAGGCCTTTCGAAGTATCGAAACAATCATCTGGGAAAACATCCGACGGCAAAAACAGCGAGAACGACCAAGCGGGCTCTCTTCGTTATTGTCTCAAACCTAAAGACGTAAAAATTTTACTTTCCCGACGATGATTCGGCTACGGGAGAATACACCATGCCGGTGAGTAAAGCACTGGCAGGAGCAGAGTTGCTGGTCGATTATTGGAGTGCGAATTAAACAGAAGCACGGGCATGGATTTCGTCGTCTTGCAAAATTGCGCATGTTTTAACGCAATGGATCCATAACTGATTAATGAGGCTGCGCCGTTAAAACTCTCTAGGCTGATCTGCTTCAGCGGCAACAGGGCTTCCGCAGATTTTCCCGATTTAAATTCGTCAAGCTGCGCAAAGCTAAAAGCCGGAAAAGGCCTGCATCGTTGCAAAAAATAAAAGTCAGCGAGTTGGTTGTAAAATTGGAGCAAAATAAAATAAGGATCACATTTCTGCAATCCTTATTTTGCGGACTGGACGGGACTCGAACCCGCGACCTCCGCCGTGACAGGGCGGCATTCTAACCAACTGAACTACCAATCCTTTTTCGTTGGGGAGGCAAAAATAGGAGTCTTTTCTTTTCCACCAAAAACAAAGAGAAAAATTTACCGAAAATTCTGTTGAAGTTTAAGCACAGAGGTTTACCAACAAAAAAGGGACGTTAACCGTCCCTTTATACACAAACCAATCAACCACTTTTTCGTTTCGTCATGTCAATCACTTCGGCTTGTTGCATGATTTCACCGATGCTCCTCACCTCGCCTACCCTGGGAATTTCGTTTTCCTCTTTCCTCTTTCTTTCCTGCTCTTCCTTTAACGTGTAATAAGTTTCCGAACGGTCATTGCGGTATTGCTCCAATTTTTGCATGATGCCAAAATGCGTAACCACACCTTTAAACTTTCCGTACTTGCCTTCTTTTGCCCTTTCTAAAAACACTACCAAATCTTCAAGACTCAGTTGATCTTCATAAGATGCCAGAATCAGGTCGCAGGCGCAAGCCGCAATCTTTGTATCGGAAAGCTTGGCGCTTTTTGGTAAAGGAATGCCGTAACAAAATTCCTGCAACAGCATTTTTATCAAGCGGTGTGCACGCTGCAAACCGTAATCGTTAATCAAACCCGGAACGCGTTCGGTTAGGGGAATTGAAAGCAACCGTTCAAACAGCACTTCCTCGCCGTTTGTGTATTGGTTCTTTGCCAGGTTGGCAATGATTTCGTATTCCAACGAACGCACAAAGCGTTTGCGCGGAACGCTCATAACCGGCGCTTGCGGCTCCATGGTTACAACGTTGTTTATACTGTTCATAATTTTCTCCTTTTCGTGAGTGATGAATCGTGAGTAGTGAGCAGTGACACTCACGGTTCACTACTCAGCATCGGGGTCTTAACTCGCTTTCGCATAATCAATGCGCATCAACTTCAAGCGCTGATACAAGCTGCCAATAACGAGCGAAGCATTAACATCTTCCAATTCTACCTGGTGCCATTCTTCGTCGCTGTCCATCACAAACAATTCGTTCTTCGGACTTACGCAAACCGCCCAGGCGCTGAACGGAAAACTGTGCGGCGAAATTTTTACTTCAACGGCGGTGTTGAAATACAGGCAGTCATGACCAACGAGGTCTTTCACTATTTCTGCGCATTCCTGATAAATCGTGTTCATCTTGCCAAGGTTATTCGGTAAGTAGATTTTGATGTCTTTAAGGGACCTTCCAGCATCTCACCCGTATCAGGATCAACGGCCACGCGGCCCGGTGCCAATAGCCGCAATTTTTCTTCCAGCGCTTTCTTCTTTCTTTCAATTTCGAAACGTTCGGCTTCCAACGCACACCATTCGGCGTTGCCTGAATAATCGTAGCTCACACCGGCTTCGCACAATTCAATCTTTGCACCGGACAAAGTGATCAAACGTCCATGATGCTTGGCGAGTTCATCGCGCAAGAATTGAATATATCGTTCATCGCGGCGCACTGTTTTTACAAATTCTTCCATTGCGGCTAAGGCCTCAGCAACGCCAAACACGTTGCCATCTTCCAGCACGTTGCCTACCGCGTCATCAGCCATACCGTTAATTTGCTTTTTGCTCAAGCCTTCTCTTATCGAAGGCAGAACGCTAGGCTGCGCTAAGTGTTTTTCCATTGATTTGATTTCTGCGGTTTGCAATCAATTGTTGCAACAACGGATTTGAGTCCACTTCGGATTTGTTCTTCTGATAGAGTTCAACGAGCTCTTTTTGTGAGCCGCAATCGTCCACTTTTTGATACCAATCACTGCCCGGACGGAGAATGTGAAACTGCTCCTCGCCCTGTTCACACCATTGCGCAACCATCTCACCCGTTTTTTCTGAAGGAACAAAGGCCGGTTTGCCCATAAACAAGCCCGTGCGGTCTTTTGAAGCCGTTGCGTTATGGTTCGTATCCATTTCCAAATTGATGGTTAGTTCGTATTCAAAACCTTCTCTTGTAATTTCGCGCAGACCACCTTTCTCTACTTTAATCTTGCCGCTGCCGTCCTTCACCATTTCGTAGTCTTGTTTGCGACGAACAGTGGTAATGATGTGGCAAGGGCTGTGCAGAATGGCATCTAAAAATGCCTGGTGGCGCGGAGTTACTTTCGCCCAATCCTGATACTTACCGCCCAGTTGTTCCACGATCTCCAAACAGCCGCCTTTGCCGTCCCACTCGTGCGAAATGGAGTCAACAATGACGACTTCCATCCCGGCTTTTTCGCAGGAGCGAATGGCCTCGATATAACGTTCCGGTGTGAACGGCGCGGTCAGCGGAAGCACGTTGTAATCGCCTAAGTGTGCGTACAAATCGGCGCTGCCGTTTTCGGTGTCAATGATAGCCACCTTGCTCAAATCGCCGCAAAGGCCTTTGGCAAGCAAAATGGCGCTGTAGGTTTTGCCGCCGCCCGAAACCGCCGACAACCCCAACCTGATTTTTGCTTTCTTTCTTGTTGCTTTTCGTAATTGCATGTTGCGTTTATTGTGTGTTAATCGTACTCGATATTCGCTTTTAGTAATCAGTTGTCAGCTTTCAGAAGGTGATAGCTGATTTCCGATGGCATTACGCCGCTCTTCCTATTCCCGCCTCAAATTCGTGGGCGAAGTAGCGAACGGCCGCTTCCTGTATTTCATCCATTGCACCCGTTACCTCCAACACCGGTTTAATATCGGCGCCGTTCCAACGCACAAAATCAATGTCAACCGAGTAGCGGTCGAAGATGTCAAGCTGCGAGGCCGAAGGATTGAAGTAGCCAACACCTTCTACTTGCAAGTCTCCAACGTGTTCCGTAACAATCTTCAGGTCACGAACCACCTTGTGCTTCAGCGGGAAGGGGAACCGGAATTCTTTCGTCGTGTTTCGCATCGTTTGAAATTGTGAATTATTTGATTAAATTTGTGAAGCATAAAGATAAGTAAAGTTCACATTCACACAAATTATTCACAAGTTTATTCACAAATATTTTACGTCATGTTTACTGCCGAAAACCTAGTGGAAATCAGGGAGTTAGCCGGGCTAAGCCAGACCGAATTTGCAAGGAAGCTTGGACTTTCCCGCGAGGTCATCAATAAAATGGAAAGCGGCAAAATGAAGCCCTCAAAACGAACTTTTGGAAAGGTGCAAAGCTTCCTGCAAAACCATCAAAATCCCACAAATTGGGGCGATGTGAATATTTTGGGCAAAAGTTCACACAGCATGGAAAAAAGGGTGAACGGAAAGAATTTTTTAAACAGCCGTTTACAAGACAAAAACGCTCCTCACATTCACTTGGTGCCGTTGGTTGGCGTGAAGGCGCAAGCCGGTTACATCAAAGGTTTTGAGCAAGTAGATTACATGGACACGCTGGAACAATATTCCTTACCTCCCGGCGTGAATCCCATTGGTGCCGTGTGGCGTTATTTTGAAATTGACGGCGACAGCATGGAGCCAACGTTAAGTGCCGGCGACGTGGTGTTGGCAACGTTGGTGCCCGTTGAAGACTGGAACGATACAAAAGATTTTTGCGTGTACGTAATTCATGCCGCCGATCAATTATTGATAAAGCGTTTGTACAATAAATCGGAAGATGAGTGGGTGCTGATAAGTGATAACGAAGAAGTGGCGCCGCAACATTTGATCAAAAAAGGGGACGTGAAAGAAGTTTGGTTTTTACGGCGGCACATTCGCAACAGAGTGCCGATGACGGAACAAGTGAAGATACGGGTGTGAGCAGTTATTTGCCTTTAAGTATCTATGCCAAATACTTACTGACTTTATAGGGCTAAAAATATTTGTCAAGGCTTATCCCTGGAATGCAAAACCAAAACCTGATTTTATTGAAGCTCCCGATAACACACGGCAGCTGTTACAGGTTTAAGCCCGGTAGCTTTAAATTATCCACATACGATTACTGATTTCTTCCTAAGCATCACATTCTCTCTTTCCCTTAATTTTACCGCCATTAACCACGCCTATGCCTGCAAACGCAAACAGACAGTTTTTGGATTTCGAAAAACCCATCAAAGATCTCATTGATGAAATTGAAAAACTGCGTCACGCACAGGAAAATAAAAAAATTAATTACGCCGATAAGATTGCCGAACTCGAAAACCTGATTGTAGAACGGCGCAGGGAAGTGACGCAAAATTTATCGTCCTGGCAAAAAGTGCAACTGAGCCGCCACCCCGACCGGCCCTATACGCTGAAGTACATTGAAAAAATGACCACCAATTTTGTGGAGCTGTATGGCGATAGAAACGTACGCGACGACAAAGCCATGGTGGGCGGCTTTGCCCTGCTGGAAGGACAAACCGTAATGTTCATTGGGCAACAAAAGGGCATCAATACGAAAACGCGGCAACTGCGCAATTTTGGCATGGCCAATCCCGAAGGCTACCGCAAAGCGTTGCGTTTGATGAAGCTTGCCGAAAAGTTTAATAAACCAATCGTAACCTTGATTGATACGCCGGGTGCTTATCCCGGATTGGAAGCCGAAGAACGTGGACAAGGGGAGGCCATTGCCCGCAACATTTACGAAATGATTCGCTTGAAGGTTCCCGTCATTTGCGTGATCATTGGCGAAGGCGCATCGGGTGGGGCTTTGGGCATCGGTGTGGGTGATAGAGTGTACATGATGGAGAACACCTGGTACACCGTTATTTCGCCGGAAAGTTGTTCGTCAATTTTGTGGCGAAGCTGGGATAAAAAAGAAGTGGCTGCGGAGCAATTAAAGCTTACAGCAGAACACATGAAAAGCTTTGGCCTTGTGGACGACATCATTCCCGAACCGGCCGGCGGTGCGCATTGGGATTACGACGAAGCCGCGCAAATCTTAAAGCAACATCTTGTAAAAGTTTTGGCTGAATTGAAAGACGTTCCCGTTGAAGAAAGAATCAACAGCCGGATTGAAAAATTTGGCAAGATGGGCTTCTGGGAAGAAGGCGGGAATAATGAACAGGCCAGCCTGCCTACCGGACAGGCAGGCAAGGAACAATTGAATGAAGAAGTGAAAGTGCAAACTGGCGAGTAGCGATCAGAACGCACAAGTGAGTGACACAACAGACGGTGATAGTAGCAGTGCAGCTAAGTAAATAAAACGCTAAGAGAAAAAGGTTGAAAAGAAACAAGAAGAAAATTAAATCAAAGCCCTTTTCTCCTTACGGCTCTTTCTCTCTTAGCCCAAAATTGGAAATCGTAAATCTGTAATTATTTTATGCTTCGCGAAATATTAAGAGGAACGGGTGTCGCATTGATTACACCGTTCAAACAAGACAAAAGCATTGACTTTAACGCACTGGAAGCGGTGATCAATTTCGTCATTGAAGGCGGCGTACAATACGTGGTAACGCTTGGCACAACCGGCGAAACGCCAACGCTCAGCCGTGAAGAAAAGCTTGACATTATCAACGCTACGTTTGCGTCGGTTGATGCAAGAGTGCCGGTGGTTGTTGGCATTGGCGGCAACAATACGCAGTCCATCATCAAAGACATTGAAACCTTTCCAATAGAAAAAGCAGTAGCCATTTTATCGGCTTCGCCTTATTACAACAAACCGTCGCAGGAAGGCATCTTCCAGCATTACAAAGCCATTGCCGACAGCACTACAAAACCCATCATTTTGTACAACGTTCCGGGCCGCACGGGCAGCAACATTGCCGCTTCTACAACGGTGCGCCTGGCCAAAGAAGTGAGCACCATCGCCGGCATTAAAGAAGCCAGCGGCAACATGGCGCAGTGCATGGCTATCCTTCGCGACAAGCCCGAAGAATTTATGGTGGTGAGCGGCGACGACAACCTGGCGATGGCGCAAATTGCCTGCGGCATGGACGGTGTGATCAGCGTTGCGGCCAACTGCTTTCCCAAGTATTTTTCAAACATGGTGAACGCGGCTTTGCAAAACGATTTTTACAACGCCAGAGCTTTTAACAACATGCTCATACAAGGCTACGATTTGCTGTTTGCCGAAAACAATCCGGCCGGTGTAAAAGCGGTGATGGCGGAGATGGGTCTTATTCAAAACAATTTGCGTTTGCCGCTCGTTCCGTTGAGCGAAAGCATTCATCAACAGGTGCGGGATTATCTGCCGTCGCTGAAATAATCCGCATGAAGAAAAGCCTTTGCGCACTTGCACTTTGTCTGCTTGCAACAAGTTTGTTGGCGCAACACAAAGTGCAATTTCTTTTTCGAAAACTGCCGGCTTACCACAAAGCTTCCGACACAATTTATTTAGCGGGAAATTTCAACAACTGGAATCCACAGAATGTGAAATATGCCTGTGCCAACTGCAACGAAAAATCCGGCATTACAATTGACTTACCCAAGGGTATGTTTGAATACAAGTTTACACACGGAGGCTGGGACGCAGTGGAATCGGGCGAGGGAGGGTTCCCGCTTGCCAATCATGCGATAACTGTGGAAAGCGATACCTCCCTTTTTGTGGAAATTGACCACTGGGCCGATCATTTTCCCCGCAAGGCAAAAGAAAGTACCGCGTCAAAAAACGTCCGCATTTTAGATACCGCTTTTTATATTCCGCAACTCAACCGTCATCGCCGCGTTTGGATTTATTTGCCTGAGTCTTACGGCACAAGCAAGAAAAAATATCCCGTATTGTACATGCAGGACGGGCAAAACATTTTTGACAATGCAACCTCGGGCTACGGCGAATGGGGCGTGGATGAAGCTTTGGATACGCTTGCCAAACAGTTCGGCGAAATGATTGTGGTAGCGGTGGACCACGGCGGCGAAAAACGCATCAACGAATATTCGCCCTTTGACACGGAGCAATACGGCAAAGGCGAAGGCGATGCTTACGTTGATTTTTTAGCGCAAACGCTGATGCCTTATATCAACCATCATTACCGGACCAAAAAGAGCGCAAAATACACGGCCGTCGCGGGCAGTTCGATGGGCGGCTTGATTTCGTTTTATGCCCTGCTGAAATACCCAAACAAGTTTGGCACTGCCGGTGTTTTTTCGCCTGCGTTTTGGATTGTACCGAAATTAAAAGACTATGCCGTTAAACGTGCGCCTAAAGTAAAAGGCCGCATTTATTTTTATGCTGGCGGCGAAGAAAGCGACCGAATGGTGCCCGACATGTTGCAAGTCTTTGACGTCATTCATCAACGCTCCAAAGCCGAATTAAAATCACATATCCGCGCCGAAGGCAAACACAATGAACCTACCTGGCGCGACGAATTTCCGCTGTTCTATGAATGGCTGCTGAAAGAAAAAGGAAGCGAATAGTTTTGTTGAAGAAATTAAAAATCCCGTCAGCGAATGTTGACGGGATTTTTTTTACGTAACGAGCTTTGTAATTCTATTCAGCTTTCGTTGTGTCACTCACTTGTGCGTTCTGATCGCTACGCTGCGCCATTAGGTGCTTAACCTTGGTAGAAAATCAAACCAACGGGTGGATACACGGCTCCGGCTCAGCTTCGGCGGAGCCGAAGAATAGCATTAGCCAATTCATTGCTACCAAACCCGGTCTCCTAACGGAGACAAGCCGCTTGGCAAAAATTCCGCGGCTTTTCGCTAAACAAAAAATGTTGGCTATCTAGGGTTACTATATATCTGTTAGACCAAGCGAGATAAAAAAAGAATTCAAGAGGTTCGACGAATGCTTGAGAGCCATTCCATTGTTCCGTACTTGATGCTGATTTTTGGTTGCCAGTATAGCGCCGACAATAAATCCGGCTATCAATACAATCAAAGCAACCGTATCGTTTTCCCAATGGGTGTAAAAAAGGAAAAGATATAATAGTCCTACGCATAAGGTAACAATGCCAGTAATAATTAACCAGCCCATAACCTCAATAAATATTTTGACAGCCTTTATCATTTCTTTTCTTCCTTCTTTCTAATAAAAAAGCCAACGACAAAGATTAGCAGTATTACGGAGGCAGCAAAGATCAATGCCGAATCGGGAGGTTTGCTGAAGTGCTCTGGCTGCATTACTTCTTTTCTTCTTTCTTTTTGGTGCTTTGGTCTAACACGTATAGTTACCTTATCCTGCCAACATTTTTACACAATTTCATTCAAACAGGAAACGCTTAGTTTTCTATTCGCCGCAATTTTAAATTGGTGACCGGCGCCACTATCAGCGGAAACTTTTCAATCACCACGGCACTCGCATCCAAACCAAAGCCGCGTTCTTCGGAAAGCGAAACTTCTTTGAGCCAGAAATGAAACTTCATGATCATGCGTTCCAGAATCGGAAGGTCATTGTCCTGGCTTAAATATTTTTCCATCACCACAAAGGAAAAGTCACCGGTAACTTTCCCGCGTTCGAGGCTTTCGTAGCGGCTCACGATGTTCACTTCTTTGTTGATCACCAAATCCTCTACCACTTTTTTAAACAGCAAATTAATGCGCGGCTCCACCCGGAAGCCAAGACGGAAATCAACGCGGATGATATCGTTGGGAATGATGTGTTCCACCTTGTACTCCATTGTGTAGGGTTCGTCAAGCGTATCCACATGCACCAGCCAGTAAATATCGGCCCGCTTGGGCTTTTTGTTCAGGATGGAATAAATGATTTTGTGTTCAATCTCTTTTGGATTATCGGCGCTGGTTAAATAAACCAGGTGCGTTGAATATTTAGGCACCGAACGGTCGTTGCTTAACTCCTGAATTTTGGGAATGTAATGCTCCAGCCGCACAAATTCCACATAACGGTTTTTAATGCGCCGTGCCCTGAACCAAACATACATCACAAAGAACAAAAGACCGGCAACAATCAGAGCGACGTAACCGCCGTGCGGAAACTTGTTCAGATTCGCAATCAGAAAACTTATTTCGATGGTGAGGTAAACGAGCAAGTAAAGCCAAACGAACGGTTTGCTTGTTCGTCGCGAAACCAAAAAGTTTGCGAATAGAATAGATGTCGCAATCATGCAAAGGGTAATGGCCAGGCCGTATGCAGCTTCCATGCTACTTGAATCCCGGAAGTGCAAAACGATGCCGATGCAACCGATGAACAACATAAAGTTGACACCGGGGATGTACACCTGGCCTCTTTCTTCCGTGGGAAAACTCATGCGCAGTTTGGGCCAAAGGTTCAGGCGCATGGCCTCACCGATCAGTGTGAACGAGCCAGAAATCAGTGCCTGGCTGGCGATGATGGCCGCCGCAGTAGCGATGGCAATGCCCGGCAACTTAAACCAATCGGGCATGATGCCGTAAAAAGCGTTGAACCCTTCGTCCTCTACCATTTTAGCCGTGATGGTTTTACCGGCGTAATTCGAAAGTAAAAAGGCACCCTGGCCCAGGTAATTTAAAATGAGGCAGGTTTTTACAAAAATCCACGACACGCGGATGTTGCTTCGCCCGCAATGGCCCAAATCAGAATACAAGGCTTCGGCTCCCGTTGTGCAAAGAAACACACCGCCCAAAATGTAAAAGCCCTTGGGATACGTTATCAGCAGGTGAATGGCATAATATGGATTGAGGCATTTAAAAATGTGCAGGTAGTCGAAAAGGTGCCAGCAACCAAGTGCTGCCAGCATCAAAAACCAAAAGGTCATGACCGGCCCAAAGGCTTTGCCAATAAACGTTGTACCGAATTGCTGAATAAAAAACAGCATCGTTAAGATGCCGATAACAATGCCCACGATGGTGGTTTGGCCGATGCCGTGAAAGGTTTCCACCTGCTTTAAACCTTCGATGGCCGATGTAACCGAAATGGGCGGTGTAATCATGCCGTCGGCCAGAAGGGCCGCGCCGCCAATCATGGCCGGAAATACCAGCCAGCGCCGCCGCCGCCGCACAAGGGCAAAGAGCGAAAAGATGCCGCCTTCACCGCGGTTATCGGCTTTCAGCGTAAGCACCACGTACTTGATGGTGGTCTGCAAGGTTAGCGTCCAAATGATACAGGACAGCGCACCAATAATCAATTCGTTGGAAATCTCTTTTCCTTTGGTAATGGCGTTCAATACGTAAAGCGGGGATGTACCGATGTCACCGTAAATAATTCCAAGGGCTACTAACAATCCTGCGGCGGTAACTCTGTTTAAAGGTATTCTCACAGCTTGCCTGTTTACAATGGCAGTGGGCAAAGGTAGCGGGAAAAACGGTTTGGAAAAGAGTCCTGAATTAAATTGGACAGGGCTTTGTGCAAAACAAAACGGACTTGCATCACGCAGTCAAACTTGTTTTTAAACATCTTGCTAACGGCAACATTCGTAATTTTAATACTACAAACGATACAAGCTTCTATGCAAAAATCTTCAGCAACCGCATCTTCCCTTTTAACCCTGATCTTTACCTTAACCACCCTCTCAACTTTTGCCCAAAAAATTGTTTATTCCGAGGTGGACGAAGACGACTCGCGGCGCATGCGCTTTGAAGTCATTGGCAAAATATCGGGTAATTTTTTGGTGTACAAGAATTCAAAAAGCAAAAACTACGTCTCGGTTTTTAACAACAACATGGAGCAGATTGCCAAGGTGGAGCAAGACTATATTCCCGACGACAAGCTGATAAACATTGACTTCTTCCCGTATAACGATTTTACTTATCTCGTTTACCAGTACCAAAAAAAGAAAGTGGTGTATTGCGAAGCCGTGAAAGTGGACGGCATGGGCAAACGCATCTCGGACGTGATGACACTGGACACGGCGCACATTGGCGGCTTTGGCAGTAACAATAAAGTCTATACCGCCATTAGCAGCGAGGACAAATCAAAGCTGGTGCTTTTTAAAATTAACTCCCGGAACAAAGAACACTACCTGATCACAACGCTGCTTTTTGACAGTAACCTTTCGCAAATGAAGCGTTCGCAGTTTACGATGGACATGGAAGAAGACAAGGATTACCTGGACGAGTTCAACGTGGACAACGACGGCGACCTTGTTTTCGCCAAAGGCAAAAGGGCCAACAACGAAGTGATTCAAAGTTCTTCCATCTTTTATAAAGCCGCTCAATCCGATTCGTTGATCAGCGTGAACACGCAACCGGAAAAAATCTTTCTCGACGAGATTCACATCAAAGTGGACAACGTAAACAAACGCTATTTTCTCACGTCGTTTTACTACGCCAAAAAACGCGGCGACATTGAAGGTTTCTATTTTTACGTGTGGGACAAAACCACCAAAATGCCCGTGTTGCAAAACTCGCTTTCCCTGGGCGAAGAACTTCGCCGTGAGGCAAAGAGCGATAACTCCAACGTGAAGACGGCCTTCAACGATTATTTCATTCGCAGCATTGTTATCAAGCGCGACGGCGGTTTTATCATCAACACAGAATCGTATTATACCATCTCACGGGGCAATCCTTGGAACCGCTTTAATTATCTCTACGGAATGCCCTTGACTACTTACGATTATTACAGCCTTTACTCGCCTTATTACAGTTCCTGGTATTGGCGCGACCGCTACAACAACCGGCAAAACGTGCGGTACAACGCCGACAACATTACCATCCTTTCGTTTAACAACGACGGCAAATTGCAATGGAACAGCGTTATTCACAAAGAGCAGTTTGACGATGAATCGGAAGACCGCATTTCGTTTCAAACGGTGAATACCGGCGGGCAAATTCATTACCTCTTTAACGTGGATGAAAGAAGGGCTTTGCTGCTGAATGATTTTACGCTTTCGCCCGGCGGCGAGATTGTACGCAACCCCACACTGAAAAACCTCGATCGTGGCTACGAGTTTATGCCCAAGTACAGCAAGCAGGTAAGCAGCTATCAATTGATTGTTCCGTGCTATTACCGCAACAACAACATTTGCTTTGCAAAAGTGGAATTTAATTAATAGCATTGCCGCGTGGTATCCATTTTCCGTCAAAAATCACCGGGCAATCTCGTTGTCCTTTTTTTCTTTGGTTTGATGCTGAAGCTGCCGCTTTTCCTGTGGCCCAAAACGGTTACCGCTACGCAAAACGACGAAGACTTTTACCAATGGCTTATACAGGGAATTAATTCTTTGGGGCCGGGCAAAGCCATGCTTTGTTCGTTTGCGGCTTTCTTGCTATTGTACATCCAGGCTATTATGCTGAATTACCTGGTGAACGAATACCGGCTGATGCCCAAGCCAACGTATTTGCCGGCCATGGCTTACCTGCTGCTTACATCGCTGTTGCCCGAATGGACTTATTTGTCTTCGCCGCTGGTAGCCACAACCTTTGTCTTGTGGGCCTTCATTAAATTGCTTCATTTGTACAATACCGACAATGCCCGCGGACCGGTGTTCAACATTGGTCTGCTGTTGGGCATCGCCTCTTATTTTTATTTTCCGTCTGCCTGTTTTTTGCTTTGCATTTTGCTGGGCATGATCATCCTAAAACCTTTTCGTTTGAACGAAGCCGTTTTGTTTTTGGTAGGCTGCCTGACGCCCTACTATTTCATGATAACGATTTTGTATTTAACGGATAAGCTAAGCATCGCGGCTTTCTTCCCGCATATCTCGGTGCATACGCCGGCGGTGAAGAGTACCGTTTGGCTGGCCGTAAGCATTCTGCTGCTGGCCCTTCCATTTTTAGCCGGAGGCTTTTTTGTACAATCGCATTTGCACAAGATGCTTATTCAGGTGCGCAAGTCCTGGAGCATACTTTTATTTTATTTACTGCTTGCTTTTTTTGTTCCGTTTGTGAACACCAATTCTTCGTTCAATAATTGGATCTTGCTCGTTGTGCCTTTTGCCTGCTTTCATGCCGGCACGTATTTCTACACGGTAAAAAAATGGATTCCCAACGTCCTTCTTTTTTTAACGACGGGCTATATTTTTTACCTGCAGTACGGTACGTTGCTCTGGCGCTAAAAAAAATTCAGGATTGGGGAGGTTAGCGGTACGGGTTCACATCTAAACAATACATTCATCTGTTCATGCCTTTAAGCATGATGTTTATATCAACAAAAGATGAACGCCGCTACGAGATTCTAATCTTTCTTTTTTATCGTTATTTTGTTCTCATCAATCAACTGCCATGAAAAAATTTTTTCTTTTTGCCTTGCCGGCATTGCTTGCAACGTATTCTTCTTTTTCGCAAGACGCAGCGAATAAAAAAACCGACTGGGGTTTTGTCCTTGGCCTTAACAGTTCAAATCTTCGTTCTTCCGGCGATGGTTACCAACGTTGGAAAACAGGTTTGGTTGCGGGCTTTTTTATTAATATAAAGACCGCTGAAAACTTCAGCATTCAGCCCCAATTTCTGTATTCCTCAATGGGTGGAAAGAATTCAAACGACGATGCTTCCAGTGTGCGACTGAATTATTTTTCGCTGCCGGTTTTGGTGCAGTATAAGGTGACGAAAGACTTTGCTGTTTTCGCAGGCCCTCAACTCGACGTGATGATTCAGGCAAAAAGCAAAACAGCTTCTGGCTTTGACAAAATAACCGACGCTTACAAAGAGGACAGCTACAACATCACCGGCGGTGTGGCTTTTCAGCCCCTGCACTGTCTCGGCTTTTCACTTCGGTATATTTACGGGTTGAACAACGTTTCGGAAACAACGAACGTAAGCATGAAAAATCAAGGCATTCAACTGACGGCCGCGGTGAAACTTTAAAAGCGGTCAGGCCGCTTTTAATGACTTTCAAAAAGTTGGTTGACGTCCAGCGGTCAGACCGCAATGAAAAAGCCTGCTTCCAACGAAGCAGGCTTTTTCATTACCGAAATTTTCTTTTATCGCAGGAACAATAACTCGCGGTACTTGGGCAAATACCACTCTTTGTCATCCACAAATTGCTCCAATTTGTCCACGTGATAGCGGATGCGGTCGTAATAAGCTTCCTTCACTTCGGTGCAATACGCAATGGCTTTCTCGCGGGTATTTTCCATGGCGTTGCATTTCTTTCTGGCTTCAATCATTTCCACCGTCAGTTTGCTCACCTGGTTGATGTGCTCCGAAATTTTGTTGAGCAGCTTTGTACGTTCTTCGCAAACGCCTTCAGCTACACCAATATCTTTTAAACCCCGGATGTTTTCAACGAGCTTGTTCTGATAATGAATAGAAGCGGGAAGTACGTAGGTCGTTGCCAGTTCCACCATCAACCTTCCTTCAATCTGCACTTTCTTGATGTACTTCTCCAGTTCAATTTCGTGCCGGGCCTCCAGTTCGGGATGCGTGTAAATTTTGTTGTGCGCAAACAAAGCTTTGGCTTTCTCTGTCACCATCGCATCAAGCGCAAGTGGCGCTGTTTTTACGTTGGGCAATCCGCGGCGCTCCGCTTCTTTTTCCCATTCTTCGCTGTAGCCGTTGCCTTCAAACAAAATCTTTTCGCTGCCTACAATGTATTGTTTGATCATGTGGAGAATAGCGATCTCTTTCTTCTCTCCTTTTTCAATCAGGGCGTCCACGTCGCGTTTAAATTTCTTCAGCGTTTCGGCCATGATGGTATTCAACACCGTCATCGCATTGGCACAGTTGGCTGACGAACCCACGGCGCGGAATTCAAACTTGTTGCCGGTGAACGCAAACGGCGAGGTGCGGTTGCGGTCCGTGTTGTCCATCAACAGTTCGGGAATGCTGCGGTGAATGTCAATCTTCAACATGCTTTCGTCCTGCTCGTCAAACTTTTCTCCCACCCTTTCTTTCACATCTTGCAAAACTTTGGTGAGATACTGACCAATGAAAACAGAGATGATGGCGGGAGGTGCTTCGTTTGCACCCAAACGAAAATCGTTGGAAGCAGACGCAATGGAAGCACGCAGCAAATCATCATAATCATGAACGGCTTTGATGGCATTTACAAAGAAGGCGAGGAACATTAAATTGGTCTTGGGCGTTTTGCCGGGCGCCAAAAGATTCACCCCGGTATCGGTTGCCAAACTCCAGTTGTTGTGCTTACCGCTGCCGTTGATGCCGGCAAAGGGTTTTTCATGCAACAACACTCTTAATTTATGGCGGGCTGCCACGCGGGTCATGATGTCCATGAGCAGCGTGTTATGATCCACCGCAAGATTGACTTCTTCAAAGATGGGTGCGCATTCAAATTGCGCGGGTGCTACTTCATTATGACGAGTGCGCAAGGGAATGCCAAGCCGGTAGCTTTCGGTTTCAAAGTCTCGCATGAATGCATAAACCCTTTCAGGAATAGAGCCAAAATAATGGTCTTCCAATTGCTGGCCTTTTGCAGGGCTGTGACCAAACACAGTACGGCCGCACATCACCAAATCCGGACGAGCATTGAAGAGGCCTTCGTCCACCACAAAATATTCCTGTTCCCAACCGAGTGTTGGCGTAACGCGTTGTACGTTTCTGTCAAAATAATTGCACACATCAACGGCTGCCTTGTTCAACGCTTCGAGAGCTTTCAACAACGGCGCTTTGTAGTCGAGCGATTCGCCGGTATACGAAACAAAGATGGTGGGAATGCAAAGGGTTTTGCCCGTGCCGATGTCCATGATGAAAGCCGGTGAAGAAGGGTCCCAGGCTGTATAACCTCTTGCTTCAAAGGTTGCCCGCAAGCCGCCGCTCGGGAATGATGAGGCATCGGGTTCTTGTTGAATCAGTGCATCGCCCTCAAATTGTTCGATGGGCGTGCCATCACTTTTTAAGGTGAAGAAAGAGTCGTGCTTTTCAGCCGTTGTTCCCGTGAGCGGTTGAAACCAGTGCGTGAAGTGCGTTACGCCTTTGCTTTCGGCCCAGGCACGAATGCCGTTGCCAATTTGGGCCGCCATGGCGCGGTCAATTTTTTGACCGGCTTTCACAGACCCCATAAGGCTTTTGTATGCTTCGTCGCTCAGGAATTGCCTTGCGACAGCGTGGGTAAAAACGTTCTCGGCAAAGATGGCCGTAATCTTCGTCTCCTGCAACGGTTCGGGTTCGCAGGAAGTTTGCAAATTCGTCAGCGCATTAAATCGGAGCGACATAAAAAAATTTTTCCAAAGAAAACCAAATTCCAAAAAAGTGGGACAATTTTTTCCTGTTGCCGCAGAAATTTATAGACTTTACAAGAAATCGCACAACCATTCACGCTCTACTTGTGATTTCTTTTCTTTTTTCGAAGCCAAGTCAACACATTAATCCTTTTCACTATTTCCAAAAAACAGACGACCTATTTTGTCCCAATCTGTTTGCGCAACCATGGGTACAATAAGGAAGCTGAGTACAATGCTGCGATAGCGCACAATGGCGCCCAACACATCAACGGAATAGCCGATCATCATCAAGACTGAAAGCGAAAAGAAAACGCAGAACAACAGGAAGGGATCAAAAGCTTTGATTTTTTTGTGCCGCCAGAGAAACAGAAGAAACAAGAGCAGCAGAAAATTTATTTCGAGCGACGCAGCCAGCGAAAGCAGGTGATGCACGTCGGAGGGATAAGGACGAATGGTGCTCAGCGCAAAGGCTTGTGGTGCGTTGACCAAAAAACTTGTAAATGTCGGTTCGAGTTTGTTTACGGCCACGGCCGAACCACCACCAAGTTTTAGAAAAGCTTCCTGCCGCTCCACTACGCCTTCGGGAAAATTCAGTCGCGGGTTGATGAATTTAGCCGTAAAAAAGAGAAGAACAAACAAAGCATATACCGCGCAGAAAACGATCAGGGGTTTCTTCTTTAACCGGTCGGCTAATATCCAGGCGAACAATGCGGGCAAGAGGGGAATGATCAAAAAATTTCGCATCACCAATACCAACAGCAAGCCAAGAAAAATGGCCAGGATGCGCCGTCCTGTAAAACGGTTTTTCAAGCCGAAATAAATGTGATAGACGATCCAGCAAAACGCAAAAAACACAAGGCCGTCTTTGTGCAAACCCGATGTCCAATACAATACCGAAGGCGCCAAAAAAATCGCCAACAGAATGGGCAGTTTTCGACTGGGGAAAACGTCTTTCATTACGCGGTAAAACGCAAGCGGACCAAAGAGGCTGATGAAAGAATAAAAGATGACGTTGATGTAATAATTACCAAAGCTGAAAACATCAAAAAGCGCCAACAGCTTAATAATAACGTTCCCTTTTAAATCGTTCCACCAGGAATTCTCCGTTGCCAGAAAACGTGTGTAGCCGTCTTCATATGAGTTATGGAAAATATCGGTAAAGAAAATTTTTGGATTCGTGAGCAAAACATGATATTCCTGAAGACTGTTGTAATGGTATCCCCAGGTATCACCCATTTGGGCCAGCAGTTCGTAATGCACGCCTATCCATCCGTACAAAATACCGGCCATTACCTTCAGCAAAAACACAATCACCAATTGCGGAGAATTTAATCCCGATGCGGTAAAAAATTTTGTTTTGGTTACCAGCCAGGCGAAAAAAATAAGATAGGCAGCAAACAGCAAATGCTCCAAAATACAGAGTGTTTGGGCGCAAATATAGACGTTAGGGTTTGCGGTTTGTAGTGGTTGGTGGTTTCGTTTTATGCGGAAATACTTTTCACGTTCGAACGGTCTTTTATTCAATGAACATAAAGACATATAAAGGCTTTGCCCTCTTTACGTCAACCATAAACTACAAACCACAAACGAACCTTCTATCTTTGCCGCTTTCTAAACGTTATGGAGATAACCGCCAAAACCGCGAAAGACCTTCGCCTTACCGAAGAAGAATTTGACCTCATAAAAAAGAAACTTGGCCGCAATCCCAACTTCACGGAACTCTGTGCTTTCAGCGGCATGTGGAGCGAACATTGCAGCTATAAAAATTCCATCAAGTGGTTAAAGACCTTGCCCCGCGAGGGCGGCCGCATGTTGGTAAAAGCCGGCGAAGAAAACGCTGGCCTCATGGACATTGGCGAAGGCTACGGCGTGGTGTTTAAAATCGAATCGCACAACCACCCTTCGGCCATTGAACCTTTCCAAGGCGCAGCCACCGGCGTTGGCGGCATTCACCGCGATATTTTTACAATGGGCGCACGGCCCATTGCCGCACTCAATTCACTTCGCTTCGGCAATCTTGAAGAAAAGAAAACACAGCATTTGTTAGCCGGCATTGTGCACGGCATTTCTCATTACGGAAACTGTTTTGGCGTGCCTACCGTTGGCGGTGAAATTTATTTCGACGAATGCTATCATACCAATCCTTTGGTAAACGCCATGAGCGTAGGCATTGTAAAAGTTGGTGAAACGGTTTCGGCTACGGCCACAGGCGTTGGCAATCCTGTGATGTATGTCGGAAGCGCCACCGGTAAAGATGGCATTGGCGGCGCTTCGTTTGCGTCGGCGGAAATTACCGAAGAAAGCACAGAAGAATTACCGGCAGTACAAGTTGGCGATCCTTTCCAGGAAAAGAAATTACTGGAAGCATGTCTCGAAGTGATTCAAACCGGTGCAGTGGTGGGCATGCAGGACATGGGCGCTGCGGGCATCATTTGCTCTACTGCCGAAATGAGCGCCAAAGGCGAAGCCGGCATGTACATCGAACTGGACAAAGTACCGATGCGGCAAACGAACATGAAAGCCTGGGAATTGCTTTTAAGCGAAAGTCAGGAAAGGATGTTATTGGTTGTAGAAAAAGGCCGCGAAGCCGATGTAAAAAAAGTGTTTGACAAGTGGGATTTGGAAAACGCTGTTATTGGTCACGTAACCGATGACGGCTTGCTTAGCTTTTACATGCACGACGAGTTAGAAGCACAGATACCCGCACAAGAGTTGGTACTCGGCGGCGGCGCACCGCAATACGAAAGAGAAGCCCGCAAGCCAAAATATTTGGATGAAATAGAAAGGTTCAGCATTGATTCGCTTAAAGAACCAAGCGATTTAAAAGCTGTTGCAGAACAATTGATTCAATTGCCCAGTATTGCTAACAAGCGCTGGATCTATCATCAATACGACAGCATGGTGGGAACGGTGAATACTTCTACTAACACGCCAACCGATGCGGCCATTGTTTTGGTAAAAGAAACCGGCAAGGGCATTGCGGTAACCGTTGATTGCAACAGCCGCGCCGTTTATGCCAATCCGTACAAAGGGGCCATGATGGCCGTGGCCGAAGCCGCACGAAACATTGTGTGTAGCGGCGGCGTTCCACTTGGCGTAACCAATTGCTTAAACTTCGGCAACCCTTATGATCCTGAGGTTTACTATCAGTTTGTGCAAGCCGTAAAAGGCATGGGCGAAGCCTGCCGAAAATTTGATACGCCGGTCACGGGCGGCAACGTAAGTTTTTACAACCAGGGACCGGAAGGCCCAGTGTTTCCAACACCAACGATTGGCATGGTGGGTTTGGTGGAAGATCTTTCCAAAAAGATGACACTCGACTTCAAGCAAGCCGGCGATGAAATTTATTTGTTGGGCAATGTTCAAAACGATGTTTCTTCTTCGCAATACCTGAGTAAAATCTGCGGCATTGAACGTTCACCCGCACCGTATTTTGATTTGGAAGAAGAACACAAATTGCAGGAAGTTATTAAGCAGCTTATTCAACAAGGCTTGATCCAAAGTGCACACGACTTAAGTGAAGGCGGATTGATTACGGCTTTACTGGAAAAAGGTTTTCACCGCGGATTGGGCTTTGCCATTTCTGCGGCAGCAGCTTCCGAAAATTTTGTGCGTAAAGATGCATTTCTCTTTGGTGAAAGCGGTAGCCGCGTGGCAGTATCTGTCAATGAAAAGCAACAGGAGGAATTTCTGCGTTTCGTTGAAAAATCGAAGCTTGTGTGCAATCGTTTAGGAAACGTTACCGGCAGCGATGTTACTGTTGACTATCAAAACTGGGGCGAAATTTCTGATTGGAAAGATTTGTACGACTGCGCCATTGAAAAACGACTTACCAAAGAACTGGACCCGGAAGGTGCACTTGCGGCGCTTTAATAAACTTCGCCGGTTTCCATGTTTATTTGAAAAGTCTGTGGCTCAAAATTTCGATTTCCGATAAAGAACAATGCATTCAATCCGGTGTTTGCAGCTGTAGTGCCAAGTTCCATCGAATTGTGCTTGTACGGAATAAGCGAATGACCCTGCGGAGGAGCTAAATAATTTGCCAGCAGCGCACCGGTAAATTCAAATGCGTTTCCAACCCGATAGAGTGCGTAAAAATTTTTTCCACTCCTAATGTAATAATTTTTGCCGTCGCAAAAACCCCAAAACCTCGGCAACAGTTCTCTTGTACCGTTGTTCACGAGGTACAAGTTGTCCACCTCTTTGCCCAACTCTACATCAAAGTCCGGATAGCGAACACGGTTGTTCAAAAAATCAGCGAAAGTGAGAAAGACACCGGTTTGCATGTCGGGATTTTGCAGAATGGCTTTTTGAAAAGGCGCACGATTAAAACTGTCAACGGCTTTTCGCGAAAGTTTTGTTTTGGCCAACGCCACCTTTTCAAAATCTATCTTTTGAAGCCGCGCAAGGCAGTCATTCAGGGCATCGGTTGAAAGCGCTTCGCCTCCGCGAACGTCACCAATGTAATAACTGGAGTCGAGGCGAAAGAGCGGTATATAATTTTCTGCCAGGGCCGAATACACATCCATCTTTACGCTTTCAACCCAAAAGGGTTTGTGCGGACGGTCATCGTTGCGGTAAAGCTTTTTCAGATCGGCTTCAGAAGGCTCCCGCAGCCAAAAACGTTTTATCACCACCAGCAAGGATTGATCAGATGAACGTTCGTTGCAAGACTTGTTCAGCAATTGTTGAATTGTGGCGGCCAAACCCTCTTTCATCACCAGTTTGAAATCTTTCTTCCTCTTTTTCAGGTTACCAATCTTGGTTGTATCGAAGCGGCAATCAATTACGTTTGGCTCTTTCACCGGCAGTGTTCCGGTAAAAGAAGATTCTTCAAATTGCATCAACAACCGGTTTTCGGAACTGTCTTTCCGCTGTGCATTTGTTGAAAAGAAAACGAACGAAAGAACGAGAAGCAGAACGAATTTGGTCATGCGCCAAAATAGAAATTTTTTACACCTTATCCACAGGCCTGTTAAAAAAAAAATCCGCCACAATATTTGATGTAGGTTTGCATGACCTCTCCGAAGTTTTTCTTCAACCGGGTCGCAAAAGCCGAACAGGATTACCAGACGGACAAGAGTGCGACGCAACGGACGCTTCATCGTGATTCTGGCCTCAGGCTCCAAATCAACTGATTAACGTAGCAACTAAACAACCATATTCTATGGCGAAATATATTTTTGTTACCGGGGGCGTAACCTCGAGTTTGGGAAAGGGAATCATTGCGGCTTCATTGGCCAAGCTCTTGCAGGCAAGAGGCCTGCGGGTAACCATTCAAAAGTTTGATCCTTACATCAACGTTGATCCCGGTACGCTCAACCCTTACGAGCACGGCGAATGTTACGTAACCGAAGACGGCGCCGAAACTGATCTCGACCTCGGCCATTACGAACGCTTCCTCAACATCTTTACGTCGCAGGCGAATAACGTAACCACGGGCCGCATTTATCAAACCGTTATCAACAAAGAACGCGAAGGTGCTTATCTTGGAAAGACCGTGCAAGTAGTGCCACACATCACCGATGAAATCAAGCGGCGCATGTTGCTGCTGGGACAAAAGGGCGACTACGACATTGTGATTACGGAACTCGGCGGCACGGTGGGCGACATTGAATCGTTGCCCTACATTGAAGCCGTGCGCCAGTTGCAATGGGAATTGCCCGAAGAAGATTTGCTGGTGGTGCACCTCACCCTCATCCCCTATTTGAAAGCGGCCAAGGAATTAAAAACAAAACCCACGCAGCACTCGGTAAAACAACTGAGCGAAAGTGGTGTATTTCCCGACGTGATTGTGTGCCGCACCGAAGAGCCACTGAACCAGGACATCAAGCGCAAGATTGCACAGTTTTGCAACGTGCAGCCCGAAGCCGTGATTGAGGCACCGGACGCCAGCACCATTTACGAAGTGCCGCTGCTGATGATGAACGAAAGGCTTGATTTGATTGTGCTGAAAAAGCTCGCAATCAACGGTTACAGCGCCCCGGATCTCGGACGCTGGAAAGAATTTCTGGACAAACTAAAATATCCGAAAGCCCGCATCACCATTGGCCTCATTGGAAAGTATGTGGAGTTGCAGGATGCTTATAAATCCATCCTTGAAGCCTTTGTTCACGCCGGCGCGGTAAACGAATGCAAAGTGCAGGTCTTGAGCATTCATTCCGAGTTTATCACACCGGAAAACGTGGCCGAAAAACTTTCCAACCTTGATGGTTTGCTGGTAGCACCGGGTTTCGGTTATCGCGGTGTGGAAGGAAAAATAACCGCCGTACAATATGCGAGAGAAAGCGGTCTGCCTTTCTTTGGTATTTGTCTCGGTATGCAGATGGCCGTGATTGAATACGGCCGTCATGTGTTGGGCATCCAAAACGCTCAATCAACCGAGATGGACCCCAACGCAGCCGAACCTGTAGTGGACATGATGGAAGAACAGAAAAAAATTACGGCCAAGGGCGGAACGATGCGCCTCGGCTCTTATCCTTGCGAGATCAAGGAAGGCACGCTGGGGCAAAAAATTTACGGCAGCGCGCAGGTGAACGAAAGGCATCGTCACCGTTACGAGTTTAACAACAAGTACCTGCAACAATATGAAGAAGGCGGTATGATTGCATCGGGCAGAAATCCCGAGACAGGTCTTGTAGAAATCATGGAGATTGCCTCGCATCCCTTTTTTATTGGTTGCCAGTATCACCCCGAATTAAAAAGCACGGTGGAGAATCCGCATCCTTTGTTTGTGCATTTTGTTGGCGCCGCAAGAAGGCACAACGAACAAAAGCAAGTGAGCAAGAATCCGCTGTTGCAAAGCGAAATGATTTAAGCAGGAGACAGGAGCCAGAACACAGAATTCAGGAGACAGGAAAAGTTTACCGTTGGCACCAATGCCAACGGTTTTGTTTAAAGCAGAAACGAGATTTTGTAAATGGAAAACATTACCGTTCGCACGATTGAAGAAAAAGACAATGCTGCTATTGCCCGTATTATTCGAAAAACGCTGGAAGAATTTGGTGCAAACCACCCCGGCACGGTTTATTACGACGATACAACCGATGCGCTTTACGGAGTCTTTTCAGAAACACCGCGTTCTGTTTATTTTATCGCGGAAGAAGAAGGCGAAGTCGTTGGCGGTGGTGGCATCTTCCCTTCAGATGGTTTACCAAGCGGCACGTGTGAGTTGGTGAAAATGTATTTGTTGCCGCAAGTCAGAGGCCTTGGGTTAGGAAAGAAAATCATTCAGCAGTGCATTGCATTTGCAAAAGAAGCCGGCTATAAAAACATTTACATTGAAACCATGCCCGAATTGAAACAGGCTATGAAGACCTACGAGAAATTTGGGTTCGAATATTTAAAAGCGCCAATGGGAAATACCGGGCACACGGGCTGTAGTTTATGGATGTTGCTTCGCCTTATTCAAAGTACTTCCACTTCGTAAACAGGACTAAACAAATACACTCTTTTTGTTTTCACTTCCACACACCTGAATCGTTTTCGCAGTTTCTCTCCTTTCTGAAACACGCGGCCGTCGTGCGTTTGAAACAAAGCACCTTCGGGCAGACTTTCTACAAACAAAGAAGCACCGTTCTTTTTTTCATCGTACGTCTTTAACGTTCGCAGTAAGGCTTCATCGGCGCAAGACGAAGCCGCAGGATTGTGCAACGATTGCAGCAAGACCTTCTTAATGTCTTCTGGGAAAATATTTTGCTCGATAAATCGCGCAAGCAAGCCACCAAAAATTTGTTTCCACTCTTTGCCGTGCGCCGAAACTTTATGGCCAAATTTTTCAAACGTGAGCAAGTGCGCCAACTCGTGCAGCAGCGTAATAAGGAAAGCAAATTGATTTAGGTTCCCGTTCACGCTGATGCGGTGCGTGTGTCCGTCGTGCCGGTGACGATAATCGCCCAAAATACTTTTGCGTTCCCGCGCCACGGTGAGATGAACCTTGTACTGATGTAGATACTGCATGACGGGCTCGTACGTATCAGCCGGCAGGTATTTCTGCAATGACGACAGCGGCGCTTCCTTTTTACTCATTTGGCTTTTGGCGGAGAAGACGGGTTAGAATGAATACTTCTAAAAACGTGTAAACGAGGTAAAGTCCCATGCAAATAAAAAGGCCGGCTTTGTTCAGGCCTTTTTTATAAACGGCGATGTAAACAAAAGCGGCAATGATGCAGAGAAACATTTTGAATATAATGCTGCCCATGATGGAGCGCATAAAAACGTGCGGGTTCTTATTTTGCAAGCCTTTCTCCGCAATTAAAAACGAAAAAAAAGTAATGGCAAAAAGAAAGAGATTGCCGACGATGACAACATCCTGGTCAATGTTCCAACTTGTCAGGCGTGAACGCAGGGCTACCGCAAGTCCGTTTAAAATTACAAACAACAAAACGATGGGGGTAAATTCTCTGAACCGGTTTCGCAGTATCATTCTTTCTTTTTCGATGTGTCTTTAATCAGTTTATAAATCATTACGCTCACCACAAGCAAAGGCAGCGCCCAGACCAACAACGGAAAGGAAACTTTCAGCCACTTGTCGGCCTTGTAGCCGGCAAATACGGCTATGCCAAGCGCCACCAGAATTTGCCCACCCAGGCCTGCGTAACGCAGTAAATCGTTGCCGGGATTAGTTTGCTTTTGCATGAATCGCTTCTCCTTCCTTCATCACCACCACGTTGCCCGCAGCGGCCGTCATAACGCTTTGCCCGTTGAAGACGGCGCCGTTTTCAATTTGCAAACTTAAGGCAGTGATGTTTCCCTGCACGTTGCTCTTTGCCCGCAGGGCCGCCAAATCTTTTACGTTGATGTTGCCAACGACTTTACCGGCAATGTCGGCTTGCGAACCTTGCACGGTGCCTTCCACAAAGCCGTCTGGACCAACGATGACCTTGGCTTTGCTTGTTACGTTTCCGTGAATGGTGCCGTCAATGCGCAAATCGGCTTCGCTGGCCAGGTCGCCTTGCAAAACCGTACCGGCACTGATTAATGTGGCGCTGTTGGAGATAAACTTTTCAGTCGTTGTGTTTTTGTCTTTGCTGAACATAGGATTTGGTTTAAAGTATTTAAGACTTACAATTTCTGATTTTAGAATTCTAACACCCAATTTCCAACTTCTGACTTCCTCCTCAGTCATTCACTTCTTCCTTTGGCAATTGTATCACCGTCGTGTCAAGCTTCATCGGCACATCGCCGGTAAACACTTTATGCAAGGCATCAATATACTGCGCCTGCCGCGCCGTGGCCTTGTCCAGCGAATCGTAAGCATATTTCAATTGCCGGTACTCGCGGTCCACTTTTGCACTTCCGTAGCCGGGAATATAGTACTTCACCGGCGTAAATACAATCAGCGCCACCGTTAATCCGACCAAGAGCACAAAAAGGCTGCTCAGCGCCACATACACACTTAACCGCGAAAGCTTAAACGTCACTACCTCTTCGTACGTGTCGTCGTTCATAATCACCAGCCGGTAGCGGTTACGCAAACGCCTAAGCGTGGTGCCCGCGTCAAGTTTGGCCATAAGAAAATATTGTCCGGCGAAAGGTAAAGAAAAATCCTCCCGCCCCTAAAAGGGTTTTTCTGCCTGCACATACTAAAACTTTTCTTTTTCTGTTTAATACCTTTAGTTTGCCACTGAATGAAAGCGAGAAGCCATATCTATACGTTGCTCGTCATCCTGCTTGTGAGTCTTTCCTACTTTTCACAGGCCCAGCCCGGCTTTCATCTGGACATTAAAAAGGACAAGCCTTTCACCGAACGCAAACTGAAATCCGAAAAAACCAGCGACGGCCAGTTAAAAACACCCAAACGCATTTTTCAAAACCTCACCACCCGCTTTAATTATTATTTCAACGCCAACAATAAGTTCAACGAAGTTCTGGAGCGGGCAAAGACGCAACAAAGGGATGACTATTCGCAGCTTCTCTCCTTTTACCCTTATACACTTGAAGCCACTGCAGCCGACAGCACACAACTGGATTCGGTGATTTACAAATGCCGCACGGGCATTGTGAACCACGACCTGCGCAGCGAATGGGGTGATGATCTTTATCTTTTGTGGGCTTCCTCCTGGCACCTGCAAAAGAAATTCGATTCGGCGTCCATGATGCTCCAGTTCATCAATTACGCCTACGCGCCGCAGGACGAATACGGTTACTACTCTTACATCGGCACGCACAAAGACGGCGCGCAAGAATTAAGCATCGCTACCAAAGAAGACAAAAAATTTCTGCACAGCAACACCTTCAGTCGCAACAACGCTTTCATCTGGCAAATCAGAACGCGAATTGAAATGGGCGACATGGTTTCATCGGGAAGCCTTATTACTACGCTAAAAAGAGACCCTGCTTTTCCCAAGCGTTTGCACAACGCATTAGACGAAGTAGAAGCTTATTGGTATTACAAACAAGGCCTTTGGGACAGTGCCGCGGTTCATTTAACAGCGGCTTTGGGCGGCGCAGAAACCAAACGCGAAAAAGCACGCCGGGAATACTTAATAGCGCAATTGTTTGAACGCAGCGGTGAGACCGACGAAGCAACAAAGCACTTTGCAAAAGCCGTTGATCTTACTCCCGATCCGGTGCTTGATGTGTATGCCCGCTTAAACCTCGTTCGCCTGAACAAAGAAGGCGGCGACAACGCCATTGATAAAAACATCACGGAGTTGTTGAAGATGGCCAAACGTGACAAGTACGAAGACTACCGCGACATCATTTATTATACGGCCGCGCAGATGGAAATGGAACGGGCCAACATTCCCGCCGCGTTGGAACTGTTGATGAAAGGCGCAAAGTATAACAACGGCAACCTTGCTTCGCGCAGCAAAGCTTTTTTGCAATTGGCCGATGTGTCCTACGATCAAAAAAAATACATTCAAGCCGCGGCTTTTTACGACAGCCTGCAAGTGTCGGATCTTTTGCCAAAGGATGCTGAACGCGTAAACGGGCGCAAGCCCGGATTGAAAATCGTGGCCGACAATTCAGCCGTTGTTATGCGGCAAGACAGCCTGCAACGCATTGCCACCTTGCCCAAAGAACAACGCGACGACCTGGTTAAAAAGATGGTGAAGCAATTGCGGAAGCAACAGGGCTTGAAAGAAGATGCCGCACCTACAGCCGGAAGTCAACTCTCCGCTTCTCAATCCACTGATTTGTTTTCTTCGGCCGCAAAAGGCGACTGGTATTTTTACAATACAACTTCACGAACGCAAGGCGCAGCGGAATTCAAGCAGGTTTGGGGCAACCGTCCCAATGTGGACAACTGGCGCCGCTTTGCCATCATCAACCAACAGTTGCAAAACCGCACCGCAACAAACGGTCGCGATGCAAGAAACCTGCAAGTTGCAGCGGCGGAAGAAACAGATATCACGGTTGAAAGCCTCTCGGCAAAGCTGCCTACAACACCTGAAGCTTTAAAAGCCTCCAACGATTCCATCAAAACCGCGCTGCTGAATTTGGGAGCCGCTTTTTTAAATGCGTTGGAAGATTATCCATCCGCCATCAACACCTTTGAAGAATACCGTAAACGTTTTCCCGACGGCGAACGAATGGACGAAGTGCTTTTCAATTTGTATTACGCTTACACCAAAGCCGGTAACCCGTCGCAAGCCGCTGCCATAAAAAAATTGCTGCTCGAAAAATACGCTTCTTCGCGTTACACAAGCATTCTTGCTACCGGCAAAGACCCACAAGCGAAGGCCGAAGTTTCGCCGGAAGTCACAAAGGCTTACGAAGGCGTTTACAATCTTTTTATTGAAGGTAAATTTGACGAAGCCGTTGCCGCAAAAAGTACGGCTGACAGCACATACAAAACCACGTTCTGGCAACCGCAGTTGCTCTACATCGAATCGGTTTATTACATCCGGCAGCGGCAGGACAGCGTGGCCAAAGCAGAACTGCAAACCATCATCCGGCAAAACACACACGCGGCGCTTACCGAAAAGGCAAGAACCCTGCTCAGCGTTTTAACCCGCCGCAAGCAGATTGAAGACGAGTTGAACCGTTACCAAATTCAACCACAGGCAGAAGACAGCGTTGCCGCAACCGATGCAGCGCCTGAATTAAAACGTCCCGATGTAGCCGCGGTAACGACAGCACCACCGAAGAAAGAGACACCAACGGTGAAAGCTCCCGGCGAGCAAAAAGAAATTGTTACAGCAAAACCACCCGAGGTAAAAAAAGCAGCAGATACTGTTGCAAAGAAACCTTTGATAGCAAAAGCGGACACCGTGAGCAAAAAGCCCCAGGTAAAAACAACGGATACGCTAGCAAAAAAAACAATTCCGAAAAAAACCGCTGTTGATACGATTGTAAAGAAAAACGTGTCACCACCGAAGCCTGCTTCCATTTACACGTTTGCACCCGAAACGGCGCATTATGTCCTGATGATTTTAGACAAGGTTGATCCCGTATTTGTCAACGAAGCAAAGAATGCTTTCTTCCGTTACAACCGCGAGAAATATTACGGCCAGCCTTTGGATGCACACATACTTTCGCTCACGGCCGATGTAAAGCTTTTGGTGGTAACCGGCTTTGCCAACGCAAGTGCCGCCACCGATTACGTTCAGCGGGCAAGAGCAGTGGCCTCAACCGAAATCATTCCCTGGCTTACGGGCAACAAATACACCTTTACCATCATCTCTGCGCCCAATCTCGAAATTTTAAAAGGCACAACAGACCTTGCTGAGTACAAAAAGTTTTTAGAGCAATATTTTCCGGGCAAGTTCTAAGCAGTTCCAAATTCACAGTTCAAAGTTGGAGTCGTTAAATACAAAGGGGCTGACTTTGAACTGTGAATTTTAGACTTTCAACTCAAGACTCTGAACTAATTTCACACCGCTAATTCAATTCACATGAAAAAAGGGTTTCGCATTTTTTGGATTCTTTTCTTTTCCGGTTTCGGCGCATTCGTCATCTTCATCATGCTTTGCGTCTTTGGCGTGTTCGGCAAACTGCCTTCGCTGAAAGAACTGGAGAATCCCAGCATCCTGCAATCATCCGAAGTGTTTGCCGCCGATGGAACCCTGATGGGCAAATACTATGTGGAACGCGGCAATCGCAGCAGCGTTTCGTACCGCGACATTTCACCGCACGTCATCAACGCACTTATCTCCACCGAAGACGAACGCTTTTACGAACATTCGGGCATTGATTTCAAGCGAACGTTCAGCGCTATTGCGTCGTTGGGTCGCAACGGTGGCGGCAGCACCATTACGCAACAGTTGGCGAAGGCCTTGCTTGATCAAGGATCAAAAAATAAAGCCTGGCGGGTGATTGAGAAATTCAAGGAATACATCGTGGCCATTCGTCTTGAACGAAACTTTACCAAAGAAGAAATCGTTGCGCTTTACCTCAATGCTGTGCCTTATGGCGACAACATTTACGGCATTAAAAACGCAGCCCGCACTTATTTTCAAAAAGAACCGTACGAACTCACGGTTGATGAATCGGCATTGTTGGTTGGACTGCTGCGGGGAAATTCAATTTACAATCCGCGCATTCATCCAAAAGAGGCCAAAGAAAGACGCAACGTGGTTTTGGGGCAAATGGTTCGCAATGAAAAGCTTTCGGAAGCAGAGGCAGCCCGATACAAAGCATTGCCCATAAAACTCAATTACAAGAAACTGGATCAAAATGAAGGCTACGCACCTTATTTCCGTGAGGTGTTGCGCAACCAGGTAGCCGATGTTTTAAAAGGCATTAAAAATGCCGACGGCGATGAATACAGCGTGTACAAAGACGGACTGAAGATTTATACCACCATCAATCCGCGAATGCAGGATTACGCCGAGGAAGCCGTGGCGCAGCAAATGCCCATCCTGCAAAAAGCACTTAACAGCCAGCGCAACATCCGAACCGGCTCCGTGTGGGAAGACCATCAAAACGTATTGGACGCTGCAATGAAGAACAGCGACCGGTGGCGTGCCATGAAGGACGAAGGCCTCGGCGATAAAGACATCAAGGCTGCCTTTTATGTGAAAGTGCCCATGAAAATTTTTGCCTGGAATATAAAGCGGGAAAAAGATACTGTAATGACGCCGATGGACTCCATCAAATACCACCGGCAAATGATGCAAACCGGTTTCATTGCAATGGACCCCGTAACCGGCGAAGTAAAAGCCTGGGTGGGCGGTATCGGCTTTAAAACCTTCAAGTTAGACCACGCACAATTAGATGTGAAACGCCAGGTAGGATCGAGCATCAAACCATTGCTGTATTGCCAGGCCATTGAAGAAAGAGGCATGTCGCCGGAAAGCACGGTGATTGACGAGCAACAGTCATTTGGCAAAGGGCAATTGGTACCGGCCACGTCGAAAAGTTGCACGGGCCGTTCAATGCCCATGGCTTCCGCGCTTGCCTACTCACGCAACTGTGCCACGGCCTACATCATGAAGCAGGTTGGGCCCGCACAATTTGCCAACTTTTTAGAACGCATTCAAATACCCACCAAAGTAGAGCCCTACCCGTCCATTGCGCTTGGCTCCTGCGATCTTTCGCTTTACGAAATGCTTTGGGGTTACACCATTTTTGCGGGTGGTGGCTTCTCAACCAAGCCTACCTTCATCACCCGCATTGAAGACCGCAACGGCAACGCCATTTACCGTACCAACATTGGTGCAAACCGCAAACAGGTAGTGAGCGAAGCTACGGCCTACAAGATGTGCAAGATGATGGAAGGACCTGTAACCGTGGGCACGGCCAAAGGATTAATGCAGGCTTTGGATGTAAAAGAAATGGGCGGCAAAACAGGCACCACCAACGACAACGCAGACGCCTGGTTTATGGGCTACACGCCGCAATTGCTGGCCGGAGTTTGGGTGGGTTGCGACGACCGCTTTATTCGCATTGAAAGCGCACAAGGCTACGGCGGCACAGCCGCGAGGCCCATCTTCCAGGCCTTTTTTAAAAAAACGCTTGACGACAAAAATTTGGCGCTTGACAAACAAGCAACTTTCCCTGTTCCTGCCGATTTGCAAAACGAAATCACCAATGCCGACATTATGGAGATTATTCCCAAGGAAGACGATGCGCAGGGCGATAATCAGAACATGAGCGCCGATGATTACACGTTGGACACAACTTCGTATCAAAACATGAAGCCCGAATCGGAAAAGCCGGTAATTGAAGAAGACAAGTCCAAGCCTAAGCCCGAGCCAAAAAAAGATACGTCAAACAAACGTTCACCCGCTATTGGTTCAGCGCCGGAAGCGCCAAAAGAAAAGAAGGGCTTTTTCAAAAAACTTTTTGGTGGCAATAAGGACAAAGACAAGGAACAACAAAAGCCAAACGATTATTGAGAACTAAGATTCGCAGGATTTCAAAGATTAAAACAGAATAATTCGTTCATCATAAAGAGAGTCGTTCAGACAAAACGGCTCTTTTTTATTTCTCGTCAATCCTTTTCATCCGATAAAGCATAGTTCTAATTACATTTGCCCCACTTCAAAATCACTTATGAGCATCCTCGTTAATAAAAATTCCAAAGTGCTCGTGCAGGGCTTTACCGGTACCGAAGGCACTTTTCACGCTTCGCAAATGATTGAGTACGGAACCAACGTTGTCGGCGGTGTTACGCCGGGCAAAGGCGGTTCATCGCACCTTGATAGAAAAGTATTTAACACCGTGGCCGACTGTGTGAAAGAAACCGGTGCAAACGTCTCCATCATTTTTGTGCCGCCTGCTTTTGCCGCCGATGCGGTATTGGAAGCTGCCGATGCTGGCGTAGAACTAATTGTGTGCATTACGGAAGGCATTCCCGTGCAGGACATGGTAAAGGTGAAAGCCTTTTTGCAAGGCAAAGGCACGCGGTTAATTGGCCCCAATTGTCCGGGTGTGATTACCGCTGGCGAATGCAAAGTAGGCATCATGCCGGGCTTTGTATTTAAGCAGGGACGCATCGGCATTGTTTCCAAATCGGGAACGCTAACGTACGAGGCAGCAGATCAAGTTGCAAAAGCAGGACTGGGCATTTCAACAGCCGTGGGAATTGGCGGTGATCCCATCATTGGAACAACCACCAAAGAAGCCGTTGAATTGTTTATGAACGATGCTGATACCGATGCCATCGTGATGATTGGCGAAATCGGTGGAGGCATGGAAGCCGAAGCTGCACGATGGATTAAAGAAAGTGGGAATAAAAAACCGGTGGTTGGCTTTATTGCCGGACAAACCGCTCCTCCCGGCCGCCGCATGGGCCACGCCGGTGCCATTGTTGGCGGAGCAGAAGATACGGCCGAAGCCAAGATGAAGATTATGAGCGAATGCGGCATTCACGTCGTTTCAAGCCCGGCAGATATTGGAAAAACAATGGCGGAAGTAGTTGGCAAGTGAGAATAGCAACTGGCAAACAAGAATCGACAATGTGTGAAATATAAATGAAACAGCCTATCGAACGATAGGCTGTTTCATTTAAACTGATTTTTTGCTGATTCTTGGTTGCCGGCAGCTAAAATAAGTGAGGCCCTTCTAAAGCGAAGGGCCTCGTTGCAATCAATAAGGACGAATTAGACTGCAACATTACAGTCGAATCCGGATAAGGTTATGTGTAGTCTTTCATAAAGGCAAAATATAGACGATAAAGGAGCAAAAAACGTTTAGCAGAAGGATGGTAAAATATCGTTAAGGGAACGGCTGCAACGACCTACGCAAACGCAGAAGCAGCAAGGATTTCAGCAAAAACAAAGGTTAATTTTTCTCAACGCCGAACCATCAGCTAAGCAGCAGTTCGCACTCGTGCAAAAGCTTGAGTTTATCAATGGCGGCCGTTCCCACTTCTTCGCAAACAAGGCCGCCGGCAATGTTGGCAATTTCAGCCATGAGGTAAGGGTTCTTCTTCACGGCATACACAAGGCTTGCTACCGCAATTACCGTGTCGCCTGCACCCGAAACATCGGCAATGCTGCGCAGGTGCGAAGGAATGATGGCGGCGCTATTCTCCTCCTGATAAAACACGCCTTTCTCCGACAGTGTGATGAATGAAATGCGGTGGTGCAAAAAATTTTGCAAGTCGTGGTGAATGTCTTTCAACAAGGGAAGTCGCGCATCTACGTGTAAGTAATTTAAAGCCTCTTTTACTTCTTTCAAATTGGGCTTGAAGATGTCAACACCCTTAAACGCAAAAAAGTTTTTACGCTTTGGATCAACGGCGGTTATAATGCCTGCTTCCTTGCACAGAGCAATGACGGAATGAATGACATTCTCAGTTAGTACGCCTTTGTTATAGTCTTCCAAAATAACAACTTGCGGCTTTTCCGTTGCAATAAAACGTTGAAAATTTTGCAGCAGGTGATGTTCGTCTTCCGGTTTTAAGTCGTTCGTTATTTCCGCGTCAAGCCGCATCATTTGTTGGTTGCGGCTAATGACGCGGGTTTTGTTGGTGGTAATCCGGCTTTCGCTTTGGAAGCAATAACCCGTGTTGATGCCGCTGGCGGCGAACAACTGGTTCAGGCATTGGGCATCGTCGTCATCGCCGGTTACCGAAAGCACAAAAGCTTTTGCACCCAGCGCCTGAAGATTCAGGGCAACGTTTCCGGCACCGCCGATGCGCTGTTCTTTTTTGTGCAGCGAAACCACAGGTACTGGTGCTTCGGGTGAGATGCGCTCAACAGCGCCCCACATGTAGGTATCAAGCATTACATCGCCCACTACACCTACCTTAACCGATGCAAAATCATCGAACAACTGCGTTACGTTTTCCATGAAGACGGCCTATTTCTTTCGGGAGGCCAAAGCAACGAAATAAATGGGAATTCCAAGGAGAACAATGATCAAACCCGGCCAGGTGTATTGTGGTTTGTAAACGATCAGCAACAAACAAAATGAGATGCCCATCAAAATATACAGCGCGGGAAGCACGGGATAACCAAAGGCTTTGTAGGGTCTTTCTGCTTCAGGTCTTTTTTTGCGAAGAATAAAAATACCCAAAATGGTAAGTACGTAAAAGATGACCACGACAAAAGAAATCATGTCGAGCAAATCACCGTAACGGCCGCTCAAACAAAGAATGGAAGCCACGATCATTTGTGCCCACAAAGCCCATTGCGGAACCGCGTTTTTGTTAAGGGTGCCGGCCTGCTTAAAGAATAAACCGTCTTTTGCCATGGTGTAATACACACGGGCCCCGGCCAGTATCAACCCGTTGTTGCAACCAAAGGTTGAAATCATAATCATTACGGCAATAATATATGTGCCGGCGTTGCCGAAAATGGCTCGTGATGCTTCTACCGCTACGCGGTCCTTCGGTGCAGAAGCAATGTCGTGCATTGATAACACGGCTGTGTACATCACGTTGGCAAGCACGTAAATCACGGTTACAATCAGAGTTCCAAAAAACAAGCTAAGGCCAATGTTGCGTTGCGGATTTTTTATTTCACCGGCAATGAAGGTTACATTGTTCCAAGCATCGCTGCTAAACACGCTTCCAACCATTGACGCGGCAATTGCACCCATTACGGCACCGGTAGCTGCATAAGGAACAACGGTCCATCCCGAGGCCACAGCTTCACCTGCTTTTCCTTGTCCGATTTGCCAGGCATGGCTCCAGTTGGCATCCCAAACAATATGATTCAATGCAAACAATCCGCAAACAATCAACCCGAAAAGACTAAGCAACTTCGCCGACGTAAAAAGCGTTTGAATGATCTTGCCTTCTTTAATGCCCCGTGTGTTATTCCATGTAAGAAGAATGATCAAAAAAATGGAGACAATTTGTGCGGCAGATATTTTTAAAATGCCCGCCTGAAACAAAATATTGTCTTCGCTTAAAGCAGGAATAAGATAAGCGGTGAACTTACTGAAGGCAACACCAACAGCTGCTATCGTTCCGGTTTGTATCACTGCAAAAAGACTCCATCCGTAGAGAAAAGAAACAAAAGGATTGTAGGCTTCTTTCAGGTAAACGTATTGTCCGCCTGCTTTGGGAAACATGCCGCTCAGTTCACCGTAACTGACTGCCGCCACCAAGGTCATAAAACCCGTAATAAGCCACACCGCAATGAGCCAGCCCGCACTTCCTACGTTTCGGGTAATATCGGCGCTCACAATAAAAATTCCCGAGCCGATCATGGAGCCGGCCACAATCATGGTGGCATCGGTTAAGCCCAGCGAACGTTTGAAGGATTTGTCTTCGGCGATGGCCTCAACCGGTGTCAGAATTTCCTCTGTCATGTGGTGGATTTTTTGGGAAGATACAGGCGACAATGCAAAATGTAAAATGAAGAATGCAAAATGTAAAAGCAAGAGGCAGGTTGCAATGAATCATTTCATAATGAACAAATGTAAAACGGCCTCTCAATGAGAGGCCGTTTTACATGTAAAGTTTTGCGTTCTACATTTCATATTTTCCACTACTTCTTCTTGTATTGTTCATTCAATCCTTTTACCACATCGGCCGTAATATCGTAGCTGCTGTCGCGGTAAAACATGAAGCCTGGCTCGTAAGCAAGAATGTAGGTGTAGCCGCGGCTTTTGTTGTATTCTTTTAAAAACTCTTCCACCTTGTCTTTCACCTGCTGCGTTTTGCGTACGGACAAATCCTGAAGGCGTTGTTCCATTTGCTGCTTCTCGGCGGAAAAGCGTTGTTGTAATTGCAGTATTTCGCGGTTGGCCTTGTCGGATTCGATGGAAGACATGCCGGCTTTCGCCTGGCTTTGGTATTGCGTGAATTTATCGTTATAGGCTTTTTGCATGCGGGCCAATGCGTTGTTTAAATTCTCTTCTTCCTTGCTTAATTCGGCACGCACGTCTTTTACCATCTGAAAGGAATTGTTGATGGAGTCCATCTCAAAATAAGCAATGCGCACTTCGCCTTTAGGAACCGGATCCACTGCGTTTGCCGACGCTACTTTTGTCTGTTCTGTTTTTTTACCGGACGAAAAATGCAAGTAAAAAAGTACGGCCACGGCAATCACCAACACCACATTTAAAACAAGAGAAACATTCTTCATGCAGCAAAAATTTTGTGAACGAAAATAAACGTTGCAAAGCGTTTGGAAACGTTAAAAGGAAAAGGACATAATACGAATTCGTTCACGAATTACACGAATTACATCAAGGGTAAGTGGTCTTGTTTTTTTGCAAATTGTCTTTACCGCAAAAGACAAAAGAAAAGGAGCAAGAAAAATCTTGCTCCTTAATTAATTCAAGTAATTCGTGAACGAATTCTTGTTTAAATATTCGTGTTACTCTTCTTCGTCGAAGGTCATGGCCTCACGGGCTGTTTGCAACAGTTCGTACTCTTCTTTCGAACCAACGATCATGTTCTCAAACTCGCGAAGACCAGTACCTGCAGGAATTAAGTGACCGGTGATCACGTTCTCTTTCAGGCCAAGCATGTCGTCTGTTTTGCCTTGAATGGCGGCAGAAGACAAGACCTTGGTCGTTTCTTGGAACGATGCGGCAGAGATCCAGCTTGGTACACCCAGCGATGCCTTGGTGATCCCCAATAACGTCGGTTGCGACGTTGCGGGTTTTGCGTCGCGGTATTCAACAAGTTTCTTGTCGTTGCGCCGAAGGATTGAATTCTCTTCGCGCAGTTCACGAAGCGTTACAATTTGCCCGGCTCTCATGCGTGTGCTTTCGCCTGGCTCGTTCACAACTTTCTTGTCGAAAATGTGATCGTTCTCTTCGATGAATTCAAACTTATCCGTCAAATCTTCTTCCAGGAATTTCGTATCACCCGGATCAACGATAGAAACCTTGCGCATCATTTGACGAACAATGACTTCAATGTGCTTGTCGTTGATCTTCACACCTTGCAAACGGTACACTTCCTGAATCTCGTTCACCACGTATTGCTGTACGGCAAACGGACCTTGAATGGAAAGAATATCCTGCGGTGCTATCTGGCCATCAGACAAGGCTGAACCGGCTTTTACGAAGTCGCCGTCTTGTGCAAGAATTTGCCTTGTAAGCGGCACTAAGTATTTGCGGGTGACACCGTCTTTTGCTTCGATGATGATCTCGCGGTTACCACGTTTTACAGCACCCATTGTTACCACACCGTCAATTTCTGAAACGATGGCAGGGTTGGACGGGTTACGGGCTTCAAACAATTCCGTTACACGCGGAAGGCCACCGGTAATGTCGCGCAGCTTGCCCAACACACGCGGAATTTTCACAAGTACCTGGCCTGCTTTTACGTCTTCGCCTTCGTCAACCACAATGTGGCTACCCGTGGGCAGGTTGTATGTTTTCCGGTCCTTTCCTTCCACAATCATGGTAGGAATCTTCGTTTTGTCTCTTGTTTCGATAACCACTTTCTCGCGGTGACCGGTTTGTTCGTCGGCTTCTTCGCGGAACGTGATGCCCTCGATGACGTTCTCAAATTTCAACACACCGTTTTGTTCGGCCATCACCACGTTGTTATACGGATCCCAGGTACAAATGATGTCGCCTTTTTTCACATGCTGGCCATCTTTCACTTGCAGCGATGCGCCGTAAGGAATGTTATTGGTGATGAGCAAACGATCATTCTTCTGGTCAACAATTCTTGCTTCACCCGTACGACCAATTACCACCTGAACTTTATCGCCTTCGTTGTTTACTGTCGTTACCGAACGAACACCGTCAAACTGAATGGTACCGTCAAACTTCGCAGTCAGTGTAGATTCTACCGCAGCAGAACCGGCAACACCACCTACGTGAAATGTACGAAGCGTTAACTGCGTACCGGGTTCACCGATAGACTGCGCAGCGATGATACCAACCGCATCACCTTTTTGCGCCATATAACCCGTTGCCAGGTTCTTGCCGTAACATTTTACGCAAGTGCCACGCTTGGCTTCGCAAGTGAGCACCGAACGAATTTCAACGGTTTCAATACCTGCTTCTTCAATGCGGCGTGCAATTCCTTCGGTAATTTCTTCACCGGCAGGAACGATCAGTTCATCGTTCTGCGGATCGTAAATATTGTGAACCGATGTACGGCCTTCGATACGATCTGCCAAGGGTTCGATGATGTCTTCGTTATCTTTTAACGCAGATGTGGCAATACCACGCAAGGTTCCGCAATCTTCTTCTGTAATGACAACGTCTTGAGCAACGTCCACCAGACGACGTGTAAGGTAACCGGCATCGGCCGTTTTCAGAGCCGTATCGGCCAAACCTTTACGGGCACCGTGTGTAGAGATGAAGTAATCCAATACGTTCAAACCACCTTTGAAGTTGGAAAGGATTGGGTTTTCAATGATCTCCGAACCGGTAGAACCAGATTTACGCGGCTTGGCCATCAAACCTCTGATACCGGCCAACTGCTTAATCTGTTGTTTAGAGCCACGGGCGCCGGAATCAAGCATCATGTAAACAGAGTTGAAACCCTGCTTGTCAGTTGCCAGTTCACGGATCAACGTTTCGGTGATGCGGGTATCCACACGCGACCAAATGTCAACGATCTGGTTGTAACGTTCGTTGTTGGTGATAAGGCCCATGTTGTAGTTCTCCCACACTTCCTCTACTTCGCCTTTGGCGTTGTCCACCAACTCCTGCTTAATGTCAGGAATGATTAAGTCATTAATAGAAAAGGACAAACCACCCTTGAAGGCCATGCGGAAACCAAGTTGCTTGATGTCGTCAAGGAATTTTGCCGTCTTCGGAACGTTGGTGATGTTGATGATGTCACCAATAATTTCACGAAGGTTTTTCTTCGTCAGCAAAGCGTTTACAAAACCAACTTCTTTCGGAACGAATTGGTTAAAGATCACGCGGCCAACGGTTGTATCAAGAAGTTTGTTCACCAGCGTGCCGTCGTTTTGACGAACGTTGGTTTTTACTTTGATGTGCGCATGAAGATCAATGCGGGCCTCATTGTAGGCGATGATGACTTCTTCTTCGCTGTAGAAAGCCTTTCCTTCGCCACGAACTTTTAATTCTTCGGTTGATTTGCGGCCTTTTGAAATGTAGTACAAACCAAGCACCATGTCCTGCGAAGGAAGCGTAATTGGCGTTCCGTTCTGCGGGTTCAAAATGTTATGCGAAGCCAGCATCAGCAATTGTGCTTCCAAAATAGCGGCGTTGCTCAAAGGCACGTGCACGGCCATTTGGTCACCGTCAAAGTCGGCGTTGAAGGCTGACGTTACAAGCGGGTGCAATTGAATGGCCTTGCCTTCAACCAACTTGGGCTGGAAGGCCTGGATGGACAAACGGTGCAGCGTTGGAGCACGGTTCAACATGATCGGGTGCCCTTTCAATATATTCTCAAGGATATCCCAAACAATGGCTTCTTTTTTATCAACGAGTTTACGGGCTGATTTTACCGTTTTTACAATGCCTCTTTCAATGAGTTTGCGAATGATAAACGGCTTGAAGAGTTCAGCCCCCATGTCTTTCGGCAAACCGCATTCGTACAATTTCAGTTCAGGACCCACCACGATAACCGAACGACCGGAGTAGTCAACACGTTTACCCAAAAGGTTCTGACGGAAGCGGCCTTGCTTTCCTTTCAATACATCAGAAAGTGATTTCAGTGCACGGCCGCCTTCGGCTTTAACAGCGTTTGATTTACGAGAGTTATCAAACAAACTGTCAACCGCTTCCTGCAACATACGTTTTTCGTTACGCAGGATGACCTCCGGTGCTTTAATCTCCAACAAACGCTTCAAGCGGTTGTTACGGATGATCACACGACGGTATAGATCGTTCAGATCAGAAGACGCGAAACGGCCACCATCCAATGGAACCAATGGACGCAGTTCCGGTGGAATAACCGGAATGTATTGCATTACCATCCACTGCGGCTGGTTACTGATTCTTGTTTGTGCATCACGGAACGATTCAACCACAGACAAACGCTTCAGAGCGTCAGCTTTCCGTTGTTGCGATGTTTCGGTAGCCGCGGCATTGCGCAGGTCAAAAGACAAAGTATCCAAATCAATTCTGGCCAAAAGATCATGAACGGCTTCAGCGCCCATTTTGGCGATGAATTTGTTTGGATCTTCATCAGGCAGGTATTGATTGTCTTTTGGTAAGGCATCAAGAATATCGAGGTATTCTTCTTCGGTCAAAAGGTCGCCGTAATTCTGTCCTTTATCAGCACGCAGTCCAGGTTGAATCACCACGAAGCGTTCGTAGTAAACAATGCTCTCTAATTTTTTAGAGCTCATGCCAAGCAGGTAACCAATTTTGTTCGGCAGGGATTTGAAGTACCAAATGTGTACAACGGGCACAACCAGTTTGATATGACCCATGCGTTCGCGGCGAACTTTTTTCTCGGTTACTTCCACACCGCAGCGATCGCAAACGATGCCTTTGTAACGAATGCGCTTGTACTTTCCACAGGCACATTCGTAATCTTTTACGGGACCAAAAATCCGCTCGCAAAACAAACCGTCGCGTTCGGGTTTGTAGGTGCGGTAGTTGATGGTTTCAGGCTTCAGAATTTCACCAAAGCTTTTTTCCAAAATGCTGTCTGGTGAAGCCAGGCCAATCGTAATCTTCGAAAACGTTGGTCTTGGGCGATTGTCTCTTTTATTAAAAGCCATATAGAGAATTTGGGATTTAAGATTTGAGATTTCAAATTCGTGAGACGAGAAAAGTGAGACGTGAAGCAACGGAGCTTTCTCTCACGTTTACCGCTTCACGTCTCACGTTGTATTAATCGTGAAACTTTAGGTCCAAACCGAGGCCCCTTAATTCGTGAACCAATACGTTGAATGATTCAGGAATACCGGCACGGGGAATGTTGTCGCCTTTCACAATTGCTTCGTATGTTTTTGCACGGCCGATGATATCGTCGGACTTGATGGTTAACAATTCTTGCAAGATGTTGGACGCACCGTAAGCTTCGAGTGCCCACACCTCCATCTCACCAAAACGCTGACCACCAAATTGTGCTTTACCACCGAGCGGCTGTTGCGTAATTAAGCTGTATGGCCCGATGGAACGTGCGTGCATCTTATCATCCACCATGTGGTGCAGTTTGATGATGTAGATAACACCCACGGTTGCCTTCTGGTCGAAGCGGTCTCCGGTTTCACCATCATACAAGTATGTGTGACCAAACATCGGAATGCCGGCTTGTTCGCAGAATTTCGCAATGTCGTCCGTTGAGGCACCGTCGAAGATTGGTGTTGCAAACTTTTCTCCCAATTGCATACCCGCCCAACCGAGAACCGTTTCATAGATCTGCCCGAGGTTCATACGAGAAGGTACACCCAATGGGTTCAACACAATGTCAACAGGCGTTCCGTCTTCTAGGAAAGGCATGTCTTCGGCACGAACAATCTTCGCAACGATGCCTTTGTTACCGTGGCGGCCGGCCATCTTATCACCTACTTTCAACTTGCGTTTTACAGCGAGGTAAACTTTGGCAAGCTTCAACACACCGGCAGGTAATTCATCGCCGATGGAGATGTTGAATTTCTCCCGCTTATAGCGTCCCAGTTCTTCGTTGTACTTGATGCTGTAGTTGTGCAGCAACACGTTGATCTGCTCGTCCACTTTTGCATCGCCTGTCCAACCAAGCGGGTTCACGTTCATGTAGTCAATGCTTGCCAGGTTTTTCTGCGTAAACCTTGCGCCTTTGCCAATCAGTACTTCGCCAAAGTTGTTGCTTACGCTTGCAGAGGCTTTTTCCTTCAAAAGCGTTTGCAATTTGTCAAGCAACACTTCCATCAGTGCAGATGTGTTCTTTTCGTGTTCTCTCTCCTGCTTTTCCAAAGCGGCTTTTTCGCGAACCTTTGCGTTCTTGTCTTTCTTCGCCCGCTGGAATAATTTCTTGCCAATCACCACACCTTCTACACCGTTTGGCGCTTTCAGCGAAGCGTCTTTTGCATCACCGGCCTTGTCGCCGAAGATTGCACGCAAAAGTTTTTCTTCCGGCGTAGGATCGCTTTCACCTTTCGGTGTGATCTTACCAATCAGGATGTCGCCTTCTTTGATTTGCGCACCGATGCGAATGATACCGTTTTCATCAAGGTCACGAGTGGCTTCTTCTGAAACGTTCGGGATATCCGGTGTTAATTCTTCTTCGCCCAGTTTTGTATCGCGTACTTCCAGTTCGTATTCGGAGATGTGAACCGAAGTAAACATGTCTTCTTTTACAACTCTTTCCGAGATCACAATGGCATCCTCGAAATTGTAACCTTTCCACGGCATAAACGCCACTTTCAGGTTTTTACCAAGCGCCAATTCGCCGTTCTGTGTTGCATAACCTTCGGTTAAGAAATCACCGTCTTTTACACGCTGGCCTTTCTTTACAGCAGGCTTCAGATTAATGGAAGTTTCCTGGTTTGTTTTGATGAATTTGGTCAATCGGTAAACTACCAGATCATCTTCAAATGAAACCAAACGCTGCTCGTCGTTACGGTTGTAGCGAACGTGAATTTCGTTGGCATCCACAAATTCCACTACACCATCACCATCCGCATGAATTTGAATACGTGCATCACGGGCAGCCTTGCCTTCCAGACCCGTACCAACAATCGGCACATCCGGACGCAACAGCGGCACAGCCTGGCGTTGCATGTTTGAACCCATCAGCGCACGGTTGGCGTCATCATGCTCAAGAAACGGGATCAACGAAGCTGACAAACCAACAATCTGGTTTGGCGCAACGTCCATGTATTCCACTTCGTTTTTATCGAGGATTGGGAAGTCACCTGTTTCCCTGCTAACAATTTTGTCTTCTGCGAAATTTCCTTTCTCGTCGAGCGGCGTGTTGGCCTGGGCAATCTTCGCCAGGTCTTCTTCTTCCGCACTTAAAAATGTCAGTTGCTTCATGTCCACTTTACCGTCTTTCACTTTACGGTAAGGCGTTTCAATAAAGCCCATTTCGTTGATCGCAGCATGTACGCAAAGCGTAGAGATCAAACCAATGTTCGGACCTTCCGGAGTTTCGATGGTACACAAACGGCCATAGTGCGAATAGTGCACGTCACGCACCTCAAAGCCTGCACGTTCACGGCTTAAACCACCCGGCCCGAGTGCCGAGATACGGCGCTTGTGTGTGATCTCGGAAAGCGGGTTTGTCTGATCGAGGAACTGCGACAATTGAGACGTACCAAAAAATGAATTAATTACACTTGACAGCGTTCTTGCATTGATCAAATCAACCGGCGTGAACACCTCGTTGTCGCGAACGTTCATGCGCTCACGAATGGTACGGGCCATACGAGCCAGACCGACGCCAAACTGTGCGTACAACTGCTCACCCACCGTACGAACGCGGCGGTTGCTCAAGTGGTCAATGTCATCAATTTCCGCCTTGCCGTTTGTTAAACGAACAAGGTATTTGATGATGAGAATAATGTCTTCTTTCGTTAATGTCTTTTGTTCTTTCTGGGCGTTCAGACCAAGTTTGCGGTTGATCTTGTAACGACCGACTTCACCGAGGTCATAGCGCTTATCGGAGAAGAACAATTTATCAATGATGCCTCTCGCCGTTTCGTTGTCCGGTGCATCCGCACCGCGCAACTGGCGGTAGATCACCTGAACCGCTTCCAGTTCAGAGTTGGAGGTATCTTTATTTAAGGTGTTGTAGATAATTGCGTAATCACCGCCCACGTCTTCTTTCTGAATAAACACAGATTTAATATCCATTTCAGAAATGGTATCAATGGCTTCTTCGTCCAGAACAGAATCACGCTCAAGCACAACTTCATTACGCTCAATGGAAACAACCTCGCCGGTATCTTCATCCACGAAATCTTCCACCCAGCTACGCAACACGCGGGCTGCCAAACGGCGGCCAACGTATTTTTCCAAGGATTTTTTATCCCCTTTTACTTCATCCGCCATTCCGAAGAGTTCCAGAATGTCTTTATCGGTTTCGTAGCCGATGGAACGAAGAAGCGTGGTTACGGGGAATTTTTTCTTCCGGTCAATGTAGGCATACATCACGTTGTTGATGTCGGTGGCAAATTCCATCCATGCGCCTTTGAACGGGATTACCCTTGCCGAGTAAATTTTTGTTCCATTGGGGTGAACAGACTGACCGAAGAATACACCGGGTGAACGGTGCAACTGGGAAACTACCACACGCTCTGCGCCGTTTATAACAAAGGTGCCGCGTGGAGTCATGTACGGGATATTTCCAAGAAACACATCCTGAACGATGGTCTGGAAGTCAATGTGCTCTTCGTCGTTACAGCTAAGGCGAAGCTTTGCTTTTAGCGGAACGGCGTAGGTCAAGCCACGCTCCATACACTCTTCGATGGTGTAGCGGGGCGGGTCAATAAAATAATCAAGAAACTCCAGGACGAAAATGTTGCGGGTGTCGGTGATCGGAAAGTTTTCTTTGAACACGCGGAACAGGCCCTCTACGTTTCGTTTGTCAGGAGTTGTTTCGAGCTGGAAAAATTCTTTGAAGGACTGAATCTGAACCGCAAGAAGGTCAGGGGTGTCAGCAAGATTCCCGATTTTTCCAAAGTTGATCCGTTGATTCGTTGTTGTAGAACGCATAGAATTTCAAACCGGTTTTTGTGTTAATAACGACGCAAAACCTTACCAAGCCTCTGTTTCCTGAGAAACAAACGCAAGGAAGGTCAACTATTTAGGTTGGTATTTGCGACGACAAAATGTTTTTGGCCAAAACAAAGGATTGCAAAAGTAAGGAATTCCCTTTCCACGAACAAGATTTTAGCGGCAGCAAAGATTGCGCCGCAAACTTTTGGGAATTCGTTAATAGATAGTAACTTTTTGCCATGCTAAAACCAAAATGGATCAAGGAGTATCTCATCTTCAACCGAAAAGACCGGATTGGTGCTTTTGTGTTCATATCCGTTGTAAGCGCTTGTATTTTTCTGCCGAAATTGTTTTCAAAAACTACCGGTCCTGTTATATTAAAACAAGATGCTGCTGTTGTGTTCGCAATGGACACACTTCAAAAGCGGCAAACTGTGAAAAAAGATTTTGCCCGAAATGAAATCGAATCCAACTCTTACCGTTACGAACGTTCGGAAACCAAAAGTTTTGTGAACGGCGAGCTTTTTCAATTTGACCCGAACACGATTTCGTTGGCTGACTGGCAGCGCCTGGGACTAAACGAACGCACCGGCAAAACCATTTTGAAATACGTAAGCAAAGGCGGTAAATTTTACAAATCAGAAGACTTGCAAAAAATTTGGGGAATGCCCGAAGGATTTTACGAGCGGGTAAAAGACTACGTGAAGATTACATCCGTTGCGAGAAATTATCACACTTACGAAAACAAACCTTTCGTGCGAGAAGAGCGAAAGCCAATCGTTATAAACATAAACGAAGCGGATACGACGGCGTTTATTGCGCTGCCGGGGATTGGCAGCAAGTTATCTGCACGCATCATTTCCTTTCGCGAAAAACTTGGTGGCTTTTATTCGATAGAA
>Ga0308175_100000070_pt1 | contig 83840 bp, 49 predicted proteins | sample PhyCR1_3_FD_203893 | JGI IMG/M metagenome (GOLD analysis project Ga0308175, IMG submission 203893) | Soil microbial communities from UC Gill Tract Community Farm, Albany, California, United States - DLSLS.C.R1 | ecosystem: Environmental > Terrestrial > Soil > Agricultural land | place: USA...
TCTTCGCCCGGCTTCTTGCCGTCTTCGCCCGGCTTCTTGCCGTCTTCGCCCGGCTTCTTGCCGTCTTCACCGGGTGCCTTGCCGTCTTCGCCCGGCTTCTTGCCGTCTTCGCCCGGCTTCTTGCCGTCTTCACCGGGTGCCTTGCCGTCTTCGCCCGGCTTCTTGCCGCCTTCGCCGGGTGCCTTGCCGTCTTCGCCCGGCTTCTTGCCGCCTTCGCCAGGCGCCTTGCCGTCACCGGGCTTGGAGCCGCCTTCGCCGGGCGCCTTGCCTTCGCCGGGCTTGGGGCCGCCCTCGCCGGGCTTGGGGCCGCCTTCGCCGGGCTTGGTCCCCTGACCCGGCTCCGTGCCATGACCGGTCGTATCGCCGGGCTTGGGGCCGCCTTCGCCGGGCTTGGTCCCCTGGCCCGGCTCCGTGCCGCGACCAGGTCCATCACCCGGCTTCGCGCCGCCTTCGCCAGGCTTGGTCCCCTGGCCTGGCTCGGTCCCATGTCCCGACGGCTCGCCGGTCGTGCCGGAGCCGGGTTCCGTGCCGTGCGTACCGGTGCTGCCCTCGCCGGGGTGCGCGCCGCCGGTGTCGACACCCGGAGCCGTGACATGGATCGGATCCAGCCCGACCGAGGTGCGGATACCGTCGCCGACCCGGTTCTGCACGTCGAGGAACTTGTTGGTGCTCATCACCGCGCTGAAGCCCAGCGTGGTGATCATGTTCTGCATGCTGAATTCGTACTTGCCGTTGATGGCGAGTTGCGCCACCGCGTCGGCCGCCATGCCGGTGGTGAAGTTGACGCCGGTCCGGATCGCGACGTTGGTGAGGCCCGAGGCGCCCTCCATCGCGGCCTTGATCGTCGCGCCGCCGATCGCGGACACGCCCGACGCCAGGCCCGCGGTGAGGCCGCCGGCGAGCGCGCCGATGCCGACCTCCTTCCACGAGAAGTCGTCGAACGCGCCCTTGCCCATCACGAGGTTATTGACGATCTGACCCGCGGCACTACTTAACCCACCGGCCAGCGCGCCCGAGCCGATGCCGATCATGGCGATCATCAGCGGCCCGGTGCCGAGCCCGCCGGTCAGCGCCGTCACCACCACGGTGATGACGATCGCCACGACGATCACGAGGACGAACGCGAGCGCCTTCTGCCACCACGGCTTGACCGCGTCGGCCGCCTTCTTGGCGTTCTCGGCGATCGCCGCCTTCTCCTTGTCGTCGATCGCGCTGTGGAACCCCTTCTGGAGGTTCTCGACGCCGGTCTTGATCCCGTCCTGGAGCGTCTTGGTGGCGGTCTGGTAGGCGGTCTGGATGTCCTTGACGATCCCCGAGAACGCCTTGTCGGCACCGTCGGTGATGCCCTGGGCCTGCTTGGTGAAGTCCTGACCCATCTTCTGCAGGGCCTGGGAGGCGCCCTGCGCCGACTGATTGATCGACTGGGTGGCACCCTGGGCGGTCTGCGCCGCGGACATCTTCGCTTGCGAGGCGATCCCCGCCATGCCCTGCGCCGCGCCCTGCGCCTGCGTGGTGAGCCCCTGCGCCGCCTGGCTCGCCGACTTCTGGAGGCCGCCCGAGATCGACGTCGCGGCGCCCTGGAGCTGCGCCGCGCTCTGCTTGACCGCCGCCTGCGTGGCCGTCGGATCCGGCGCCTCGATCTCCTTGGCGCCCTTGACCAGGCCGATCGCGCCCTTCTCGAGCCCGGCCGCCGCCTGATCGCAGGCCTGCGCGGTGCTGGCCTGCGCCGCCTGCCCCGCCTGGATGATGCCGGCCCGTGCCGACGACGCCTGCTGGTGGACCGCCGCGACCTGCCCCGCCCCCTGCGCCGCCAGCGACGCACAGGTCGACGCGGCCATCGAGTCGATCTGCGCGAGCGCCTGGGTGCGTGCCGTCGACGCGCCGGTCAGCGCCTGGGTGTGCGCGGTCTCGAGCGTCTCCTTGAGCTTGTCGTAGACGGTCTTGACCTGATCCTTCTGCTTGCTCGCGATGTCGTGGACGCCCTGCTCGGTCTCGCCCTGGTGGCTGTAGATGTTCTTCTGGGCCTCCTCCTGCATCTTCCCGGGGATCTCTTTGGCCCAGCCATCCGCGGTGTCGTGGGCGGCCTTCTTCGCCGCATCGAGCTTGTCGCCGTCGTACGGCAGCGGCACCGAGTCGGCCAGCCCGGCCGCGTGGCTCGCTTCGGCCGCGCCCGCGGCGTCGACCTGCGCGTGCGCCCCGAGGTAGACCGCCCCGACCGTGACGATCTGCAGGGCCTCGGCGGTGGTGATGCTGGTGGTCGCCTCGGTCTGGCCTTGCGTGAGCTTCTGACCGGCGGCCTGGTGGGCGGAGTTGATCGCCGCCACGGCCGCGGCGTAGGCGGTGTTGATCTGGCCCTTGGCCGTGCTCGCCGCGGCGTTCACCTGGGCCTGGGCGGCGGCGAACGACGCCTGCACCGCCGCCGCCTGGCTCGCCTCGGCGCCGGCCACCTGCCCGAGCGCCGCGCCCTGCGCCGACGCGATCTGCCCTTGCAGCGCGGGCTTCATCGCCCGGACCGCGTTGGCCTGCTTGACCTGCGCGGCGTGGAGCTGGGCGAGCCCCTTCTGCGACTCGGCCCGCTCGCCCTCGACCTTCTTCTTGACCAGCTTCAGGATCCGCGCGCGCTCGCGCTCGTCCTGATCAGGCATCGCCTGGGGCATGTACTTGCCCCAGTTGTCGACCTTCTTGAACTGGACCGGCGAGTGCGCATCGACCTTCTCGGGCGCATGTGCGCCCTCGGGGCCACCCTCGTGCTTGGCGGTCTTGTGGGCATGCGCGGCCTCGTGGTGCTGCTGCTCGGCAGCGTGGGCGGCGCGCTTGTGATCCTCGGTCTTCTTCTGCTCCTGCTTGCCGTGCGCCTGGGACTTGGCGCCGACCGGGGTATCCTTCGAGGCGTTGATCCCGGTCTTGAGCGGCGCCAGGTGCGCCTTCGTCGCGCCGACCGCCTGGCCGAGCTTGTTCTTGAAGTCGGCCTGGGCGCCGGCCGGCTGCGACGTGCCGCTCGGGACCCGCTGCACGACGCGCTTGAGCGTCGGCTTGACTGATCCCTGGTCGTTCGCTCCGGGTTCGGGCCGCTGAGTCCCAGCGACCTTGCGCTGCAACGTGCGCGATCCCGTTGCCCGCGGCGCGGCGGGCGCGGGTCGGGGGCTCGCCGGCCTGGCCTCGGCGGACCTGGCCCGGGCCGGCTTGGCCTTGGCGGGCCTGGCGCGCTCGACGCGATCGCCACGCTCGACGCGATCGCCCCGCTCGACGCGATCGCCACGCTCGACGCGATCGGCGACGGCGTCGGCTTCTTGCTCGAGCGCCTCGCCCGGCTGGCTGACACGAAGCCCCGCGCCACCACCACCGACGCGGCCTTGCCAGCCCTGGACGACGTGGGTCAGCTCATGCGCGAGCAGCTTGCCACCCGCGCGCGACTCGGGCGCGAACGCGTGCTCCGCAAAGAAGATGTCCTCGCCGACGGTGAACGCCTCGGCGCGCACCGCGCGCGCCGCCTGGGCCGCCACCGCGTCGGTGTGCACGCGCACCCGCGCGAGCGAGACCCCGAGCTCGTCCTCCATCTTGCGGCGCACCCCGGCGGGCAGCGGGGCACCACTGCCCGCGCGCGCGAGCGCGGCTTCGACCGCCGGATCCTCGGGGGACACCTCGCCCGCGCCCTCCGCCTGGCGATACAGCGTCGCCGCGCGCCGCTCGGCGGCCCGCCACAGGGCCTGGCCGTTCGCGTCGGCCTTCCCCGGCGGCATCCGCCCCGGCGGGGTCGCGCGCCGGGCGACGTCCTGATCGGCCGCGGCCACGGTCGAGGCGTGGAGCTTGCGCTTGCCCCCGAGCGTCGCGAGCACCTCGCGCAGCGCGGCGACGCGATAGTCGTCGAAGCTGAGCCGGCGAGCCATCGAGACCAGCCGCTCGACCAGCGTCCGGCGACCCGGCGCCGACGCCCGGTGCCGCGTGCGCTCCTGGGTCGACAGCTGGTCGACGAGCTGCTCGACCCGGGTCCGCTTGCCCGGGACGTCGATAAGCGTATCGTTCTCCGGGCGTGCGAGATCGTCGAGGAGACGGTTCAGCTCGGAGTCGAGGCGATGTTCGCGGTCAAAGCCCATGCGCGAGGTACCAATAATGAGAGGGAAAACGGGCCCCCATGATACTGGCGGAACCCCGAATTCCTTTCTTCACATGTGGTTTCTTAGGCCAGCTCACATTTGAAGATCATTCGTGCTGGATCGATACATTACGCGCGAAGCTTCGAGCAATTTTTCTGATGGTTCTAGCAGCGCACCCGCTTGACCTTCGCCTCGGTTTTGCGCTGTCAGCTCCCCCGCTGTGATCAACCTGGCATTGTCCGAAGGCCCCACCGTGAAATCGCTTCATGCTCGAGACAGCCACACATCGCGAAGACGAGTGAGACTTCGATCGGATCGGAAACGGACAGCGTACGCTCACCGGTCATGGTCCGCGGTACGCCGATGAGCGGGGGCAGTACGCCCGGGGTGGATCGCACGGGCGATCACGTCTCCGGCGGATCGCGGGCCGCGCAGGACCGGATCTCGCGCCACCAGCACGCGGCGGAGGTGATGCGCGCGCGGAGCGTCCTGGTCGCCGCGGGCGCGACGTGGCTCATCGTCGGCGGCATGCTCGACCTGACGATGCACGACCTGCTCGGGACCGGCTCGCTCCGGTTCATCGTCACCGTGAGGCTCGCCACGACGGCCGTTCACGTCGCCGCCATCGCACCGTTGTTTCGCACGCCGTTGCCCTCGCCGCGGCTCGCGAACGCGCTGATCGGATGGGTCTACCCGGTCAGTTGCTTCGCGCTGATGCTGATCGCGTCGCAGGAGGGCGGGCTCATGTCGCCGCAGGTGAACGCGGTGTTCGTGGTCGTGATGGGCCAGACGATCACGCAGCCGCTGCCGTGGAAGCGCGGCGCGGTGTTCGCGGCGATCTCGTCGCTGATCTACCCGATGGGCCTGCTGGGCGCGGCGCTGGTCGATCGCGATCTGCGCGCGCAGCTCCACGACATGCACGCGGTCGCGACGTTCGCGACGTCCATGTCGATCGTCGTCGCGGGCGCGATCATCGCGGTGTGGGGCGGCCACGTCATGTGGTCGCTGCGGCAGAGCGTGTTCGAGAGCCGCAAGCTCGGCCGCTATCGCTTGCTCAAGCGGATCGGCAAGGGCGGCATGGGCGAGGTCTGGTGCGCCGAAGATCGCGCGCTGCGCCGCAACGTCGCGCTCAAGATCCTGCCGCAGGAGTACGGTCGCAAGCCGGCCGCGGTCGCGCGGTTCGAGCGCGAGATCCAGGCGACCGCCTCGATCGCGCACCCCAACGTCGTGCGCATTCACGACTGGGGCGTGACCGACGACGGCATCTGGTATTATGCGATGGATCTGCTCGACGGCGTCGACCTCTACTCGGTGGTCCGTCGCTGCGGCCCGATGCCCCCGGCGCTCGCGCTCCACCTCCTGGTCCCCGCGGCGCACGGGCTCGCCGAGGCGCATCGCCACGACATCGTGCATCGCGACGTCAAGCCCGGCAACATGTTCGTCATCGCCGAGCATGGCGAGCCGCTGCGGATCGAGTTGCTCGATTTCGGCATCGCGCACACCGGCGATGACGCCGAGCTCACCGTCGCGGGGGCCGTGATGGGGACGCCCGACTTCATGGCGCCCGAGGTGCTCGCCGGGGCGCCCGGCGGCGTGTCCGCCGACGTCTACGGCTTCGCCGCGTCGGTCTACTTCGCGCTGACCGGCACGACCCCGCGCGACACCCGCAACGCGCCGGTGTCGACCCGGGTCACCGGCATCCCCACCGCGCTCGACGACGCGATCGCCTGCGCCCTCGATGTCGATCCATCGCGGCGACCGGACAGCGTGCTCGCGTTCGCGAACCAGCTCGTCGCGGCGCGCCTGCGCTGGACCGGCACCTGGCGGATCGATCGGGATCCGCCGGCCGGCCACGCCCCGGCCATGCTCCCGGAAGCGCCCCCGGCCTAGCCCACCGGGTGCCCCGGCATGTCACATTGCCCTCGTGTCCACGAACGACGTCGTCATCATCGGAGGAGGCGTGTCCGGCCTCGGCTTCGCGTTCCACGCCGCGCGCGCCGGCCGCGCCGTGCACATCGTCGAACAGGACGCGCGCGCCGGCGGCTGCCTCGACACCCGCACGTCGGCGGAGGGCTTCTGGATCGAGCTCGGCGCGCACACCTGCTACAACTCCTATGGTGCGTTCATCGAGCTGCTCGAAGGGCTCGAGCTCCTCGGTGACCTGCAGCCACGCGGCAAGGCGGTGCTGCGCTTCTTCGAGGGCGGCAAGATCCTCCCCGGCAAGAACCTCGGCGCCCTGCTCCGCCGCATGAGCCTGTGGGAGCTCGCCCGCTCCCTGCCGCGCATGATCGGGGCGTCGCCGGACGGCCAGACGATCAAGGCGCACTACAGCCGGATCGTCGGCGCGGGGAACTACGAGCGCGTCCTCGGGCCCATGCTCTCGGCCGTGCCGTCGCAGCGCGCCGACGGGTTCCCCGCCGACATGCTGTTCAAGAAGCGTCCCCGCCGGAAGGACGTCCTGCGCAGCTTCACCCTGAAGGGCGGCCTCGGGGTCGTGGCCGAGCACATCCGGCGCCTGCCCGGCGTGACGATCACCAGCGGCCGGGCCGCGACGGCGCTCGACCGCGACGGCGCGGGCTTCGTCGTGACCCTCGCGGACGGCGAGCGGCTCAGCGCCGAGGTGATCGCGATCGCCACGCCGCCCCGCGCCGCGGCGCGCCTCCTGTCCGGGGTCCTCCCCGACGCGGCGCGCCGGGTCGGCGAGATCGGAGAGGCGACCGTCGACAGCATGGGCGTCGTCGTGCGCGCCGACCAGGTCGCCGCCGTGCCCTACACGACCTTCCTCATCCCGCGCGGCGACATCTTTCACTCGGTCGTCACCCGCGACGTCATCGCGGATCCGACCTGGCGCGGCTTCGTCTTCCACTTCCACCCCGGCCACGGCGAGGGCGAGAAGCTCGCGCGCGTCGGCGCGCTCCTCGGCGTCACGCGCGGCGCGCTCGCCCACGTCACGGAGCGCCGTACCGTCCTTCCATCGCCGGCCCTTGGCCACCGTGACCTCATCGCGAACCTCGACGAAGCGCTCGGCAAGGCGCCCGGCGGCGGGCGGCTCGCGGTCACCGGCAACTGGTTCTCCGGGCTCGCGATCGAGGACTGCGTCCTGCGCTCACGCGCCGAGTGGCAGCGCACGGCCGGCCGCAACCAAGGCGGCCAGGACGGCCAACAATGAACGGCGGTTCACATCGCGGCGATCGGCGTCAAGACTGGTATCCCGCTACTTGCCATGAAATTCCGATGATCCTGAAGGCTATTTCGAGACCTGTCAGCGCGCGGTCGTGGCGCCTCAGCATTGTTGCCAGTTGACAGGTCTGTTGAGGGGGGTTGGGTGGGGAGGGAAACTCCCTAGGGGCCGTACTGTGATTCCGAGCGCCAGGTGTGGAGGCGGTCCGGGGAGCGAATCGGAGCTCGGATGAGGCCCCAGATGAACAACGCTATCAAGAACAGTGGTTTGCACAGCGGCTCGGACGTCTCCGGCCGGGGATCTGCGACCGCAGGTCCCTCCCCCGGCAAGCGAACGCTGACCGAGTCGCTCGAAGCGTCCCCCACTGTACAAACCGTGCAGCGCAAGGCTGCCCCCGGCGCGGCACCCGCGCTCAGCGCGGCGGCGGTCGCGGACTCGTTCGGTTCATCGGGCTCCGAGCTGGCCGGCCGGGTCGGCGGGGAGGCTCCCACGGTCCAGCGCAAGTCGGCCGCGGACGTCGCGGAGGGTGGCTTCGCGGGCGGCGGTCACGAGGTCCCGCACCGCCAGGCGATGGAGCAGTCGTTCGGCATGGACTTCGGCAGCGTCCGCGCCCACAGCGACTCGACCGCGGCTCGGGCCAACGACACGCTCGGATCCCACGCGTACGCGATGGGCAACCAGGTCGCGTTCAAGTCCGCCTCGCCGTCGCCGTCGCTGGTCGCCCACGAGCTGACGCACGTCGTCCAGCAGACCCAGGGCCCATCCTACAAGTCCGACGGCGGCGTCGATACTTCTGGCGAGGCCGAGGCCGACGCGGTCGAGTCCGCGGTTGCCTCGGGCAAGCCGGCACATACCGCGCTGCGCAGCGCGCCGGCCGCAGGCGGTCCGGGGCTCAAGGCGATCGGCGCGGGCCCCGCGCTCAGGAAGCGCGGCCCGGCGCTCGATGAGGAGGGCGGCGGCAGCAAGTTCGGCATGGGCATGACGTTCTCGCTGGAGGGCTTCGAGAAGTCGTACGATTACACGATCTGGAAGGGTCACTACGCGTGGCCGATCGGCGTCCCCGGCGTCAACTTCGTCGTCGACCCCAACGTCAAGGTCTCGGGCAAGGGCGCCGCGAAGTATGGCGGCGAGTCCAAGGGCGACCTGTCGGCGCAGCTCGGCGTGTTCGGCGAGTGCGGCATCGGTCTGTCCGGCGGTATCCCCGACGTGGCCGAGATCTACGGCACGGTCAACCCGGCGATCGAGGGCTCCTTCACCCTCACCAAGCACGGCGAGAGCGCCAAGGGTGGCGAGCACAAGGAAGGCGGCGAGCACAAGGAGGGCGGCGAGCACAAGGAAGGCGGCGAGGCGAAGGGTCCGGCGAGCACGTGGAGCCTGGTGGGCTCCATCGCCCTCAAGGCGGCCGTCAAGGTCGGCGTCAGCCTCGCCGGCGGCATCGTCGATCAGGCCTTCGAGCTGGGCAGCATCGAGATCTGCAAGCTGACGGGCGTCTACTTCGATCAGACCGGCTTCCGCAAGGACAAGCTCGGCTTCGAGTGGAGCGAGAAGATCAAGGCGCTGTTCGAGAAGATCAAGAACGCGATCGAGAAGGCCAAGAACATGGGCAAGGCCGCCATTCAGGCCGCCAAGAACGCCGGCCACGCCATCGCCAAGAAGGCGAGCGACTTCGGCCACTGGCTCACCAGCTGGTAGCGCGAGCGGCGCCAGGCCGCCGATGCGCTCGTCCATCCCGCCGATCTGATTCGGCCGCCGGGTCACCAGCTGGTAGATTGACCCCGACGCATGGAAGACCTCATCGAACGACTCGAGCGCCTGTTCGCGGCCGGCGATCTCGACCAGGCCGCGGCCGTGATCCGCACCTACCAGACCTCGGATCCGGTCCGTCACGCGCTGGGGCTCGCCGCGCTGGCGGCGCACGACAAGGACGCCGCCGCCTGCGCCCGCCACGCCGAGCGCGCGTTCGCGCTGCGCCCCGACGAGCCGATGGTGCTCCAGTACATGGCGGTGGCGGCGCTCATGCGCGGCGATCGCCAGGCTGCCGAGGGCCACGCGCGTGCGGCCGTCGTACGGGGAGGCGGCATTCGCAGCCTGGGGTGGCTCGCCAACATCCAGCTCGGTGCCGACAAGCCGGGCGCGGCGGAGGAGACCTACCGGCGCATGCTGGAGCTCGAGCCGGGGAACGTCCAGGCGCTGAGCGGCCTGGGCGCGTGCCGCTACAAGCAGAAGGATCTCGACGACGCCGTCACCTGCTTCGCGCGCGCGTACGACCAGGACCCGACCGATCCGGCGCCGATCCGCAGCATGATGAACATGTACGGCGAAGCCGGGCGCGTGCTCGGCGCGATCTCGCTGGCCAACCTCACGCGCGACCGCCACCAGGATGCCGAGGGGAGCCTGGCGCTCGACCTCATGATGCTGCACCTGAACCACGTCCTCCTGGGCGGTTACCCGCCGCCCAACACCGTGCCCGACGCCGACGAGACGGTGGCCGCGGTGCTGCGCAGCTCGGCGCGGCGCCCCGTCCGCGTGCGGCTCGGCGTCGCGCGGGCGCTGATCGACTGTCAGCGCCACGACGATGCCCAGCGGATCCTCGCCGAGATCGACGGGCCGGATCTATCGCTGGCGGATCGCGGCAACGCCGAGTACGTGCGGGGTCTCCTGGCGCAGCACGCGGGCGCTCCGCAGCGCGCGCTCGCCGCCTACGAGGCGTCGGTGGCCGCCGATGCGCGGCGGTGGGACGCCTGCTGCAACGCGCTCACGCTGCTCCTCGAGCGCGGCGACGCCGAGTCGCTGGCGCGCGCGGAGAAGCTGCTCGGCCAGATCCCGCCGGAGGTCAAGGGCGCGGCGCCGCAGCTCCTGTTCAACGAGGCGGTATACTTCAATCGCGCGGGCCGAGCGGTCGAGGCGCGCGCCGACCTACAACGCGTCCTGACCGCGACGAACGGCGAAGGTGAGCTCGCTGCGCTGGCGCGGGAGCTCATGAAGGAGGTGTCCCATGGTTCCTGAAAAAGCTGCAGCCCCAGGCGATGGCGGAACGCCGCAGGTGCTCGACCTCAGCTGGGGTGAGTCGGGCACGGCCCTCGGCTTGAAATTGACCTTCACCGGAGGCACGCCGGTCCATTACGGCGAGGGCAAGCCGCCGGCGGGCTCGGTGGTGCTGATCCTGGAGCACGGCGGAGAACAAGAGACCGCGGTGTGGATGGAGAGCGACTGGGGCGACCCTCACCAGGCCTTCGGCTATACCTACCGGGTGCTGAACCCGCCGGAGCTCAAGCCGCGCGCCGTGCGCGTCGAGGTTCGCAAGGGCTGACCGAGGGGAACCGAGGTGAAGAGGTGAAGAGGTGAAGAAAATGCTGCCAATCTTTCTCCTGGTGCTCGGTGTCGCGGCCGCCGCGAGCGGGGTCATCATGCTGTCCACGAGCCTCAAGACCCGCGGATGGCCGGTCGCCTCGGGCCGGATCATCGAAAAGACCGTCGGCTCGTCGACGACCACCGGCGCGTCGCGCCCGGGGCGCTACTTCGAGCCGAAGGTGAAGTACACCTACAGCGTCGAGGGCAAGACGTACACCGGGCAGCGCATCGGCCCCGCGACCGCCGCGTACGACGAGGACAAGGCCAAGCGGGTCGTGAGCGAGCTGCCCGACACCGTCGAGGTGCACTACAACCCCCGCGATCCGAGCGACGCTTATCTGGAGCCGTCGTCCTATGGCCTCGCCGCGATCGCGCTCATCACGGGCGTCGTGTGCCTGTTGATCGGCGCCGGGATGCTGTTCGTGAAGAAGAGCTAGTACGAGCATACGAGCTCGTCCATCACCGCGATGACCATGTCTGGTTGGCCTGATGGCTGGTCGGCTCGCGTGCAGAAGGTCTATGCTCGCCGGCGATGAGATGCATGCATGCGTCGTGGGTTGCATCGATGATCATGCTGCTTGCGTGCCGCTCGTCGAGCCCTGCGTTGACCCCGGCGGTCAGGGTAGATGACTATGCTGTCGCTCGTGGCCATTTTCACACGCGGCTGATCAAGCAGGCACCCGCGCCGCAGACCTGGCGACCGTATACGATGCCCGATGACGCGCGCGCGGTCGACTACGAGTCGAGCGGCCTACGTCTCAAGGCTTGGATATCGCGTGCACCAGGCGACGGCAGCCACCCCGCGGTGCTCTTCCTTCACGGTGGGGCCGCCTTCGATGCCGACGACTGGCGGATGAGTCAGCCATTTCGCGACGCGGGCTTCATCGTGATGACCCCCATCTTACGCGCCGAGAACGGCCAGCCGGGGAATTACTCGATGTTCTATGATGAGGTCGACGACGTGCTCGCTGCCGCGGAGTTGCTCGCTCATCAACCAGGTATTGATGTCAAGCGGATCTATCTCGCCGGTCATAGCGCGGGCGGTACGCTCGCGCTGCTCGCCGCCCTGACCTCGCATCGCTTCCGCGCCGCCGCAGCGTTCTCCGGCGATCCCGACTTCGAAAGCTTCGCTGCGCTCCCGGGCGGCGAAGCGATCATTCCGTACGCTCCGGGCGATCCGGCGGAGCTGCGCATGCGTTCGGCGCTCGTGTTCGCGACCAGCTTCAAGTGTCCGACGCGCATGTTCTGGGGCGACGAAGAGTCCGGCGTTGGCGAGGGCAACCGCGCGGCGGCCAATCGCGCAAAATCCGCCGGGCTGGACGTCGAGGCCATCGAGGTCCCGGGCGATCACCATACGATGGTCGTCCCGGCCAGTGCACGCGCGATCGCATTCTTCGAGCAGCAACGCTAAAGTGACAGGCGCCGATGACACCGCGGACGGCTATCGCGTGCGGCCGGATCGCCGCCTGGTACCTTGCCGCAGAGGAGATGATGGGTTGCCCCATGGAGCCGTGGGAAGAACGCGAGCCCCGCGGGCTGGCTCGCCGATGGGCCTTGCCGTGCTCAAACAGTCCTCGCGCTGCCCGAGCCAGAGCGGTCGGGCTCACTGAGGCTGGTCGTGGCTCGTGCTTAAACGTGGGAGCGCTGCGGAACTGCGCGCGGCAAGGCCCTCGGCGGCTGCGCCCGCGGGTGACGAGATACCTCGCTATGTGGGACCTCCACGGCAACCCATCACACCACTGCAGCGCGGTACCGACGATCTGACTTGGCGATCTGGACCACTTCTCACGAACAGACCTGAGTCAGTTCTCGCGAGCGTTGCAGGCACCGACGATCACGGACACACATCTACAGGACAGGTGTTGTTGTCTGGTGCATACTGTATCGGGAGGAGAGAAAGTCATGCCCAACCTGATGCCTACCGATGTGAAGACCGAGGTGCTGACGGTGCTCCGCAGCGCCGCGACCGGCAGAGGCGAAATCCCGCGGTTCTTGACCTCGTACCAGATCCTTGCTCGTCTTCCCGAGCCGACGCGAATGCGCCTTCTTGCCGAACGTGGCAACGCAGGACAACACGGTGGCCAGAACTACGGTCCAGCAACCGTTGTTGCAAAGGCTGGCGAGCTGCTCAAGGCAGAGGGACTGGTGCGTATCGAGTACTGGGACACTGGGGGCGTCACGTTCACGATTGCGGGGCAGCCAGATGCACCTGCTTCCTTCAAGATCTGCGCCCTGTTCCAGGCGGTCGAAGGCTGAAGCCTCGGGTTGCTCAGGTTCTGCCGTGGGAAGCGCTTGCGTAGTACACCGAGCGATTTCCCTCGAGTCCGGAACGGATCAGCGACGACAGTTCCCGTTCCTCCGAAACCGAAGAACCGAGCCAACCATCCTCGACCAGCGTGACGAACGCTCTGTTGTCGAAGTATCGCCCGACGTTGTCATAAGTGATCTGCACGCCGCCCCGCGGCCCCCGGACCTCCGTGCTGCTCAGCAACAGCTTCCAATAGTCAAGGGGAAGGTACATACCTTTGATCGGTGATGTCGACAGCGGGTCGAACGTGATCTTCGGGCAGAGCTTGAAGAGGAAAGCGTTGGACGACAGTCGAAAATCTGCGCGATGCGCAGGCGCCACGGTCTTCCGGCCCGCGAGGTACGCGTCGATGCGGGCGAGCTCGCGCTTGTAGTTCTCGTCGATCGGGCGATAGACGGCCTGCTCGCGATCATCCTCGCCCTTCTTCTGCTCCATGCGCTTGTATTGCACCATCACGAATGAGCGGAAGGCATGGTTGTAATAGATGAGGTCGACCCCGAGCGTCGTCTCGACAGCGGTCCGGTTTACGTTGACGACAGTGAGCTGGCGGCCGTCGCGCCGCGTGAGCACGACGCTTCCGATTTGATCCTCGGGCCTGGCGATCCAGTCAGAGAAAGTCGACTTGTCCTTCTGGATCATGAGATCCTCGATCCGGGCGGACGTCGTCAACCCTTCGAGGAAGGGCGCTAAGGCTCTGGGCGCCGCGAGGAGACGTGATGTGAGCCGGCGTTCGATGCCGAAGATCTCGGTGGCGAGGAGAAACGCGTCCTTCTCTTGAGCGACGGTCTCGTAGCCGCGGCCGACATAGCGTCGCGGTGGCTCAGCCACCATGCGTTCCAGCGCGTCGAGATCGTCGGCCAGATCCGGGCGCAGGGTCCGCACGGCGCGCCAGACGTCGGTCCACGTGTCCTCGGATAGGACTCCGCCGCGACCGTGAGCGAATCGGGTGACCGCCCTCATCCTGGCGGCCGGAACGTGACGGGCCAATTCCTCAAGTGTCAGCCGCTCGAGGTCGACGAGACGCGCGAAGCGCATCACGTGCTTCGCAGTGGCGACGCGTGCGCCGCGCGTCGCGAGCGCGGCGTACATGAACGAGCCGCTGAACGAGAAGTCGTCGAACGAGACGAGCGCGAGGATGCTCTTTCTCGCCTCGAGGTCATGCGCGCTCACGGTGTCCGTGAAATCGCCGTAATGGGCGGCGTGCTCCTGCACGCGGATGGCCCGTTTCGGCTCGTCGACGACGAAGATGAGGCCGCGTCGTCTCGGCGTCATGACGATGCGACGACGATCTCCACGCGATCGCTGACGGGCGAACGCTCGACGATACCGAGACCGAGTGTGAACGCGCGGAGGTTGTTCGTGTTGATTTCGCCGTGCAGGCGTTCGAGCCTGTTCGGAACTTCCCGATGCTGTGGCCTGCCTCGATGCGCCGGTCGAGATCGCGGTGGGCACGTCGGCGCCGAGCGGCGAGGTACTGGTCGGGAGCGGCGCCTGGTTGACCAGCACAGTGATGTCATCGGCCGGGCATGGCGCTGCCCTGGATGCCCCTGGCCCGCCATGCGCATCATCGCACGACGCAGTGGCGGAGCACGAAGGACGATCCGCCGCCCTCGGTGCCCTGGCTGATCTCGCCGCGCGCCGAGACCGTCGCCGGTTCGTCACGAACAACCGCGAGCGTCCCCTCGGCAGTGGCGGTGTGGCTGACGTCGTCGTCGGGAAACCGGAAGTCCTCGCAGCGGACCGACAGGTCACCGACGTTGATCGTGTCGCCCAGCTTCTCACGCTGGACGGTGCCGCGGATCCTCACGACCTTGCCGACTGCGGCGCGCGCGTCATCGTTGCTGGCGATCATCGAGGCGTTCGGGGTGCTGGTCATTGGGGGGGATCCTCCACAGGTGGACGTGCCAAGGACGATGCCCAGCACGACGAGGACGAGATGGCGCACGCGACGCCTCAATGTGGGCCTGCGTGGGCGATCGCTGCGAGCCCTGGGTTGTAGTTCTGAGCGAGCGCCACGCCGAACACGATGCGATCGAAATCGAGGTATCCCTTCACGAACTTCTCCCGCGTGCTCTGCAGCACCTTCATGGGATCGGCGGCAGCGCGTGCCGCGTCTTTGTACTGCATGTGATTGGCATGCCAGAACGAGTTGCTGGCTTCGTCCCAGAAGCCGTAGTCGAAGTTGATATAGCTCGTCCGGATGTCGGCACCCGTGACAGCATCCTTCTTGATGCGCGACTGCGCATGGTACTTGTAGCTCGACATGTCGATCTCGCCCGTCTTGCGGTCGGGCCGGAAGGCCTTGTCATCCGGGTGCAGGCGATCGTCGTAGTTGTCGGACTGGTTGGACCAGAATAGCTGCGCGAAGACCACGTAGCGGGCGGGGCGGACCGTGGATCCTGGCTGCTTGGCTGCCTCGTCGAGCAGCTTGTTATGGTCGATCATGTACTTGTGCGCGAGTTCGAAGGTCGCGTAGGTCTTGACGGCGCTGTGCAGTGGGTTCCCGCCGCCGTGCAGGTTTGCCGCGGTGATCCCGATGCAGCCGCGATCGATGGTCGCGCGCTCATCGGGCGTCATCCTGCGGCCCTGCTCCTTCTCCCACATCGCGATGTACTGTTCGGGGGAGAACCGGCGCTGGCCGCCCTTGTCCTCGCCAAACGCTGGCTTGGGCTCGTCGGCGGGCGGCGTCTGATTGAGCGGGGTGCCGATGAACTGCACCGCATGCTGGACGGCGTGCTCCGCGGCGCGAGCACCGCTCGGTGCGCCGGCCATCGTCGACAGCAGCGCTTCCGCGGAGCCGCCGGCGACGACCGTGGCGGCCACCGCATCGGCATGGCGCTCGTAAGCATCGCCCGCCTCGCCGACGCGACCCTTGAGCTGAACGCCGGCCCGCTGCTGCACGACGTGCGCGACCTCGTGGGCGGCGGTGTGCAGATCCGGGGCGCCGCGGAACGCGACGTGACTGCCGTGGGCGTACGCCGTCGATCCCATCACTGCGTTGGCTTCGGTGGCGGCGCTATCCTGGTGGGAGCGGATCGTGCTCACATCGTGGCGACCGAACGAATGCTGGATCCGATCCGCGAACGGCAGTGGCCCGCTGGACCCCGACTCGCCCGCCGCCGCGATCTCGTGGATCGTCGGGCTGGTGCTGTTCTCATGCGACTGGGCCGCGGAGGTTGAGGCATCGTGGGCCGCGTGAGGGGCGCCTTTGTGCTGCACGCGCGGGCTGGAGACCTGCTCGACCAACGTGCGCTTGCCGGGCGATGGATGGGCCACGCCTGCAGCGCGAGGCGCACTTCCTGCGCCGGGGTGCTTGCCTTCAAATCCGCCCATTGAATCCTCCCTCGGTCTCACAGGCGACGTTCGCTCGCTGGCGGTACGATACTACCGGACCTGCGAGGTGGCCATGGATCTCGCAGCTCATGCATGCCCGGACCGATGTAGGTGGCCGGCACGTCGGTCAGAGCCCATGGCAACGCTTGTACTTCTTCCCCGAGCCGCACGGACATGGCTCGTTGCGGCCGGGCGCAGCCTGGACTCGCGCTGGTTCGGCTGCTGGGTTCGCCACCTGGGTGTCTCGAAGCACACCGGCAGCTTGCTCCGGATGCCACTTCTGGCGGATGACTTCCAGGTGTTCCGTCGGCCAGTAGAGATCCTCCGGCTGCGCCCGCGAGACCCAGGGCAGGCTCGCGAAGAGCAGCACGAGGCCTTCGCGGGACGATACGAACGTCGCCGGCGAGTTGACGGCGAGAAGCCGGGCGATGTCCTCGGGCAACTCGCCGGCATCCTCGGTCTTCTTGGTGACGTGCATGCGGCCGAGGGCGACGTGCAGCTGCGCGCAATCCTCTGGCCGATCGATGACCAGCGCCGTGAGCTCCTCGATGATCGACTGGATCTGCGGGATCGTCGCCGCCGCGGGCCGACCTTCCGCGGCAGCACGGTTGTCTCGCGCGAGTGCCTTGCGCACCTCCGCTGCGGCGCCCCGTTGGCGCAGTCCGATGCCGAGAAGGCCGAGCGCGGAATCGACCAGCTCAAGCGATGACTCGCTCTCCACGTACCAGCGCTTGTAGTCAGGAAGCACGGGCTTCCCCAGCTTGGCTACCCCCCAGACTCCGCGAAGCGCGATGGCGACGACGCCCTGGCGGACCGCGGGCCACGACAGCAGCCCCCGCTCGGGCGCCTCGGCCGGCAGCTCCGCGATCACGTCCCGGCTGTCCATGTTCGCGAGCACAGAGAGGTGCCCCACGGCCCAGACCTCATTCCACCAGGCGCGGAGGATGTCATCGCCCAGGCGTCCACGTTTCACGCAACGGCCGGCAAGCGGACGGGTGCGATCGAGGAGGGAGTTGGTCTCCCAGAGCAGGCGCAGGAAGTCCCGCTTGAGGAGTGGCTGGAAGGCGGCGATGGCCGAGAACTCCTCCCGGCTGAGCCAGGGGCCTGCCGAGAAGATGCGGCCGAGCAGGGCGAAGACGTTGCCATGCCGGCCCGCGAGCTGCCGGACTGCGTCGAAGCGATTCCGCACTTCGTCGACGCGACGGGCGATGGCATCCAGCTGTCCACGTGCGATCACGGGATGGTCACCGGGGGACATGCCCTCGGCCAGACAGGTGACGAAGTGACCGTCGCGCGCGACCACCACGAACGGGCCGCGATCTCCGTCCGCAAGCGACAGCGCTACCCGGGCGGCGCCGTCGGGCAGTCGAATTTGTTCGAGCAGAGCCCGGATGAGGAGTGGGTCCTGGTAGAGCGACAGCGCCAGCTCGGTCTCTAGCGTGGACAAGCGCTCCAGGCGCTCGAGGAAGTGGACATCATGCCCGTGCGCCATCGGTCATTTCCTCGCCATTCCTGAGTCGCTCAGCGGGCAGTCCAACCGTGCCGGCAAACGACGGGGGGCGCGCCGGGCCGCGCTCCCGGTCGCGCGCTCGGACGGGACGGGTTGCGATACCCCGGCGGCCCGGCTGTCGGGTGAACCGCCAACCTTCATCGAGTAGCTGCGGATGAAAGTCGGGTACTCACCGCGGCGGACCGCGAACGTCGCTGACACGCCGTCCTTCCTCTCATGATCGGCATGTGCACGCCACGTGCTCGACCGCGAACAACGCGTCGGGCAGCACCAGCACGGACGAGGTTACGCACCGCCGCTTGCGATGTCCCAAGGCGGCCGAGCATCAGCAGCATGCAGCACCAATGCTGCGGTCGCCAGATACGCAAGATGAGCATCAGCAGTGATGTCGCATCAACGCTGCGCTTGAAGGGCCTCGCGACCCGCGCGGACCTGCGCGCGGATTCGGGCGGCGATCGGTCACGGCTGGATCGGGTCGTTGTGCGAGTAGTTGAAGACCTCCAGCGTGGTGCAGGTGCCGTGGACGTCCCACTGGAAAGAGACAAAGCTGTTGCTGGCGATCGACTGCGCCGCCTGTACGATCGACGGGTTCGTGGTGCCACATTGAACGTGGCGGTTCGAGCTGTCGACGGCCTCGCACACCACCGTGGTCGGCGTGCCCGTGAGCCCCTGCACCTGGCAGCCGATCTCCTGGTAGGCGTCGGCGCTGGCGCGCACGGTGCCCATGCTGCCGTAGGCCTTCATGTTGGCGGCATCGATCACCACCTCGGTGCCCCAGCGCTTGCCGGCCCATGCGGTGACGCTCGAGAGGGTGGAGAGCGAGAGCAGCGCAGCCGCGATCATCGTGGTCTTGTTCATGGTCATCCTTTGTGTTTGGGTACGAGAGCCACCTTGCCTCAGACACGGCCAAACCACAGTGACCGGCCACGCCACAACGAATGACCCGGCACGCCACGGCGAACGACGTGACTCCACCGCCGGACTTGGATTCTCGTCCCACAGCGCACCCTTCAGTCCCCCGGGATGACGTCAACGCGCAGCGCAGCGGCGCGGGCTGGGCTCCGGCGCGAGATAGATTGCACGGCCGGGTGGATCAGGCGTCGGCCGGTCGTGGAGATGGCACTGCCGGTCATCGCGATTCGGCGGTCAACGGACGAGCGACGAGCCCAGACCCGCGTCCGCAAGCGCGCGTGTGCGCGGTCTTCCGAACGGCCGCTTCTCGGACCGCGGATGGATTTTCATTGCAGCTACGAGCCCAGACCGCCGGCAAAAGTGCCGCGCGCAGCCCGCGGCGCACATGTCGGAGGCGTGGAGCGCGGCTTGCTTGCAATAGCCGGCGCGCACGGGACGTTGTCCCCGGCATGTTGAGGAACACCACGCTCGCTGCCTTTCTCGTCACCGTCGCGATCATCGTTCCTGCCGGCTGGCACGCGCTCGGCGCGGACATCCAGACCGACGGCAAGCGGCTGCGGCCCCTGCAGCAATCGTTCATGCTCGGCGACACGAGGATCACCCTCGACGTCAACCGCAGCGTCGTGATGACCGGCGACACGGTCAAGGCGACGCTGCGCGCGTTCAGTGACCAGCCCAGGCAGGTCACGGTCGATCTCACGGCGCTGCACTCGAGCAACTACGAAGGCGCGCGCGTCGAGATGCCGTGGATCCCGATCGACCACGAGACGATCAAGCTCACCGCGGCGCCCAAGGGCGGCCCGCCCGTGGCGACGGCGATCACGCTCGGCACGCCGCCGAGCGCGCCGGCCCTCGTCGACAGCTTCAAGATCTATGTCTCCGCCCACGGCAAGAAGCCCCCCAGGCGCGGCGAGTACGAGGACGGCCTCGATTACGACGTCGGTGTCACGGACGGCTACGCGGCCGCCGTCGCGATCACCGGCTGGAGCGGCGACAACCTCAAGATGGCGATCAAGCCCGAGGGCCGGCCGACCGGCGACGCGCCGTTCACGGTCGCCGTGCGCCTCACCAACACGAGCGGCCAGGAGCTCCGCCACCGGCCGTGGGTCTCGCTCACCACCGAGGCCGCGCTCGAAGGCACCGACGAGGCGAACCACGAGGACGCCAGCGTCGCGCTCGAGCAGATCGAGGACGCCGAGGCCGCCGATCACGAGACCCCGTGGAAGCGCGGCCAGTCGATCGTCGCCAGGTTTCGCGTGACCCCCAAGAAGCCGGGCCTCCGCAAGATCACCATCCTCGCCAGCGCGTTCTCGTCCGACGAGGAGCCCGGGCCGACGACCGCCGCCGCGATGGACGCGCGCACCTTCACGCTCTCGGAAGCCGCGCCGTCGGTGGCCGCGAAGTGATGCGCCCGATGCCCCCGATGCGCCCGATGCGCCCGACGTGCGTGATACCCCCGGCCACGGTCGAGCCCGCCCTGCCGGTCACGGTGCGGTGATGTGGCGCGCCCTGACCGGCATCGCCGCCGGGTTCGTCGCCAGCCTGGTGATCCTGTGGGCCATCGGGCTCGTGCGCGGCCGCCCCGGCGTCCACACGCGACTCGTCGCCGAGGACGGCAGCGCCCCGCTCCGCCGGATCGCGATCCACTACGCCCCCGCCGCCGACCGCGTCGCGCAGGGCGTGTGGAACCAGCTATTCGCCGTGTTGCCGCCGAGCGTGGAGGTCGAGGTCGAGGTCGCCGCGGCGCCCGACTTCGATCGCCTGCTCGGCAAGCTGGGGGCGGCCGGCGTCGGCCACCTCGAGCGCTTCCACCCGGTCGTCGTCGGCACGACGATCACGACGTGGTCGCGCGATCGCTACGCGGCGCTCACCGACGACCGCGGCGGAGGGGCGATCCTCGCGCCGCCGCGCATCGAGACCCCGTTCGCCAGCCGCGCCGGCGACGCCCGCTCGCCGTTCGCGATCTCGCAGGCGCTCTACCACCGCGATCCGACCATCGCCGACATCGTGTTCGAAGGCGGCGACCTCGCCGCGACCCCGCGCTGGGTGTTCGCCGACGCGAACCTCGTCGCGCGCAACGTCGGCCGGGGCGCCGCCGATCGCCCCGCGATCGAGCGCGAGCTGCACCGCCGGTTCGGCCAGGAGCTCGTCTGGCTCGGCGACGCGGCCGGCGACGTCCCGCGCCACCACATCATGATGTACGCCGTGCCGCTCGACGATCGGACCGTCGCGGTCGGCGACGTGCGCGCGGGCATGGCGCTGCTCGGCCCGACGCCGCTCCTCGTCGACGACGCCCTGCTCCAGGCGCCCCGCTTCGATCGCGCGGCCCAGCTCCTCGCGGCGCGCGGCTTCCAGGTCGTCCGCGTCCCGGCCCTCGTCCTGGCCGGCGGCGGCTCGTTCGTGACGTACACCAACGCGCTGTTCGATCGGCGCGCCGACGGCAAGCGCGTCGTCTACCTGCCGACCTACGCGCTGCCGGCGCTCGACGCCGCCGCGCAGAAGTTCTACGAGGCCCAGGGCTTCGAGGTCCACCCGATCGACGTCTCGCCGATCTATCGCCTGAACGGCTCGCTCGGCTGCCTGGTCAACGTGCTCGCGCGATAGCCCGGTGCCTGTGGGTAGCAGGCTGACGTGCTGGCGCAAGGGAAAGCTGCTGGAGTCCGGCTCGAGCGACAAGCTTGGCCTGGCTCAGCGAGCGGGCTCGGCGCCCGGCGTCGAGACAGGCCGGCGTTGATGCTGGCGCTGATGGTCCGGGAACATGGCGATGACGAACTCGGTCCAGCCGCCCATGCGCACCCGCAAGAGGTCGTACTTCTCGGGGTCCTTCGCGGCGCCCTCGAAGGTGGCCTGGTCGGCGACGGTGATGGTGATGAGGTTGCCGCCCTCCCCGCGGGCGAAGGCGGCGAGGACGGCCACCAGCGCGTGCTTGGGGAAGTCCTCGCGGATGCTGAAGTCCACCGGCGCCGCGTCCCAGAACGCCTCCACGCCCTTGCCCGCGAAGCCCTTGAGCGCCGCGAAGAAGCTCGCCGGCTGGTCCTCGATCGGCAGATCACCGAACGACGGCGCGGGGCTCAGGTCGGACGCGATCGGATCGCCGAGCCGGCGGCCATCGGCCGACGCGCCTTCCATCGCACCCCAGTCGAGGTAGTTCTCGAAGGTCCCCACCCCGGGCTGGATCTGGAAGCCGCCGAACGGGTGCTCGGGGGTCCCCAGCGTCTGGGCCAGGCGCAGCATGGTCCTGGCGGTCGACGCCGCGGGCCGGGTGAAGATCGCCACGGCCGTGTCGGCCACGCCGTGAAGGATGCGGTCGCCGAGCTGGTCGATCGCCGCGTGGCCCCGACCGAAACGCGGCAGGCGCATGGCCACCTCGCGCAGGCGCTTGAACCGCTCGGCCCGCGCGGCGATGCGCGCCTCGCCCATCAGCGGCGAGATGAACGGCTCGACCATCTTGTAACCCCAGTCGCAGATCATGGCCTCCACGAGCTCGGGGAGCGAGGTGCACGCCGTTTCGGGGTCGAACACCATGGCGCGAATGGCCCACAGGGAGTTGATGAGCGTGGACAGGCCGGTGAAGCACGGCGTCACGACGTTGTACCGGGCGCCGCCGCCGTAGATGTCCAGGCCCTTGTCGAGGCAGCCGTCCGTGAGCGCCGACAGGAGAGGGCTCGGGCAGACAGCCGCCATCTGGCCGAAGATCCCGAGGAGCCCGTTGACCTGCTTGGCATACATGAAGTGCAGGTGCTCGAAGAACAGCGCCTCGAGCTGTTCGTACGAACGGATCTCCTCCACCCCGCACGAGCTGAACGAGGCCCGCTGCCCGCGGAACCAGGTCGGGCCCGCCGAGGCCCAGGTCTTGCCCCGGTTGAGCGCGGCCTCCAGCGACTGCAGCGTGGTGAAGCCGCCCAGCGTGAACCAGTTGCGCCCCGTCAGCTGAGGCTCGTAGCAGCCATCACAGGAGTAGTCCCGCGCGTGCGACAGCGCTACATGGCTATTCCACGATCCGTTGGCCTTGCCGGCCACGGGCGTACTGTCCGAGGGCGCCTCGCCATCGCCGATGTGCTCGCCGCTGGCCACCAGGCCGGGGATGATCTTGTCGTCATGAAGCAGGATGGGATGCGCGCCGCCGGCCAGGAGCGCGCTCGCGGCCTCGTCCAGGAGCTCCGCGGGGATATCGGGGCGCACGCGCAGCGACAGGCATGGCGCGTTGAGCGGCAGGCGCCGGGCACAGCGCAGCGCCAGGAGCGTCAGCTGGTTGTAGGCCGGCGCGCCGGTGCCCGGGAGGTCGTCGGCGACCGTGCCTCCGACCGTCACTTGCTGGATCCACTGATTGTTAGAGGAGCCCTGTGGATAATTGCCACTCATGCCGCCCATCGCGAGGTTGCCGGCGGGCTGATGGTCCTCCAGGTAGAGCCGGTTGATCTGCACCTTCTCGCCCAGCTTGATCCAGAAGCAATCGAGGACCTCCTGGGCCAGCTCGGGCGTGAGCGTGCCCGCCGCGAGGTCGGCTTGATAGAACGGCCACAACAGCTGATCGATGCGGCCGATCGACGTCACCTCGCCGATCAGGTGCAGGCAGGTGTGCAGCGTGAACACGAGCTGGGTCGCTTCGATGAAGCTGCGCGGCTTGCCGCCCGCGAGCCAGGTGAGCCGCGCCTCGATCTGCGACAGGTTATCGCGCTCCGCCTTCATGCCGGGGGGCAACGACCGGGCGGTCTCGGCCGCCAGCCGCGCAAACGCCCGCAGGTGCTCGGACACGCCCTCGAGGGCCAACCCGACGCCCTGATAGAACTGCTGCTTCGACGCGTCGCCGGTAGCCGCCGCGCGGGCCTGGACGTCGGCCTTCACGGCCCCGAGGCCGTGGCGCAGGACGGACGCGTGGTCGGGCACCACGTGGCCCACCGCCGACGCGTACGACAGGCCCGCGAAGAACTGCGGCAGGCGCTCGTCGGCGCGCGCGTAGTCGATCATGTAGCGGCCCTGGCCGATGCCGATCCTGGGCAGCTGCCCGACGATGTGCTCCAGCGGATGGAGAGAGTACGTGTCGGCGCCGTTGATCCAGTTGCCGCCGGCGTCCTGGTGGCGGCCCCGGAAGCCGTATTCCTTGGACACGAACACGTCGCCGATCGCCATGCGCACCGCCCAGCCCATGCGCTCGACCACCGATAACCCCATGATGCGGTCGGCCTCCGGCTTGCCGAACCGCCGCTCCAGGTAGACCGACAGGTGAGCCAGCTCCTGCTGCTTGCGATCGAAGTACCAGCCGTCCTGCCAGAGGGTGAACACGCTGGACAGGAGCCGCAGGATGCGGTGAGACGGCGGCTGGTACTTCGCTCGATCTTCCGCGCTCATGGTGGCCATGCGATAGAGGTATTCTTGATGGCTGTAATGCATGTAGCCATTCGCGGAGGTGGCCGTGAAGTGCCGGCTGACCCGGCCCCAGTCCACGCCCGGGAAGCGATGCCAGTTCAAGGTGTCGGGCGACGGCAGCCTCTCCAGCTCCAGGGATAGATCGATGCGGTTCGGGATGTAGAACATGCCCCCCAGGTCGCCTTGCATCATCGACAGCAGCCGGTCGCGCATGAAGCCGTTTGTGCCGACCTGCGAGTCCATGATGCGCTCGAGGATGCCGACCTCCTTGCAGAAGCCGGCGAAGTAGATCCCCTGCTCGTCGCGCAGGTTGGCACCCTTGCTCCGCAGCTCGTCGCTGGTCACCGCGGGCGAGCTGCCGAACGGCAGCCCCAGCCGCATGACGAAGCGGCTATTGCCGGTGTCGTCCTGTACGCGCGACGCCTTGATATGCGTGCGGGTATCCCTGCTGGGGATGATCACGTCCTTGTCGGTGCGCCCGACCAGGTCCTCGATGCCCTCGGGGGACAGCTGCAGCACCTGCTCCCAGTGGATCACCAGCCGCTGAGCCAGCACGTACGAGGCCCCCAGGTGCACCGGATCTTCGTAACCCACCAGCGCGTGGTCCTGGATCGTGATGGGATCCGCGGGGTTGTTGAGGTTCTCGGAGAACCGCGCGCCCACCACCTTGCCCCCTGGGCTGCCGGCGGTTCGCGCACGCGAGTTGGCGAACTGGTGGATCGTCCTGGCCGGATCGCAGAACACGGCGAGGTGCTCCTGTAGCCAGTGAAACAGCCCCCGGACGTGCTCGGCCTCATCCGATTTGACGTGGAACCACAGATCGGCGCGAGAGTCGACGAAGCTGCCGCGCGAGCGCCCGAACACAGCCGAGTGATCGGCGTCCGGATCTGCGGGGAACGCGAAGCGCATGCCGGTCGGCACCAGGAGCCCGTCCACGCTGCACCAGCGTTTCCACACGGCAAAGTCCACGCCGGCCACCACGGTGGTATGGGAGCTTCCGAGATGCTTGTGAACGTGCTCACGGGCATCGCGCATGACATGGCTCAGGTCCATCCGCGTCATCCGCTGGTCCTTCAGCCAGAAGGTGGCGAAGATGGCAAACGGCGCGGGGTACACCAGCCCACGCTGCATCAGGCGCCACACCCCGTAGGCGGTCGTACGCCCGGCCTCGAGCGAGAGGCTCGAAGCGCTGCGCTTGCCGGCGTCGAGGTCGACGAGATCCCTGAACTGGTGTTCGGCGGACATGTCACGACTCCTGTTCTCCTATGTGGGGTCACATAGGGTTTGTGCGCCTGGCGACCTGTAAAACTCCAGAGCGCGCATCGCGCGTCTGAGTCGGCCGCTCGTAGCTCTTCGGCTACGATAACGCTGGCGTGAAAGCCCGCGTTGCGCCAGCGTGTGAGCCCGCTCTCGCCGTTCAGCTCTGTAACAACGTGCGTGTCAGCTTCGCAGTAGCGCGACTCGTGCTCGTCACGGGTACCGCTCGCATACAACCGACACAACACAATGCGACGCGACGCACGCCTGGGGTCACGATGTGTCGCGGCGGCGTCATCGGTCAACCGGGCGGCCGCCCGGCCGTCGGAAGATGCGACGCCTTGAGCCGGAGAAGAAATCTTCACCCCGTCTGTATCACCGTTCTCAGCCATGCCTGCCGGGGTTACCAGGTCTCCATCAGGCACAGTGGATCGGCCCAATGCCGGCCATGAGGCAGCCGCTGGCCGCAGGAAGGCCTTGCACAGGGCAAGCAAAACCGTCTGTGCGCCCCCTGACTCCGCACCCATGTTGCGCGATATTTGCCCCATGCATGCCGGGGGTGACGGCTGGGCTTTGGTTCCAGTTCGCCGTGCTCTGGCTCGATCTGATGTTCGACGTGCAGGCCGCACGCTCGAACACCGGTGAGCTGTCTCGTGACGCCCTGGGGTCGATCTCCAGCTACTACCGGCGGATCACGACGACGGCTCGCCCCATGAACCGGCTCGTGACCGTCGTCATGGCCACGACGCTGGCGGCCCTGATCGCCGAGATCTTGGACGCGCCGGGCCCCCGCCTGGGCGGCATGGATCTCCTTGTGCCTCACCGCCGCGGGCATCGGGCTCGCCGCGGTCCGGACGTTTCACAACGCCGTCCGGATCGGCCGTGACACCGGCGAGATCCACACCCAGAGCGACCTCGCCCGCTCCCTGCTCCGCGACCACATCGCGTGCGCGCTCGCCATCGCCACCGCGCTCGTCGTGCAACTGGCGATGGTCCGCTGAGCGCCGTGCAACGACTCGTTCAGATGGCGATCACTTCACATTCGGCCCACACCGGTCGAACTTGAACGCCCCGATGCGCGTCGCCCAGTTGAAGCTGCCGGTCGCGGTGTAATACTCCTGTGTGTACCAGAACGTGCAGTCGTCTTTCGGATCGACGGTCATGCTGCTGTAGTCTCCCCATCGCTTGAAGGAGTTGGTCTGCACGCCGCTGCCGCTCGCCAGCACGAGTGGACCCGACAGCCTCCCCAGCGGATCGCCGGGCGTCCGCCCCGCGACGTAGATGCTCGAGAACTGATCGTGGCTCATGGCATTGAACCCGAGCGCGATATCCCCCGACCGGTCCATGGCGATGCTGCCCAGCCAGAAATCGGAGCTCGGATCGATCACCGTCCCCTGCTGAAAGATCGCCGGCGCCGACGCAGGATTGCGGATCTCGTACCAGCGGACGCCGCCGAGCGCGCCGCCGAGCACGGTATGGTTGACGACCAGCGACTCGTGGTCCCCGAAGTTGCGGTAGGCGAGCCGGAACATCACCCGGTCGGCGAGGCCATCGACCTTTTCACCCGGCTCCGGCTCGGCGATGCACGAGGCCGTGGTCGCCCGGGCGCAGATCTCGTTGAACTCCGCGACCGGCACCAGCGCCGGTCCGGTGAAGGTCGATCGCGCCGGGTTGGTGAAGTCGGCGTGGAACTTGAACAGATTGAGGTGGCTCGGGTCCGCCAGGCCGACGAAGTAGTTGGGCGAGCCGGCCGGCGGCAGCGTGCTGCCATCGAGATCGGCCGGCAACAGGCTCGAGACCGACGGGGCTTGCTGGAAGCAGATGGCGCTGGTCGGCGCGCCTGCCAGCATCGCGGTGCGATCGAACGCACAGGCTTGCGCCCCGGCGAAGCTGTTACCGGGGAAGACGTTGATGGAGTTGTAGTACCCGTCTGACCAGATGCCGAACTTGGGATAATCAGGGAAGTTGACGCCATAATCGAACTCGTAGCGATTGTAGGAGCCGGTCGCGTCCGAGCTGGTCGAGACCGCGATGCACTGCGCGGTCTGCGTGAACGTCTCGTCGAATTGCAGCTGGCTGACCAGCCAGCGGTCGGTGAGGTGATCATAGAGGACGACCGGATCGCCGCCATCCTTGAACTGCGGCGTCGCGCCGCCGGTCTCGCAGAACCCGCCGAACCCTTGCCACAAGGTGTGGATCGGCACCGGCCCCAGCTGCAGCGCGCCATCGCGCTTGTTGTAGACCGCGATCGTGACGTTCACCATCTGGACGAACTGGCTCGCGCCGACCGCCCCGTTGGTGTCCGGCGGGACGAACGCGAACCCAAGGACGCGCCGGTTGTCCGCCGCGCTCTGCCCGTCGAAGCTGATCAGCGTGGTCACGCCTTGCAGCGGCCCGGCCAGCTCGGAGGCCACCGCATCGGCGTGCCCGCTGTTCAGCGCGGGCCCGGTCGAGCGCGGCTCGGGACCTTCCTTGTCAGGCGCGCTCGCCGGCGCACGGCTCGCCACCGACAGCTGGACGAGCGAAGGAGAAGTATCGTGCCGCGAGGCCTTGAGCACATTCGGGTTGCCCGCAAATGCATTCGCGGCGGGGACCATCAAGAGCACTGCCAAGAAAGATCGATGAAAACCACGCATCGTGGCCTCCTTTCCTTGCATAGAAGGGCGTGCATTATACCCACCTTCGATATCCGGGCGGATTTCACGAGTCTCAACGAGACGCACAAAAGGTCACTGACATCATGAGCCTTTTATTGAATATTAACCGCCGTCGTTCGGTCATCGCCGATCCCACCGCCGGCGCCGCCGGCAACCAGCATCCCGGCGAGACTCGGCCGATCTACCCGGTATCCGGGTGATTTCCGGCCCGCGCGCCGGTGCCGTGCCGCCCCGGTCGAGGCCGCCCCAGGCGAACGCGCAAAAGGTCACTGACATCGTGCCCCCCCTCACCGAATATTAATCGCATGACCGCGGCGCGGTCGCGTCAGTACCGCCTCGGGAACGCCTTCCACGAGCTCGACTGGAGCCGGCCGCCCCGCACCAGCAGGATGTCCTCGAACTGGAAGATCGCGTCGGCCTCGCGCGGATGCTGGAAGATCCAGTCGTCGGGGCGCACCGGCGGCGACGTTGGCCCGACGAGCCAGGTCTGGTTCGGGACGAGGTTCTCGTTCTCGGGATCGTTGACGAGCGGCGCCAGGCTCACCCCCGGCGGCCAGGCGAACTCGGCGGCCCAGCCGCCGCCGTAGATCGTGAACATCTGCTGGTCGCTCCACACCGTCTTGCTCACGTTCCTGAGCAGGGGCAACTCGACGGAGTCGTAGTGCGCGAGCACCGGCGCAGCGATGAAGCTCGCCGGGCTGAGCGCCCCGAGGAACGTGCCGGGATACGACGCGGAGCGCAACATCCCGCCGCCGGCGGCGACGTCGTTCACCGGGCCGCTCTGGTAGAGCGGATACGTCGCCGTGCCGCCGCTGTTGAACACGAGGTCATCGCGCAGGAGCGACGGGAACTGGCTCGCCAGCACGTCGACGAACCCCTGATACGCCGCCGTGGCTGTCTTCCACTGCTGCCGCGCGGTGAATGCCTCGAGCCCCGGAGCCGCCGGGGCATTCGCCACGTGGCCGTCGTAGCCGAGCATGCCAGCGAAGCCGACGAGCGCCGGGTTCGCCGCGAACACCGCCAGCACGTCCGGCAGATCGCTCGGCGTGCGAACGCCGCCGCGGTGCAAGCCGACGTCGATCTCGACGCCGACCTGGAGCGGCAGCGCCAGGCTCGACGCCAGCTGGACCAACTCGGTGATGCGTCTGGGCGTATCGGCGAGCAGGCGCACCCGCCCCGCGATCGCCGGCCGGTCGCTCGGCGACAGGCCCTGGAAGAACTGGCGCACCGCGGCGATCGGCTGCGGCTTGCCGACGAGGACCTGGGCCGCCGGGAGCCCGGCGAGGATCGCCGGCAAGAACGGCAGGTGCAGGACGAGCAACCGATCCGAGGCCGTCCGGTTGCTCACGTAGCCGAGCAGATCGATCGATGGCAGCGACTTCTCGACGATGCGATAGCGGGCCTGGCCCACGCCGGCGACGATCGCGTCGGCGTTCGCGTCGAGCCGGTCGAGATCGATGAGGATCTGCGGTGTGCCGAGGCCCGCCGCGTCGAGGTCTTGGGCCAGCTGATCGAAGTACGGGCCGTCGGGCAGCCCGGACGCACACCCGCCGCCAGCGCCGTTCGCGCCGCCCGGCTCGCAGCCGGGGTCCGCGCTGCCACACGCACCGGCGGTCAGCGTCGCGCCGGCCGCACCGGCCGCACACTGCAGGAAGCCTCGTCGCGTCACCCGCATGATCAGAACGCCCCCGCGAGCCCGAGAGAGCTGCGCCCGAACGCCGGCACCAGGGACAACCCCCTGGGCCTGCGAGCTCGCCGATCGTGCGACGACAGCTCGTAGCCCGTGATCGCACCGGCGACCGGCAGCGCCGCCGCGAGCACCAGCGTGGCGCTCGTGCTCTTGATCGACAACAGGGCCGCGGCGAGCCCGGTGCCCGCGGTGCTCCCGAGCACGGACCAGCCGTACGCACCGTCGCCGCTCATCAAGTGACCCGCCAGGTACACGGCCGAGCCGACGCCGATCGCCGCGCCCAGCGCGGTGCCGAGGTCGAGCCCGGAGCCGGCGTCGTGACCGCTGGTGACGTCGATGCTGAGGCCGGCGTACGCGCCGAGGACCTCGGGGACGGCGCCGAGCCCCGTCCCCATCACCGCTTCGAGGCCGATCCGCCCGACGCGCAGCCACCGCGCCGCGCGCGGCGATGGCGTGCACTCGCGCGATGGCCGCGGCAACAAGGTCGGTTCGGCGCACGGGGCCAGGCTCGGCGCGAGCACCGGTGGCGGCGGCACCGGTGGCGACACCCCGCCGCCGGCCGGCGGCGGATCGACCGGGGGTGGCGGGGCATCACCGGTGGGTGGCTCGCCGGTCTCGGGATCCGGCGTAGAAGCTCCCGCTTGCGCCCACGCGGTGGTCGCCCCCGCCGTGGAGATGATCGCGACAAACACGAGGAACCGCATGAGACCTCCGGCAGGAACCTATCACGCCGTCGATCCCTCCCCGTCGCCCCCGGAGATCCGCTCGGGTATCATCGCGCCAGGCATGCGCGACGCGATCCAGACCGACCGCTTGCGGCTGCGCCCCCTGTGCGCGAGGGATCAGAGAGCATGTTTGCAAGGGCGAATGGGTGGCCGATCGGCTCTTCCCCATACTGCCCATACTGCAACGCGAGCGGAGCGTCATTATGCGGTGCGCACTGACCAGGCCCGGTCGCCATCTAATAATTCATGCTATTTATGGCGCTACCAGCACCATCGCGGCCCCGCCGCGCCCGTCGCGTTCTGTGCTGCGGCGCGCCTCATGGGATCTATCTCGCACGGTGGCCGACGGATGGCTTACTGTTCAGGGTGGGAGTTTTTGTGGAAGGCGATGACGACATGTCCGAGCCGTCCGGCGGGTGCGCTGCATCACCTGATCGCAGCTCGCTCGCCCCTCGGAACCGCCCGGGTGCCGAGGAAGGTGCGATCACGCCATGAAGCCCGGTGACTGGCTCGACGAGCGGTTCGAGCTCGAGCAACAGGTCGGGACCGGCGGCATGGGAGCGGTGTTTCGCGCCCGCGATCCGATCTCGGGCGAGACGGTGGCCGTCAAGGTCATCGCCGACGAGCGCAACCGCCGCACCGCGCGCTTCGCGCGGGAGATCGCGGTGCTCGCCGAGCTGTCTCACCCCGGCATCCCCCGCTACGTCTCGCACGGCGTGACGCCGTCGGGAGAGATGTTCCTCGTCATGGAGTGGCTCGATGGTGAATCGCTCGAGGCCCGGCTCCGGCGCGGGCCGCTGGCCATCCACGAGGCGATCACCCTCGCGACGCGGGTCGCCGAGGCGCTCGGCGCCGCGCACATCCGCGGGTTCATCCACCGCGATCTCAAGCCCTCGAACCTGTTCCTCCCGGGCGGTCGTATCGATCAGGTCAAGGTCCTCGACTTCGGGATCGCGCGGCGAGAGGGGCGCACGCAGCTCACGCGGACCGGGGCGATGGTCGGGACCCCGGGCTACATCGCGCCCGAGCAGGCGCGGACCGGCGGCCAGATCGATGCGCGCGCGGACGTGTTCGCGCTCGGCTGCGTGTTGTTCGAGTGCTTGACCGGCGTCCCTCCGTTCGAGGGCGACGACACGGCCGCCATCCTGGCCAAGGTCCTGTTCGGCTCGCCGCCGCGGGTGAGCGAGCTATGGCCCGCGGTGCCCGGAGATCTGGATGCGCTGGTCGCGCAGATGCTGTCGAAGGAGCCCTCGCTCCGGCCGAGCAACGGCGCCGACCTGGTGGCGGCGCTGGCCGCGCTCGCACCCCTGACGTACGGCCAGGCCACCTGCCCCCGGGAGCCCGTGGTGGGCCCCCCGACGTATATCGGCGGCGAGCGGCGGCTGGTGGCCGTGGTGATGGTGGGGAGCGCCGCCGAGGACGACGAGCTCACCGCGGACGCGCTGCGGCGCACGGTCCGGCCCTACCGCGGCCGGCTCGAGGACCTCGCCGATGGCTCGACGGTCGTGATGCTCGAAGCCGATCGCCAGGTCGCCACCGATCAGGCCGGTCAGGCCGCGCGCTGCGCGCTCGCGATGCGCGCGCTCGCCGCGGGCCGCCCCATGGCCATCGCGATGGGGCAGATCGACTCGACCAGCAAGCTGCCCGGAGGTGACGTGATCGGCCGCGCCGTGCGGCTGCTCTCGCCCACGGCCCCGGCACCGGGCGGGCTGCCGCCGATCGCCCTCGACGAGGTGAGCGCCGGCCTGCTCGACGCGCGCTTCGACGTGATCGAGCGCGACGCCCGGTTCGCGCTGTGCGGCGAACGCGCGCTGCCGCAAGGCGCCCGGACGCTGCTGGGCCGGCCGACCTCGTGCGTCGGCCGTGAGTGGGAGCTCGGCGTGCTGGTCGGGATCTTCGACGAGTGCATCGACGAGCGGGAGGCGCGGGGCGCGCTCGTGACCGCGGCGGCCGGGATGGGCAAGTCGCGCCTCGGCGCCGAGTTCGTGCGCCGCCTCCAGGAGCGTCATGGCGAGGTCACGCTGTGGATCGGTCGCGGCGACTCGCTGCGCGCCGGCTCGACGCTCGATCTGCTCGCCCAGGCGCTGCGCGGGGCCCTCGGGATCTACGAGGGCCAGCCGCTCCCCCAGCGCCGCGACCGGCTCCGCGCCCGGGTCGCCGAGCACGTGCCCGCCGGCGAACAGCGGAGGGTGACCGAGTTTTTGGCCGAGCTCGTCGGCGTGCCGTTCCCCGACGGCGGCAGCGCGCAGCTCGCCGCGGCGCGCCAGGACACCCAGCTCATGGGCGAGCAGGTGCGCAAGGCGTGGCTGGACTTCCTCCAGGCCGAGGCCGCCGCGCATCCGATCCTGATCGTGCTCGAAGACCTGCACTGGAGCGACTTCGGGACCGTGCAGTTCATCGACGCGGCGCTGCGCGATCGCAGCAGGCAGCCGTGGATGGTGCTCGCGCTCGCGCGCCCCGAGGTCTCCGAGGTCTTCCCCAGGCTGTGGATGGACCGCCAGAACATCCAGGAGGTTCGCCTGAAGGATCTGGGCCGCAAGGCCGGCGAGCGGCTGGTCCACCAGGTCCTCGGCGACGAGGTCGGGAGCGCCACCGTGGCGCGGATGGTGACCCAGGCCGCCGGCAACGTGTTCTATCTCGAGGAGCTGATCCGCGCCGTGGCGGAAGGCAAGGACAAGGAGGCCCCGTTGCCCCCGACGGTGCTGGCCATGGTCGAGACGCGGCTCGGCCGGCTGCCGTTCGAGGCCCGCCGCGTGCTGCGCGCCGCGAGCGTGTTCGGCCAGGTGTGCTGGCCGGGCGGCGTCATCACGCTGCTCGGGGGGGGCCAGACGGCGACGACGGCGGCGACGGCGGCGACGGCGACGATGGTGGGCGACTGGCTGGTCAGGCTCGTGGAGCAGGAGGTGCTGGTGGTGCGCCCCGACAGCCGGTTCCCCGGGGAGCGGGAGCTCGCCTTCCGCCACGCGCTGCTTCGCGAGGCCGCCTACGTGACCCTGACCGACGCGGACAGCCGGATCGCGCACCGGCTCGCCGGCGAGTGGCTCGAGCAGCACGGCGAGGCGGATCCCATGACCCTGGCGGAGCACTTCCAGCGCGGAGGCGACGGAGCGCGCGCCGCAGGGTTCTACCTGCGCGCCGCGGAGCAGGCCCTGTACGCCGCCGATCTGAACGCCGCGCTCGCCCGCGCCGACCAGGGCCTTGGCTGCGAGCCTCCGCCCGAGCTCCGGATCGCCCTCCTGGGGATCCGCTGCGAGGCGTCCCAGGGCCTGCAGCGGGTCACGATGCCCGAGGCCGAGGAGCTCCTGCGCACGGCGGCCCGAGGCTCGATTCCGTGGTCACGAGGGATGCTCGCGTATCAGGTGGGCACGCTGATGACCGGCAGGATCGATGATCTCCTCACGTCGCTCGCGGTGCTCCGGGACGTCACCCCTGCCCCCGGCGCGGCGGGGTGGCTGTCGCTCCTCTTCCTCGCCGGGATCTTCATCCTCGATAGCCTCGGGCGGATCCCGCAGGGCACGGCCCTCGAGGAACCGTTCGCCGCGCTCATCCGCGCGCGGGCCGATCAGGAGCCGGTCGCTCGGTTCTGGTGGAACGTCGCCGCGGGCATGAGGGCATCCTATGCGCACGACGATCCGTGGAGCGGCCTTTTGCACAGCGGCGCGATCCAGCCGACCTTCGACCAGATCGGTGGCGAGAACATCCTCCTCAACATGCAGCTCCTGCGCGGCATGAACGAGTGGTACCTCGGCGGGTTCGCCCGCGCGGTGTCCGTGCTGGAGGGGATCCCGGCGGCGGACACGTCGCTGGGCATGGTGAGCTCGGCGCGCCGCTTCGTCCTGTCCTCGCTGTACGCCGACCGCGGTACGCTCGACGAGGCACGCGCCCTCGCGACCCAGCTCCGCGACTCCGGGCTCGCCCACCGCAACCCGCTGGAGGAGGCCCACGGGCGCTGGGCGCTCGCGGAGGTGCTCCGTCGCAAGGGCGACCTCGACGGCGCCGAGCGCGAGATCCAGATCGCGCTCGGGATGGCGATGCCCCTCGAGCAGCCGGGTGTCCTGGCGACGCGCTCGGCGCTCTGCCTCGTCCAGGGCCGCACGGAAGCCGCGCTCGCGGCCGCCGAGGACGCCCTCACCCGCGAGACGACGATGGGCGGCTGCGGCATGTTCCGCGGCGCGGTCGTGCGGCTGGCCCACGCCGAGGCGCTCCACGCGACCGGGGCACATGCCGCCGCCGGGCACACCATCGCCGGGGCGCGCGCCCGCCTGCTCGCCATCGCCGGCAAGATCGCCGACCCGGGCTACAAGACCAGCTTCCTCGAGCACGTCCCCGAAAACGCCAGGACCCTGGCCCTGGCCCGCGCGTGGCTGGGCGATCCGCCCCCGTCCGATCCTTCCACAGGATGATCGGGCCCGGCCGCAATCTGGTCGGATTGGCCCGGCCGATTCGTGGACGAACCAAGGTACCTTGGCCCGGGTCGCACCCCCCACAGCCGACCCGGAGAACGCACCACCATGGCCAAGTACGAAAACATTCTCGAAACCATCGGGCACACGCCGGCCGTGCGCATCAACAAGCTGGCGCCCAAGCACGTCAAGCTGTACGTCAAGATCGAAGCGTTCAACCCGATGAGCTCGGTCAAGGATCGCCTCGCGCTGGGTGTCATCGAGGACGCCGAGCGCACCGGCAAGCTCCGGCCGGGCCAGACCGTCATCGAGGCGACCAGCGGCAACACCGGCATCGGGCTCGCGATGGTGTGCGCGCAGAAGGGCTATCCGCTGGTGGTCACCATGGTCGAGAGCTTCAGCGTCGAGCGCCGCCGGCTGATGCGGTTCCTCGGCGCGAAGGTCGTGTTGACACCGGCGGCCATGAGGGCCACCGGCATGGTGGAGAAGGCCGTCGAGCTCGCCGCCCAGCACGGCTGGCTCCTCACGCGGCAGTTCGAGAATGAAGCCAACGCCGACATGCACTCGCGCACCACGGCGCAGGAGATCCTCGCCGACTTCCAGGGCGAGCGCCTCGACTACTTCGTCACCGGCTTCGGCACCGGCGGCACGCTCAAGGGCGTCGGCCGCGTGCTCCAGAAGGAGCGACCCGACACCAAGATCGTGGTCTGCGAGCCCGACGTGGCCCCGCTGCTCGCCAGCGGGATCCCGCAGGAGCGTGCCGCGAACGGCTCCCCCGCCAGCAGTCACCCCAGCTTCAAGTCGCATCCCATGCAGGGCTGGACCCCGGACTTCGTGCCCAAGCTCACGCAGGACGCGATTGACATGAAGCTGCTCGATCGGATCCTGCCGATCAACGGCGCGGACGCGATGCGGCGATCGCGCGAGCTGGCGCAGCAGGAAGGCATCTTCGTCGGCATCACGGCCGGCGCCACGTTCTGTGGCGCCTTGAAGGTCGCCGAGTCCGCCCCCGAGGGAGCGACGATCCTCTGCATGCTGCCGGACACCGGCGAGCGCTACCTGAGCACGCCGCTGTTCGCCGACATCCCGGTCGACATGACCGAGGAAGAAGAGGGAATCTCCCGGTCCACCCCCGGCTACTTGATGCCGCCGAAGACCGCATAGCACCGGCCGGTCGGCTTGTCGGTTGGAGATCACTTCGTGCGGTGAGCCCGCGCGTTCCACAACAGGAGCGCGGCGACCGCCGGTGCGCTGATCGCGATCACGACGACGACGATGTCGAGCGGGCCGCGCCGGCGCGGGAGGTCGTAGACGATCGCCTGGGCGAGGGTCACCAGCGCATCGCCGGTCACCGCGCAGGCCACGACATCCGCGAGCACCGCCCGCCAGTGGTAGCTCAGCGCCAGCAGGGAGGCCGCGAGCACGACATCGAACGCGACCCAGCCGTACTGCCAGGCCGGCGACGGGAACCACCGCGCGCTGATCGGCAGCGCCAGCATCGCCGTCCACGCGAGCAACAAGACGGCGAGCACCCGCATCACGATCGCCGGCCCGCGCAGCAGCGTCTCGAGCCCGAAGCGCAGCAGGCCGCCGCGCGCGAACGCGCTCAGCGTATCGAACATCGCGACGAAGCCGCCATGGCGCGGTGGGTACGACAGGAAGATCGGATCCCACGCGCGTGGCTTCAGCTTGGCCTTGAACGCGCGCAGGCCGTCGAAGTCGTACAGCGACTTGCCCCAGCGGCGCGCCGCGCGCAGCCACGGGCTGATCTCCCCCGACAGCGGGACGAGGCCCAGGGTCACGTAGGGCATCCGCTCGGCCGCGGCGGCGCACATGCCGGCATCGACGAGGAGCTCGACCGTGCCGTTGGGCGCGTCCGGATCGCGCAGGAAGTCCTCGAAGAACCAGCCCGGGCGGGCATAGATCGGGATCGCCGACAGAAAGCCCACGGGCCTGCCGTCGCGCTCGGCGACGAAGTAGCGCCGCTCGTCGGGGAACGTGAACGGATCGACGTGGACGAGGAACGCCATCGGCGCGAGCGAGCGTGACGCCAGCCAGCGCGAGATCAGGTCGTCGAGCGCGGATCGGATCGGCTGGCCGGGCGCGAGCTCGGCGGCCCCCAGCGCTCGCACGGTCACCCCCTTGGCCTGCGCGCGACGCAGCTGCTCGCGCAGGCTGCGGCTATCGCGGACGACGGCGCTCCAGTCGCCCGGCGCCCAGATCGGCTGATCGCCGACCCGCAGCGACGACCACCCCGCGGCGGCGTGGAACCGCGCTTCGGTCGCAAAACAGCACACGCGCCGCCCCGCCGCCACGGCCGCCGCCGCGAACCGCTCGCTGACCTCGGCGAACCGCTCGGGCGGCGCGACCGGCGAACCCGCGGCGACCCACGCCCGGCCGGTATCGACGTAGCCGACGCAGGCGTCGTCGCCGCAAAACCAGTAGCGGAACCCGGGCTCGAGGATCTGGAACGACGTCGCGTTCCAGCCGTGGCGCTTGAGCAAGGCGAGCACGCGACTCCGCGCCGCGTCGCCGCTGATCTCGCGGTCGCCGTCCCCGCCGCCGCCGTCGCCGCCCGTGGGCACCGCTACGTTCATGTCTGGTCTCGTACCACCGGTCGTCGGGGCCTGAGCCATGGCGGCAAGAGATATTCGAACGGCAGGATCCGCTCGCGGCGGTGTTCGTCCTCCAGGTGGCGTGCCCGCGCCTTGAGCAGGTCGTGGAGGGCGATCTTGCCGACCACGTGCCGCTCGTTCGCCGGGTTCACCGCCAGGAGGCGAGTCACGCCCAGCTCCGCCATGCGCGCGACCGCCGAGCGCAAGGTGTCGTGGGTGGAGATCGTCACCGGCCGCACCGTCGCGACCTCACGCAACGGCTTGATGAGCTTCCCGGGATCGCTCGCCCACGCCGACAGCTCGGCGAACGTCGCGGCGGCGACCAGGTTGGCCGAGCCGTCGAGGATCGGGTACAGATGCTGGCTGCGCTCGTGCCGGTTCGGCGCGACCTGCTCCATCGCCGTGCCGAGCGCATGGTCGGCCGACAGCACGACGATGTCGGTGTTCATCACGTCGCGCACGAACAGGATCTCGAGCTCGTCGATCGCGTACTCGCGGCTGACATGAAACCCGCGGCGCGCGACCTTCTCGGTCAAGATCGAGCGGCGCAGCGTGAGCACGGTGAACGCGTGCGCGACGGTCACCGCGATCACCAGCGGCAGGAGCATGTTCATGTCGTGGGTGAGCTCGACCGCGAACACGATGCCGGTCAACGGCGAGCGCATCGTCCCGCCGAGGATCGCGCCCATGCTCACGAGCGGCCAGAACCCGATCCCGGCATCGGGAAACACCAGGGCCTCGAGCCCGCCGAGCGCGCCGCCCATCATGAGCAACGGCGCGAGCACGCCGCCCGACGTCCCCGAGCCGAGCGACACCGACCAGATCACGCCCTTGACCAGCACCAGCACCAGGATCGCCCGCGCCGCGAAGCTCTCGTGCAGGACCCCGCCGATGACGTCGTAGCCGACACCGAGCGCCTGCGGGCATAGCAGACCGCCGATCCCGATCACCAAACCGCCGAGCGCCGGCCACCACATCCAGTGGATCGGCAGGCGCTTGAACAGATCCTCGAACGCATAGACCGCGAGGGTCAAGAGGCCCGAGAAGCCGCCCGCGGCGAGCCCGGTGAGCGCGCAGCAGGCCAGCGCCTCGACGCCGGGGAACCCGGGATGCCCCGCCAGCGGGAACAGCGGGCCCGGCCCGATGACGAACGTGCGCGCCGCCGCCGCCGTGGCGCTCGCCAGGGCCACGGGCACGAAGCTGCGCGGCTTCCATTCGAACAACAGGAGCTCGACGGCGAGCAGGATCGCCGCCACCGGCGACGCGAACGTCGCCGACATCCCGGCCGCGGCACCCGCGACCAGGAGCGTCTTGCGCTCCGCCGCGCTCAGCTTGAACAGCTGGGCGACCAGCGAGCCGACCGCGCCGCCGGTCATGATGATCGGCCCCTCGGCGCCGAACGGGCCGCCCGAGCCGATCGAGATCGCCGATGAGATGGGCTTGAGCAACGCGACGCGCGGCTCGACGCGGCTGCCGCGGGTGAGGATCGCCTCGAGCGCCTCGGGGATGCCATGGCCGCGGATCCGCTCGGAGCCATAGCGCGCCATGAAGCCGACGATCAGCGCACCGGCAACCGGCACCACGATGCTCGCCAGGCCGAGCGTGTGGTTCGCCGGCGACGCCGGCGTGAACGCAAATCGCTGAAAGAAGAACAAGTTGGTGAACAGCGAGATCAGCTGGAGCAGCGCGAACGCGACGTAGGTCGCGATGACCCCGAGCGCGATCGCGATCATCGCCAGGAACACCATCCGGCGCGTCGCCGTGAAGTCGGCGAGCTCGATCGGCTCGATCGGCCCCTCCGCCGTTGCGTTCGGCGTCCCGTTCGACATCACCTCGATCGTCGTCGCTGGCTTCGTCGCTGGCATGTTCATGGCGTACTCCCTCGACTCCGCCTGGGGCGTCTGGTGCGGTGATCCGGCGTGGTGCGGCGCTTGCCGGCCGCGGGTTCGAAGAACATCGGCGCGGGCGCGCGCGCCCCGCCGAGCTCACCGGCCACGCGCGCGAGGACGCTCGCGGTGACGCGCAACCGCGGCACGGGCTCGGGACGCAGCGCCGCGACCAGCCGGGTCTGGGCGAGCTCGGGCGCGCGGCGGAGCAGCGCACGGCCGGCGCCGGTCAAGCTCAGCTCGGTCCGCCGCGCATCGCTCGCGGAGGTCCGGCGCATCACCTGCCCACCCTGGACGAGGCGGCTCACCACCACCGAGACCGAGCTCTGGTCGGTCAGCGTCCGGTCCGCGAGCTCGCGCAGCGACGCGCCGGGGAGCTCGGCGAGCTGCTGGAGCACGAACAGCTGCGCCCCCGTGATCCCGAGCTTGTCCTGCACGACCGACGATGACAGCCGGATCGCCTGCGTGATCCGCCGCAGCGAGTTGACGACCTCGTTCAGGTAGCCGTCCCGGGGTTGCTGCAATTCCATGGGACCCCATGTATCACATCGCGGCCGACCTGGCGAATCGCGCCGGCTCCCGACGAACCGCTCGGATCACGGACGTTTTGCCGGTCGCGGTTACTTGGTTCCACGCACGTGGACGAGCGTGTGCGGGCCGTCGGCGAACTCGACCTCGATGCGCTGGGCCACGCAGGAGATCACGGAGCCGCGGCCGAACTTCGGATGATCGAGCAGATCCCCGACCGCGAACGTCTGGCTGGCCGAATACGTCCGGACCGGTCGCTCGGGTACGCGCCAGGCGAGATACGCCAGCTCGGTCAGGCTGTCGAGCAACGAGTCCACGACCGCCGCCGGCACCTTGGGGACGCGTGGGTCAAAGATGCGGAGGATCGCGACCTCGCGCGGCGTCAGCCGGAGCGTGATCGGCAGATCGATCCGGGCCGCGGCATCCGCGCTGGCGCGCAGGATCACGTCCCTGACGCGATCGATCGCGGTGCGCCCCACGCGGTCGATGAGCGCGGTCCTGGTGTCGAACAGCACCCGCTGCACCGCCTGGGCCGCGTCGAGCGGAACCTTCGGCTGCTTGACCATGCGCATCCCGCGCTCGTCGAGCTGCGCGGCGATCCGGTCGAACGCGGCGAGGTGCTGCGGTTCGCAGCGCGCGCGCCCCGTCGCGATGATGGTCTCGCGGAGCTGCGGCACCGCGAACTCGACGTTGACCTCGCTCGCCAGGGCGGCCACCACCTCGGCCCGGACGTGATGGTCCATCGTGATGGTCTGCTTGGCGTCGTCGACGAGCACGAGGCCAAGGGCGGCCACGACGCAGTCGGCCAGCTGGCGCGGCCTGGCATTCCGCGGCCCCCCATCGTCGAGGTCGATCGTGCCGAGCTGCGCGACGAGCGCCGGCAGGAGGCTCGGGTGGTCGACGAACGCCGACCGGTCGCCGGCGTCGAGCGGCGGGAAGGCGTGCTCGAGGTCTGCCAGCACGCGGTCGAGCCCCGCTCGCATGCAGAGATCGAAGAAGCCGGCGAGCAGGTCACGCGCGAAGGCTCGGGTCTCGGTTCCAGCCCTGCGGCCGTCGAGCAGGCGCGACCCGAGCTCGTGGAGCAACCCAACGCGGTGGCGAGGAAACTCGAGCCCAGGCATCGGGCAAGCATACGCGAACACTCGAACCACGATCCGGTCACGCCGCTCGAGATCATGGCGAGCCCCGCGACTCCCTACACCCCTCGCGGTGCGCGTGACCGCTCAGCCCGCCTGCGAGGCGCCCGGCGCGTAGGTCGCGTAGTCGGTGTAGCCCGCATCGCCGCCGCTGTAGTAGGTCTTGCGATCGGAGGCCGCCAGCGGCCAGTCGTTGCGCAGCCGCAGGTCCAGATCGGGGTTGGCGATGTAGTGGCGCGCAAACGCGATCGCATCGGCTCGGCGCGCGGCGATCGTGGCGAGCGCGCTGGCGCGGTCGTAGCCGCCGCAGCTGATGATCGGGCCGCGGTAGTGATGGCGCACCAGATCGGTGGCCGACCGGCCGGCGACCTGGGCCTCGACGACGTGCACGTACGCGCAGGACAGCTCGTCGAGCATGGCCGCGGCGTGGCCGAACGTGCGAGCCGGATCGTCGTCGCTCATGTCGTTGAACGTCCCTCCCGGCGACAGCCGCACGCCGACGCGATGGGGACCGAACGCGTCGATCACGGCGCGCGTGACCTCGATGAGGAACCTGGCGCGGCGCTCGATCGAGCCGCCCCACTCGTCGGTGCGGTGGTTGGTCCCGCTCTGCAGGAACTGGTCGATGAGGTAGCCATTCGCGCCGTGGACCTCGACCGCGTCGAACCCGGCGAGCTGGGCGCGCCGGGCGCCGGCCGCATACGCCGCGATCACCTCGTAGATCTCGTCGCCGGTCAGCGCGTGCGGCGTCTCGTACGGCTGGTTCCCGCTCGGGGTCCACGAGTTGCCTGCCGGGCGCACCGCGGACGCGGACACCGGGAGCGCGCCGCCGTGATAGCTCGAGTGCGAGATCCGCCCGACGTGCCACAGCTGCAGCGCGATCCGCCCGCCGGCGCGATGCACCGCCTCGGTGACGAGCCGCCAGCCGCGGACCTGCGCGTTGTCGTGGATCCCCGGCGTGTTGGGATAGCCGACGCCGCGCGCCACGACCTGGGTCGCCTCGGTCACGATGAGGCCGGCGCCAGCGCGCTGGGCGTAGTAGCGCGCCATGCGCTCGTCGGGGATCGTGCCCGGCGCGCGGTTGCGCGTCATCGGCGCCATCACGATGCAGCTCGGGAGCTCGAGCTCGCCGAGCCGGACCGGTTCGAACAACGACACGGCTTATGCCGCTCTCGTGCGCAGGGGCGCGATCACGGCCTCGGCGAACCGCTCCATCTCCTCGAGCTGCGGGCTGCACTGCAGGAGCAGGAGGTCGACGCCGGCGCGCTCGAACGCGACGATCTGATCCTGGACTTGCCAGGGCGTCCCGCACAGCCCGGCGCGCAGGCCGCGGTTGGAGACCGAGTACTCCTCGAGGCTCACCCGTTGCTCGAGCTGCGTGTTGGCGATCCAGTCCTGGTAGTTGTGATAGCCCGGCGAGTCCGGGGCGACGTTGGTGATCCGCTCGATCTCGCGCGTCACCTCGGCGGCGTCGTTGCGCACGATCGTGTAGCCGGCGACGCCGTACTGCATCCTCGGCAGGCCGAGCGCGCCGCGGCGCTGCTCCATGTCGGCGACCTTCTCGCCGACCCGCGCCGGGCTGTCACCATGCATGACGTAGGCATCGCAGCGCGACGAGATCAGCGCCTTGGCCGCGGGCGACTCGCCTCCCGCATAGATGACCGGGCGCGGCTTGCGCGCCGGCTTGGGCTCGAGGATCAGATCCTCGACCTGGTAGTGCGTCCCCCGGTGGGTGAACACCGGCTGGGTCCAGGCGCCGTCGAGGATCGCGAGCCATTCGGCGGTGCGCCCGTAGCGGTCGTCGTGGTTCTCGAAGTGCACGCCGTAGCGCCGCGCTTCGTCCGACCACCACGACGAGACCACGTTCAGCGCGAGCCGGCCGTTCGAGATCCGATCGAGGTTGGCGGCTTGCTTGGCGAAGATCGCCGGGGTGTGGAACGTCGGGCGGACCGCGACCATGAGCTCGAGCGACTCGGTCACCGCCGCGAGCGCCGCCGCGGTGGTCCAGGCATCGAGGCTCGGCGCGGAGATCCCCTTGATGTCGTTCAGGAACAGCTCGGCGATCAGCGTCAGGTCGAAGCCGAGCGTCTCGCTCCGGCGCGCCAGGCGCTTGTTGTAGGCGAACGAGGCGTCCATGCCCTCGTCGCCGACGTTGCGCAGCCAGCCGCCGAACACGGGCATCCAGTAGCCGAACCGCATGTTACGCCTCCCCCCACGCGCGCCGCGCGAGGTAATCGACGAGGCGCTCGAACGGATCGAACCCGATCACGCGCGGCCCATCGGCCACGAAGTTCGACAGCGCATTGATGTCGTAGACGTAGGGCCGGCCGTCGCGATCGTCGATCAGGTACTCGACGCCACCGACGTCGAGCTTCGCGCGCGCCGCGATCGCCAGGATCTGGGTCCGGATCTCGGCCGGCGGATCGTAGGCCTCGACGCGGAGGCCGTTCTTGACCGCGTCGAGGGCGCACGCGGTGCGGACCAGCGCCTCGCCGCTCGCGGTCTGGCAGGCATCGGCCGGGCACAGGTTGAACGAACCCTCCTCGGGAAAGACCTTGATCCCGTAGAGGATCTTGCCGCCGAGCACCTCGACGCGCGTGATCGCGCCACCGCGCATCGGCGCCGCCTCCTGGACCAGCGCGGTGTCGTCCACCCCGAAGTCGAGCCGGCCCTCGCGCACCGCCTGGGCGAGCGCATCGGCGTCGTCGAACCGCGTGATCCCCGCGCCGCTGCCGCCGATGTTCGCCTTGACGAGCAGCGGGAAGCGGAGCGTCTGGGCGGCGGCCGGGATCTGGGTGGCATGGTTCACGATGCGCGTCGCGGGGTAGCCGATCCCGAGCTCCTCGAGCACCTCGATCTGGGCCGCCTTCGAGATCTCGATCGCATACACCGTGCTGCCGTTGACCACGGGCACGCCGAGCCGCTCGAGGTGGCGGAGCCACGACAGCGTGTGAAACGTCGTCTGCCGCCGGCCCCGGGTGTACGCCGATGGGCTCGCGCGGTTGAACGCGAGCGCGAGACCCGCGGAGCGCTCGGACGGATCGTACATGTGTCTCGCCGCATCGATCCGCACGAACGGGAGCCCGCGCTGCTCGAGCATCGCGAACAAGGGCCTGAACCAGTCCGGGTGCTCGTAGAAAATGCCGATCGGCTGGGTTTTTGGCATGATATCGGATTGTTATCTATTATAACGGACAGGGTTGGCAAGACCCTTCTCACGAAATTGCCGAGCCGAGGGCTCGTGACCATCGCGTACCAGCCTGTAGGTAAACCGCTGTGTGTCTTGGTCGCGATGCGCGCGCGCGCCACAGGCGGCGGTGCCAAGCGCAAACCCACGAGGTCGCGGCTCGAGCACGGGCTTTGCTACTGACCACCTGCGACGCCATGAAACGCGCGAGCGAACTGCTCGACGGCGAGGAGTTCGTCGACATCGGCATCGGCGACGACATCCTCGTGGTCGATGATAACCCGGCGAACCTCATCGCGATCGAGGCGGCCCTGGAGCCGCTCGGCCGGAGGCTCGTGTTCGCGGGCTCGGGCACCGAGGCGCTCAGCAAGCTCCTCCAGCAGGACTTCGCGCTGATCCTGCTCGACGTCGCGATGCCGGGAATCACGGGCATCGAGACCGCCCGGCTGATCCGGATGCGGGAGCGCAGCCGAGGGACACCGATCATCTTCGTGACCGGGATGTCCTGGCAGGACGAAGCGATCGACGAGGCCTACGAGGTTGGCGGCTTCGACTTCCTGACCAAGCCGATCCGCGCCGAGGTCTTGCGGGCGAAGGCACGCGTGTTCTTGACGCTCCAGGAGCGCACCCGCACGCTGCACCAGAAGGCCGAGGAGCTGCGCGAATCGCAGGAGCAGCTGTACGAGAACGAACTGCGCGAGCAGCGCAAGAGCTTCGAGTCGGAGCTCCTCGACAGCAAGCTCGAGCAGCTCGCCGAGGCCGATCGCCGGCAGCACGAGCTCGCCGCGATCATCGGCAACGAGCTCCTGAACCCGCTGCAGACCCTGCAGATGGCGTTCGACCTCCTGCGCGACCACCCCAACGCCGACAAGGGCGAGCGGATCTACACGCTGGTCGAGCACCGGCTCGTCCACGTCACGCGCCTCGTCGAAGGCCTCATCGACGTCGCGCGGGCGGCGGCCGGCCAGCTCCACATCACCCCCGAGACCGTCGATGTCGCCGCGATCGTCCGCCAGGCGCTCGACGATTGCCGCCCGATCCTCGAGACCCGCAAGCTGGCCGTGCGGTTCGATGCCAACACGTCGGTCACACCGCTGGTGATGGGCGATCCGATCCGGCTGCTCCAGGCGCTCGCGACCTTGATCGATCATGCCGCACGCTCGACCGCCGAGGACGGGCAGATCGTCGTTGCCTCGCACGTCACCGCCGGCGATGTCGTGGTCCGCGTCACCGACACCGGGCGCGGCATCGCCCGCGAGCTCTTGCCGCGGATCTTCGACATGTTCGGCGGCGACGGCACCTCGCACGACGGCGGGGGGCTCAGCGTGGGCCTCGCGCTCGCCAAGCGGCTGGTCGAGCTACACGACGGGGCGCTCCGGGCGTCGAGCGACGGCCTCGACAAGGGCACCACGTTCGAGGTCCGGTTGCCGCTCGCGCCGCAAGACGTCGAGCTGTCCTCGCTCGACTCGCTCACGCCGCATGACCCGGACGGCGAGTCGGCCGCGCTCGACCCCTTCGCACCGGAGGACGTCGACCTGCTCTCGGCGGACCTGTTGACCCAGCCGACCATGCGCATGACCGCGCTCGACCTCCTGCCCGAGCCGAGCTGCGACGACCCCGCGTAACCCATGCGTAACGCACGCGAGCGCATGCGTAACGCCCGCGTAGCGCATGCGCCGGTGGCGTACAATACACCACGATGACGGACGAGCCGGGTGATCGCGCCACGCGTCTCGGTGACATCGTGATCCGCGGGGTCCGTGTGCCGGGGTTCCTGTACGGCACCGCGTGGAAGGAGGACGCGACCGAGGCGCTCGCGTTCGGCGCGCTGACCTCCGGGTTCCGCGGGATCGACACCGCGAACCAGCGCAAGCACTACCACGAGGCGGGAGTCGGCCGCGCGATCGCGCGCGCCCGGGCCTCCGGGATCCGGCGCGACGAGCTGTTCGTGCAGACCAAGTTCACGCACCGAGACGGCCAGGATGACCGGCTGCCGTACGACGCCGCCGCGCCGGTCGGCGAGCAGGTCGCGCAATCGTTCGCAAGCTCGCTCGCGCACCTCGGGGTCGAGTCCCTCGACAGCCTCGTCCTCCACGGACCCTCGCAGCGCGACGGCCTCGCCGCCGCCGACCGCGAGGCGTGGCGCGCGATCGAGGCGCTGGCCGAGGCCGGCCGCGTGACGCTGATCGGCATCAGCAACGTGACCGTGCGCCAGCTCCGCGAGCTCGTCGCGCTGGCGCGCGTGCCGCCGGCGTTCGTGCAGAACCGCTGCTACGCCGAGCGCGGCTGGGATCGCGCGGTCCGCGCGGTGTGCGCCGAGCACGGCATCGTCTACCAGGCGTTCTCGCTGCTCACCGCCAACCGCGACGTCACCGCCGGCCGCGACGTCCGTGCGATCGCCGCCCGCCACGGCAAGACGCCGGCGCAGATCATCTTCCGGTTCGCCCGCCAGGCCGGCATGCTCCCGCTCACCGGGACGAGCAGCCCGGTGCACATGCGCGAGGATCTCGCGACGGGCGACTTCGCGCTCGACGCCGCGGAGCTCGCGGCGATCGACACCGCCGGATGACCATGGAAGCGCCCGGCCGCGCCGCCGCGTCCACCGCGGTGCCATCTGCGGTATGACCCGCGCATGGGGCAACTCGACGAGACGGGCTTCGAGGCCGTGGTGCACGCCGGCTGCCCGGCGTGCGGCGGCGTCGCGCTCGACATCTGCAGCTTCCTCGACCGGCGGCTCGACATCATGCTCGGCGACCCCAACGACGACGGCCGCTGGATCTACGATGGCGAGAAGCTCATCGACGGCACGTACCGGATCACCTGCGCGAGCTGCGCCCACGTCGTGTTCGCGCACGACGCGTGCCCGCGCTGCCACGCCGCCGGTGGGCTGGCGCGTGCCCTCGGAGATAGCAGTCGCCTGCCGGTCCCCAGGCGCTGCCCGAAATGCAACGAGACCGAGCTGGTCGCGCTCGCGCTCATCGCCGCGACCGCGCGCTATCGCGGGGGCAAGGCGCCCGCCCCCAAGCCGCTCGGTGAGCTCGGCGAGCCCGGCTACCACATCGTCGCGTATGCCTGCGAGTCGTGCGACGCGGCGGTCGTCGCACAGACCTGCCCTTTGTGCGATGGCCCCGGTCCGCTGCGGCCGCGCCCGTGAGCCCGGCCGGACGCATGCAACCGTCCGCGCGCCGCCGTGTCGATCGAACATGACGGGTTCCCGAACCGAGGGATCGCTGCTCGCCTCGCTGAACGAGCTGCGTGCGATCGAACACCAACGCCTGGCCGAAGAACAAGCGGCGATCGAGGCGGCCCTGCAGGCCAGGCGCGATGAGCGGGCCGCGGCCGAACAGGCCGCACGCGAGGCCGCCGAGGCGAGGATCGCCGCCGAGCGCAATGCCCAGATCGCCGCCGAGGCCGCGCGCGCCGAGGCCGAGCGCCAGGCGCGCATGCACATCGAGGCCACCGAGGCCGCCGAGCGGGCGCGACACCAGGCTGCGCTCGAGGAGCGGCGGCTCGGCGAGGAGATGGCGCTGCGGCGCGAGGTCGCGATGCGACAGCGCCCCCGCTGGATGATGGCGCTGACCGGCTGCGCGGTGGCCTGTGCCCTGGGGCTGGGCGCCGTGGCGCTCGAGCGCCAGCACGAATCGACCGTCGCGAACGAGGAGCAAGGCCGCGCGCGGAAGGCCAGGGCCGAGGCCGTCGCCGCCGCGCGCGAGAGCCAGGAGGAGCTCGACAAGCTGAGCCGCCAGCTCGGCGACCTCGAGATCAAGGTCGCCGACGCGATCGAACGCATCCGGCTCGCGCAGACCGAAGCGACCCGGCAGGCCGCGCTCGACAACCTGCGCCAGCTGCAGCGCCACGAAGCGGAGCTCAAGGAACAGCAGCGCCAGCGGGACGTGGAGCGCGAGCGCAAGGAGCGCGCCGCCGGCGTCCAGATCGCGCCCGACTGCTTGAACAACGCGATCTGCAAGTAAGCGCCTGCGCGGTCAGTACCGGCCGATGAGGTTCGCCGGGCCGCCGCGATATCCGTGCGGCGACACGGCGCGATGCAGGACCTCGAAGACCTTCGCGAGCTCGGTCGCGTCGAACCACACCCCGTGGGCCACACAGCGATCGAGCGCGGGCCGCAGCGTGGGGCGCTGGTTCATCAGCGTCACGTCCAGCCGACAGACCGACATCGTCCGGGTGCAATGCGGACAGACGCGTGCCCCGAGCCGCTCACCCAGAAAGCCGATCCCGGGATCGAGCCCGGTGAGCTCGGAGATCGAGGTCGTCAGGTCGGCGAGCTCGAGCAAGATCCCGTCGCAGGCATCGCAACACAGCCGCCGACAAAACACGCGTAGCGTGGCATGGCAGGCCGGACACACCAGATCCTGATCACGATACGGCCCTGCCATGACCAAGTATGGCACACGCTTTCCGTGATGGCCTGGTCAGCGGTGCTCACCCCTGGCGACGTGCCCGCCGGCGTGGAAGTGACCGCCGAACCGACCGACCGTGACCCGACCGGGGCCACGGAACACGCGAGGATGCACGTGAATGAACGCGACCCTGGGATAGAACGGGTCGTACCACCAGTAGGGCCCATAACCGGCCCACAGCGGCCATCCCACCGGCTCGGCATACGCGACCATGGGCTCCTTGTCGACGCGCTCGAAGGTCGTGCGGGACGCGACCGTACGTGCCGCCGTGTTGACCTGCCACAACATGTCGAACCGCGGGAGGGAGGACGCATTGCGCATCCCGTCGGGCAGCGGGAAGTAGAAGTCGAGCACGCGCCGCTCGTGCCGGGCGATCGTCACGTTCGGTAACGTGCCGACATCGGCATTGACGTACATCGCGCGGCTCTGTCCCTCACCGGGGATCTCGACGAGTTGCTTGGTCGTGTCGAGCGACCACGGCGTGTCGTCGCCATCATTGGTGACCACGGCGCGCACGTGGAGCACCGGCATCGTCGTGTCATCGCGGCGCAGCTGGGTGATCCCGTACGAGGTCACCTCGATGGCCCCCTGGGGCCGCTCCTGCGGGATCGGGGTCCGATCCGCCGGCAACCCGGCGAGCGTCGCATTCACCGTGTCGGGTTCATATACATAGTTCGAATTCCCGGCACAGCCGAGCATGCCCGCGACCACCACCAGCACGCCGCTGGAGCCCAATGCAGACCACGTTCTCATCCTCATCGCAGTTCTCCTTTCCAGAAGGGTTGGGGAGCCTGGTGCGCACTGTGTCCAGTCCCCGCACACTTGGTCCGCAGTCACGCCGTGAACGGCCTCTGTCCAGGAGCACCAGCATTCGTCCTCGTTTCGCTCCGTGAGGAGCAGCATCGCACATGCCAACCCACCTCCAAGGATCTCGGAATCAGGGCTTGACAACGAGTAAATATGATTTGAATCTGATGAGATAAATTCTCGTCACGCGAGTGGAATATTCCTGAAGCCCTGTTGTGGGGGCAGCGTGCACGACAACGCAAAACGGGGAGGGGGGTAGCATGTATTCACGACACTCGTACCGCGGCTCGATGAAGTCGCACATTCCCGCAGGCGCCGCACGAGCCGCCTGGCCCACCTGGACCGCGCCGGCCTTGGTGGTGGTCTCGCTCGCGGTGATCTCGTGTTCTCCCGAGGAGAGCCGTGGTTCCGATGAGTTGAGGGAACCTGCCGCCGGGACCAGCCCTCGCGCGGCCGCCGCGACCACGCCGTCGTACACGCTGTTCGAGAGCGGACAGGTGCGTCCACTCGCGATGTCTCCCGACAAGCGACACCTGTTTGCCATCAACACGCCTGACAACCGCCTCGAGGTGTTCGAGGTCACGCAGAGCGGCTTGATCCATCAGGCCTCGATCCCTGTCGGCCTCGAGCCGGTCGCGGTCGCCGCGCCCACCAATCGTGAGGTCTGGGTCGTCAATCACCTGTCGGACAGCGTCAGCGTCATCGACCTCGGTGAAGACGGGCGCGCCGGCCGCGTCGTGCGCACCCTCCTGGTCGGCGATGAGCCGCGCGATATCGTGTTCGGAGGCCCCGGGCACCGGCGCGCCTTCATCACCACGGCGCACCGCGGCCAGAACATCCCGTTCGATCCACAGCTCACGACCCCCGGGGTCGGCCGACACGACGTCTGGGTGTTCGACCGAAGCCACCTGGGCAGCTCGCTCGGAGGCACGCCGGTCACGATCCTCACGCTGTTCAGCGATACACCCCGCGCGCTCGCGGTGACGCCGGACGGCTCGCGGGTCTACACGGCCGCGTTCCACTCGGGCAACCGCACCACGTCGATCAGCCACAAGCTCTTGCTCGACCCGGGCCAGGTGTTCCCCCAGCTCTCGCCCACGACCAACTTCGAGGGCATCCCGCAGCCGATCACGGGCCTGATCCTCAAGTTCAACGGCGCGCACTGGGTCGACGAGAGCGGGCGCGTCTGGGACGACAAGGTGAAGTTCTCCCTGCCTGACAAGGATGTCTTCGTCATCGACGCCATGGCCGATCCGCCCGCGCAGCTCGGCGGCTCCGCCGGGTTCTACGCCGGCGTCGGGACCATCCTCTTCAACATGATCGTGAACCCCGTGAGCGGGAAGGTGTACGTCTCGAACACCGAGGCGCGCAACGACGCCCGGTTCGAGGGCCCTGGAAGCTTCGCGGGCAGGACCCTGCGGGGGCACACGCACGAGAGCCGGATCACCGTCCTTGGCACCGCCGGGAGCGTCACCCCGAGGCACCTGAACAAGCACATCAACTACGACGTTTGCTGCAGCGCCATCCCCAACGACGAGAACGCCAGGAGCCTGGCGCAGCCGGTGGGGATGGCCATCACCGGCGACGGCTCGACGTTGTACGTGGCCGCCCTCGGCTCGAGCAAGGTCGGCGTCTACCGGACGTCCGAGCTCGAGACCGATACCTTCGTCCCGAGCACGGCGAACCAGATCCCCGTGACGGGCGGGGGACCGACGGGCCTCGTGCTCGATGATCAGGCGCACCGCTTGTACGTGCTGACCCGGTTCGACAACGCCGTCTCGATCATCGACACCCGGCGCGGCGCCGAGACGGGCCACGTCGCGATGCACAGCCCCGAGCCGGCGAGCATCGTCAACGGGCGCCGCTTCCTGTACGACGCCTCGTTCAGCTCGAGCCACGGGGACACGTCGTGCGCGAGCTGCCACATCTTCGGCGACTTCGACAGCCTCGCCTGGGATCTGGGCAACCCGGATAATACGGTGCTGCACGACCCGGGCCCCTTCGTGTTCCCGCCGGCCGTCTTCGACCCGAACTTCAACCCCGACTTTCAGCCGATGAAGGGACCGATGATCACGCAGAGCCTGCGGGGGATGGCGAACCACGGCCCGATGCACTGGCGCGGCGATCGCACCGGTGGCAACGACGCGCCGACCGCCCAGCCGGACAGCGGATCGTTCGACGAGAAGGCCGCGTTCCTGAAGTTCCGGGTCGGGTTCACCGACCTCCTCGGGCGCGACGCGGCGATCCCCGAGGCCGACCTCGCGACGTTCGCCGACTTCATCCTCAAGGTCACCTATCCCCCCAACCCGATCCGGCACCTCGATAACTCGCTCACGCCCGACCAGCAGGCCGGCCACGACTTCTTCGTGGACCCGCACATCGTCGATTTCACCAACGCCTGCGTGGACTGCCACGTCCTCGATCGCAACGGCAACCCCGGCTCCGACGCGCCCGGGTTTTTCGGGACCCAGGGCTTTCTGGCCTTCGAGCTGGATACCCAGATGACCAAGGTCCCCCACCTGCGCAACGCCTACCAGAAGGTCGGGATGTTCGGCATGGCGGAGACGACCTTCGTCAACAACGGCGACAACGCCTTCAAAGGCGATCAGGTCCGCGGCTTCGGCTTCCTGCACGACGGCTCCGCGGACACCGCCTTCCGGTTCATCGACATGAGCGGGTTCAACCTGATCCCGGGCGTCAACCCCGGCGGGTTCCCGTCCGGCCCCGCAGGGGACGTCCTGCGGCGTCAGGTCGAGGGCTTCGTGCTGGCGTTCGACACCAACATGTTTCCGATCGTGGGGCAGCAGGTCACGCTCACCGGATCGAATGACGCCGTGGCCGGGCCCCGCATCGATCTCCTCATCGCCCGCGCCGATGCCGGTGAGTGCGATCTGGTGGTCAAGGGCCAGGTGCTGGGCCAGGAGATCGGCTTTCTCTATCTCGGTGCGGGTACGTTCGCCGGCGATCGCAAGGCGGTCCCGCCGATCCCGGCCGCGCTGCTCCGCCGGCTCCCCGCCGTGACGAGCGGCAGCGAGCTCACGTACACCTGCGCCCCACCCGGCTCGGGCACACGCATCGGCATCGATCGAGACGGCGATGGCTACCTCGACGGCGATGAACGGGACGCGGGCAGCGATCCGGCCGATCCCGCGAGCACGCCCTGAGCTATTCGCCTGACCACGCGGCGGCGAGCACCAGGGTGCGGGCATTCTCGGGAACATCGAGGAAGCCCCGCCGGTGAGCGGGATCGGGGAGCTGCTCGGCGATCGCGAGGAGCCGTTCACGCGCCACGGCAATCGCGGCGCGCGCCGCGGCGTGATCGCCCGCGGCCTCGAGCGCCTCGGCGTGGGCCAGGCGGACGAAGGCGGCGCGGAAGAAGGCGCACGTACGCATGGCGTTATACCGGGCGAATGCATCCTCGGCCGCCGCGAGGGCTTCGGCGAGGCGGCCCTGCGCCAGGCGGACAAAGCACAGCGTGCCGAGGACGGCCGGGAAGTCGTGAGGCGCCATCATCTCCAGGATCGCGATCGCCGCCTGGATCTCGCGCTCCGCGCCCTCGAGATCCCCCGCGCGCCGGAGCACCTCGGCGAGCGCCCAGTGCCCCCGGCCTTCTTCCATGAGGAGGTGGCGCGCTTGCCCCAAGGCGAGCAAGCGCTCGGCCGTACGCCGGGCCTCGTCGAGCGACCCGCGATCGGCGCGCAGCCACGCCAGGCAGAACAGCCACATGGAGGCGATGGTCCCCAGCGCATCGTCCGGGGGCGTGCCCTCGCCCAGCACCCGCTCTGCCTCCCCGAGCGCGCCCAGGTACCACAGGTTCATGCCCTGGCATCCCCGCGCGAACGTCTGGAGGACCGTGTGATTGAGCGCTTCGCAGAGGTGCAGCGCCGCGCGCGCGTGCTCGAGGGCCCCCCCGATGTCCTCCGTGACATAGGGGTCCCGCACGGCCCGGTCGATGCGCCAGAACGCCGCCGCGAGCGTTTGCTGCTCCCGGATGGGCCCATTGACCTCGCAGAACCTCTCGATCAAAGCCATGACCTCGTTCGCCTCCACGATCCGCCCGAGGACGTCGAGTACGAACACCCCGGTATTGGCGGCGAACACCAGTGCGTTCACCGCCTCGGGGGCGGGCTCGACCTCGCGAAACGTCTGGAGCGTCGCCACGAGGTCACCGATCTTGCCGCCATGCAAGGCGCCCAGGATCTTCGCGGCCGCGCCGCGCGCCCACGGGACGGAGCCGCGCGGCGCCAGGCCCATGACCTCCTCGGCATAGGTGATCGCCGCGCTCACCTTGCGCGGGTCATAAAACGAGACCTCGCAAAGCAGGCCCAGGAGCTTGGCCCGGACCTCGGTGGAGACCCCGCACGCAAGGCCGAGGTGCGCGCGAGCTTCCGCGGCGACGACATCGCCTGCCAGGCTCGCCTGCTCCGCGGCGTCGAGGTAGTAGCCCCCGGCCTTCGCGTTGTCGCCGCCACGCTCGAAGTGCCCGGCCAGCGCGAGGGGGTCCGCCTCGCCGTGCTGCTCGAGCCACTCCCCCGCGAGGCGATGTCCCAGCCGCCGGTCCTCGTCGGTGAGCGTCGCATAGGCCCCCTCGCGGAGCAGCGCGTGCCGGAACCTGAACGCTCGCTCCCCAGCAAACCGGCTCTCCGGCCGCGCCGTCAGCACCTCCTGCTCCACCAGCTTCGTGAGCCACTCGCCCACCATCGTGGCGCTCATGGCCCCGCCCAGGAGCACCGTCACCCCGCCCTCCCAGCACACCGCGCCGAACACGCTGGCCGCCCGCAACACCCGCCGCGCCTCGACCGCGAGCCGCCCCAGCCGCGTCTCGATCATGGCCATCACCGTCTCCGGCAGGGCCTTATCCTTGCCTTCCGCCACCGCGCGGATCAGCTCCTCCAGGTAGAACGCGTTGCCATCGGCCTGCTTCACCAGGCGCTCGATCGTCTCGGGCCCCACGCTGTCGCCGAGCACCTGCCGCACCAGCCGCTCGCCCGCCTTGCGCCCCAGCTCCTTGAGGCGGATCTCCTGGACGTTCTTGCGCTCCGCCCACAGCTTGGGGAACACCTCGTACACCTCGGGCCGCGCCAGCGCGAGCACCATCCACGGCCGCGCGCTCCGGTACCGCAGCGCCGCGTCGATGAACTGCACGGTCCCGAAATCTCCCCAGTGCAGGTCTTCGAACGCGAGCATGACCGGGTGGACCGACGTCTCGGCGTCGAGGAAGTCCATCCACGCCTTGCGCATCTGCTCGCTCATGAGCTGCGCGTCCTGCCGCGCCGCCCGGAGCGCCGCGCTGCCCTCGCAGTCGCCGGGGAACGGTGCCCCGATCAGCTCGCCCAGGAACTCGGCCACGCGCTTCTGGTCGCCGGCCGGCACGTGCTCCGCCACCCGCGTCCGGATCCTGTCCCAGCGCTCCGGCAGTGGCTCGCCCCCCTGGATCCCGAGCGCCCCGCGCAACGCCTGGGCGAGCAGGTCCAGCGTCGAGCCCGCCCGCAACGAATCACCGCGCCCCGCCCACAGCGTGAGCGGGCCCCAGCGCTGCCGGACGCGGTTCAAGAACTCGGCGCCGAGGCGCGTCTTGCCCATCCCCGCGGGCGCGACCACCAGCACGACCCGCGCCCCCCCCTCCTCGATGCATTCCTCGAACATCGAGACCATCGCGCCGAGCTCCCAGTCGCGCCCGACGCAGGCGGTCGGCCGACCCAGCAGCGTCCGGGCTCCCTGCCGCACGACGAGCTCGCCGTACAGCATCATCCCGGCCTCGGCCTCGATCACGTCGAACCGCGCATCCAGGAGACCGGCGATCACCTCGTCGAGCGCGATCGGGGGCAGGTCCCCCGGCGCCGGCGCCAGGTGCGAGAGCAGCCCCGCGGCCCGGCCGATCACGTCGCCTTCGGGCAGCTTCCTCGCCGACGCGGCCCGGCCCATCGCGAGCGCCATGGGCCGACCCTTCGTGAACGGCCGCATCGCGAGCGCACACCGCGCGGCCTGCACCGCCTGATCCGTCGCCACCTGCCGGTCCGCCTCGAGCACCACGATCGTCGATCCATCGGCGAGTTGCTCCAGGCGCCCGCCGTACGGGACGATCGCTCGCCGCAGCGCTTCGTCGATGAGCTCGTCGCGCGGTTCGTCGCCCGTGGTGACGCTCCCCACCACCACCACCGACAGGAACCGCCGCTCGCCAGCCGTGATCGACGACGACGGGCCCGGGCGCGGGCTCGCTGCCACGGTGTTGCGCACCAGCGGCCCGAGCGCCGCCAGCGCCGCCGCCAGGTGGGCTCCGTCGTTCGGCCGAAGCGCCGGCTCCCTCGCCAGCATCTGCGCGACCAGGGCGTCCAGCCCCTCCGGCACCTCGGGCCACAGCGCGCTCACCCGCGGAGCTTCCCCGAACAGGATCTTGCCCAGGATGCCGGCCGTGTTGTCACCCTCGAACGCAGGCGTCCCCGTCAAGCACTCGAACAGCACGCAACCCAGCGCGAAGACATCGGCGCGCGCGTCGATCACCCCACTGTTGCGCGCCTGCTCTGGTGCCATGTACCCCGGCGTCCCGATCATCGTTCCGGTCTGCGTCAGCTCCGACCTCCCCTCCCGATGCGCGACCCCGAAGTCGAGGATCTTCACCGCATCGATGCGACCACCGGGGAGGAAGAGGTTGCTCGGCTTGAGATCCCGGTGCACGACCCCGCGCGCGTGTGCCGCGCCGAGCGCCTCGGCGACCCGCGTCGCGAGCATGACGGCCTCGCTCATCGTGAGCGGTGCGCGCGCGAGGCGGGCGTCGAGATCCTCACCGTCGAGCCACTCCATGGCCAGGAAGATCTCCCCCGACGCCGTCTCGCCGTGGGCGATGTAACGGACGATGCCGGGATGAGACAGCTCCGCGAGCACGTCGGCTTCCCGCGCAAAACGCGCGGTTCGATGCCCTCGCTGATCGAAGATGACCTTGATGGCGACCGGCTCGCCGGAGCTGCGATCGCGGGCGCGGAAGACCTCCCCCATGCCGCCCTTCGCGATCTGTTGCTCGATCTCGAACCGATCGATGAGCAGATCCGCGAGCTTCATGAGATAGCTCCACCTTCCTCCGGTTCGACAGGCGGCGAAATGCGGCCCGCACGGTATCATCAGCGCTGTAATTTTTAAGTGAAAATTACAATCGCAGTCGCGTGTCATCGAAACGGTGACCGGGTCACGCCGTTCGAACCTTGCGCCTCGAATCACGCGTGATGCTACGCAGCTCGGCGACCGCGACACCTGAGGCTAGTTCATCTAGTAATTTCACGTAGATATGATTCCACGAGCCCGCACGCGCGACCACGCCGGCAGGCGCAGCAGCTCGTCGGAAGTTGAGCCGCGGAGCAAGCCCCTGAACGCGGTGGTGCCTGCACACATTTCGGGATTCGACCCGCGAGGTGGCCGGCGATCGACGTGGGTATACGCAGAACTTCGCTCGCGGCCTCTGGTCGCGAGCCTTACCCGTGCGCTGGCTTGCCGTCGGAGTCCTTACACGGCAACACGTTTGCGTCGCTGATTGTCATCACGACGATGACCCATGAAAGCGGCAATTGCATTCGGCGCCAGGCAGGACCTGAGCTGAAGCTACCCAATGCGCCATAGCTTCGATCCATGACTGGTGGCCGAGCTCGAGCGATGTCGGTGCGGCTTCGCCGTCCGACGGAGCTTCATGGGTAGATAGCGATCGATGATATGAGCATTGATAGCTTTCAGACGACGATGCTGCATTGACCAGCCAAGAAATCGATTATGCGTAGTAGCGAAGCCTGCAGAAGCAGGTGCCAGTCTCGCGGCGTTGTGTCATGAAGGTTCGGCAATGCCGCTCGTGTATCTGCCGGAGCCGCGGGTGTTTTTTCTGTGGGGGGAGCACACCGTGCTGCGAGAATTGCCCTGGCTCGCCGGCGGGGTAGCGAGCCGGGCCGAGCTGGTCGTGCCCGAAGGGCGGCGTGTGGTCGGTGGGCATACGCTCGCCTTGTTCGAGACGATGGCGAAGCTCGCCGCGGTCCCGGCGACGACGTCCGATGGCCTGCCCGGCTCGATCGCGACGTGGAGCCTCGCCAGCAAGCTCGCGATCGAGCTCGTCTCTCGGGAATGCGTGGTGCCGACGATCGTCCGCAGTCCCCGCCGATCTGATGCGCCAGGTGCGCCCGATGCACTCGACCTGCGGGTCGAGGCGCGCTGGGCCGCCGCGCTGTCGGCGAGCCAGGACGCCGCCAAGGTCGCGGCCCTGGCGCGCAGCATGCCGCCCGCCGCGCACGCCGTGCCGGTGCCGGGCGGCGCGCCGCTCGACGTCTGGGCTCCCGAGGCGATGCTCCGCGCGTACCTGGACGCCGTCGTCGACGCGCTCGTGCGCTCGGCCAGGGGCGCCCCCGAGCTCGCGGCCGCGAAGCCAGCGCCCCGCGGGGGGGCCGCACGTCCGTGGGAACAGCGCTGGCAAGCGGCGCTATCAGGGCCCGAGCGCGGGTTCGAAGCGCACGGCTTCGCGGAGCGCACCCTCCTCGAAGATCTCGAGCGCTGGAGCGAGCCGGCGGTCGGCGCGCGCGATCGCCTGCGCGCGTGCTTCCGGCTCGAGTTGCCCGAGGCCGACCGCGATCCGTTCGTGCTGCGCTTCCTCTTGCAGTCGCCCGACGATCCGAGCCTCCTGGTCCCGGCGTCGGACGTCTGGCGGACGACCGGGCGCAGCCTCGAGGCCCTCGGTCGCGCGTTCCGCGATCCGCAGGAGACCTTGCTCGAGGCGCTCGGGCGCGCGTCCCGGCTGTTCGCGCCGATCGCGCGGGCGCTCGGCGATCGAAGCCCCCAGGCGCTGGTGCTCGATCCGGCGACCGCGTGGAGCTTCCTCGGGGACGGCGCCGCGGCGCTCGCCCAGGCCGGCTTCGGCGTCATCGTGCCCGGTGAGCTGACCGCGTCGGGGCAGCGCCGCCTGCGCCTGCGCATGCGGGTCGGCGGCAAGTCCGCCGCGGTGGCCGGCGTCGTCGCCGGAGCGGCCGGGCTCGCGCTCGCTATGGACGAGCTCCTGACCGTAGACTGGGAGGCCATGCTCGGCGACGACGCGCTGACGGCGCGCGAGCTGATGGTGCTGGCCAGGCAGAAGGCGCCGCTGGTCCGCTACCGCGGCGCCTGGGTCGCCGTCGATCCCGGTGAGCTGGACGAGATCCAGCGGCGCATCGCCGGGGGCTCGACGCGCATGACGGTGCGCGAGGCGGTCCAGGCGGCGCTCACCGGCGAGGCGCGGCAGGGCTCGATGGCCGTCGCGGTCGCCGCGGCCGGGAGCCTCGCGGCCATGCTGGATCGGCTGCGCCACGGCGCCTCGGCCGACGTGGCGGTCCCGACGACGCTGCGCGCGACGTTGCGGCCTTACCAGCAGCGCGGCCTCGCGTGGCTCCACGCGATGGCCTCGCTCGGGCTCGGCGCCTGCCTCGCCGACGACATGGGCCTGGGCAAGACGGTGCAGCTCCTGGCGTTCCTGCTCCGGCATGCCGTCGACGCGCCCGGCGACCCGCGCCCGACCCTGCTCGTCGCGCCGACCTCGGTGGTCGGCAACTGGGAGCGCGAGATCCTGCGGTTCGCGCCGTCGCTCGAGATCACGCCGCACTACGGCGCCGGGCGCCCGCGCAGCGTGGCCGGCTTTCCCGGCCGCGCCGGCGCGCTCGTCGTGACGACCTACGGTCTGCTCCGCCGCGATGCCGAGCTGTTCGCCGGGGTCGAGTGGTCCACGGTCGTGCTCGACGAGGCCCAGAACATCAAGAACGCCGCGTCGGCGACCGCGCGCGCCGCGCGGAGCCTGCGCGCGAGCCATCGCTTCGCGCTCACCGGCACGCCGGTCGAGAACCGGCTGGCCGAGCTGTGGTCGATCCTCGAGTTCGCCAACCCCGGCCTGCTCGGGCCGCTCGAGACGTTCCGGCGCGAGCTCGCGATGCCGATCGAGCGCTACGGCAACGCGGAGGCGGCCGAGCGGCTGCGCCGGCTCGTGAGCCCGTTCCTGCTGCGGCGCCTCAAGGCCGATCCCCTGATCATCCAGGACCTCCCCGCGAAGCACGAGATGAAGGTCATCTGCACGCTCACGCGCGAGCAGGCCTCGCTCTACCAGGCCGTGGTCGACGAGGAGCTGCGGCGCATCGAGGACACCGTGGGGATCGAGCGCCGCGGCCGGGTGCTCGCGCTGATCATGGCCCTGAAGCAGATCTGCAACCATCCGGCGCACTACCTGGCGGAGCGCGGCCCACTCACGAATCGCTCCGGCAAGCTCGCGCGGCTCACCGAGATGCTCGAGGAAGCCGTCGCGGTGGGCGACAAGGCGCTCGTGTTCACGCAGTTCCGCGAGATGGGCGACCGGCTGGTCACCCACCTCGAAGCCAGCCTCGGCGGCGAGGTGATCTTCCTCCACGGTGGGACGCCGAAGCGCGGGCGCGACGAGATGGTCCGCCGGTTCCAGGACGACGCGCGCGGCCCTCAGATCTTCGTGCTCTCGGTCAAGGCCGGGGGCTCGGGCCTCACCCTCACCGCCGCGAGCCACGTGTTCCACTACGACCGCTGGTGGAACCCTGCCGTCGAAGATCAGGCCACGGATCGCGCCTACCGCATCGGCCAGCGTCGCGCCGTGCAGGTCCACAAGCTGGTGTGCGCCGGGACGATCGAGGACAAGGTCGATCAGCTGCTCGAGCAGAAGCGCGAGCTCGCCGCCCGGGTGGTCGGCGCCGGCGAGCAGTGGATCACCGAGCTGGGCAACCGCGAGCTGCGCGCGCTGTTCGCGCTGTCATCGGACGCCATCATCGGGGACGACGGCGCCCCTCCAGACCGCGACGGCGCAGACGGCGGCGAGGGCGCCGAGGACGGCGAGGCCGCCCTCCCCGCGCTCCGCGCTGCGCCTCGCAAGCGCGCCCCCCGAACCTCGCGCACGGAGGCTCGGCCGTGAGCCGCTGGAACGAGATCGGCTGGTTCCGGCCACAGCCCAGGAGGCCGCCGCCCGCGCACGGCATCAAGATGAAGACGACCGGCACCACCTGGTGGGGCCAGCGCTGGATCGAAGCGCTCGCGGTCGTCCTGCGCGGCGACACGAGGCGCCTCGCCCGCGGCAAGACCTACGCGCGCGCCGGCCGCACCCATGATCTCGTCATCCAGGGCGGCGAGGTCACGGCGAAGGTCACGGGCTCGCGGGCCACGCCCTATCGCGTCACCATCAAGGTTACCCAGCTCCCGGCGTCGGCCTGGACCAAGGCGATCGCCGGGATGGCCCGGCAGGCGCAGTTCGCGGCGGAGCTGCTCGCGGGCCAGATGCCCAAGGAGATCGCCGAGGTGTTCCGCGCGGCGGGCACGCACCTGTTCCCCGCCACGCCCGCGGATCTCGTGACCAGCTGCACGTGCCCCGACTGGGGCGATCCGTGCAAGCACGTCGCGGCCACGCATTACGTGCTCGGCGAGGCGCTCGATCGCGATCCGTTCTTGCTGTTCGAGCTGCGCGGCCGGACCAAGGCGCACGTCCTCGACGCGCTGCGCCTGGCGCGCCTCGGGGACGCGGGCGCACCGCCATCCCGGCGGACCGCCGCCCATGCCGCGGCGTCCCCCGAGCTCGAGATCCCCAAGGTCACGCTCGCGAGGCTCGATCCGGCCGCCTACGATCGACCGCGCGAGGACTTGCCGGCCCTGCCGCTGTCGTTCGACGAGCCCGAGACGCACGGGGCGATCCTCGTCCAGCTCGGTGCACCCGCTGCGTGGCCGAGCGGTGACTCGCCGGCACGCCTGCTGACCCCGCTCGTGCGCGCGGCCGCCGAACGCGCCCGCAGCATTGCCCTCGCCGAGCCCGAAGCCGCGGTCGACACCGCCCGAGCCCCCGAGGACGAACCCGTCGCGTCGCGGCCGACCACGCGTCGGCCGCGCCATCCTCGATCGCCCGTGCGGGCGTCCGTTCCGTCGACCGCGCGGGCGTCCGTTCCGTCGACCGCGCGTGCGACCACGCCGGCCACCGCGCGTGCGACCACGCCGGCCAAGCCACGCGCCCTCAAGCTGACCCGACGGCGATCCGCGGCCCGACGCCGCGCCCCGTAGACCAGGGGTGTGACGAAAGAGGAGACATGGCACCGAAGAAGCTCTCGCAAGATCTTCAGGCCTGGGTGGACGCGCGGGGGCGATTCCACCTCTCGCACACGAGTAGCGCCGGATAAACGCCGGATAAGCGCCGGATAAGCGCGGGCTAGCGCCAGGCAATCATCCGCGGATTTCTCCGGATGCACGGGGCCCGAATTCGAAAGCAAGACCTGGGAGTGCTGGGCGTCGCGTCGGGGAGTAGCGTGTCCTCGTGCCCCGCAAGGACCGCCGAAGGGAGACGCAAGACATGCTGGCCCAACATCACGCACCCGCCGCCGCCGACAAGAACGATCCTCGCTGGGCCGCGCTGCGAACCCGCGACGCGCGCGCGGATGGCACGTTCGTGTACTCGGTCAAGACCACGGGCGTGTACTGCCGCCCGTCGTGCGCCGCGCGCCCGGCCCGGCCCGAGAACGTCGCGTTTCACGCGACGCCCGCCGCCGCCCGCGAGGCGGGGTTTCGCGCGTGCAAGCGCTGCGAGCCGGACCAGCCGCCGCTGGCCGAGCGCCGGGCCGCCCTGGTCGCGGAGCTGTGCCGGCTGATCGAACGCCGCGATCCGGCGCCGACGCTCGAACAGCTCGCGAGCCACGCCGGCCTGAGCGTGTTCCACACCCACCGGCTGTTCAAGGCCGTCACCGGCGTGACCCCGAAGGCGTACGCGGCGGAGCACCGCGCACGCCGGGTCCGCGGGAAGCTTCGCACGGCCGGCACGGTGACCGAGGCCATCTACGGGGCGGGCTACCATTCGTCGGGGCGGTTCTACGAGCGCTCGAACGCGATGCTCGGGATGACGCCCACCAAGTACCGCGCCGGAGGCCAAGATCTCGAGATCCGCTTTGCGATCAGGCAATGTTCGCTGGGCGCGATCCTCGTCGCCGCCACCCAGCGCGGCGTGTGCGCCATCCTGCTCGGCGACGATCCCGCGGCGCTGGCGCACGATCTCGAGCAGCGGTTTCCGCGCGCGCGGCTGATCGGGGCCGATCCCGCGTTCGAAGAGCTCGTCGCCCAGGTGATCGGCCTGGTCGAGCAGCCGCGGCTCGGCACGAAGCTGCCGCTCGATATCCGCGGCACGGCGTTTCAGCAGCGCGTGTGGCAGGCGCTGCGCCGGATCCCCGCCGGCAAGACCGCGAGCTACGCCGAGATCGCGACCCGGATCGGCGCGCCGACGGCGGTCCGGGCCGTGGCCCAGGCGTGTGCGGCGAACGCGCTCGCCGTCGCGATTCCTTGCCATCGCGTGGTGCGCAAAGGCGGCGACCTGTCGGGCTATCGCTGGGGCGCCTCACGCAAGCGCGCATTGCTCGATCGCGAGGCTCGCCGGTGAACGCGCTCGCCAGGACGGCCGCCCCGCCCACCGCAGTTACCGAGCGCGTCGCCGCGGTCGACTGGTCCCACGTCGCCGCGGACCTCGATGCCCAGGGCCATGCGATCGCCGAGGGGCTCCTCATGCGCGCCGAGTGCGACGACCTGGTGGCGCGGTACGCGCGCGACGATCAGTTCCGCAGCCGCGTGGTGATGGCGAGCCACGGCTTCGGGCGCGGCGAGTACAAGTACTTCGCCTACCCGTTGCCCGAGCTGGTCTCGGACCTGCGGACGACCTTGTATCCACGGCTCGTTCCGATCGCGAATCGCTGGAGCGCCGAGTTGGGGCTCGCGGCCTCCTACCCGGAGGACCACGCGAGCTTCCTCGCGCGCTGCCACGCCGCCGGCCAGGTCCGGCCGACGCCGCTCCTCCTCCAGTACGGCGAGGGTGATTACAACTGCCTGCACCAGGATCTCTACGGCGAGCAGGTGTTCCCGTTGCAGGTCGCGATCCTCCTGTCCGAGCCCGGCCGCGACTTCACGGGTGGCGAATTCGTGATGACCGAGCAGCGACCGCGCATGCAGTCGAGGCCCATGGTCCTGCCACTGCGCCAGGGCGATGCGGTGGTGTTCGCGGTTCACCATCGCCCGGTACAAGGCACGCGTGGCACCTACCGCGTGAACCTCCGGCACGGCGTGAGCCGCGTGCGCGCAGGCCGACGGCACACTGCCGGCATCATCTTCCACGACGCGACGTGACGGCCGCGACGCCGCTGCTTGGCGCAGCAGGTGTCCTCCTTCGCCGAAACGAGGCCATTGGCCGCCAGATCGTCACCGCGCGAGCTCAGTGATGACGAGGCGCAGTGGGATCCGCAGAGCGGGCCCTCGCGAGCCAGCTACGGATCCCCGGCTCCATCAGCTTGCGACGCGCGATGCACTGATCCATTCCCTCGATGGCCTGCTGGACGGTGCGCTCGCCGCCCGGGAGCTTGGCGAACGTCGCGGTGACATAGTCGACGATCTCGTCACGGCGCTCCGCCGCGCAGCTCGACGTGAACACGTAGGTGACCCAGGCCGGGCCGCCCGTGGTGCCGTCCGAGGGGATGCGCGCGAGGATCGCGTCCTTGTGGTCCTTGAAGAATTGCTGCGAGGTGAGGCGGTTGGCGGAGGCGCTCGCCCCGAACAACATGAACGCGGTATCGCGGATGTCGAGCTTCGGATCGAGGATGAGCGCGAGCGCGGCCGCTTGCTGCTTGACGTCGTAGGTGGTCGCGAGCGCGCTCACGATCTCACCGCGCCGCGCGCGATCCTGCTCGGCATAGACCTCGTCGCGCAGGCGATCGAACACCGCGGGGCTGGCGTGGGCGGCGATCGAGAGCACCTGGCCGCGGATCGCCGGCGGCAGCTCGCGCCACCCGGCGGCGAGCTTGACGGCCTCCGCGGTCAGCGCCGGCTCGTGCCCGACGTTGGCGACCGCGTCGACCAGGTTGCCGCGCACCGACTCGACATCGAGGCTCTCGCCGGGCCTGGGCGCGAGGCCGGCCTTGCGCGCGGCGGGGCCGAACGTCGACCGCAGCCAGGCCTCGTAGCTCGCGCGGAGGTCGTCGGGCACGAACTCGCGGACGCCGAGCGGGAGCTCGAGCGCCGCGCCGATCGAGAACCGGTCGCCCACGGCCAGGAGCTTGGGCAAGAACGACAGCGCGAGGGGGAGCGGGAGCTTGCCGAGGGTCGCGGCGTTCGAAGTATCGAAGAACACCGCGCGGCGCTCGGTCGGCCGTAGCGCGGGCCACGCGTCATCGCGCAGCACGGCGACCTGCTCGGCGGTGTACGCGCTGCGGTAGTAGCCGCGGCCATCGACGTTCGGCATCATCCACCGCGGGCAGCTCCTGGTGGGCAGGGCGATCGAGCCGGCCTGCGCGTCCAGGAGCGAGCAGGTCTCGGCGCGCTTGCCGCCGCGCTCGAACGCGACGCACACCGGCACGAGCCACGGCTTACCGGCCGGCGGGGCCGGCGCCCCGGGCGGCACGTAGCGCGCCTGGCTCAGCGCGACGCGCGGCGCCTGGCCATCGCAGACCAAGGTCGCGGTGATCTCGGGCGCGCCGGGCTGCTCGAGGAACGTGGCGAACGCCGCGCCGACGTCCTTGCCTGCGGCGAGGCTTACCGCCGACGCGAACTCGGTCGACGTCGCGTTGCCGAACGCGTGCTGCTTGATGTACGCGCGCACCCCGGCGAGGAACCGGTCGGGACCGAGGTAGCCCTCGAACATGTTGAGGACGCTGGCGCCCTTGTTGTAGGTGATGCCGTCGAACGCGTTGATGATGTCGCCCGGCGTGGTGATCGGCTGGCGGATCTGGCGCGCGCTGACCAGGCTGTCATCGCCGAGCGCCGAGTTGCGCACCTCGACCTCGGACAGCTCGTCGTGCCACGCCGGCTCGAACCGCGCCGAGATCTTGCGCTCGACCCAGTTGGCGAACCCTTCGTTGAGCCAGATGTCGTCCCACCAGGCCGTGGTGACGAGGTTGCCGAACCACTGGTGCGCCAGCTCGTGCGCCGCGACCGACACCCACTCGTACTCGCGGCCCTTCGCGGCACGCCTGGGATCGAGGAGCATCAAGGTCTCGGTGAACGTGATGAGGCCGGCGTTCTCCATCGCCCCGAAGCCGACGGTGACCGGGATCGTCAGCATGTCCATCTTCTCGTACGGGTACGGCGAGCCGAAGAACTCCTCGAGCAGATCGATGATCTTCGGGGTCGTCCGGGCCGCCCACGCCGCCTCGGGCGCGCGGCCCGCGAGCGTGACGATCCGGACCGGGGTGCCGCTCCGGGTCTTGCCGGCGTCGATCAGCTCGAACGGCCCGACCCCGAACGCGACCAGGTAGCTCGGCAGCGGCTTGGTCGGCGCGAACTCGACGCGCTTCTTGCCCCCGCCGATCGCCTGCTCGTGCACGACCGGCGTGTTGCTCACCGCGACCAGCGGCTCCGGCACCTCGAGCGTGAGCTGCCACGGCACCTTGTTGTCGGGTTCGTCGAGGCACGGGAACACGCGCCGCGCATAGGTCGCCTCGAGCTGCGTGTAGACGTAGGGCGCGCCGCGCACGGTCTGCTTGAACGCCCCGGCCGTGTTGAGCTCGTCGTACTCGCCGCTGTAGTCGATCGCCAGCGTCCAGCTGCCGGGGGCCAGCGGCGTGGCCGCGCGAAGCGCGAGCAGATCCTCGCCGTGCGGCGTCGCGGTGAGCTGGGTCCGGGTGCCGCCGCGGGTCGCGACCGCGCGCTTGATCGTGAGGTGGCGGCCGTGCAGCCAGAAAACCGTCGAGCGCTCCGCGACGTTGCCGGTGATCGCGATCGTGGCGTCGAAGCTGGGCCGCGCCGGATCGATCGCGAGCGTCGCGGCGTAGCTCGCCGGCACGAAGTTGCGCGGCAAGCGCAGCGCCGGCACCGGCGGCTCGAGCCCGCGATCGACGTGTGGATCGACGTGTGGATCGACGTGTGGATCGAGGCGCGCCGGCGCACCCGCCTGGTGTCCGACGACCGGCTCCGAGGGCCGTCGCGGCGTCGCCGAGGACGAACACGCGAACAGCCCAGCTGCAACGATATACATCCGCATCCCGCAAACTGTATCTCCGCGCCGGGCCCCGACCGCGCGAATTCGTGATGACGTCACTCTGCGACACGTGCGACGGCAGCGACGCCGCATCCGCTCACCTGCGACGGGGAGCCTGTCCTCGTAAGAGCAAACGAGGCGCTGGGGGCCATGCCCGGCATGCGCCTAGGGCACGGGCACCCGGGCGATCACGCCGAACAGGCCGTGGGCCTCGTCGTCGGGGCCAGCCGTGAAGTACAGGCCATCCGGGCGCGCCTTGTCGACCGCGAACCCGAACGAGAGGCCCCACAGGCCATCGATCGCGATCGGGGCGCCGCTGCGATCCTTCAGCTGACCGCGCACCTTCAGCGTGAGCGGCGTGCCCGCCGTACCGGGCATCTCGATCGCCGTGATGTGGCCGTCGCCGAAGTTCCCGACCAAGAGCGAGTTGGGGAACGGGCCGAAGTTACACGCCAGCGCCATCCCCCAGGGCGCGTTGAGCGCGGGCCCCTTGGCGAGCCCGAGCAGCTTGCCCGACGTGTCGAACGCGGCGACGAAGCCGAGCCCCGGGCCCGGTACATCGTCCTCGGCGTCGGCGTCCTGCTTGGCAAACGTGACGAACACGGTGTCGCCGAAGGCCATGACGTTGAACGGCGCAAAGCCATCCGGCAGCGCGGGCGTGACCTCGAACGACAGGTTGGTCACGAGCTGGAAGTTCGCGTCGAACACGTCGATCCGCGCGTTGTGGAAGTCCGCGGCGAGGATCAGGAGGCCGCCGGGGCCCTGGATGACCGCGACCCCCTTGTAGATCGCCCCGACGCTCGACCGGTCGATGACCACGAACCCGCCGGTGATGCTGAGCTCGGGGTTGACCCCGATCAGCTTGCCGGTCTCGCTGGCGAAGATCAGCACCGCAGGCTTGCAGGCTTGTGCCGCGTGGATCGGGAACGCGACGTCATCGCCGGCCACGCCGGTCACCGCGACGCCGGTGATCCCGGCGCCCAGATCGATCGCACCCGACGCCGGCTTGCCGGTCACCGGCTGCCCCTTGCCGTCGAGGATCGAGACCTTCCCGGTGCCGTTGTCGGCGGTCCAGAACCTCCGATCGAACGCGACGATGCCCCAGGCGTTGACCAGCGACAGAGCGACGTTGGGCGCAACGCCGGGCTGATCGGCGGTCAGGTTCGTGACCGAGAGCGCCCGGGTCACGCGATCGGCGGCCGGATCATCTGGACCGCTACGGCCGGTCCCGAGGTCGGTGCTGCTCCCCGTGCCCTCAGCCGCCAGGCAACCGGCGGCGAACGCCATGCAAGCGATCGCGGACAAGCTGGCACGTACTGCAATTCGTGATGCCATGACACGTCTCCTGCGGAAACCTCCGCCGCGAGACGCTTTGTGCAGCTCACGCGCCATGGCTCCCATCAGGGCGTTCCATATACTAATCACCCCGCCTGATCGCTCGCCGTGTGATCCGGGCGCGCGACGCGCGGGCGCGACGCGCGCGCCGTACCGCAACCAGAAGACCGCCGTCAGGATTTCTCGGATCCAGCCGGCTCGGGGGGCGCTCACGTCACGTCGCGTCGACGATCCCGGTCGGTCGATCCGCGGGCAGCGTGTAGCGCTTCTCGACCGCCGCGCGGATCGCGGCGCGGCTCTCGGCCGGCGTCTGGCTGCTGCGCTCGCTCGCCTCGGCCTCGCTCGCGAGCTGCGGGTCCTTGACCTCGTCGCGAAACCATCGCGAGTAGTCGCCGTTGTGGCGGTGATACTGCCAGGTGTCGTCGTCGACGCCGTCGCCGAGCTGCACAAACAAGAGCAGGTTGTGCGCCTTCAAGTTGAGCTTGCCCTCGGGACCACGGAAGTAGAAGCTGCGCGTCTGGCCGAGGTTGCCCTCGACGTACTTGCGCGAGTGCCGCGTCCGCTCGTGCTTCGGCGGGGCCACGCGGATCACCTGCGCCTCGGCGCGGCCGACCTTCCAGTACAGCGCGAGGCCGGGCGGTAGCTGATCGGCGACCGTCATGGCCGGCGGCACGCGGCCGGCGGCCTGGCACAGCTCGATCACCGTGTCGGCCGGGCGGCTCCCGACGGCGAGCAGCGTGTCGATCGTCCCGAGGATCGCCGGCGCGACGCTCCCCGGGTGCACGGTCACATAGATCGTACCGCGCGACGGCCACATCGCCGCGTCGCCCGCGGGCTGCCACGCCGCCGGCAGCAGGTGGTGCGCTTCGTCGATCACGAGCCAGTGTGGCCGGCCGGTCCGGCCGCGGAGATCGGCGAGGGGCGAGACCAGGTGGGCGAACGCCTCGGGGCGATGGGCGACGGCGACGCCGAGCAGGTTGGCGACGACGTTTCGCGAGGGATCGCGCAGGACATCGATCACCTCGGCGACGAGCGGCTCGCGGAGCAGGCCACCGAGCACCACGGCTTCGTCGAGCGCGGCGTAGTCGCCCTCCGGATCGATGATCGCGAACTGGTAACCGGCCTTGCCGAGGCGCTCCAGGAGGCCGGTGGTCAAGGTCGACTTCCCGCTGCCCGACGTGCCGCACACCATGATGTTGGTCGCGTACGGGTCGATGGCGATCGTCTCGTCGTCGGCCGTGCCGAGCTCGACGTGGTGGCGGCCGAGCGCCGGGGCCACCGCCGCGAGGTCATCGGCGATGAGCTGATCGACGAGCTCGATCACACCCACGCCGTGGTCGCCCGTCATCACGAGGTCCGCCTTGTCCTTGAGCGCCGGCAGCGCGTTGCCGACCGCGACGCCGCACTCGCACGCGAGGAGCAGCGCATGGTCGTTCTCGGCGTCGCCGACCCCGACGGTGTTGTGCGGCGACAGCCCCAGCGCGGCGAGCGCGGCAAACAGCCCCGTCGCCTTGTTGACGCCGGTCGGCAGCACCATCACCGCGCCCTTGTTGAAGATCACCTGCAGTTCGAGCCCCAGATCGCGAATCGTCTCGAGGACCGTCGCCTGATGAGGCTCCCAGCTCGCCACGATGACGCGGCCGGCCGCGATCTGATCGATCCCGCGCGCGCGCAGCTCCTCGATGAATCGCCCGGGCGGCGGCTCGGCCAGGAGCCGGAGGTCCTTGGTCGCCGGTTCGTACAAGACCGCGCCGTTCTCCGCCACGATCCGCGCAAACTGCGCGGGATCCGGCAGCAGGGCCACGACGTCCTCGAGCTGCCGCCCGGTCACCATGATCACCTTGCGGCCGGAGTCGCGGAGCCGGCCCAGCGCCTCCCACGTCGCGTCCTCGATCCGCCCATGGTGCGCGAGGGTCCCATCGTAATCGGCCGCAAGCACGTGATAACGCATCGCCCGATCGGAGGTGCACGAACGGCACCATGCGCAGAACGGCCACGGTGGCGCGGAGGCGCGCGCCCACGCCCGCCGCCTGACCCGGTCAATGGTCGTAGCGCTTCTTCTTGGGCGTGAGGCCGTACAGCTTGGCCTTGCCGAAGAACGTCCGGACCGGCATCGCGAGCAGGCTCGCGGCACGGGTCTGGTTACCGCCGGTCGCCTCGAGCGCCTCGCGGATCCGGGTGATCTCGAGCTCGCGGAGCTCGTCGGCGATCGGGCGAAACCGCGGGGTCTCCGCCGGCGCGGTCGGCTCGGTCCTCGGGCTCAAGACCGGCCTCACGCGGCCCAGGCGCTCGCTGACGTGCTCGGCGAGGAGGACGTCGACCGCGAAGGCCGCGGCGACGTACTGCATGAGGTTCTTCAGCTCGCGGATGTTGCCGGGCCACGCGTGCGCGAGCATCACCGCCATCGCGCCGTCGGAGATCCGCATGACGCTGCGCCCGTTGTGCCGGCAGGCCTCTTCGAGGAACGCGGTGGCCAGCAGCGGCAGCTCGTGCGGCCGCTGGCGCAGCGGCGGCAGGTAGAGGGTCGCCGCCGAGAGCCGGAAGAACAGGTCGCGCCGGAACCGGCCGGTTACCACGTCGGCTTCGAGGTCGCGATTGGTCGCCGCGACGATCCGGACGTCGACCTCGCGCTCGCGCACGTCGCCGACCCGGGTGACCCGATGGGTCTCGAGCACGCGCAGGAGCTTGGCCTGGATCGCCGGGGCAAGCTCGCCGATCTCGTCGAGGAACAGCGTCGATCCGGAGGCGGCCTCGATGAGGCCGGCCTTGGTCGCGATCGCCCCGGAGAACGCGCCCTTCTCGTGGCCGAACAGCTCGCTCTCGACCAGCATCTCGTGGAGGGCCGCACAGTTGAGCGAGATCAGCTGCTTGCCGGCGCGCGGCGAGAGCGCGTGGATCGCGGTCGCCACGAGCTCCTTGCCGCAGCCGGTCTCGCCGGTGATCAAGACCGGGATGCCGACCGGCGCGAGGCGCTCGACCAGCGCGTAGAGCCGCGCCATCGTCGGATCGGCGATGATCACGCGCTGGGCCCCGATCGTCAGCGTCTGCAGCGCGCGCTCGAGCCCCGCGATCTGGCCGAGCTTCGCCCCCATGGCGGCGTCGTACGCGCTCGTGATCAGGGCATCGGCGTCGTAGCCGTAGCCATCCGGCGGGCACGTGACCCGGCCGATCCGCAGCGCGATCCGATCGAGCTTGGTCCGGATGCGCGTCGCGATCGCGACCGTCTCCTCCACCCCCGCATCGGGGAGCAGCACGTAGAACGAGCCGTCGTTCGTCCACGCGACGGCGTCGGTCCGCCGGAGCTGCGCGACCACCGCGCGCTGGATGCTCGGGCGCTCCCCCGCCGAGAGGCCCACGAAGCACAGCAGCGAGAACATCCGCTCGTAGCGGACCGTGCGCTCGACCTGATCATCGACGCGCTGGCGCAGCGCGGGCATCTCGAGCACGACCGCGGCCGGGACCGCAGGCGCCGTCGTGTGGAAGATCAGCGTCGTCTTATGAATCGCGATCACATCGTTGGGCTGCAGCGCTCGCGTGCTGGTCAGCTTGACGTCGTTGACGTAGGTGCCGTGTTGCGAGCCGAGGTCGCTGATGGTGATGACCCCACCATCGAGCGCAAGCCTTGCGTGCTGGCGCGATACCGACGCGTCGTCGATCCGGAGATCGGCGGTCTCCGAGCGCCCGATCACGACATCGCCGGACGGCGGCAGCTGGTACATCCACGACGAGGAACCGCTGAACACGAGCAGGTGTCGCCGCTCGACACCCGACGCGGCCTCATCATCGACGCCTAACGTCGTATGGTCGGAGGGTGTCGCCCCCATGTAGGGCGCCTCGTTGGTGTCCTCCATCCTCGTGCGATGGTCCGATGCGAGCAAGCTCGATGCAAGCTCGTGGGCGCCCGTCGGCATTTGTCGTGTTCACCGCCGGCAACACCACGTGTCCTACCGTAGCCCGCCATGCATGCTCGCGAGATTCATCACGCGCTCGGCAGGCGCGGCATCCTACCGAGCGAGGGCATTCTTACTCGGGTAGATTCAAATGACGCAAAGCAGGGAGTCTGCGTGGACCGCGCTACTACATCCTGACTGCAGCTTGGTCACGTTCGGGCAATTGGTCTCGTCGCCGCCGACAACGCGCGCCAGCTCGGTCTTGACCAGCGTCCTGACGGTCTCGCGGTTGAGCGCAAGCTTGGGGATGGACTTCTTCATGGCTAGACCTCCCCCCCGGACTGCCGTTGATTCGTGGTGGAGAGAGCGGTCTCCGGTCCGGAGACCAACTGGGCGAGGTTGTTAGCTGCGTGCATGACTCGACCTCAGAGCAACGACTGGTCCGGAGCCATGCGCGCGGTTTTCGCAGTAGTTGGGCCCTGGCATGTGCGGGTTCTGCAGCGGGCTTTGCAGTTCCTGCAAGCAGCGGCTGCTGGCCTGGACCTAGGGAACGGGATCTGCCGAGATGTCGCACGAGGTTTCCTGGACCACCAGCTCCCCGGTCTTCTCGTCAAAGTTCTGCGGAAGGCAGCGAATGTAACGCTCGATCATCTTGGCGAAGTCCTGCGACGCAGATGGCTGCGCCAGCCGCCAGCGTGAGATCTCACCCTCGAAGCTGCGCGTCACGATATCGGTCCCTTCGAAATGCACCCCTCCGATGGACGACTTGTGGGCACTCAGGCTCCATATCATACGTCCGGCCTTGACGTCCCAGAACCGTAACACGCCATCGCGCCCGGCCGTCACCAAGGTCGAACCATCGGGAGCGAGCGCGGCGTCGAACAGCGGCAGAGGGCCCCCGGAATAGCTCTGCCGGGGATGGCCGGTCTCACCATCCCACAACCGCGCCGTCCCATCGTTGCTCGCGGTCAGGATCTCTCGATCGCCGCGCGCGAAGCGCGCCGAAAACACCTGCCCTTTGTCGCCCTTGAGCAGCGCGATCATCTGGTAGTGCTCCAGGTCCCAGAGCACCGGCGGGGAGGGCCTCCCCGTATTGGCGATCGTGATCAAGCGATGGCCATCCGCCGAGACTCGAAACGATCGCACCCGGTGACCGGCCGGCAGCGTGAGCTCTCCAAGGACCTGCGATCGATCGGGGTCGTAGACCCGAAGCTTGCCCGCCCGGCTCGCTGCGATGACCCGGCCATCCGGAGTGAACCCCACCGCGTCGATGCCGTCCGAGAACCCAGGCAACTCGAACGGTTCGCGATCGTTCCGCCAGAGCATCAGCGATCCCCCGATGCTCGCGCTGACCAGATCGCGTCCGCTCCTCGCGAAGGCAACCGCGCTGACCTCCGCGTGATGCGTGATCGTACGCACGAGGCGGTTCCCCGGGAGTGTGTAGATCTCGACGTCGGTCCCCCGCGCAATTGCCGCGAGATCGCCCGCGGCCGAGACCGCCGGGAACGCGGGCGGGAATTCGCCCGGCGGCGCCGTCACGGTCGGCAGATCCCCGATGCGCCCCTGGGCGGCAGTATCCCAGATATGACTGCCCTTGTTGCAGCGGATCGCGATGAACCGCTGATCCGCGTCGAGGCTCGCGCCAGCGTTACATTCGTCGCCCAAAGGTGGCGAGTTCCATTGGAGATAGGCGGGCGTTGCATCCCACACCCGCGCCGTGCCATCCCAGGACGCCGCGACCACGCGGCGCGAGCTCGGATCGAAGTGAGCGGACAGCACCAGCCCGCGCGGGCCTTCAAGCACCGACACCGGCATCCCGGTCGCGACGTCCGCGATCGCCACGCTATCTCCCCCGGCGCTGACCACGAGCTTGGACGTCCGATCGAACTCGGCCCATCGGAGGGCGCCACGACGGCTCCTGAGCTCGACATGTAGTTTCCCGACATGTGCATCCCACACCCGGACGGTGCCCTCACCGCTCGACGTCACGAGGTGTTCCCCATCCGGAGAGAATGCGATGTGATGGATGCTGTCACCGACCTCCTGCAGATGATGCACGGTGCCGTTCGAGATCTCCCAGAGCGACGCCTTGCCCGTTTCGGTCGCGGTCGCGATCCATTTCCCGGTCGGATCAAAGCTGAAACTACTTACCTGTGGCCCAGGCACCGTCAGCACCCGTTCCCAGGTGCGCGTGTTGAACACCCGGAGATCACCGCCGCCGCAGGCCGCGAGCCACTCACCTCCCGAGCTGAAGGCGAGCGACGTCGAATCGGCTCTCCCGAGGGTTGGCAGGTCGTTGAGCACGGCGCCGGTGTTCGCGTCCCAGACGTCCACGAAGGCCCCGGCCACGTCGATCGCGGCGACCACCCTCCCATCGGGAGACATCACGGCCATGTTGTAGTGGGCGTCCTTGCTGTCCACCCGCTTCTGGGTCAGCGAACGCACCAGCGCGCCGGTGGGTAGGTCCCAGATCTTGACGAAGCCATCGTTGCCCGCGGTGATGAGCCGCGTGCCGTCGGGGCTGAACGACGCTTGATAGACCGAGTCCTCATGCGGCAGCGTGTGCTCGAGCTTGTAGGTCTGCGCATCCCACACGAGCGCACTCTTGTCGTCGGTCGTGACGATCCATCGCCCATCGGGTGAGAACGAGGCCGACCACATCCGGCCCGACGGGCTCGTGAGGCGCGCGAGCTGAGCCCGGAGCGGCTGCGCCGCCCGATCGATCATGAACTTCACGCTCGACGAATCCTCGCCATGACGGGCGGCCTCCGCGAGGTAGATCAAGGCGTCGGTGTGCTTGCCCTCGAGCAGCGCGTTGCGGCCTTGCTCGACGTAGCTCTGGGTGGCGCGCGCGTCCAGGAGCTTCTGCTCGTTCTGGGTTTGCAGCGCACGGTACTCGAACACGGCGAACGCGACCACGACGCCGACCCCGATGACCCCGAGCACGCGGCGGACCCGGGTCGCGCTCCGGGCATCCCGCCGGCTCGCCTCGACGAACGCGGTCTCGAGCTCGCTGAGCGCCAGGGCGTTGGGGAGCCTGAGCCAGCGCTCGAGATCCGCGAGCACGTCGTCGCGCCACAACAGGCCGTGCGGCCGGTGGCGATCGTCCCATTGTCGCGCCGCGGTCCGGATCTGATCGCGCATCCGGGCGCCGTCGACGTCCTCGCGGACCCAGCGCTGGAGCCGCGGCCAGGCCGAGATCAGCGCCTCGTGGATGACCTCGACGTGCGACTCGCTCTCGCTCTCCGAGACCGTGATCAGGCGCGCGGCCACGAGCTTGTCGATCACGGCGTCGGCGCGGGGGGTCGCGAGCCGCTGGCGCAGCTCCGTGGCGGTGATCACCGCCCGGGTACCCTCGGCCGTGACCAGGTGGCGGAACACCTCGCGGACGAGCCCCTGCTCGTTCGCCGACATCGTATCGAGCGTCGCCTCGGCGTGCCGGCCGAGCGCGCCGCCGACCCCGCCCATCGCGTCGTAGGCGTTGCGCGTCAGCTGGCGGAACCGGCGATCGCGCAACTCCCACAGCCGCGAGGCCGTGAACGAGAGCAGCGCCAGCGCGCCCGGGCGATCGACGACGACGTTCACCATGTCGTGCGCGAGCTCGGGATCCGACAGCGCATACCCCGCCCGCCGCGCGGGCTCGTCGACGATGCGCACGAGGGCGTCGCGCGACGGGTTGCCGAGCAAAACCAGCGCCGGCGACAGGAGCGGCCGGAGCGGCGCGAGGGTCTCGAGCTGCATCAGGAAGTCGTCGCGGATCGCGCAGATCACCCGGATCGGGGCATCCGCCGAGGCCGCGAGCTGCGCGACCACGGCGGCGAACTGCACGCGCTCGGCGGGGTTCGCGCACAGCGTGAACAGCTCCTCGAGCTGATCGATCACGACCACGATGGTGCCGCTCGCCGCGGCATGGGCGACGAGCGCCGCGGCGGCCGCGGGCGAGCCCTCGAGGACCGGCCGGAGATCGGCGGTCGTGATGTTCGCGGCGGACAGCCGCGACGCCAGCGCGGCCAGCGGGGAGCCGCCGGGACGCACGGTCACGATCCGCCAGGCCTGCGGCAACCCGGGGATCACGCCGGCGTGCACGAACGAGCTCTTGCCGGCGCCCGACGGCCCGACGACGACCTGCAGCGGGCGCTGCCGCAGGCGATTCAAGAACGCCTCGACCTCCCATTCACGGCCGACGAACCGGTCGGCGTCGTCCATCGAGAACGGGGTGAGCCCGAGGTAGGGCGGGTGATCGTCGCTCGAGACCTCGGAGTCGACCTCGACGTCGGCGATGACCCGCACCGCGATCCACTCCCAGACGCTCGGGTCGTGATGCTCGAACCCGGCGGGCGCCGCGACCAGGCGCGCCCCGTGACGGCCGCGGCCGTCGAACAGGAACAGCTCCGGCTCGGCGCCCTCGGTCGGCGCGACCGCCTGCACCACCGGCCACAGGTCGACGCAGACCCGGCCTTCGCGGTCGAGCAGCATCGGGTGATCCTTGACGAGCTCGCCGGCGTGCAGGGTCGCGACGGCGCGCCGCTGGCGCCGCAGGCCGGTCCAGCGCTCGGCCGCGTTGTCGCGCGGCACGATGAGCACGTAGTCGAGGACGAACGCGGTCTTGCGTAGCAGCTGCGTCAGCTCCGGAACCAGCCGGGCCAGCCGCGAGCGCACGATGTCCTCGGTGCCCGAGTGATCGGTGGTCGAGTGCAGGGCCAGGATCGGATCGAGCCCGTCGGTGCCATCCTCGGCGCGCGGGGTGACGAGATCGACCAGCTCGGGGATCGGGTGCGCCCGCCGCCGGCTCGTCAGGGGACGCACGAGCAGGCGCAACAGCCGGACGCGCTCGTGGTCGGCGAGGTCGCGACGCCGCATCGTTCGCACCATCTCGAGCAACGCCGGATCGCTGCGGTCCTCGCGGACCTGGGCGTGGGTCGACAGCGCGAGCGCGAGCAGGTAGCTCAGGAGGTTCCGGACCAGCTCCTGCGCCGTATCGCGCGCCTGGTGGGCGTTGCGCGCGCCATCGAGCGCCGCGATCGACTCCGCGAGCGGCTGCGGCGCATCGGCCAGCCAGGCGTCGCGGGTGGTCTCGTCGAGCTTGGGGAGATCGGCGGTGCCGCTGCCCAGCCCCGAGGCCGAACGCAGGGCCGCCGCGAGCTCCAGGGCGCTCCCCCAGCGATCCTCGGGCCGCTTGGCCAGCGCGCGCTGGAACATCCGATCGAGGGCCGGCGAGAAGCCCTCGCCCAGCGGTGGCACCTCGGCGAAGCAATGCAGATCGACATACTCGGTCAAGGTCGCCGCGACGAACGGCCGGCGCCCGGTCAAGGCCTCGTAGGCGACGACGCCGAGGGCGTAGAGATCCGAGCCGGGGCCCACGGTCAGCGCGTTGCTCCACTGCTCGGGAGACATGTACGGGGGCGAGCCGACGGTGGCATCGGCGTGAGTCAGCCGCTGCTGGAGCCCCCCCTTCGTGGGCGGCGCGGTGGTCCCCGTCAGGGTCGCGATCTCCGATGGGTTGAGCATCCGGGCCGAGGAATCCGGAACCCGGAGCTTGTCATCGGCCATGCTCGAGCTCGGCCGCGATGGGCCCGGCGGAGCTTGAGGTAGGGCGGCCTCATCCAGCAGCTTTGCAATTCCGAAGTCGAGCAGCTTGGGGAGCAAGCGGCCGGCGCGCTCGATCACCATGACATTCGAAGGTTTCAGGTCGCGGTGCACGATCCCGCGCTCGTGGGCGGTCTGGACGACCTCCGCGACGCGCTCGAAGAACGGCACGAACTGCTCGAGGGTCAGGGGGCCACGATCGCGTAACCAGCGATTGAGCGCGGTACCTTGCACCATCTCCATCGCGATCCAGAACAGACCGTCGTCGTGCTCGATCCCGAAGGCGTAGACGTGCGCGGCATAAGGATGATCAAGCCGCGATGCGAGCTGCGCTTCGCGCATGAAGCGCTGCAAGACCACATCGTTGCGACGCAAGCGCTGGTGGAGCACCTTCACCACGGCCTGGCGCCCGAGCAGGGGTTGTTCGCAGCGGTACACGGCGCCGAACCCGCCTTCGTCGATTCGCTCGCGAAGTACGAATTCGCCTACCATTCGTCCGCAGAGGTCCTCGCGATCCCACACCCCTCGGAAAGGTATCACCGGTCGAGGCGCACAAGCAGCACGAAGATGAGAGAGCTCACTGAAGGCGATTTTATTGTGTAGCTAAGAGAAAATTTTACAACGGTATTGATCCTGGGGCTTGGGTTTCACACCTGGCGCGCGAGGCCCGGGGCGCCCGGCGACGCAGCACGTCATTGCAACCCGCTCCATTCGGGTGGCGCGTTGGGCAGGGCAAGCGGTGAACCGACCTCGCAGGTCGCCTGCTGTTCCACCAGGCCGCCCGTGTCTTCATCGAAGCGCATCGGCAGGCAGCGGAGATAGCGGTCGATCATGCCAACGAAGTCTTGCGACGGTGGCGGCTTTGCCAGGCTCCAGCGGGCCACCTCGCCGGTGAAGCTGCGCGTCACGAGATCGCTGCCTTCGAAGTGCAGGCCGGTGATCGCCGACTGGTGCGCACGCAGGGTCCAGATCATGCGCCCCGAGGGCGCGTCCCAGAACCTGAGCACGCCATCGCCGCCCGCCGTCACCACCGTGGCGCCATCAGGCGCGAGGGTAGCGTCGAGCAGATACTGAGCGCTCCCGAAATAGGTCTGCCGTGGCTGGCCGGTCACTCCGTCCCACAACCGCGCAACCCCATCGGTGCCGGCGGTCAGGATCTCGCGGTCGCCGCGCACGAAGCGGGCCGAGAACACCAGGCCCTTGTGGCCCACGAGCGTCCCCGCGAGGCGATAATGCTCGAGATCCCAGAGCGTCGGCGGGACCGGCGTGCCCGTCTTGGCGATGGCGATCAAGCGACGGCTGTCCGCCGAGACCCGAAATGCGCGCACGTAGGTACCCGGCGGCAGCGCGAGATCCGCAAGGACCAGGCGTCGCTCCGGATCATAGACCCGGAGGTGGCCGTGAGCTCCCGCCGCGACGACGCGACCATCGGGGAGTAACCCTATCGCATCGATGCCACCCGGCCCCACCGCCAGCGCGAACGGCTCGCGATCGTCTCGCGTGATCATCAGCGAGCCATCGACGCTCGCGCTTGCCAGATCGTGTCCGGATCTCGCAAACGCCACCGCGGCGACCTCCGCGGGGTGCGCGATCACGCGCACCAGGTGATCGCCGGGCAGCGCGTAGATCTCGACGGTGCGCCCCCGCGCGACCGCCGCGCGATCGCCGGCGGCCGAGACCGCCACGAACACGAGCGGGGACTCGTCGAGCACGGGGGACGCGCTCGGCAGATCGGCCAGGCGCTGATCGCGCGCGGTGTCCCAGATATGACTGCCATGCGCGGCGCAGCTGATCGCGATGAACCGTTGATCGGCGTCGAGGCTCACGTCGGTGCCACAATCCTCGTCGATCGGTGGCGAGCTCCACCGGCGATACGACGGGGTCGCATCCCACACCCGCGCCGTGCCATCCCACGATGCCGCGATCACGCGGCGCGAGGTCGGATCGAAGCGCGCGGACAGGACCATGCTCCGCGGGCCCTCGAGCACCGCGACCGGCATCCCGGTCACGACGTCCGAGATCGCGACGCCCCCGTCGCTGCCCGCGCTGACCACGAGCCTGGACGTGGGATCGAACTCGGCCCACCAGACGCCACCGCGATGACTCTTGAGCTCGGTGTGCAGCGTTCCGAGCTTCGCATCCCACACCCGTTCGGCGCCGTCTCCACTTCCCGTCACGACGTACGCCCCATCGGGGGAGAACGCGATGTGCTCGATCCTGTCGCCGATCTCCTGCAGGTGATGGACGCGGTTGCCCGCCGGGAGCTCCCAGATCGACGCGTCGCCCATCCAGCTGGCGGTCGCGAGCCGCGGACCGGTCGGATCGAAGCTGAGGCTATTGATCTTGGGCCCCGCGATCGTGAGCGCCAGGCGCCAGGTCCGCGTGTCGAACACCCGCACGTCGCCGCCCGCGCTCGTCGCAAGCCAGGCGCCGTCCCGGCTGAACGCCAGCGATGGATTTGCTCCGGTGACGGTGACGTTCGGCAGCTCGCCGAGCACGTCGCCGGTGTCCGCATCCCAGACGTCCGCGACCGTACCGGGTCCATCGATCGCGGCGACCACCCTCCCGTCGGGAGACATCGCCGCCATGAAGTAGTGCGCGGGTGGACGGCCCGGCCGTTGCACCGCCAGCGCACGCACCAGCCTCCCGGTGGCGAGCTCCCAGATCTTGACGAAGCCGTCGCTCGCGGTGACGAGCCTCGTATGATCGGGGTCGAACGACGCGTGAAAGACCGGGCCGGTGTGAGGCAGGGTGAGCAGGAGCCGGTACGTCTGGCCATCCCACACGCGCGCGCTCTGGTCGTCGGTCGTGACGATCCGCTGGCCATCGCGTGAAAACGCCGCCGACCACATGCGGCCCGAGGCGCTCGGCAACCGCGCCACCTCGGCCCGGAGGGGTTGCGCCGCGCGATCGAGCATGAACCGCACGATCGGCGAATCGTCGCCGCGGTGGGCGGCCTCGGCGAGGTACAGCAGCCCCTCGGTGTGCTTGCCTTCGAGCAGCGCGTTACGGCCTTGCTCCACGTAGCTCTGGGTCGTACGTGCCTCCGCGAGCCGCTGCACGCCGCGGGTCCGCACCACCGCACCGTACTGCAGCCCGGCCAGCGCGATCACCACGCCCAGCATGACCACGCCGCGGCGGATCCGCACCGCGCGCCGTGCATCCCGCCGGCTGGCCTCGACGAACGCGGTCTCGAGCTCGCTGAGCGCCGCCCTGCCGGAGCGCCTGAGCCAGCGCTCGAGCTCGGCGAGCACGTCGCCGCGCCACAGCAGGCCCCGTGACCGGCCGCGGTCGTCCCACTGGCGCGCGAAGATCCGGATCTGGTCGCGCATCCGGGCACCCTCGACGTCCTCGCGGATCCACTGGTGCAGCCGCGGCCAGGCGTCGATCAGCGCCTCGTGGATGATCTCGACGTGCGAGTCGCCGTCGCCCTCCGAGACCGTGATCAGGCGCGCGTCCACGAGCTTGTCGATCACGGCGTCGGCGCGCGGCGTCGCGAGCCGCTGGTGCAGCTCCGTGGCGGTGATCACCGCCCGCGTGCCTTCGGCGGTGACCAGGTGGCGGAAGATCTCGCGCACGAACCGCTGTTCGTTCGGCGGCAGCGTCTCGAGCGTCGCCTCCGCGTGCCGGCCGAGCGCGCCGCCGACCCCGCCCATCGCGTCGTAGGCGTTGCGCGTCAGCTGGCGGAACCGGCGATCGCGCAGCTCCCACAGCCGCGAGGCCGTGAACGAGAGCAACGCCAGCGCGCCCGGGCGATCGACGACGGCGCTCACCATGTCGTCGGCGAGCCCGGGGTCCGAGAGCGTGTACCCCGCCCGCCGCGCGGGCGCGTCGACGATGCGCACGAGGGCGTCGCGCGACGGGTTGCCGAGCAAGACCAGCGCGGGCGACAGCATCGAGCGCAGCGGCGCGAGCGCTTCGAGCTGCATGAGGAAGTCATCGCGGATCGCGCAGATCACCCGGATCGGGGCCGTCGCCGAGGCCGCGAGCTGCGCGACCACGGCGGCGAACTGCTCGCGCTCGCCGGCGCTCGTGCACAGCGTGAACAGCTCCTCGAGCTGATCGATCACGATGACGATGGTGCCGCTCGCCGCGCCGTGGGCCACGAGCGCCGCGACGGCCGCGGGCGCCCCCTCGAACAGCGCTCTTAGCTGGGACGCCGTGAGGTTGCCCATCGCGAGGCGAGCCGCGAGCGCCGCGAGCGGGGCGGCGCCGGGCCGCAGCGTGACCGTATGCCAGCTCGCCGGCAGCCCGGGGATCACCCCGGCGTGGATGAACGAGCTCTTGCCGGCGCCCGAGGGCCCGACGACGACCTGCAGCGGGCGTTGCCGCAGGCGATTCAAGAACGCCTCGATCTCGCGTTCGCGGCCGACGAACCGATCGGCGTCGTCCGTCGAGAACGCGGTGAGCCCGAGGTAGGGCGGTTGATCGTCGAGGCCCGACTCCAGGGTCGTCTCGAACTCGGCGATCACGCGCGCCGCCACCCATTCCCACACCCGCGGATCGTGATGCTCGAACCCCGCCGGCGCCGCGACCAGGCGCGCCCCATGGCGGCCGCGTCCGTCGAGCAGGAACAGCTCGGTCTCGGCGCCCTCGGTCGGCGGCACGGCCTGCACGAGCGGCCACAGATCGACGCAGATCCGACCGCCGCGATCGACCAGCATCGGGTGGTCCTTGACGAGCGCCCCGGCTCGCACCATCGCGAGGGTCCGCCGCGGACGCCGCAGCCCGGTCCAGCACTCGGCCGCGTTGTCGCGCGGCACGACGAGCACGTAGTCGAGCACGAACGCGGTCTTGCGGAGCAGCTGCGTCACCTCCGGAACCAGCCGCGCCAGGTGGGCGCGCACGAGCTCCTCGGTGCCCGTCTGATCGCTGCTCGACTGCAGCGCCAGGATCGGATCGAGGGCGTCGGCGCCGTCGTCGGTGCGAACGTCGACGAGATCGACGAGCTCCGGGATCGGGTGAGCCCCGCGCCTCCCCCTCAGGGGGCGCACGAGCAAGCGGAGCAACCGGACGCGCTCGTCCGCGCGCAGATCGCTGCGCCGCATCGCGCGCACCAGCTCGAGCAGGGCGGGATCGCTGCCGCCCTCGCGCACCTGGGCGTGGGTCGCGAGCGCGACCGCGAGCAAGTAGCGCAACAGGTTGCGGACCAGCTCCTGTGCGGTATCGCGGGCTTCATGGGCGTTGCGGGCACCCTCGAACGCCGCGAGCGACTCCGCGATCGGCTGCGGGGCCTCGGCGAGCCACGCGCTCCGCACCGCTTCATCGAGCCTTGGTACATCGGCCGCGCCACGGCCGATCCCCGAGGCCTCGCGCAGCGCCGCGGCGAGCTCCAACGCGCTGCCGAAACGATCTTCGGGCCGCTTGGCCATCGCGCGCTGAAACAGGGGATCGAGCGCCGCGGGGAGCCCGTCGCCCACCGGGGGCACCGGCGCGTGGCGGTGCAGGTCGATGTACGCGGCAGCCGTCTCCGCCTCGAACGGCCTGCGCCCCGTCAACGCCTCGTACGCGACGACGCCGAGCGCGTACAGATCGGCCTCGGGTCCCACGGCCTCCGGGTTCGTCCACTGCTCGGGAGACATGTACGGCGGCGAGCCGAGGGGCGCATTGCCGTACGTCAGGTGCGGCGCGGGGCCCTGGCGCGGGATCGGCGTCGCCGATCCGGTCAGCGTCACGACACCCTTCCGATAGCCCCAGTCCGCCGGGGGCGTGGCGTGCAGGGACAGTCCATCGCCTCCCGTTGCCCCGTCGTGCGGATCGCCCTGGTCTGGCCGGTCTGGCTCGTCTGGCCGGTCTGGCCCGTCTGGCATGCCCGCGCTGGGCCGTTTCGACGTCGGTGGGTCGGACGGCTCCCTGTTCAGCGCGAGCTCGGCGTCATCGACCAGCTTCGCGATCCCGAAGTCGAGCAGCTTGGGGAGCAAGCGACCGGCGCGCTCGACCACCATGACATTCGAAGGCTTCAGATCGCGGTGCACGATCCCGCGGTCGTGGGCCGTCTGGACGACCTCGGCGACCCGCTCGAAGAACGGCACGAACTGCTCGAGCGTCAGGGGCCCACGTTCCTTGAGCCAGCGATGGAGGGCGATCCCTTGCACCATCTCCATCGCGATCCAGAACAGACCGTCGTCGTGCTCGATCCCGAAGGCGTACACGTGCGCGGCGTAGGGATGATCGAGCCGCGACGCGAGCCGGGCTTCGCGCATGAAGCGCTGCAAAACCACGTCGTTACGACGTAGTCGGCGATGCAGCACCTTGACGACGGCCTCCCGTCCGAGCAGCAGCTGCTCGCAGCGATACACCGCGCCAAAGCCACCCTCGGCGATCCGTTCGCGAAACACGAACTCACCCACGGTTCGCCCGCTGAGATCCTCACGCTCCCCCACGCTTTCTATACCTACACGGGTTACCGGGTCCGATCACCCCGAAAGATGCGGAGGTCTGGCCCCCCAAGCGATTCTATGTCGGTTTTTCGCTCCTCCGTCGCCTCTCTGGGGTATGGTGAACTCTGTGGGGGTGTGGCGGAGGTATCAGATCGTGTCCTCGAGCGGGACGCAAGGCACGTATCTGCAACGGTTGCTGGTGTTCACCACGGCCCGCAAGCGCGCGCCGGATGGCCTGATCGACGCCCTGTTCCGGCGATACCTCGTCGATCTTCGTTCGCTGCGGAGCCTCGACCT